>Ga0163162_10003397_pt1 | contig 15202 bp, 10 predicted proteins | sample S55metaG_FD_115310 | JGI IMG/M metagenome (GOLD analysis project Ga0163162, IMG submission 115310) | Switchgrass rhizosphere microbial communities from Kellogg Biological Station, Michigan, USA - S5-5 metaG | ecosystem: Host-associated > Plants > Roots > Rhizosphere > Soil | place: USA...
GGCAATTACGACTACACCTACATTCGCGCCAAGAGCAGGTACTCGATCACCAACAAGATGTCGCTCAACGTCTCTCTGATCACGAGAGACAATGCGAATCCTTCAGAGATCGCCGGTGTTTCGCTCGAGGATTTCGGCGTCAGCATAAAGTCGAGAGTGTTCACCTCAGCCTTCGACTGGGTCGCCACTCCACGCTTCTCGATCAGTGCGGGTTACAACTACAACTGGGTCAACAGCAACGCGGTCGTGAATTACTTTTTCAACGGCGTCAACCATCCGGAAGGTCGCAGCCTCTACTTCATGCGAAACAACTTCTTCTATGTTGATACTGTGAGCCAGCTTACACCCCGCGCGACTCTGTTCATCAGTTACCGGATTAACAGGGACACGGGCCAGGGCAATCGCGTCTCCGTTCCCACGGGCAACCCGGGGTTCTTAGTCACTTCGTACCCGATGAGTTTTCAATCTCCCGACAGCCGGCTCGCGATCAGGTTGCACCGGCGCCTGGATTGGAATGTCGGGTATCAATACTACAACTACAACGAGAGCGTGCTGGTTGGTCCGAGGCCGCAGAATTATCACGCGCACCTGCCATACACGTCATTGCGGCTTTATTTCGGGCGTCAGGAATGAGAATGACACAGATCTTACAAGGCCACGTGTGGTTCTTATTCCTGGTTGCGGCTTGCGAGACATCGGCGCAAACACGCATCGATTATTCACGGTTCTCACACGCCAACGATAAGCACCGTCTCGAATGTCAGACCTGTCATAAATTTCCCTCGCCGAATTGGAAAGCCGTGCGCAAAGAGAGCGACGCTTTTCCGGATATCTCCGAGTTTCCAGAGCACCAGTCGTGCATCGCCTGTCACCGGAAGCAGTTCTTTGCGCGTGAACGGCCTGCGCCGCGCATCTGCTCGAATTGTCACGTCAAAGCGAGCCCAAGAGATACGTCACGCTTTCCGTTTCCGAGTCTTGGCGCAGCGTTTTGGGCGTCTGCAAGGGGAAAAGAATTTGTTTCTGATTTCAAAGTCGCTTTTCCACATGACAAACACCAGGACAGCGGCGCTGACAATTGCGCTACCTGTCACGAGACTCATAAGCCTCAGGGTGATTCAGATCAGGAGTTCGTTACCAAGCCGCCGAAAGATCATGGCGACGCCTTCTGGTTGAAGAAGGGAACATTCAAGTCGCTGCCGCTGACGCATAGTCAGTGTTTTAGCTGTCACAACCAGGAGAGCGAGCTTGCTCCGTTGCCGCAGAGCTGTAGCAGTTGTCACCAGCCCGTTTCTGTTAACACGCACGCCGATTTCGATCAGAAGTTAACGAAGACGATTGGCTTTGACGATCCGATTGCGATGGCAGTTTGGCGCAGGCGAGTTGCAGCGGGTGCGTTTCGACATGAAGTGCATGGCGAGATTGAGTGTACGAAGTGTCACGATGTGAAGACTCTGAAGCCAGCGGTGAAGTCGTGTGGTGGCGCAGACGGATGTCATATCACCGCGACGACAGACGATGGCGGCATACTCAACTACGAGATGGACCAGCGGAAAGCCAACACTCAGTTTGTTTGCGTGAAGTGTCACATTGTTTATGGGAGTCGGCCGATACCCGCCAGTCATCCGGCGGCGGTGTCGAAGTAGTAATCGTTGGAATGAGGAAGTACAGAATATTGGGAACCGCGTTAAGTGCCATTGCCTGGATCGCCGCTTCAAATTTAAGCGGTCCGGCCAGCAGTGCTGTTGCGGACTTCTCAAAGTTTCAGCACGACAATCCGAATCACTCGCGACTGCCGTGTTTGTTATGTCACCGGCGCGAAAACGATTCTGTGCAACCGACTTTACCCGGTAAAGATAAGCACACGCCTTGTATCGGTTGTCATCAGCCGCTGTTTGCGAGTGGCAGTAGTGGTCCAGTTTGCACGATCTGTCATACAGACGCGCAGACTGGGGCGATGAAGGCGTTCGCGCCGCTGCGCAGTTTTAATAGCAAGTTCGATCATGCGAAGCATGGTGGCGCGGGGTGTAACAGTTGTCATCGTCCGGCTAATCGTGGGGTTGCGCTCACGATCCCCACCGGAATGAGTGCGCACAAAAACTGTTTTGGCTGTCATTCGCCGGGCGCAAAGTCGAATGAAAAAGACATTTCGTCATGCGGGGTCTGTCACGAGCTGGGGCGCTTGATGCGAACCTCGCTACGCTCACCGGCCTTTCGGATGGGGTTCAGTCACGTGCGGCATGACAGCTCAGAATCTTTGCGGTGTGTTGATTGTCACAAGGTCATTGCGGGCCGATCACAAGGTCAGCAGGTGACTGACCCCGTGGCACTCAATCATCACGCACCGAGTCGTCGCTTCAGTTGTATGAGTTGTCATAACGGCAACCGGGCGTTTGGTGGCGACGATTTCTCAGTGTGTACACGTTGTCATAAAGGCTCGACCTGGCGATTTTGAACTGGAGAGGGAAGAACTATGAGAAAACTAAGCGCGATCATTGCAGGGTCATCGGCAACGGCATTGCTTTTCGGCATGCTCGTCGTAGTGGCGGCACGAACCAAAGTAGCGCCGGCGGAACCAGCGGATACTTACAAAACGAAATGCGTGGCCTGTCATGGCAAGAAAGCCGAGAAGAAGTTTGACACTTCCATGAGTGACGACCAGATGGTTGAAGCGATATTGAAAGGTAAGAAAGGTCAGAAGCCACCGAACATGCCAGCTTACGGAGCCAAAGGCGTGACGGCTGAACAGGCGAAAGCGCTAGTCGATTACATGAAGCAGTTAAAAGCAACACCGTAGTTTGTATTAAAAGTTTAGTGTGACGCGGAAGATCCGCGGCTAATATTTTGCCGATGAGTGACGACTCAACGCCAAGGAGCAGTCTGCCTAGCCTGACCAGAAACTACGTGAGTTTCGTCGGGATGGTAATCACGTTTACCAGTCTCGCGTGCATCATCCTGCTGTTTTTGATCGACCTCACACAGCGCACTGAAAACCCTTACTTCGGCATCGTCACCTACATCCTTCTCCCAGGTTTTCTGATCCTCGGACTGCTCGTGATCGTTGTAGGAATGATTCTCGAGCGTCGCAAACGCCGTCTCTCGCCCACGTCAGAAATCAGCGCTTATCCGAAGATCGATTTCAACGATGCGCGCCAGCGTCACGTCGCGACTTTTCTACTCGTTTTCACTTTCCTGTTCGTCTCGATGAGCGCCTTCGGCAGTTATAAAGCGTATGAATACACTGAGTCGGTAAGCTTTTGCGGCGAAGCTTGTCACAGCGTCATGAGCCCGGAATTCACGTCCTTTCAGGTGGCGCCGCATGCACATATCAGATGCGTCGATTGTCACGTCGGTTCCGGCGCGCAGTGGTATGCACGCTCGAAACTAGCCGGCACGCGCCAGCTCGTTTCTCTCATTCGTGGTACCTATTCGCGGCCGATTCCGACTCCGGTTCACAACCTCCGGCCGGCAGATGAGACATGCGGACACTGTCACTGGCCCGAAAAGTTTCACGGCGCAAAACTCAAAACCTTCAATCACTACGCATACGACGAACAGAACTCTCTGCGCCAACTGCGCATGCTGATAAACGTCGGTGGCGGAAGTCCGCAGACGGGAATTGTTGCCGGTATTCACTGGCACATGAATATCAATAATGAGATCACGTTCATCGCGTCGGACGAGCGACGTCAGACCATTCCCTGGATTCGCGTGAAGGATCGCGAAGGAAACGTGACCGAATACTACGACCGCACTCGTCCCCTCAAACCCGATCAGATAGCGAGTGCTGAAAAACGCCGGATGGACTGCGTTGATTGTCACAATCGACCTACGCACCGGTACTTGCCACCCGATCAGGCAGTCGACCAATCGTTTGCGTCGGGCAAGCTCGATCCTTCGTTGCCGTATTTGAAGCGACAGTCAGTCGAAGTTCTCACGAGGCCGTACAACACGACCGGCGAAGCCGTTAACACAATCGCATCGCACCTGGACCAGTTTTATAAAACAAACTACGCAGACGTGTACGCGAGCAAGAATGCGACGATCAAATCGTCGATCGGCGAGGTGCAGCGAATCTTCCAGACTTACCTTTTCCCGGAGATGAAAACTGACTGGCAGGCACATCCGGATAATCTCGGTCACTTCTATTACACCGGTTGTTTCCGCTGTCACGACGGAGAGCACGTGAGTGACAAAGGAAAGGTGATCCGCAACGACTGCAACGTGTGTCACACGATGTTGGCAGACTCGGCTAATCCGGCAGCGTCCGCGAAGATGCAGAACTTCCAGCATCCAGTCGATCTTGGTGGTCTGGCGGATCGAAAGTGCGACAGCTGCCACAAGGCCAACGAGCCGTTCAAGCACCCGGTAAATCTGGGTGACCTGTCTCCATTTCAGTGCGTGGAATGTCATCCACGTAAGTAGGCACAAAGATGACAACCGCCGCCTGGTCCACACTAGTACTTTTGATCGCGATGGTTGCTCTCTTAGTGTGGAACAAACTGCCGATCTGGTTAGTGTTTGTTGGCGCCATCACTGTCGCGATGACGTTGCAGCTCGCGTCACCCGCGGCGTTGCTCAAAGGCTACAGCAACACCGGAGTGATCACAGTCGCCGCACTTTATCCAGTCGCTGCCGGCATGTATGCGACCGGGGCCATCTCGCTCTTGTCTGAACGAGTTATCAGGCTGCCGAGATCTATAACGACCGCTCAACTAAGGATATTCGGTCCTGTCTCAATCGTCAGCGCCTTTCTCTACAACACGCCGCTCGTCGCGATGATGATCCCGGCTGTGCGCGACCTCACGCGTCGCACTGGTCTGCCGGGTTCAAAACTGTTCATGGGCCTGAGTTATATCGCGCTTCTCGGCGGCACGATTACTTTGATTGGAACGTCCGTGAATCTGATTATTGCGGGACTGGTTTCAGACGCAATGTCTAAAGGTGAATTGCCGGCGGGCAAGCCGATTGGATTTTTCGATCCAGCATGGATCGGTATACCCGCCGCGGTTGCAGGTATCGCCTACATGATGTTGATTGGTTCTCGTTTATTAAAGGACAGAACTACAGCTCAAGCAGGCGTTGAGAAACGTTCCTTTCGCAGTGAGTTTCTGATCGAAGATTCCAAGCTGAAGCAAAAGACACTCGAGCAGGCCGGGTTGGCCCACCCCGTCGGTTTTACGCTTGAGTCGCTTAGCCGGAATGGCACGACTTTAAAACCAAACGCCACCACGAAGCTCGAAACCGGCGACTTACTGGCTTTCTCCACTCCTTCAGACGTCCTGCCGGGATTATGGACCACGATCGGGCTGGTTCCTGCTTATGCGACGGAGATGTTGAGCCGTCGACATGAACATCAACTGGTGGAGGTGGTGTTGTCTGCGCGATCGCCGGCCATTGGACACAGAGTCGGCGATCTTCCGCTTCCTGACAGTCCTTATGAACTGATGCTGGTCGGAGTTTCGCGTCATGGTAAGGCGCCTTGCGAGCCGCTCGCTGATTTGCGTCTCGAGGCGGGCGATGCAGGAGTAGTCGAAGTTGACGATGCGTTCTTTTACGAAAACCGGCGCGAGTCAGATTTCATCCTGACGAAAAGACTCGAAGGATTTCGCGTGCAGCGAATCGATCGCGCGCTGGTTGCGATCGTGATTACGGTCGGGATGGTTGTCCTTGCGGCCACTGGAATCACCAGCATGCTTAACGCAGCGCTATTAGCAGCGATGGCGATGTTGATGACGGGCTGTTTGACGATCGATCGTCTATGGCAAAGCGTTGATTGGCAAACGATCGTTGTGCTGGGCGCGGCGGTTGGATTGGAGTCAGCCATCACGGGAAGTGGTCTCGCGACAAAAACCGCGGATTTATTTGCCGTGATCGGTGGGCGCAGTCCGATGATGGCGTTGACGGCTGTTTATGTGGGGACTGTTCTGCTGACGAATGTAATCACGAATGTCGCAGCGGCGGTGCTGATGTTTTCCGTGGCGGTATCGCTGGCGACGAGTCTTGGTGTCAGTTTTCTTCCGTTTGCGATGATTCTGATGAGCGGTGCTTCGAGCGCGTTTATCAATCCAGCCGGCTTTCAAACGAACCTGATGGTCCAGAAGCCGGGTGGTTATGTCTTTTCTGATTTTGCAAAAGTCGGGATTCCACTGACGTTGATTGTTGGAGTCGTCGTGCTGGTTCTGGCGCCGATTGTTTACGGATTTTAGCCCACAAAAAGGCACAAAAAGCGCAAAAGAGTTGGATGAAAGATTATGGCTACAGCAGATCAAGCAGTTGCTGAGTTGCACGATGTGGGCTCGCCGCGAACGCCGCTCGGTAGTTTTGTGCGCAGTCCGATGAACTGGATGCTGCTGTTCATCCCGATTACTATCGCTCTCGATCATCTGGCCCACGTCTCTGCGCCTGTGCTGTTTTTCATGGCGGCAGTGGCCATTGTTCCGATTGCTGCTCAGATCGTAGGTGCTACTGAACAACTCTCCCATCGCACCGGTGATGCTATCGGTGGACTGTTGAATGCGACGTTCGGCAATGCGCCGGAATTGATCATCGCGTTCGTGGCGCTTAAGGCCGGTCTGCTCGAGATGGTGCGCGCGTCGCTCGTCGGCGCGATTCTGGCCAATCTGATGCTTGCGCTTGGCGTATCGTTTCTACTCGGCGGTCTTCGCTATCACGAACAGCGTTTCAACCAGACCGCCGCGCGCGCGTACAGCACGATGATGTTTCTCGCCGCGGTCAGCATGACTGTGCCAAGCGCGTTTAGTCGTGTGTTTGGACCAAACGAGGTGATACGGCAGGAACAACTGCTCAATGTGGGAATCGCGGTGATGTTGTTGATTGCTTACGGCCTCTACATCCTGTTTTCACTGCGAACACACACGGCATCTTTTGCGAGCGTGGACTCCGGGCATGAAGCTCATCATGAAGAACAGTGGTCGGTGGCGCGTGCTGTGATCACTCTGCTGGCGGCGTCAGTGCTGGCGGCGTGGATGAGTGAGATTCTGGTCGGCGCTGCAGAAGAGACTGGCAAGGCGCTGGGCATGTCGCAGTTGTTCATCGGTATCGTGTTCGTTGCGATTGTCGGTGGGGCGGCGGAAAGTGGATCGGCGATAGCGATGGCGCGCAAGAACAAGATGGATCTGTCAGTCGGAATTGTGTCAGGAAGTTGTATACAGATCGCGTTGTTTGTTGCGCCGATACTGGTGCTGGCGAGTTACTTTGTCGCCCCAAAACCGTTGGAGCTTGCATTTGGCCGCGCGGAGATTGGCTCGTTGTTCATCGCCGTGGCGATCGGATCGATGGTGAGTGGTGACGGGCAGTCGAACTGGTACAAAGGCGTGCAACTGATCACCGTCTACGCCATCATCGCCCTCATGTTTTACCTGATGCCCCAGCTCTCCGGTTAAATTTTTCGCCACAAAAAGGCGCAAAAAGCACAGAAGGATTTTTTGTGCTTTTGTGCCTCTTTGTGAACTAGTTCAACCTGTCAATACTGACAGTTTCCTGCCCACTGGCCCACCAATAGACTACACCCACTCCCCGACCAATAGCACAGGAAAGGAAACGTTATATATGAAGCGATTGGTGGTGGTGGTAAGTCTGGTTTTACTTTCAATGATTACGGCTTTCGGCCAGGATGATTACAAGAAGTACGAATTCTTCGGGGGCTATTCGGCCCTGTTCTACGACAACCTCGCGGGTGATACGGGGAGCCCTGCAGTCGATGATGTCCTTGGCGACAGACAGACCTTGCGTGGCTTCAATCTCGCGTTCGGAGCCAACTTCCACAAATACGTCGGAGCGAAATTCGACTATTCGCTCCATCTCCGCGAAGACAATTTTTCACGCCCGGCAGGAAGCGGCACGGTCGACTCGACCGTTCAGAACTTTCTCGGCGGCATACAGGTCAAGAACAATTCCAATGATGGACCAACATTCAAGCCATTCGGCCACGCGCTCTTTGGCGTCGCCGTTCAGAAGCTCGACGTCGATAGCCCGCAACTGCCGGCAGTCTTTGGCGTCAGCGATTTTCACACCAACGAGACGAGCTTTGCGATGGCCTTCGGCGGCGGTCTCGACATCAAGTTGAACGAGCGGTTCGATGTACGAGTTGTTCAAATCGACTGGAACATCATCAAGCGTGGCGATCAGCAGACCGGAATCGTGCTTGCGCCGACTCCATTTCAAACAGTCGGATCACCGTTTGTTATACCCGGCACGCGTCAGGACAACCTGCGTCTTAGCATCGGCATCGTGATCCATTGAGTAGATCTTTCAAGAAGGGCCTCACCACCTCATCCCCCAGAAGGTGGAATTGATGAGCGCGAGTAAATCAGTAGTGAATGACCTGAGTGCTTATGGAGTGGCGCGCGCCACGATTCCGGGCGCTCCATTAAATGAGACTGAAGCGCAGAAGATTCATGCCTTTTGGCGTGCCTGCAATTACCTCGCCCTCGGGATGATCTATCTTCAGGACAACCCGCTTCTTCGCGAGCCGCTGAAACCGGACCAGATCAAAAATCGTTTGCTGGGCCACTGGGGCGCGAGCCCGGCGTTGTCCTTTATATACACTCATCTGAATCGCATCATTAAGTCGTTTGACCTGGACATGATTTACATGGCCGGCCCTGGGCATGGCGCGCCCGGAGTTCTGGCGCCGGTTTATCTTGAGGGCTCGTATTCTGAAATCTACCCGGATAAAAGTCTGGACGAGGAAGGATTGCTCCATTTCTTCAAGGAGTTCTCCTTTCCAGGTGGAATCGGCAGTCATTGCACACCGGAAACTCCCGGATCGATTCATGAAGGCGGGGAACTCGGTTATGTACTGTCGCACGCATGTGGCGCGGCCTTCGATAACCCGGATCTGATCGTTGCAGCGGTGGTCGGCGACGGTGAAGCTGAAACTGGTCCACTCGCAACTTCATGGCACATCAACAAGTTTCTCAATCCGAAACGTGACGGCGCAGTCCTCCCGATCCTTAATCTCAACGGCTACAAGATCAACAATCCCACGCTGCTCGCACGCATCACGCACCAGGAGCTGGAAGATCTATTCAAGGGTTATGGCTATACGCCGCTCTTTGTCGAAGGATCTGACGCAGCATCGATGCACCAGGCAATGGCCGCCACCCTCGACCATTGCGTCAAGACCATTCGCAGTTTCCGCCAGGAAGCTACGGAACGTCCACGCTGGCCCATGATCGTGCTTCGCTCGCCGAAAGGTTGGACGGCGCCTTCGGAAGTCGACGGCCGTAAAGTGGAAGGAATGTGGCGCTCGCACCAGGTACCGCTCTCCGGCGTAAAGAAGAACGCGGCCCATCTCAAACTGCTCGAAGAGTGGATGCGCAGCTACAAACCTGAAGAGCTCTTCGATGCTAACGGCATTCTGATTTCCGAGCTGCGTGAATTAACGCCCACCGGAAAACGCCGCATGGGCTCGAATCCACATGCCAACGGAGGCGAGTTAAAGAAGACCCTTCGCCTGCCCGACTTCAGGACGTACGCTGCGAAGTTCGATAAGCCCGGCCAGACCGAGCTTGAAAACACCAAACCACTCGGCAAGTTTCTGCGCGACGTGATGAAGTCAAACATGGACACGTTCAGAGTTTTTAGTCCGGATGAAAACACGTCAAACAAGCTGGATGCGATTTACGAGTCGAGTAAGAAGTTTTGGATTGCTGAATACTTTCCCGAAGACAGCGATGGCGGCGAGTTGTCGCCTGATGGCCGTGTCATTGAAATGTTGAGCGAGCACACTTTGGAAGGCATGTTGGAAGGATATTTATTGACCGGCCGGCACGGTTTCTTTTCGACGTATGAAGCATTCGCGCATGTGATTGACTCGATGTTCAATCAACATGCGAAATGGCTGTCGATCTGTAATGAGCTCTCGTGGCGTCGGAATATTGCTTCGCTCAATCTTCTGATCACCTCAACCGTCTGGCGGCAGGACCACAATGGTTTTACTCATCAGGATCCGGGGTTCCTGGACGTAGTCGTAAACAAGCGCGCCGCCGTCACGCGTATCTACCTGCCTCCGGACGTCAACAGTCTGTTGTCGGTCGCCGATCACTGTCTGCGCAGTGAAAATTACATCAACGTGATCGTGAGCGATAAGCAGATGCACCTGCAGTATCTGGATATCGACACCGCCATCACGCATTGCACGAAAGGCATCAGCATCTGGGCACAGGCGAGCAACGATCAGGGACAGGAGCCCGACGTTGTGATTGCGTGCGCCGGTGATATTCCCACTCAGGAAGCACTCGCGGCTACGGCGATGCTACGTAACGAATTTAAAGATCTAAAGATCCGTTTCATCAACGTGATCGATCTGTTCAAGATGCAAACCGATCGCGAGCATCCACACGGTCTGAGCGATCGCGATTTCGATAGTCTGTTCACCGTGGACAAGCCGATCGTTTTCAACTTTCACGGCTATCCATGGTTGATTCATAGACTTTCCTACAATCGGACCAATCACAGGAACCTTCACGTGCGCGGCTACAAGGAGCGCGGCAACATCAACACACCGATGGAGCTCGCGATTGAAAATGAAATCGATCGATACACGCTTGCCAGCGACGTCATCGATCGCGTTCCGAAGCTGCAAACGATCGGCGCTCATGCCAAGGAAAAGTTCAAGAACATGCAGATCGAGTGTCGCCGCTATGCGCATGCGTTCGGTGTAGACAAGCCGGAAGTAACAGAGTGGCGCTGGCCGTTTTGAGCTTCGCATCCACAGATTACACAGACCCATAGAACAATCTGCGTAATCTGTGGATAAACCTTAGTTGGGGGCCGTTATGAAGATACGTTTCCTTGGCGCAGCCGGTGACGTAACCGGATCCGCGTATCAAGTGATTACTAAAGACGCGAGCATCCTCATCGACTGTGGATTCTTCCAGGGTCGCAAGGCGGAAAGCGCGAAGAATCGCCGCAAAGCGCAAATTGAAGGTGGCAAGCTCGATGCAGTCGTGCTTACTCACGGGCACCTGGACCATGTGGGACGTTTACCGCTCCTCACGCGCAATGGATACAAAGGCCCAATCTATGCCACCAGGCCCACGCTTGATCTCGCCACACTCATTCTCAAGGACTCGCACTCGCTTCAGGCGCAGGATCTGAAACGCGAGAACCAGAAGCGTGCGCGCCAAAAGCTGCCGCCACTCGAGCCATTGTTCGAGGAGGCGGACGTTCGCAAGCTGGGGCCACTGGTCGCACCGGTCAAGTACAACCAGCGTTTTGACGTCGCGCCCGGTATTGAGGCGCGCCTGGTTGATGCCGGTCACGTGATTGGATCGTCGAGCGTTGAGCTAACCGTTTCTGAGAATGGTCACAAGAAGGTTGTGGTGTTTTCCGGCGATTTGGGACCACGCGGCGCGCCGCTGCTCAACGATCCTGAGCCGTTCAAAGAGGCCGATGCGGTGATCATGGAGTCCACTTACGGCGATCGTACGCATCGCTCACTGCACGACACGGCAATCGAGGGAAGAGAAATAATCGAGCAGGCGATTCAGAACAAGGCAAAGGTGCTGGTCCCGATATTTGCTATCGGGCGAACACAATTACTTCTTTACTTGCTCGCCGGAGCGTTTAAGAGAAAAACGTTGCCGCGATTTCCGATTTATCTCGACAGCCCGATGGCGATCCAAGCCACCAGCATTTACCGCCGGAACAATGAGCTCTTCGACGCCGAAGCACTGGAGATGGTCCAGTCAGGCGAATTGGCGCGCAGCCTGACGAGTGCTCGGCCTTGTGTGAAGCCCGGCGAATCAAGAGCGCTGAACAGTGTCAAAGGACCGTGTTTGATCATGGCCGGCAGCGGGATGTGTACTGGGGGCCGGATCATGCATCACCTGCGACATAACTTACCGATACCGGAGACGGCCGTGTTGATTGTCGGTTTTCAATCTCCGGGAACACTCGGGCGCAAACTGGTAGATGGGGCGAAGTCGGTGATGATGTTTGGTGAAGAGGTGCCGGTGCGTGCGTCGATCCACACGATGGGTGGCTTCAGTGCGCATGCCGACCAGAACGGTTTACTTGACTGGTACGGCGCAATGGCGCCCTCGCGACCACGCACGATCATCACGCACGGTGAAGATCGTGCGCGACAAGCTTTCAGTGAACAGATTAAGCAACGATTCGGAGCGCAGACAGAATGTCCCGCTCTCGACGATGCGATCGAGATTTAAGTTGCCACAAAAAGGCACAAAAACACAAAAATGAAAACCGTTTGTGTGCCTGAAATCCTTTTGTGCTTTTTGTGCTTTTTTGTGGCTAAAAGGAGAGAGTATGAGCGCAGCAGTAAGTCTGAATGATGAAGAGGCGGTGAAGAAGGTACTCGTTGATTCTGTTCTCGGCCTCTGGGATGTGGTCAATAATCTTACCAGACTGAAACCGTCGCATCGCGATCGCTATCGAGTGACGATTTTTGGTTCGGCGAGAGCGAAGCCCGGTACAGTTGCGTACGAAGAGACGAAGAGAGCTGCGAGGATGTTGGCGGAAATGGGCTGCGACATCATCACCGGTGGTGGACCAGGCTTGATGCAGGCTGCAAACGCGGGCGTCGATCTGGCGGGCGAGGCGAAATCAATGGGTATTCGCGTTGACCTGCCGTTCGAACAGGAAGTTAATCCTTTCGTCGAGCTCGCGTTCGAGCATAAAACGTTCTTTACGCGCCTGCATCACTTCGTACTCGCGTCTGACGCCTTCATTGTTGCGCCGGGTGGCATCGGCACGGTATTGGAGACGATGATGATCTGGCAGTTGCTTCAGGTCCGACATCTCGAGCACACGCCTTTGATTATGGTCGGAAAGATGTGGCCGGGTTTAATCGAGTGGGTGCGTGATGCGATGCTCTCGTTCGAGACGCCGCTCATCAATCCCGAAGACGTTGATATCCCGGTTTGTGTGGCGAACGCCGATGAGGCCATCGCGATCATCAGAGATCACAGGAAGATACAAGCAGCCCAGGCTTAATCAGTTCTCGACAGTTTGCGTGGAGTATCTCGGCCGCTCGATACGAAGCTTGCGCATCCTCGAACGCAGCGTGCTGGGATGGATGTTGAGCAACTCTGCGGCCCCGCCTGGTCCTTCCACTTTCCAATGGACTTTCTTCAACGTTTGCACTATCAGGTTGTGCTCAGTTTGCTCGAGTGTCCCTCCCACCGGGAATACACCGTCCAGCGCGGTTTCTTCGTGCAGGTCCAGCTCCAAAGCCTGCGAATCAAGATCGTCGATCAAGCGCAGTTGCGATCCCGGAGTGATGATCACCGCGCGCTCGATCACGTTTCTCAGTTCGCGCACATTCCCGGGCCACGGATAGTTGCGCAATTTCGCCATCGTGTCTTGTGGGATTGCGTCGATCGTTTTGCCGAGCTTCTGGCTCAAGTGCCTGACGAGATGATTAACGAGTATTGGTATATCTTCTTTCCGCTCGCGCAAAGGTGGAAGCGTAATCGGAAAAATGTTGAGCCGGTAATAGAGATCCGAGCGAAACTCTCCCTTGCGCACGGCTTCTTCGAGATTGCGGTTTGTGGCTGCGATCACACGTACGTCAACCTTTAACGTGTGACTACCTCCCACTCGATCAAATTCACCTTCTTCGAGCACGCGCAACAGTTTGCTTTGCAGATCGAGTGGAAATTCGCCGACCTCGTCGAGAAAAAGAGTACCACCGTGAGCGATCTCGAAACGTCCGGAACGTCGAGAATCGGCTCCCGTAAAGGCGCCTTTTTCGTGACCGAACAGCTCACTCTCGATCAGCGAGCCGGGTAAGGCGGCGCAATTAACTTTGATGAGAGTCCGATTTCTGCGCGGACTAAGCTTATGAATCGCGTGAGCCAGTAGCTCTTTTCCGGTGCCGGTCTCTCCAAAAATCGAGACAGTGGTATTGAGCGGAGCGACTTGTTCCGCCTTGCTCAGCACGCGTCTAAGCGGCTCACTCTGTCCGATGATCTCGCCGAAATTGCTGGCGTCGCGAATCTCCTGCTTCAGATAGATATTTTCCTGGTGCAACTGATCCTTCAAGCTTTGCACTTCAGCCAATGCCTTTTTTAAGGATTCCTCTGCTTCCTTACGCCGCGTGATGTCGCGCACGATGGCGAGAATTCTGTCGCCGTTGCACCTCACCATCGACGCTTCAAAAATTCGCAAACCGTCGGGCACCGTAAGTGAGTATTCCATGAGCACCGGCTGTTCGGTTTGCAGGACTTTGGCAAAGCTGTAAGCAAACTTGGCAGCGAGGCCCGGCGGTAACACGTCAGACTGCTTCCTGCCCAGAAACTCTTGCGGCGGTGCGAAGAGGAATCTCTCATCAGGCGCGTGGTAATCCAGATACGTTCCTTCGCGATCGAGTATGAACATGAGATCGGGTATGGCATTCAGGATGGCGCGGTTGCGTTCTTCGCTCGCATGCAACGCCGCTTCCCGGCGTTCCAAATCGGCGCGCGCCTGTGCCTGCTCCAACTCCCACGACAGTTGATAGAGGTAACCGGGGCGCTTTACGAGACAACTCGAAGCGCCGAGTTTGAGTCCCTGCCTCGCGAAGTCTTCATCTGCTTCATTACAAATCAACACGATTGGCAAACCCGGCTTGTTCCCCGCGCTCAGCGCTCTCAAGACGTAAAGCGCGCTTGGCCCCGGCAATTGAAAATCGAGCAGAGCTACGTCGTAATCCGTGTTGTCATCCTGCAAGGTTGAAATAGCTTCTTGTGTTGTTTTCACAACATCGAGATTGATGTGATCGGCGTGTACCGCGAAGTGGCGGCGTGTGCTTTCCACGTCGAGCAGATTCGCTTCGCCGTAAAGAACTCGCAACGGTGTAGCGCGGCGTGCAGCATCGGCGAGGTAGTGATTGAAAGCGCTCTCGAGTAGCAAAGGCAGCCTGTCGAGATAACCTTTGCGCTTTACTACGTAATCGTCAGCACGCGCCTTCAGGGCGGCGACAGCAGTGTCTTCGTCACCCATACCGGTGACGATCACGACGGCGAGTGGCAAAGAATTTTCACGGATGTGGTTGAGCAGAGACAGCCCGTCGCCGTCGCGCAAGTGCATGTCTGTGAGCACGAGGTCGATTGGATCAGACGCGAGTCGCTGCAAGCGCTCGTGTGCTTGATGTACGCTGTTTAGAGTTTCGAGAGTGATGTGAGGCGCAGTTCTCGACAATACTCGCACCGTGAGGTCGGCATCGCGCGGATCA
>Ga0163162_10003398_pt1 | contig 15200 bp, 17 predicted proteins | sample S55metaG_FD_115310 | JGI IMG/M metagenome (GOLD analysis project Ga0163162, IMG submission 115310) | Switchgrass rhizosphere microbial communities from Kellogg Biological Station, Michigan, USA - S5-5 metaG | ecosystem: Host-associated > Plants > Roots > Rhizosphere > Soil | place: USA...
AGTAATAAAACTTACAGTTACCAAAGTGATTAAAGCTATTGATCTAAAAGTACAGCGCATGCAGAACAAGACTATTTGGTTGCAAAACGCGCAAAAGGTCATCGAAAATCAAATGTCTAAAACGAAGCTAACGGAGATTTCGGGCTGGACGGAGCAGCAAAGGCAATTATATAGTAGCTACTATACTGAATTGGGAAACATTAAAGCTACTATAGCTAAATACCAGCGGATAAAGGATATTACTTTGAAACAAGCGGCCCTTGTCAGTGAATATAAGAAAGCCTGGAGTCTCTTTCGGCAGGATAGTCATTTCAACCCCCAGGAATTAAATTATATGCAGCAGGTGTACACCGGCATATTAGATGCAAGTGTCAAAAACCTGGATGAGATCATGCTGGTAGTTAGCCCTGCTAAAACTCAAATGACGGATGAGCAGCGCCTCGAACTTATAAATAAGGCCAGCGATCATTTAGATGAAAATTATAATGACCTGCACCAGTTCAATAATCAGGGAATTCAATTAAGCCTCGCCCGCAGCAAAGACTTAAGCGACACCCAATCAATTAAAAAGCTTTATGGAATCAATTAACCAAATTAAACTCCGGGCAAATGAGCTACGGCGTAAAAGCAAAACGTTACTAACATTCACAGTAATGACAATGGCCGCGTCTGCATTGGCGACTACGGTTAGGGCGCAAACCTTTGCAGAATGGTTCAGGCAAAAAAGTACCCAAAAGAAATATTTATTACAACAGATAGCCGCCTTGCAAGTTTATGCCACCTACTACAAACAAGGAAACAATATCGCCCACCATGGGCTAAGCTCAATTACCGGTTATCTGCAATCCGAGAATGGTTTACACACCACCTATTATAACAATTTATCTAAAGTTAGCCCGGTTGTTAAGAATAACAAACAGATCGACGATATACTGCAATGGCAACAAGACATTTTAAGCCGTATGGCTTCGCTGGATAAAACCGCCAACCTTAACGGCGGCGAGAAAAAATACATCATCCAAGTCAGAACTGCTTTGTTCAGAGATTGTGACCAGCAGATCACCGAACTGCAAAACGTGGTGACCGATAGCAAACTAAAAATGAGTGATGAAGAAAGGCTTAAACATATTGGGGTTATTCATTCCGCTATGCAAAACAACTACCGCTTTGCTTCAGCCTTTGCCGATCAGGTGAAAATATATGCCGTGCAGCGTGTACAGGAAAACAACAATGTGATTTCTGAAAAAAAGATTTACGGGATTCAATAACATAGTAAAGTATGAAAAAGCATTTAAAGCATATGGCAATGATAGTAGTATTGTTCATTTGCCTCGGTTCTGCGAAGCGTGCCAACGCTCAGGCACAGGAAATGCAGCAACTCATACTGGATATTGAAAAGCTTACCCAATTGAAAGGTATTTTAAGTGATATGAAGATGGGCTACCAAATCTATCAGCAAGGCTATGGGAGTATCTCTCAATTGTCAAAGGGTAATTTTGATCTGCACAGTGTTTACCTTAATGGATTGCTCTCCATAAATCCGACAGTAAGAAATTATGGGCGGGTGGCAGATATCATTACCCAACAAGCAAGCTTAATAAGCGAATACAAAAGTGCTTACAAGCAGTTTAGGCAAAGTGGTTCTTTTAGTGCCGGGGAATTAAATTACATGAGTAATGTGTATAATCAGCTGGTTAATCAAAGCCTGCAAAATCTTGACGAACTCACTAATGTCCTTACCGCAGGCAAGTTGCGTATGTCTGACGATGAACGGATGCGGGCAATAGATCGCATCTATGCCAGCAGTTCTGATAAGCTGCAATTTCTCCGGCATTTTAACCGGCAGGGCGCTTTACTGAATATCCAGCGCAGCAAGGATGCAGGCGACACCAGAACGATGAAACAGCTCTATGGTATAAATAACTAATCCCAATTTTTTATGAAAAAGAAAGTTTATTTAACCGCAATTTTTGCGGTAACGGGGATAGCTTTTCCTTTATTTTCTAAAGCAGATGGACTTGCCACCGATATTCAGGGCTTACAGGGCACGTTAAATGGCGTTTATAACGATATGCTGCCCATGTGCAGTCAACTTATTGGAGTCGGTAGAGCAATAGCCGGATTTGGAGCATTATGGTATATCGGCAGCCGGGTTTGGCGGCAAATTGCAAGTGCAGAGCCTATAGATTTCTATCCGCTGATGCGGCCATTTGCTTTAGGTTTAGCTATACTCTTATTTCCAACGGTTATCGCCATTATCAACGGAATCATGTCGCCTACCGTAAGTGCCACGGGTGGCATGGTGCAAAGTTCTGATGCGGCCATTGCCGCATTACTGAAAGCAAAAGAAGCAGCAGTAGAAAAGACCGACACCTGGCAAATGTATGTCGGAGCTGATGGTGATGGCGACCGGGATAAATGGTATAAATACACTCATCCCGACGATCAGGACGGAAGTAAGGAAGGAATGCTCGCCAGCGTTGGAAACGATGTGAAATTCGCTATGGCCAAAGCTTCATACAATTTCCGGAATTCCGTAAAGCAATGGATGTCCGAAGTATTGCAAGTGCTATATGAAGCAGCAGCATTATGTATCAATACCATCCGTACCTTTTACCTGATTATTCTTGCCATACTGGGGCCAATAGTTTTTGGTTTGGCCGTCTTCGATGGATTTCAGCATACTTTAACCGTCTGGCTGGCAAAATATATCAATGTATTCCTCTGGCTGCCAGTTGCTAATATCTTTGGTGCGATCATAGGTAAGGTACAGGAAAATATGCTGAAACTTGATATCAGCCAGGTTCAAAGTGCAGGAGACACTTTCTTCAGCTCAACAGACACCGCTTATCTCATCTTTTTAATTATTGGCATCATCGGCTACTTCACCGTACCAAGCGTAGCGAACTACATCGTTAATGCTGGCGGTGGGAATGGCTTGCTTCAGAAAGTAACTGCAATGACAAGTTCTGCTACTGTTCAGGCTGGATCTGCTACAGGCGAACGCATGATAAACGGTGCAAATAACATAGTTAATATGCCTAAAAATTTCATGGAAGGTTGGGATAGCGCTGCAAAGAGTCAACCTGCCGCCGCAGGCGCGCAAGCACAAAAAATCGCTGGTAAATAGTCATTAACCATAATTATAAAATCATGTTCACACATCTTAAAAACATCGAAACTGCTTTTAGGCATATCAAGCTATTTAGCTACTTTTTGATAGCCGCTTGCACCATTATATCCTGTTTTGCGCTTTACAAAAGCTACCAGGCAGCGAATATCGCTGGCAGCCATATCTACATATTAGCAAATGGTAAAGCATTGGAAGCTTTTGCGGCAGACCGAAAGGATAATATTCCTGTGGAAGCACGGGATCATATCCGCATGTTCCATCATTATTTTTTTACACTTGATCCTGATGAAAAGGTGATCGATGCTAATATCGGCAAAGCCTTATACCTCGCTGATGAGAGCGCCAAAAATCAATACAATGACCTGAAGGAAAAGAGTTACTACAACAATCTGATTTCCGGCAATATAAGCCAGCAGATTATGGTCGATAGCATACAATTAGATATCAACCAATATCCCTATTACTTCAAATGCTTTGCTACCCAAAAGCTGATTCGCGCTACTTCGACCGCAAACCGCAGCCTGATCACGCAGGGATATTTGAGGAACGTAGCCAGGTCGGATAACAACCCGCATGGTTTTTTAATACAGCATTGGGAAACCATAGCAAATAGAGACACCATCATTCAACATTAGAAGTTATGATTTTTTCAAATAAAAAAACGTCAGCACAAGTGAGCGACAAAGTTGCGGCAATGTTGGCAAACGTAATTATCAATATGAAATTTCGATTTTCAAACGGGCTTAACAAGTGGATTAACGCTTACTCTACCCGTCAAAAGAAACAGATAGCTATCGCAATAGGGCTTCTAACGTCCATCTTACTGATCAGCAGCTCGTTTTGCAGCTTTTATAAGCTGCCGAAATTAAAGCAAAACTATACTTCTGCCCATATCGGGCAGGCGTCTGACATTCCCGATCCCCAATTTATTAAACGTCAATTAACAGATTCATTAACTAAAAAAAAGTAAAACATGAATGCAGCATTGAACAGCGGCCAATTACCGCAGCATACTCCTGAATTTCTAAAGGAGCGTAAATTTTTAGTAGTAATACCACTGCTAATCATTCCATTTTTAACGATGGCCTTTTGGGCATTAGGTGGCGGCAGGCAATCGGCATCTGCCCTTGAAAAGACCAATGCACACGGGCTAAACACCACGCTTCCCCAGGCGCAGTTCAAAGATCAAAAAGCGCAGGATAAAATGGGTGTTTATCAAACTGCCAAAACGGACTCCGCAAGTTCATCCAATAGCGGTGTTAGCGAAAGTTTTGTCAGATCAATGGGACTGGATGCAGCCAAAGGCGGGCATGTTGATTCGGCTACACAACGCTCGACCGCTAACCTTACAGGTGGTCCCAATATAGCCGATGTCAACGAAGCAAAGATCCAGGCTAAACTTGCAGCTATCAATCAGCAGATCAATCAGCCGGAACCGGCAAATTATGGCGGCGGCGCTTCCTCGCTTCAATCCTCTGCCGATGTAAAACGGCTGGAATTGATGATGAAAGCCATGAATGGCAATGGAGGCGGCAACGATCCTGAAATGAAACAGCTAACCCAGATGCTGCAGCAAATTAACGATATACAAAACCCCGGCAACGCCAATAACCGGCTGCGAAATCAATCCATGAAAAACCACGGACGCGTGTATGCAGTAATGGCAGCCAATGACGATGATGACGAAAATGCCGAAAATGATAAAGCACAGGTAAGCTACGCATCTTACGGTGGCGGTGGTAAAGCAAAAAAACACCGCACGACCGCAGCAGAAGCTGGAAATACCATTCAGGCGGTTGTGCATGAAGACCAGACGCTGGTAAGCGGTGCGGTGATCAAATTGAGGTTGTTGGATGGCATTTACGTGAACGGCAAAATGATCCCGAAGGGAAGTTTTGTCTATGGCACCTGCGCGTTAAATAATGAACGCCTCGATATCAAAATTGCCAGTATTCGTTACCTGAATAACATTCTGCCTGTCGCACTTACGGTTTACGACCTTGATGGTATGGAAGGATTATATGTGCCTGGTTCGATTGGCAGAGATGCTGCAAAAAACGGCGTTGGCGACGCGGTTCAATCCATGCAGATGATGTCAATGGACCAGTCTGTTGGTGCACAAGCCGCCAGTGCGGGTGTTGAAGCCGCAAAAGGGTTATTCAACCACAAGGTTAAACAGATCAAAGTCAAAGTAAAGGCCGGTTACGAAGTCCTTTTAAAGGATAGTAATGACCGCGATAATTAAACAAAATGCCATGAAAAAATCATTCATTATCTTCATTCTTGGTGCCTGGGGAACAGTTTCCCATGCACAGGATACGGCTTATGTGAGCCGTGATAAAACCACAGCCTTATTCTTTAAGTCCGCGGTTAAACTAATCAGCAAGCCAACATCTGATTTTGATGTAACTCAAAAGGAAGACGCCCTGATCACCATTAAAGCACTTGATGCAAATTTTACACCTACTCGCATTAAGGTGCAGGATGTTAACACTGCAAAAGTTTATCATATCCCCGTCGAATATTCTTATGGACGTGCCGGAAGACGGATTGATGTTGATGGAGCAACTCCAATGACTATTAGGGTCATTAAAAGTGCTGAATTTAACTACAATAACGTTATTGCACAATTAGTTACCGGAAAACGCAAAGACGTGGTAGACCACGAAAAGACCGGCGGCATAAAAGCTTGGATCGATAAGCTGTCTCTTGCTGGTAATAGGATATTTTTCAGGCTGGACATTCGTAACAAATCTAATTTGCCCTATGAAATTGATTTTGTGCGGTTCTATATCAGGGACTTGAAAGCAGTTGCAAGGATGGCAACACACGAGCAGGAAATTGTGCCATTAATAACCACCCTGCATAAAAAGACTACAATTGGTCATAAACAAGAGATTGCCAAAGTTTTCGGTTTTCACCGCTTCTCGCTTTCGGAAGATCAGGCGCTTAACATTGAATTATACGAGCGGAATGGCAACCGGCATCTTTACCTGCAAGTCAAACAAAAAGATCTGGATGATTTAAAGACAATCACCCCGGCAGCGCAGCAGCCGGTTAATGCAATAGCTGCCAATACACTTTAATTAACCATTTATTTAATTTTTTTAATCATTTCGTTATGAATACGCAAAATGCTGAATTTCTTAAAAAAAGCTTGCTAAATCTGGGGTTTGGCGACAAGTTAAATGCTGAACTGGATAAAGAAATGGCTGCTAAGACACCTGAATTTAGGTTAGGGCTTCAACACGAGTTTAACCAAAAAACGGTTGACTATACCTTGCATTTCAAGGCTGGTGATAACCAGGACATGTATTTCTTTAACAAATACGACGCGACCATCAACCACAAGGACGATCCAGCAAAGAACATCGATCAAACCTTTTTTATTAATAAAGGCAGCGGCATTACCGCAAAAGAAGCCTTCAATTTAATGGAAGGCCGCGCCGTGCACAAACAGCTGTACAATTTAGAGGGGCAAAAGTACCAGGCGTGGTTAACGCTGGACGATAAAAATCTCACCGAGAACGGAAATAAGCGGATAAAGCATTACCATGAGAACTATGGCTATGATGTCGAAAAGGTAATTGCCGGAAAGGGTATCAAAGAGCTGGAAGACCCAAAAGCAAAGGAGGAACTATTATATTCACTTAAAAAAGGAAACGTGCAGCAGATCACTGTCAGCGGCAATGACGGTGATAAAAAGTATTTCGTCGCCGCAAACCCGCAATTCAAAACTGTTGACCTTTACGATCATCAGATGAAGAAAATAAAACGGGAAGAATTGCTACAGACTGAACAAAAACCAGTAAGGAGCCTAAAACAACGCGAGCAGCAAAAGGAGGATGCTCCAGTAAAAAAGCAGTCGCGTAAAGCAAAGGTTCACATTTAATTGTATCATGAGGAACAGGCTATGGATAGCCTGTTCCTTAATAAAATAGACCATGGAAATTAAATTACCTCCCAGGAACCCGCTAATTTATATTGACCATTTACAATGGATAAAATTAGTGGAGCTACTTACCGAAAATGTCTTTGCATTAAATAATAGAAGACTTACACAAGTAGAAAATTTATTTACTGAGGGCGGACATTATCCCGCTGTGTATTTTAGATTAACAACCTTGCCTGAAAATTCTGACGATCAAAACAAGGTAGAAGTGTCCGGCTTCGTCTTTGGGTTTAACAATGATTGGGATGATGATGTATACATTCATCCTTTATCGCCCCAGGGGTTTTGGGAGGACTGGCTGGTAAAAAATGGTATTAACACCACATTTAATTACCATGAAGTGGGGATTCGTAAACTGTACTCTTTTATCGACAAAGAAATCAAAATCTGGAGTACGATTGACTTTGCTCAAAAATCAGATATTCCGGTCGAAGAATGGAGAATTTTAAAGGCTTACTGATTTATCCCAATCATTGTAGAATAAACGAAATAAGTCATTCCTCATTCTAATCTATCTTCATTCGGCAAATTATCCAATAGATATTTAGCTCTCGCCTTTGCAAGATTTTTATGCCATTCCCTCATAACATTTCTGATAGCTTTCTCCGTCTTTGATTTGGTTTCAGGTGTACCGATACCGCCTCTTAGATTAGCTTTAACTGCATCATTGATCCGTTCGAGATATGGTTCATTGAATTCCATTTCTTTTTCATCAAAATTTTCGTCGAGTAACTCTAAGAATAGAAACGTAGGCCATCTGCCTGTTTCATTTATATGACTATAGAAAAAAGGAAAAGATATTTTATCCAAAATTGATTTAACAACAGCCGTTGGCTGCACTTGGAAAATATCACATAGTTGCTGAAAATCTTCCGGTAATTCCGATTTATATTCAAACTCCATATTATATTGCTTTAATTAATTCTTGATAATGTTTTAAGTAAAATTGTTCCATCAACGCGCGATGTTCCTCCAAGTCGCGAACAATAAATAATTCATATTTAATTGTTTGATATTCATCTATAAAATCTTGCTGCGCTTCGCCATTTACAATTGTCGTGTCCTCATTACGTCCTAAACCGAGTGTAACTAATTCAAAAAAAGCTAAAGCAGGATTTTCATTGATTTTGTTTAGTGCGATTCTTGCGTCTCTGTCTGCAAGGGAGATCTTTGACATAAAATATTCTAAAAACTCCTTCGGCGTATGTTGAAGCATTTCGCACCTAATACGGAAGTCGTCGCATAGCTCCAAGACAGTATTTTCATCCAAATAAAATTTCGGTTTTGTTATTTGGTGGTTTAATGACAGATTTAATTGCCTCACTATGGGAATGCACTTTTTTCTTTTTTTTTCTGCGCTTATCCCATTCCTCTTACTTATTTCAATCACGTTTCGAACGCACTTTATCGTGAAATCTCTATTTTCAGCCGTAGCCGGGGAAGCACTATAATTGATATTTTCAAATGAAAATTCTGCTAATGTATTCGTCGCTTCACGAAAACCTCGCAGATAATCTGTACTAAGAGACATAAAAAACGACACGTGGTTAATAAAAGTTTGAAGTACTTTTTCTGGCTTCAGATGATAAATTACACATGCAATTTTAAAATCCAATGGCATGGTTATTCCTTGACTTTGCTCCATATTATTGATTCAATAATTTAATATCTTTCGCTAATTCTGTCTGGCAATGTTGCACCGCTAATCCTATAAAGAAATTGCAATGTGATACCAACAAGTCGAATTTATCTGCACTTATTGGATTCACTACATGGTATCTGACGTCAGTTATGCTCTTTGACAAAAGATTTAGTAGGTTAACAGACCCCACTTTTGTAGTTGGGAAAAACGGATACGCATCAGGCCAAAAGATTCTACACATTTTTAGTAAATGCGATAAGCTATATATATTAGGTACATAGCCCATGTAAGTGTATAATAGAGCCAGACAGATTTGTTCTGTGCTTAAAGCAAAAAGCATCGCAGAAGTGTTTGATTCCTCATTACGGATCTCGTTTGCCGCCTTGAGTAACGCTAATGAGCGTTTAAGCCGTGATGATGAATAGTAGTATTTGTCTGAAGGCTTTTTTTGGTCGCTGGATTTTAAGGCTATGAGCAATTCATTCTGTTCTGTTTTTTGATAAACCAATTGCCCGTCCGCAATGACTCTTACAAAAAATGGGTTTCCGCGTTCCATTTTACTTAAAACCTCTTGTTTAGAATGTATTAACAAATTCGCGGTGATATCATTAAGTTTCTCAATAGCATTATTGACATTAGTTGAATGAACATTAGCTTTTGACGTTATAACTAAAAGATCATAATGAAGTATACTGTTATTCACTTCCTCAACTGTAAATAAGTTGCATTTTGTTACGTGTTTAATATTATTACCAAACACATAAATGTAATCTGGGCACAAATATTCAACTACCAGGGATAAGGCATTTTTAAATTTTCCTGATGAACCAAAAAAACGATGATCATTAGTAATATTAATAAACTGGACTTCACCGATATTGATATTACCGTTTGCCTTCGATTCACTCATTAACGCTTTTTCGTGTTCTTTATCCAACAGTTCCAGTATCATATCTATATTCCATTTCGATATTGTCTGAAGTGTTTCCACGCGTTCAAAGAGTTTGGGAATTATTTTATCATCGACTAAATGGTTCTGCTGATATCTAACCGAAGAATATGCTTTGTTTAACTTTTTTAATAAGTCATGTTCTTCGGGGACCTCTTTTTTAAACAATTTCCCCAACTGAGGGAGGTACTGAAAAACATAATCTTGCAATTCACCTAAATCATGCGTTTTTTTTTCCTTAATTAACAAGGCACTTATTAATGATCGATATGTTAATTCTAAAACCTGATGCAGCATAAATGCAGTCAAATTCGTATCACCTCTATTGTTATAAAAATCAGCTCCAACCAAAAATGATGTGGTCTTATTAGTCCAAGCAGTAAAACGTTCACAAACTGTAAGCTTCCAGTCGGTTATCTTTGCCGATAAAATTTCAGGGGTTATTTTTTTTTGAGTGCTGTCATAAATTAGATTGCTTTCAGAACAACTGATGAAAAAATATATATTACCATTCAAAATAGCCTGCCTAACTTCATCTGAACGGTATAACTTAAAAGAGACCGTATAATGATCTACTAAAACCATTTTTATAAAAGGTTCTATTTCAGCAAACTTCCTTCCCTCGCCTGGAGAAGTTAGAATCAGCAAATTTTGATAAGTAATATCATCCTCAAAATATTCAATGCTGTAAATCTTGTCTATTCCTATTTTTAAAGCCAATTGGTTTACAACCTCTTTTAATTCAATAATTTCCATACTCACATAGATTTATTACCTATTTTGAACACTTTTTCGAAAGTCAAACCGTCCTTACGTTCCTTAGCCCTTAATTTTGGATAGGACTTCTTTTTGCACATGTCAAACAAGATTTCGCGAAGCTCATAGGGCTTCAATTCACCGTCAACAGCTATTTGACACCTATTGAAAATTGAAATAGGCTCTCTTGGTGAAAGGAAATATGTAGAAGAAAAAAGAAGGTCGATAAACTTCGTTAACAACATTCGCCTGTCCTCTTGGCCTTGCATATTTTTATGAGCCTTAACAGGATGGTTAATCTCAAAAAGCCTGAATATCAATTCTGGATCATCTTCATCAGACACTTTGAAAACTTCGTGAATAATCTGTTCAGGATATGTTATTCTAACTAACTTATAAGTTACAATTCCGTTAGCTTCAAAATCATCGAATACAATTCCGTCATTGTCATCCTGGAGTGCTCGGAGATATAAGTTGTTAGTTATAAAATCTAAGCCTAAATTCATAAGCTCTTCGACAGATTTAATAAAATCGAAAGAAAAGCCCATTAAAAAAGAAACATCTAACGAGCTGTACCCCTTCGCTATACGCTTCAACATAAAACTATACAGCAGATTAATATTCAATCTCGTCCTTTCCTCAATGTACACCTCCATTGATGGAAATACATTACTATCCGGTTTAATCATTATCTGTACTACTAATATTTATAGTTGGATTATATTCTCTTTTGAGCTTGGAGCCAAATGATTGAAATTGAACATCGTAACATTCACTTATCTGATTAAGGAATCGCTCTTGAAAATCATTGATGTGATCTTTTAGGATAGTTAATTTGTAGCCAAACAATTTCAGCCAGTTGAGCAAAACTTCATCTTGGACAGAATTGACGAGATAAAAGCTGTAGCTATTTTTATCAATTACAAAGAGTGATATTTTATCAAAGTCAGTTAACCGTTCATTATTGACTTTAATTGTCGGCAACAAAGTGTAGTCTTCTTTTCGTTCTCTAAGAAGGAAGCTTATGCAAATTTTGTCGCGTGATAACTTGCACTTGTGCATGTCGGCTTTCTTAGGTTTATCCTGCCAGTATCTTAAACCAAAAAAATTATGGCATGCCACAATATTCTCTTGCTGAAGCAGCTTAGGCATTGCCTTTTGCCAGAGAGACAATAAAGGAAATATTACCTCGCTCCAGTTTAGGTTTTTTAAATTACTGTCTGATTTAAAAGCGCTTTTGGATATTTCAAACATATCGAAACATCTTTCATTAAGCATTATCTGCTCATTGGACATATCCACACTGTGAACAAAGTGCCTATCTCTGCGCAAATAGCGGTAGTATGATACTATTGATTTTCCGTCTTTGCTCGTCTTAGCTACGAATGGACTAAGAAAAGTATAGTGAGAACTTCGCCTGCCAGCGGACGTATATACAATAGCATAACCAAGAATTTCTTTATTTCCTACTGGTATCGTATCACTTTTCTTATTATCAAATGTTAACACATCATCAGATGAAAACCCTAAACCAATTTTGTAAAGGTTACCATATTTAATTTTAGGGGTGATGTCCACATGATGGTCATAAGCATGAACATCTATATATTTATAACCACCGTCAATTTCCTGTTGTAATTCAGGCCAGTAATAAGGTTTTAAACTCATGTCCTTATAGTGCATAAGGTAAAAAAGACCGTAGTAGGCATGTTTACAAAGTGCATGTTCCGGCATTCCGCACTCACAAGCAATAAATAAATGAGATCGCTCTATATGTACGTATAAATGATGCTTTTTCTCCTTGGGCAAATCGACCAATAATTTATAAATGTCCCTTTCAAAACTTGCAGTCCTTACCGATGCCCTGTCTGAATACCTTTTGTCTTCCGCTGGAGGGTGGTAATGGCTAAACAACACTGATTTCTTTAATATCATCTCGTCGTTTTCCAAAGGGATTTCGTAGAAAAATGTCTCAGGCGTTATGTCCATGATCTGAAAATATCTTTTAACCCATTTTTATTTCAATTAGCAACCCATCACTTCTACTGGGATTTCTTAGGCAAAGTTCTTCGAGATAAATGGTGTATCGAACCATGAAAGGTTGTATTTTACAAATCATCGGTTGTTTTGTACATTTACCATTATTAATACTTTTGACCATGGAAGAAAGCACCTTACATCTTGGAAAGAAAATCAGTCGTATGCGTGAGCTTCGCGGCATGAAGCAGGAAACACTTGCTGCCGAATTAGGTATTAGTCAACAAGCCGTTTCTAAAATTGAGCAAAGCCCTGATGTAGAGGATGACGCTTTAGAACGAATAGCAAAAATCTTAGGAGTAACGCCAGACGCCGTGCGAAACTTTAGCGAAGAAGCCGTGTTTAATTATTTTAATAATTTTAGTGATAACAGTATAAACCAGGGCCCTATCGGGGCACATAATACTTGCAATTTTAATCCTTTGGATAAAGTGGTAGAACTATATGAGCGTTTATTAAAAAGTGAACAGGAAAAACTGGAAATCCTAAAAAATAAGAGCTAATCAGGTATATAACTAATACAACGAAGCAGGTCTGGCAGCAGTCCTGCTTTTTTTGTAAATTAGTTTTGCAATCAGCACTATCAATGTTTACTTATAATGGCTTTTTTTAAAAAACAACTTGTAATGCTTAAGCTGCTATTAAGCGGATACAGCGAAAGCCATCAAAAAGATGAGCTATTTCTGCATGAGGCGCTTAGACATTCAAACTCGGAGGATGATTTCAAAAATATTTGTTTTGTCCTGGGCAAGTCCGGTGGTTTGTTTTGTGTGCCGACTTTGATGGCCTTTGCTAAGGATGAAAATCAAGCCAAAGCAGTTGCAGCAATTAATACAATTTCGCAAATAAGAGAAAGAGTAAAAGAACGTGATAATTCAGAAATGCAGAATTTCTTCTCCCCCTCTTTTTGGCAACTTCAATGGATCGGAAGTAAGGAACGATTTATAAGTTATGCTGCATGTATTGCGGGGATTTTTGATAATGAAAGCCTTTTTGAAGAAAAATTAATAGATGATGTTGGTGAAAAGCTAATGCGAGAAATTTATGTTGACATTTTTCCGCACGAAAGTTTTAGAGAGTTGCGCTTATGTACTTCGGGCTGGGAAACAAAAGAAGATTTTGTGCAGGTTTTGTCGGAGATACAGGCTGATACTTTAGTGCAAAGTGTAATGTTAGATGGAACAATTGTTAAGAGTCCGGAAGCGTTGTATGAAGAAAATATGGTAAATATGCGTTGCGATTATCTTCTTACAAGGTTAAAGTTCAACGTAGACTACTCAAGCTTTCATTATTTATTAAAAGTAGCAAGTAGATTAAACGAGCCTGATTGAATCTGTATTAAATTTATCATGCCTGATAACTTCAAGCGTCTCAGGATCAGCTGTTAAGTTGTGCATTGGGCATACTAACAATCCATCTTTCTCTAACATTAAAGTACCAAAATGAGGGCAAAGTCTCCCTTCACATTTTTTTCCAACATAAGAATTATACCAGTTGTTATATTTTTCGACTTTGGGAATCTGCTTTTCAGTTGGATGATCAGGTATGCGAAGTCCAGTGTTTAATCGCTCGCATTTAACTTTTGTCTGAGCAATTGAAAGAAAGCTGTATGAAACAGAACTGTTGGGAACAATAACAGCCGCGGTATATCCGTCCCAGCAATTGAATTGCTGTTTCATCCGTGGCTCCATTTCAAATCGACCATCTATATGGTAATGTTCATCAGGGAAATCAAACTGCTTATCTGCATGAAGATGGTCGAAAACAGGAATGTAATAAATTCTGCCATCCGGAATGGTCATTATTTCCGCGCATGGCCGCCAATATCCTTTGCCTATTTCAAAATCTTGCTGCATTAAACTTTAACCGTTTGCAGTTCTTGCCAATGATTGAATTGTAATTCTTCAGTATCGACAAAGGTTGTATCTATTGCTGCTAATTCGGGATATTCTAACGGTGTTACTTCGAGTGTTGTTCGATAGTTGCGATCAACGGTGCAAAATTCCAAAAATTTTGATGGAATCTGAGTACGGGCAATTTGTGAAAGACGTTCTTCGCTTGGTTTTTCCATTAGCCATTCCCAGGCCAAATCTTCTGTTAAGATTGACGGCATCCTTTTTTTGGAATTGTGTATTTGTGACATAACGGTATTGGAATCAGTAATTCCGAATGCAACCGTGTTTACAAATTGTCCAGTTTCAGGATCGAGCCACTCATTATACAATCCTGGCAAGTAAAAGTATTCTTGATCTTTTAACGAAACTTGATAAGGATACTTAATCATTTCTTTAAGTTCCTGGCCCTTCTTACCAATCTTAGGAATGTGTCGCGATTCTACTATTCCCGTGGACAGAACGAGACAACGACGGTTTTTGGCAGCATCAGCCCACATAGACCTTTTACCATCTTCCTTAACGAAAAGATTCTCAGATTTAAAATTTAGCGTTGTGTATTTTGCCCGAAAGATATTTGCTTCGGATCTGGTCTTTACGAAACCTGGGACATAGCCCCATTCCGCTTGAACAATATCGAAATCTTTGTTATTCTCTGATGGTACAAGGATGGCACATGGCGCATAATTGAATCCATTGTGTACACCAACATTTAGAAAGGGGTAATTTCTCACCGGCTTTGCCAAACTTTTTAATTCGATATACTCTGCTCTGGTTACTCGTTGACCGTTATAATAACACATACGCTTAATTTTTTTTACTTCTGATATATGCGGCAA
>Ga0163162_10003399_pt1 | contig 15199 bp, 14 predicted proteins | sample S55metaG_FD_115310 | JGI IMG/M metagenome (GOLD analysis project Ga0163162, IMG submission 115310) | Switchgrass rhizosphere microbial communities from Kellogg Biological Station, Michigan, USA - S5-5 metaG | ecosystem: Host-associated > Plants > Roots > Rhizosphere > Soil | place: USA...
GATCCGGCATAGCAGGTAAAGTTCCCGGAGCTTTTCGCTATCTGCTTCATTAAAGGGCCGGATAAGCAAGTTAGAGGATTGCAAAACAGGAGTAGAAATGTTACTTATTTTTAGCTTGATGCTTCTGAGGGTCAAACAGCTTGATGTCCTTGATAAATTTATAATCCTTTAAATTATAGGTAAAAATTTCAAAGCGAGTAATAACGGCCGTTGCAGCAATTAAAGCATCGGGCAACGCAAGGCCATGACTCAAATTATAATCTTGTAATAGTTGAATAGTCAACTGTGTTATCTCATCGTTAATAAGCAATATATTAAATTGATGAATATTTTTGTTAATGCGGGCGAGTTCATGTTTATTGGTAGCACCGACTACTAACTCCATCTTAGTTACCGCTGCTAGGGCAACATTATTAAGACCAATTTCATCTTCAAGGATATGCTTGGTGTCTGAATGGCGCTTACTATTTATATTCCAATAATCAATTATAACATCAGAATCACAAATTACTTTTTCCTTTGCCACGCTCTTTTTCTTAACTCAGAAGCATCAATATTTTTCGAACTAAATAACTCTGTTAAATCCGAAGGATCAATATTGTCTTTAGCGGGAAGCATAGTTACTCCATTAATCAAAATGGGCTGCCCTTCAGCATTATCTGGAGCAATTTTAAAATCCAGAAATTTAGCTAACTCCTTTAAGATTTTCAGGGTTTCCGGCTTTTTATATTTTATAGTTACTTCGGGCATCACTCAGTTTTTATATAAAGTTAAAGCTTTTAAACAGAAAAGGCAACCCATAGGATTTGCTTCAAACCAAATCAAATTTCCAGTACAAAACGAAAAACAAAAACTATATATTATTTTTCCGCAATTCATCTGCCGCGTAGTTTGCAGCTCTTGCGGTTAGGGCCATGAAAGTTAGCGAAGGGTTTTGGGTACTGGTAGATGTCATACAAGCCCCGTCGGTAACAAATACATTGGGGCATGTATGCAGCTGGTTCCATTTATTTAGCAATGAGTTTTTAGGATCAGTTCCCATCCTTATCCCTCCCACCTCGTGGATATCTAAACCAGGTGCCTGCTTGCTATCATTAGGGACGATATTTTTGCAACCGGCCTTATCAAGCATCTCAGCCCCCTGCTGCAAAAAGTCGTTCATGGATCTCACATCATTATTGTCATAATCTACCGAAACTGACAATAATGGTATTCCCCATTCATCTGCCTGGTCTTTACTCAGGCTTGCCCTATTCTCAGCTTTCGGAATAGTTTCTCCCTGCATCATCATGTATACATTCCAGTTTCCCGGTTCGGAGATATTTTCTTTATAGTTAGCCCCAATCTGGTCGCCGTCAACAGCGTGCCCCCAACTGCTCCTTGTGGCAGTGTAAAACGTCATATATCCTCTTAAAAAGTCGGTTTCCTGCTTATAAACATTTCTAAAATTGGGCATCATAACCGCAGCAGGCCTTCTGCCATAATAATAAGTATTCAGGTATCCGTCAATTGTCGCAGTCAGCGATCCTCTGTAATTATGAAATGCGATATACCTGCCCAGTAAATCATTATCGTTTCCTAATCCGTTTGGGAACCTAGATGATTTTGAATTCAGTAAAATGAGATTGGAATTTAAGGTAGCCGCATTTACAAAAATAATTCGCGCATAATATTCTGTAGCTACTTTGGTATGGGCATCTATCACCCTAACGCCCGTTGCCTTTCCTTTTTTTTCGTCGTAAATAATTGAATGTACTACAGAATCGGGCCTGAGTGTAAGATTACCTGTTTTTGCAGCCCATGGTAAGGTAGAGGAATTAGAACTAAAATAGCCACCAAACGGGCAACCACGCTCGCATAAATTCCGGGCCTGGCATTGCCCCCGGCCCTGTTGTAAATGAACTGGCTGCGGTTTAGTTAAATGAGCGCACCTTCCAATAACAACATGCCGGTCTTTATATGCATCCATGATCCTTTTTTGAATATGTTTTTCAACCACATTCATTTCCCATGGCGGCAGAAATTCTCCGTCGGGCAACGTTTCCAATCCGTCCTTATTACCGGCTATACCCGCAAATAACTCTACGTGGCTATACCATGGCGCAATATCATTGTAACTTACAGGCCAAGCTGTAGCAAACCCATCCCTTGCCGGCCCCTCAAAATCAAACTTGCTCCAGCGTTGGGTTTGCCTGGCCCATAACAATGATTTACCTCCTACCTGGTACCCGCGAATCCAGTCGAACGGTTTTTCCTGAACATATGGGTGTTCTTTATCTTTAACAAAGAAATGAGTTGTGGCCTCGCTAAAAGCGTAACATTTTTCAGCTATTGGATTTTCGCTTTTTACGGAATTGGGTAAATGACCGCGATGGGGAAAATCCCATGGATTTTTAGTTGCGGTTGGATAATCCTTTAAATGGGTAACATTCCGGCCGCGTTCCAGCACTAATGTTTTTAACCCTTTTTCGCATAACTCTTTAGCAGCCCATCCGCCACTGATACCCGATCCGATCACGATGGCATCAAAAGTGTGTTGATCTGTCCCTCCGGAATTAATGTTGACCATACTTTATAATTGGCTTAAGACAATTGGAAAAACTCAATTTGAAGTTAAGATAATTATAAAGGAATAAATTGATCACCAACAGTTTTTAAACAAAAAAAGCCCCGTTACCGGAGCTTTTTCGTTTATTTAGTTCTTATTAGTCGTTTATCGCTTTTACACCAGGTAATTCTTTACCTTCCATGTATTCAAGCAAAGCACCACCGCCGGTTGATACGTAGCTCACCTCGTCGGTCATGCCGAATTTGGCTACTGCCGCAGCAGAGTCGCCACCACCTATCAGCGAGAAAGCGCCGTTTTCTGTAGCTTTAGCTACTGCTTCGGCAATAGCTTTGGTTCCGCCTAAAAATTTCTCCATTTCAAAAACACCCATTGGGCCATTCCATAAAATGGTTTTTGATTCTTCAACTACCTTGCTGAATAAAGCAACAGTTTCAGGACCGATATCAAGGCCCATCCAGTTGTCTTTTATCTGGCCAGTTTTTGCAACATCAGTATTAGCATCATTTGAAAAAGCATCGGCAATGATGTTATCCAACGGCAATAACAATTTTACGCCTTTATCTTTCGCTTTTTGCACAAGGCTGGTAGCCAGGTCAAGTTTATCAAGCTCAACTAATGAAGTACCTATTGAACCGCCATCGGCCTTAGCAAAGGTATAAGCCATACCACCACCAATGATCAGGTTATCAACTTTCTCGAGCAGTTTTTCAATAAGCTCAATTTTATCAGAAACCTTTGAACCACCCATAATAGCTGTAAAAGGCTTAGGTGCGTTGTTCAGGATCTTTTCGGCGTTATTCAGTTCAGCTGCCATCAGGTAGCCAAAGTATTTAGCATCGGGGAAAAACTGAGCAATGATAGCAGTTGAAGCGTGTGCACGGTGAGCGGTACCGAAAGCATCATTCACGTAAACATCACCTAATTTTGACAGTTTCTCTGCAAAAGCAACATCGCCTTTTTCCTCTTCTTTATAAAAACGAAGGTTCTCTAATAATAAAACCTCGCCGTTACCCAGTGCTTTTGCTTTTTCAACAGCTTGCTCACCGATACAATCATCCGCAAACTGAACCTGCTGACCAAGCAGATCAGACAAATGAGATACAATATGTTTTAATGAATATTTTTCTGTAGGGCCATCTTTCGGTCTGCCTAAGTGCGACATCAGGATAACTTTACCACCATCTTTTAATATTTTTTTTATGGTTGGCAAAGCTGCCGTCATGCGGTTATCATCGGTAATATTGTAATTCTCGTCAAGAGGCACGTTAAAATCCACCCTAATGAGGGCTTTTTTGCCGGCAAAACTAATTTGATCTACTGTTTTCATATCTATTAAAGGGTCATTTGTTATGAACGGGCGCAAATTGAGCATTTTAATTCAAAATACTTAACGAAAAACGAAAAAAGCTGTTTCATTCCGCCAAAACTTCATCTTATTTTAACATACATTACACGGTGAGGGCCTATGCCCGGAACCTCAAATTCCGGCGAAACGATCTCGAAACCAAGACTGCTGTAAAACCGTACGGCTTTTTTACGTGCATTGCACCACAGGTAATCCGCCTTTTGTCCGCGAAGGTATACCAGCGCAAAATTAACCAGCAGGTTACCGAAGCCTTGCCCCCGGTATTTTTCGGTTGTTGCCATACCACGCAGTTGGTAACCGTTACCGGTAAATTCGCTATAGCTTTGCGGGTGAAATGAAGCTATACAAGCCAGTTCTTCATCCACAAAGTAACCAAGGTGAAAATTACCCTCGTTATTATCTGACGGAAAACGGCATTCATCCAGGGTAAGCCTGCCTTCGCGCAGTACTTCATTACGTACGTGCAACAGTTCATCAACTTTTATAAACCTGATCATGTCTGCAAAATTGGAAAAATTCCCGGAATGGGGAATTTTAATCCCATCAAATTAATAACTACAGGTTAATGTTTCGTTGGATAACCCGCCCTCCCTAACCACCAATTAAAAGAGTTTGCCTATTACTTACTATTAAACACATAAGGAGTAAGGCACAGTTGTTGCCCAAAGAGAAGAAACACAGAATATAAAAATGAAAAAATTCTTTACCTGCATACTTATCGCAACCACACTTTTCAGCTGCAAAAAAACAGATGTAATTTCTGAAGTAATAAAAGGAACAAACGGAACAGGTACTGGCACAAACACCGGTACAAATACAGATACAAGCACAGGTACAACATCCGCTACCGTAAAACTTGACATTGCCGACCAGGTTGTAAATACCAAAGTGAGTAATGACACACTTTATTTAAACTATACCGAAACAGCCAATTTGGTATTAAATTCAACTGATTATCAAAAATCATCAGCTGTACATTTTAAAGAAGATTTTTCAAAGTCTAACCTCGCTAATTTTAATTTCACCACTATTAACAAGGATAACCAGGTAGCCACTAACTATCTTGACGACAACCTGAACAACGTGGCCATTAAATCAGCCTCTACATTAACTGTCGATGGCAAACAGTACACTAAACTTGTGCTGGAAAGAGTTGTGATATTTTCAAAAGCCTACAAACAGCATGATCTTGCTGTTGAAGCTCAGAATGATATTTTAAAGCAAACCAAAGATGTGATCAGCTTTGCTTCCTATTATTATACAAATGGCAAAAACTCAGATACTACATCAACAACAGCTACAGTAATATACAGAAAATAATTTGTGCAGCCGGCTTAGGCCGGCTGTTTTTTAAGTTCGGCTATTTGTACAACCAGGTCGGCCAGCCGGCTGCTGTATCCCATTTCATTATCGTACCAGCCAACTACCTTTACAAGGCCGCCCACTATAGAGGTTAGCTGCGCATCAAAAATGCAGCTGTGGGGATTATCCAATATATCGGTTGACACAATCGGATCTTCCGTATACTCCAGTACGTTTTTCATAGGCCCATTGGCAGCTCGCTTAAAAGCTTCATTAATTTGAGCTATAGTTGGCAGCTTTTTCAGGCTGCAGGTAAAATCTGTTAATGAGCCGTTAAGTACCGGCACACGGATCCCTGCCCCACCCAACCGGCCTTCCAGATGCGGAAATATATTGGTAATAGCTTTAGCAGCACCCGTTGTTGTTGGTATAATAGAAGCAGATGCAGCCCTTGCCCGCCTCAAATCTTTATGAGGAGCGTCGTGCAGGTTCTGATCGCCGGTCATGGAATGTACGGTAGTAATATAGCCATCAATGATGCCCCAGTTTTCATCGAGGATTTTCACCATTGCGGCAACATTATTAGTTGTGCATGATGCATTTGATAATATAGGCGATTGCAGGTCAACCTGCCCGTCATTTACGGCAAGTACTACCGTTGGTACATGTTTATCAGTTGATGGTGCAGATATAATAACCTGCCTTGCTCCGGCGGTTAAATGTGCTTCGGCGCCCTGCTTTGAGGTAAATTTACCGGTCGATTCTACTACGATATCAATATCCAGTGCTTTCCAGGGCAGTTTAAGCGGATCGCGTTCGGCAAATACCTGGATGCGGTTACCGTTTATAACAAGGCTGTTATCATCAAAATTCACCGTGCCTTTAAAACCGCGGTGAACAGAGTCATACTTAAATAAATGCGCAAGGGTTTGCGTGTCGGTAAGGTCATTTATAGCTACCACCTGTATTTCGGGGTGCGATAAAATACTCCTCAAAAATATGCGGCCAATGCGGCCAAACCCGTTTATAGCTATCTTCATTGTATGCTGAAATAAAGCATCAAAGTTAACGAAGATGGATGGTTAATTTGTTTATTTACTTTATTACTACCTGCAGGTTACAATTGGTTATTAATCGCCAAAATTCCGAACTACTATGGCTTCGCGTTTTTTTGAACGGATAAAATAAGTGATCATCCCGTTAAAAGATATCGACAGCAAAAATATTAGGACAATAAGCCACGAATTATTTAAACTACTAAATATCAACACCATTACTATGGAAACAAGGTTAAGGCATGCCAAAACAAGGGTAGTTTGCAAATGCGTTAATCCCATTTTTAACATACGGTGGTGAATATGGTTCCTGTCGGCATCAAAAGGGGATTTTCCGTTTAAAATACGGATAGTGAAAACCCTGAGCGTATCAAAAACAGGGCCAATCAGTATTGCTACCATCAGGGCCGGAGCCGTATATATGAAAGGCAATTTAACCGTCGAAACTTTACTTAACTCAATAAATTTAATAGCCATTACTGCCGATACCAGGCCAATGAGCAGGGCTCCCGTATCGCCCATAAATATTTTAGCAGGGGTTATGTTAAAACGTAAAAAACCAACTACAGCCCCAACCATGGCAAGCGAAATTGCTGCCAGCTCATACTGCTTCATATAAATGAAAAGTGCTGCAAAAGTACTGTTGGCAATGATGCCTGTAGTTGCAGCCAGGCCATCAATACCATCAATAAGGTTAAACGAATTGATGATAAGCATAATAACCAGTATTGACAATATTACGCTGGGGATATAGGGCAGGGCCGAAATATCAAAAACACCGTACATGCTGCTGATCCGGATATCTCCCGGGATAACGAGTATGGCGGCAACCACAAACTGGATCATGAACTTAGTACTGGAGTTAACCCCCGAAAGATCATCCTTTAACCCCATTGCAAACAAAATAATACATGCGGTAAGGAGATAACTTATTGGGAGCGATTTATCAATAATACTAAATAATAAAGCAGTAATAGTAAAGCTTACAAAAATGGCCACGCCACCTAAACGGGGAATACCATGATCATGCTGTTTCCTGAAATGGCCTACATCATCATATAAATGACGGGCACGTGCAACATGTAAAATTGAGGGGATACAAAGTAATGTTACCAGGGTTGAAAATACAACAATCAGCACATTATAAACAAAATGATAAGAGCGTAAAAATTCAAGCATATGCTATAAATGTGTTAGTGATAAGCCTGTTCATTTATAAAGGTTTATACGGCTGCCCGCACAAAAGGTTAACTAAAAATTAAAGAAATTGAAAAATCTTCCTCATGGGTTTCAGCACAATTGCCAAAACAGGCAAAGAAACATTATTTTCACGCATCGCCTTCAAATCAAACGACCATGCTTTAACCCGGTTTATTAAATTACTGTTACTCACCCCGCCAACTTGCATTTTAACCATAACCTTGTTAAGATGAAAGCTCCCTACCCTCCACTTATGCATATACCTTACCATTAATTCATAATCACCTGCCGAACCGTATTCAAGGCTGTAAAAACCGTATTTTTCAAATAAATCACGCTTACAATAAAAAGTAGGATGCGGGGGCATAAAACCCCATTGAAAGGAATTTTTTCCCCAGGTGCGACTTTTCCATTTGCGGATAATTTTCCCTGCAGAATTGATATAATCAAGGTTTCCGTAAACGATTCCGGTATCGCTGTTTGAAAAAGCCTGAGCCACTGCTGATATAACTTCCTCATCAGCAAAAAAATCGTCGGCATTAAGCATCCCAATAACTTCGCCTGTTGCCAAACGGATCCCCTTATTCATCGCATCATAAATGCCCTGATCCTGTTCGGATACCAGAACTTTGATATGCGATTGGTATTGGTTAACTATTTGCAGGGAATTATCTGTTGAGCCGCCATCAATTATGATATACTCAACATTACCATAGTTTTGGCTGATGACAGATTCGATACATCTTTTAATAGTATCCTGGGCATTATAAACGATAGTGATAACTGAGATCTTCAACCTTGCAACTTTGGGAAAAATACAACGTATTAATAGCCGAAATTATGTAATTTTGACCTTGAGGCCTAATTATATTAAATATAACGTGGAACTTTATAGCTGAACATGCGCAATTATATACCTATCTACCTGATTATCGGGATCTTTTTTTTATTAACTTCCTGCTCAAGCAAACAATATCAATATCTTTTTGAACAAAAAAATAATATTACTGATACCGCATCGAAAGGAAGCAACGTTGCAACCGGCCCGTACCGCATCAAAGCTCAGGATATACTACAGATCAGGAACTTGCAAAACATTAAGTACATAGTTGACGAAACACCTTCTGCTAACTCTGGCGGAAGCGGGGGCGGGGGTAGCAATAGCGGTCAAACTTTCCAGGTTGATGATGATGGCACTGTTGCCCTGCCTGCTATTGGCCATGTTAAAGTTGCCGGCCTTACCCGGCCCGAAGCAGCAAAACAAATTGAGGAGCTTTACCGTAAAAACCTGCTGAAAGACCCCATAATTGAACTAAAGATAGTTAACCTTAAGGTAACCATACTTGGCGAAATAAAAGGGCAGGGAAATTATACTTTAACAAAAGACAGGACCACTTTGGTTGAAATGATTGGTGAAGCCGGCGGCCTTACGGATAAGGCAAATGAAGCTAATGTAAAAATAATAAGGAGCGACCAGAAAAACCCGCAGGTTACTGAAATTAACCTTAGGGATATCCAATCAATAAATGATCCCCGTGCCATACTTCAAAGCGGCGATGTTATTTATATAGCACAAAACAAACGCGCCGTACGCAACGATAAATTGCAGAACCTATCGGTAGTAACCCAGCCGGTGTTATTGTTGCTCAATACTGCTTTAATTATTTTTACGCTTTCTCATCGGTAAATGGAAGAGTTAGAAAAAGTACAAAGAAAGCTGCCCAACCAGGAAATTGATTATTTTAAGATAGGCAAAATACTATTCAGCCGCTGGTATTGGATATTGGCATCGGTTGTTATTACTTCAGCTATCTCCTACACCTATCTGTGGTATACCCCTAAAACGTATGCCACTGGTGGTACACTTAAGGTAGAAGAAAAAAAATCAGAGATCTCTGACATTATCAGTGTGATGACCACGCCCGAACGCGGGCCGTCAAAAATTCAAAGCATCACCTCGGTATTAACCAGCCGTACACTCATCCTTACAGCAATAAAAGATCTCGACTATCGAATCAGCTTTTATATTTCGGGCAGGGTGCGAACCTCCGAGGCCTATCCGCAAAAACCGCTTGATATTGGCCTGGTAAAGTTTGATAGCCTTAACTTTTTCCGTAGCCTGATAACTTTTAAAGCGGTTAACCCGCAAACCTTTAATCTTACCTATACCATTAATGGTAAGGAGATTCAAAACAACTACAATTACGGAGGCCTTGTAACCATAGGCAATACCAGCTTCCGGATAAAATATCCGGGCGTAATTCCGTCCAAAACAATTTATTTGTTTAAGTTCAATACCCCAGAAGATTTTGTTGGCCGTGTGCAGGGTAGTTTATATGCAGGAGAAACAGCAAAAAACTCAAATATAATTGCCATTCAGCAAACAGATTCAAATCCGCAATTCGCGGCTGACGTGCTCAACGCAATTATGAACGAATATGTGATTTTTGACCGGAACCAAAAAGCCCAGTCAGCCTCACAAATGATCGATTTCATTGATAGCCAGCTGGATTATCTGTCGAACGAAGTAAAAGGCTCTGAAAGCTCGATAGAAAAATACAAGAAAAAATCTAAGATCCTTGATGTGACATCCGCATCAACTACTTCGGCAAGTAAGGCTGCCGAGCTCGAATCAAACAAATCATTATTAAAAATACAATTAATAGCGCTTGACCAGCTTAGCAGTCAAATAGCTAAGGAAAAAAACAATGTAACTTTAAACTTTAATGTTGGCAGCGCTAATCTTCCGTCGTTAGAGGCAATGGTGGGGCGTTTGGATAACCTGATCACTGAACGGGCCAGTTTATTAACAACTTACAACCCCGATTCGCAACCTATCCAAAATATCAATCAAAGTATTATCCAAATTAAAAACACTGCTTTAAATAATATAAAACAGATCCGGTCGGGCATCGAAAAAAACATCCAATACCTTGATAGCCAGCTCGGACAGGTTAACTCAACCATAGCAGCACTACCTGCTGCCCAGCGCGATATGGTGAGCCTGCAGCGTGACTTTGACATTAATGATAAGGTGTATTCCTTCCTGTCCGAAAAAAAGCTGGAAGCCCAGATCAGCCGCGCCGGGATTTTGCCGGGTGCAACCATTATCGAGCTGGCGCAGCCAAACTTTAACCCGGTTTCGCCAAATGAACATAGTATCCACCGTACGGCAACTATTTTAGGATTGGCTATAGGCTTAGGTCTTATTATCCTCATCAGGGTTCTAAACCCTTATATTTATGATAAGGAAACTATTGAAAGCCTTACCAGCATACCTATCCTCGGCGTTATCAGGAAATTTCCTGAAGAACTTGGCGAAAGCAGCGAACAGATCCTGGCTATCAGCAAACCCAAATCAATTTTTGCCGAATCGGTTCGTTCCGTACGTACCAACCTCAGCTTCCTTTCGTCAGAAAAAGCAAGCAAGGTCATTTGCATAACCTCGGAGGTTGCCGGCGAAGGTAAATCATTTGTGGCGGTAAATTTATCAAGCACACTTTCACTTATTGATAAAAAGGTAATATTAATAGGGGCCGATTTACGACGTTCAAGACTTCATAAAACTTTTCATGTGGCCAATGATATCGGTTTAACCAATTACCTGGCCCACCAAACAGAAATTGACGATATCATTCATCACTCCAACCAGGAAAACCTTGATTTTATAGTTTCGGGGCCGGTACCACCCAACCCGTCAGAGCTGTTGCACAGCAAAAGGATGAGCGTTTTAATTGAAATACTTAAAACAAGGTATGATGTAGTAATGATTGATACTGCGCCGATTGGGCTGGTATCAGATGCTATACCGCTTATCAGGGTAAGTGATATCAATGTTTTTGTGATCCGGTCGGGCAAATCAAAATATTATGCCGCAACTGTGCCGCAGCGCATAGCACAAGAGTATCACCTGGATAACACCGTAATAGTTTTAAATGCCTTTGAAGAAGACTTGCTACATTCAAGATATTACACCACCAAGTTTACTGGTGAAAACGCAGGCTCGCGCTATTACTATTATTCAGATTACAGCGGCTACGAAGGCTCGGGCTATTATCTTGACGATGAAAAGAAAAAATTGTGGAATTTAAAACGATGGTTTAAATAAACTTGTTTATTTAAAAAGATTGTTACTAAAATTAATATGGCAGTAAACAAATGGTACCCGGTTTACACCAACCCACGAGCCGAAAAAAAAGCGTATGAAGCATTAATGAGCAAAGGCATTAATGTTTATCTGCCCCTGCACCGCCAGCTTAAACAATGGAGCGACCGCAGGAAATGGGTTGAGGAACCGTTTTTAAAATCATACCTGTTTGTATATATCGCCGAACAAGAGCAGGCCGAAGTATTAATGACCAAAGGTATTTCGAGGTTCCTTTATTTTTCGGGCAAGCCGGCTGTTATGCCCGATAAGCAGATCCATGAACTTAAATTACTCATGGCAAGCCCATATGAACTGGAGATAACCGAAGAGGACCTGCAACCGGGCGAAAAGATCAAGATCAAAGCTGGCGCTTTAAAGGGGATGACGGGCGAAATCGTATCGCGCAGATCGCAAAAACAGCTTATATTACGCCTGGAAAGCATTGGCTATTCCATTATTGTTAATGTTACTGCATCGCTCATTGAGCGGTTTTAAAATAAAAGGAATTGTTTCGGACAGCAGGTAATATTTCATTATTTGCGTCCAAAATCCACTAAATATCCGGCTTATGCCCTGCAATATAAGTCACTAATAATTAATAAGTTACAATCAACAAGTGTAACTTACGGGGCGAAGCTATGAAATTTAATAAACAATGTGCCGTATAGCAGGAATCGTTTCTGAAAAACGATCTCAAAACGAGATCAGGGACAAGGTAAAATTGATGTGCGGTGCATTACAGCACGGTGGCCCCGATGATGAGGGCATATTTGAGAATGAAGAGGCCCACCTTGCCTTCGGTCACCGCAGGTTATCTATCATTGACCTCAGCAGCAACGGGCACCAGCCTATGGCGGATGTTGGGCAAAACGCCTGGATCACCTTCAATGGCGAAATCTATAACTATCCTGAACTAAAACAGGAATTGCTGCGAGCAGGTGCACAATTTAAATCTGGTACCGATACCGAAGTAATTCTCCAGGCCTACCTTAACTGGGGTACCCAAGCGTTTGCAAGGTTGAGGGGAATGTTTGCTTTTGCCTTGTATGATGTTAGCCAGGCCCTCACTTACCTGGTGCGCGATACTGCGGGCGTAAAACCGCTATATTATTCGGCCGTGAACGGCGAACTGAGTTTTGCATCTGAAGTACGGGCATTCAAAGATTCGGGCCTGATTACTGAAAGGGATCCCAATTGGCCGGTGAGACTACTGGCATTTGGGCATATCCCGGAACCGTATACCACATTAAAAAATGTATCCTGCCTGCCCAAAGGGCATTTTTTATGCTGGAACCACCGAAACGCCGGCTTTACTTTAAACAAATACCAGGTTGATGGTTTGCAGAATGTAGTGACCGATGAGAGCGAAGCGCACCGATTGATCCATAATGCGCTTAGCCAAAGTGTAAACAGGCAGCTAATTGCCGATGCACCCATCGGTGTATTTTTAAGCGGGGGCATTGATTCAAGCCTGATCACACTGCTGGCCCATCAGCAAAAAAAAGAACAGCTTAAAACAATTTCAATATTTTTTGATGATAAAAGCTATGACGAAAGCAGCTATCAAAATATCATCAACAATAAAATAAATGTTCAAAATTCTTCACACCTGGTAAAGCAATCAGATTTTGAAGCATGCTTTCCGCAGATCATAAACGCTATGGATATGCCTACTACCGACGGTATCAATAGCTGGTTTATAAGCAAGTATGCGCATGACGATGGATTGAAGGCTGTATTATCGGGCGTGGGTGCCGATGAGCTTTTTGGTGGTTACCCATCATTTAACCGTATTAAATACCTTGGCTACCTGCATAAACTGCCGTCATGGCTGCTAAAAATATCCGGTCATCTTTTGCCTGATCATTACAAACGGCTAACGAGCCTCTCTACTGACCATCCTGCTGCTGATTATATGGCATTACGGGGCTTTTTTCCGGTAGCAGACATTTCTGCTTTACTGGAGACCAGTGTAGATCATATTCATGACGTGTTGTTCGGATCAACGCTGGCTCCCGCGCCATCCGGTTATGATTATGAACACGCCGCATGGTTCGAAACGAATTTTTATATGCAAAACCAGTTGCTTAGGGATACCGACGTAATGGGTATGAGCCATGGGCTTGAAGTAAGGGTACCGTTTTTGGACGAAGATTTCACCCAGGCAGCCCGGAGTATAACACCAGGTATCAGGTTTAATAAAACCCAGCCAAAAAAGATCCTCATCGATAGCTTCAACAACCTGATACCACGCGAAATTTGGGACAGGCCTAAAATGGGCTTTACTTTCCCTTTACAAAATTGGATGAACGGGCATAGCCAAATAGGCAGCATCGATAATTACAAAGGCAAAGCGGTACAAAATATTATAAAGCAATTTAAAAGTAATAACATCCATTGGTCAAAGGCTTTTGCTTTGCACCTGGTTCAGCATAATGAGTAAAAACGTAATTCTTTTTACTTTACAAACTTTTAGCACTACCGGTGGTATCCAGAAAATGACGCGGACACTTGGTCATTCCTTACACCGGGCTGCTGCAAAAAATGATTGGAACTTTGAGCTTTGGTCGGCTTATGACAAGCAGGACGATCTGATGGAGCAATATTTACCGGCCGTAAATTTTAAGGGGTTCGGCGTGCACCGGGTAAATTTCGTTTTAAAAACCTTCAGCAACTCCGCAAAGCCCGATGTTGCTATACTAAGCCATATTAACCTGGCCATCATTGGCCTTTTTATTAAGCTGGTTAATCCAAAATGCCGGTTATGGCTTGTAGCCCATGGCATTGAGGTTTGGCGTCCGCTTTCGTTTTTTAAACGCCTGATGCTTAAACGCTGCGACAGCGTGATTTGTGTAAGCAATTACACCAAACAGCAAATGATAAGCAGGCATAACCTGAACGCCGATAAATGCATTGTGCTGAATAATGCTATCGACCCTTTTATGCGTTTGCCCGATACCTTCGTAAAGCCACAAAAACTCTCGCAGCGTTATGGTTTAAATGACAATGATTTTATCCTATTTTCATTAACGCGCCTGGCATCTACCGAGCAATACAAAGGGTATGACCACGTAATTAGTGTGCTGGGCAGCCTGAAATCAAAATTCCCGCAAATAAAATATATGCTTTCGGGTAAATATGACGAACAGGAACACATCCGCATAAAAAAATTAATTGAGGCACATGACGTAAGCGAACATGTAATTTTAACCGGCTTTATTGACGAGGCTGAACTGACCGACCACTTCCTGCTGGCCGACCTGTTTGTTTTACCAAGCAAAAAGGAAGGGTTTGGCATTGTATTTATTGAAGCCCTTGCCTGCGGTTTGCCGGTTATTTGCGGCAATGCCGATGGCAGTATCGATGCCATCCGAAACGGCGAACTGGGAGAAGCCATTGATCCTGACAATCTCACCGAGCTTAACAATGCTATAACCAGGCATTTGCAAAAGCACATAGCTGCTGATACCCGCAAAAGCTTACAGGAAAAATGTATAAGCCATTTTAATGAACATGATTATATGACTAAACTTGAGCAGTTAATAAATGAGTGATCTGCA
>Ga0163162_10003400_pt1 | contig 15190 bp, 4 predicted proteins | sample S55metaG_FD_115310 | JGI IMG/M metagenome (GOLD analysis project Ga0163162, IMG submission 115310) | Switchgrass rhizosphere microbial communities from Kellogg Biological Station, Michigan, USA - S5-5 metaG | ecosystem: Host-associated > Plants > Roots > Rhizosphere > Soil | place: USA: Michigan...
CAAGTTGTCGGAGAAGTTGGGCCAACGCCATTCGTATTCGCTCGACAGGGTTGGCTCCTCTATGTCCGCAACGACACACTGGTTGCTCAGGCCTTGGATTCCTCAAACAAATTGTCGGGCGAAGCAACACCGATTATCAGCGGTCAACGCAATGCGATGGGCAATGTCAGACGCTTCTCAGTTTCTGACAATGGAATATTGATTTGGCAAGGACAGTGGCAGAGAGATTACCAACTTGTTTGGTTTGATCGAGAAGGCAAACAAGTCGGAGCTGTTGATACACCGACAAAAGTTAGTGTGGGCCAGGATCCTCAAGTCTCGCCTGATGGGAAGCGAGTGCTGGTCAAAAAAGCTCCGAGTGATGGCGGTAATAACAACATCTGGGTCGAGGACCTGGAAAAAGGCACGACTCTCAGAATCACATCAACATTTGCTCAGATGCCCATTTGGTCGCCTGATGGAAACCGCATCGCGTACAACTGTGATGTCGGCATTTGCCTGAAGAACGCCAATGGTCTCGGAGAGGCGGAACAGATTTACGCCGGTACAAACTTCACTTCCCAGTGGTCGCCCGACGGACGCTACATTATTTTCTTAAGACGCGGCGTGAAAACGAGACTGGATATGTATGCGCTATCTATGACTGGCGAACACAAGGAAGCTTTGCTACTCAACTCTGCAGCTGACGAGCAGAACCCACAACTATCGCCAGATGGAAAGTGGCTTGCTTATAGCAACGACGAAACTGGGACTTACGAAATCTACGTTCAATCATTTACTGACGGTAAGCTGGGTTCAGACAGAAAACGCATTTCGACCGCGGGCGGAAAGTTTCCAGTATGGCGTCGAGACGGAACAGAGCTGCTTTTTGTTGCTCAAGATGGTCAGCTGATGGCGTCGACCGTGAAAACAACCGGAACCGAATTCGAATTCGTTACTCCCAAAGCTCTATTCAAAACGCGAATGCTGTCCTGGACAATAAATGTTCACGAAGTCGACATTTCTCCGGACGGTCAGCGATTCCTGATTGGGACCGTGATCGGTGACACTAAGGCACCAGCACCGACTGTGCTTTTAAACTGGACCGCACTCGTCCGGAAGTGAAGTAGCAATCAGTGCTCGAACTCTTCGCTCCGGAGGGGCGAGATATTTATAGACCTGAACCACAAAACCTCTGGCGCCTTCGGCGAAGTTCTTTTTTATTAGCCGACAGCTATAAACATTTCACTCCCCCGGAGTGAAAGAACCGCTCGAACTGCAATTCCTGTGAAACGTTGCCCGACATGTAATCGCGTTGAAGTTGACGACACACTTGTTTTCTGCCGCGTTGATGGCGCAGAGTTAGTTAATGATTCTTCATCGCTCAACAGCGAAGCCGGAACGGTGCAGCGTAATGCCAAAATGAATTTGAAAGTACACGAATAAAGAGAACGGCAAACGTGCCCTTCGGGATTCAACCTCTTGCGGAAACAAGAAGTTGTCAATTTTCCACCGGCTAGTCTGACCCAACCGGACAGGTAATTACGTTTGATCTAATGGAGAGTCTGACTGAAAGAGTCGCTGGTGACATTTAACAAAGAGGAAGAGACCAATAAGTAAAGAACTTTCAGCCGATAGCACATTGTCGCATTACCGCATCATTTCCAAGCTCGGCGAAGGCGGTATGGGCGAGGTGTATCTGGCGCAGGACTCGAAGCTTGATCGGAAGGTGGCGCTGAAGATTCTGCCAGGGCAGCTTGCTGGCAACGAGGATCGAATGCGGCGGTTTACTCAGGAGGCGAAAGCTGCCGCGGCCCTTAATCATCCCAACATCGCGACGATCCATGAAATTGGTGAGAGCGATGGGGTGAATTTCATCGCCATGGAGTTTATCGATGGTGTGACGCTGCGCCAGAAGATTCATCAAGAGCAAAGCGATTTAAGAAAGCTCTTGCGACACCTTCAGCATGTCGCGGAAGGATTAGCGAAAGCTCATGCCGCAGGGATCGTTCATCGCGATTTGAAACCCGACAACGTAATGATCACCCGCGATGGTCACGCAAAGATTCTTGACTTCGGTCTCGCGAAATTGGTTGAGCACGCGCCCTTCCCCGGTGGCGATTCGAGTGAAGTAGTAACTGCGGTTATGCCGCAGCAGTCGACCCCGGGCACCGTCATGGGAACCATTGGCTATATGTCGCCCGAACAGGCGCAGGGCAAGACCAAACAAATCGATCAGCGTTCTGACATCTTCTCGTTCGGTTGCATTTTGTTCGAAGCGGCGACCGGCAAGAAACCTTTCGAGGGAGAGTCGGTTATCAAGTCACTGCACATGGTCGTATACGAACCGGCACCACCGATCGCCGATTTCAACCCATCTGCGCCGCCAGAGTTGCAGCGAATCGTGCGGCGGTGTCTCGCGAAGGACTCTGACGAGCGGTATCAATCGATCAAAGAAGTTGCGATCGAGTTAAAAGATCTGCGGCGTGAGATAGAAGGCGCCGGAGTTGATTCGACGGTACCGCCGTTGGCCCGAAGCAGAACAACAGCCGATCCAACTCGGAGCCAAAGCGGCAGTCTGCTAACTCGAACATCATCGTCGATTCAGACTCACGCCTCCAGCGCAGAATATGTCGTCACCGGAATAAGGCGCCACAAAGTCGTTGCTGGCATTGTGGCCCTGGTTCTAGTCGCGGGAGCCATCGGGCTCGGTCTGTTCTGGCGCGCTCGTAACAGCACTGCGGGAACCATCAACTCGATTGCCGTGATGCCGTTTCAGAACAGTAGCGCAGACGCGGACACTGAGTACCTGTCAGACGGCCTGGCGCAATCGCTGATTTATCAGCTCTCACAACTACCGAACTTGAAAGTCAGCCCTACGAGTTCAGTCTTTCATTACAAAGGCAAGGAAATAGACGCCCAAAAAATCGGCAATGAGCTCAGCGTAAGCGCGGTGATGACGGGACGTGTTGTGAAGCGAGGTGAGAATCTAACGATCAGCGTCGAACTGATCGATGTACATAACAATAAATTGCTGTGGGGCGAGCAGTACGAACGTAAGATGTCGGAATTGCTGACCACCCAACGGGAGATTGCCGGCGAGATCACGAACAAGCTGCAATTGAAATTGTCGGGTGAGAGCGAACAAAAGCTGGCGAAGAAATACACCGACAACAACGAAGCTTATCAGCTCTATTTGAAGGGCCTCTTCCATTTTGCGAACCGAACAAAGGAGGACATCCAGAAGTCGATCGAGTATTTTCAACAGGCCACCAAACTTGATCCCAATTTTGCGCAAGCTTACGTGGGCATCTCCCAGGCTTACTCACTTATGCCCTCCTATTCTTATCTCGGTGCCAAAGAAGCTTTTCCTCAAGCCAAAGCTGCCGCACAAAAAGCTTTGGAGATCGATCCATCGTTGGCTGACGGCCACGCGGCTTTAGCAACTATCTTTGCGGCTTACGATTGGAATTGGGCGGAGGCGGAGCGTGAATTCAAACGAGCAATAGAACTCAATCCTAACGTAGCGGATATCCATTATCGGTATGGCTTAATTTACCTGATTCCGGTGGGGCGCACTGATGAAGGAATTCGGGAAATAAAACGGGCATTGGAACTTGAACCACTCTCGATCGCCATGAATGCGAACCTTGCGGGAGCCTATATGTATGCGCGGCAAAACGACCGGGCACTTGAGCAAGCCAGGAAAACATATGATCTTGATCCAAACCACATTACCGCTCGCGTTTGGCTCGCAAATGTCTACGAAAGTCTCGGGATGTACAACGAGGCTCTTGCCCTTAGCGAACAGTCGTTGAAGAACCATATGTCGGACCAGTACTTTCTACTTTATTCAGGATATGCGTATGCGAAAACAGGCCGACGGGATAAGGCAGAGGAGGCGATACAGAAGTTACGTGATCTCGAAAAAACCGAGCCTGTCGACCCCTACGACTTTGCCACGATCTATGTGGGTTTGGGGGACAAAGATCACGCCGTTGTCGAACTGGAAAAAAGCTTTAACGAGCGCGGTTATTACGTTCCACTTCTGAATGTAGATCCATTGATGGATCCATTGCGTGACGATCCTCGCTTTGTAGATTTGCTCAAGCGCGTTGGAGTGTCGAAGTAATGCAAACCTCGATCGCAAAAGGGAGGTTCCGCTCCGAAGGAGCGAGATGTTTATAGATCGGAATCATAAACACCTCTGGCGCCTTCGGCGAAGTTTCTATTCATTAGACGACAGCTATAAACATCGCACTCCTCCGGAGTGAAGAAAGAACTGGTGAAGAAGCAAAGCCTTGAGTAATCCCCCTCCGCGAGTGACTCGAGGACTTTTGGAAGAAGCTCTAACGCGTATCGGACATTAAAACCAACAATGACCATATCCCCCAACACGACACTCGGACACTACAACATCACTTCAAAAATCGGTGCAGGTGGTATGGGCGAGGTTTATCTCGCTCGCGACACAAGACTTGATCGCGAAGTCGCTATCAAGATTGTGCTCGCTGATATTGCGAACGATGGAGATCGCTTGCAACGATTCGAGCAGGAGGCACGCGCAACTTCGGCTCTCAATCATCCTAATATTCTCACCGTTTACGACGTCGGCACTCACGATGGATCGCCTTATATCGTGGCTGAGCTGCTGGAGGGCGAAGAACTTCGTCAACGTTTGGATGAAGGGTCATTACCGCTTCGCAAAACAATCGATTACGCGCACCAGATCATCAGTGGACTTTCTGCCGCGCACGAGAAAGGTATCGTTCATCGCGATCTGAAACCTGAAAATCTGTTCATTACGAAAGATGATCGCGTGAAGATACTCGACTTCGGCATCGCGAAGCTGCGTGCGGCCAAACTCGAGGGAAGCAGTTTGGAGGACGCGACACGTAGGGCGATCACCAATCCCGGAGTGGTAATGGGAACCGTTGGTTATATGTCACCTGAACAGGTGCGCGGCCAATCGACTGACTACCGTTCAGACATCTTTTCGTTTGGCGCAATCCTGTACGAGATGATTACCGGACGACGTGCGTTTCGCCGCGAAACAATGGCCGAGACGATGTCGGCTATTCTCAAGGAAGAGCCGGACGAACCAACTGAATCCAACCCGAACATTAGCCCATCGCTTGAGCGGATCGTTCGACGGTGTCTGGAAAAGAAACCAGAACGTCGTTTTCAATCGACATCCGATCTTGGGTTTGCGCTCGAAGCGCTGTCTACCACCAGTTCGTCGGGAGTGAGTCGGACACAAACAGGGACACTAGATACTGCGGCCTCAGTAAAGCTCAGCGGTTGGCGGAATCGCTCCTTGATCATCAAGCTGATTGTCGCGGCATCTGCGTTGGCGCTTGTCGCCACAACCTACGGGCTCACGCGATGGTTGCAGCATGGCACCGCAACAACGAATGGAGATTTGGCGCATGTCAGCGTCGTGCTGCCCGACGGTGACGAATTGGGCTTGACCAGTCAGTGGCCCATAGCGCTGTCCGAGGATGGTAAGCGGGTCGCATACGCTGGACTTCGTGGCGGCAAGACACAACTCTTCGTTCGCACATTAAGCGAGGCTACTCCGCGTGTGCTCGACGGAACCGAGGGGTGCCAGAGTCCGTTTTTCTCTCCTGACGGGCAATGGATCGGATTCTTTGCTGAATCCAAACTCCGAAAGATCGCTGTCGGTGGTGCCGCAATGCAGACGCTCGCTGACGCGCCGTTTTCGCGCGGTGGCGCCTGGGGCAGTGATGGTTTCATCTATTTCGCTCCCACGAACATCAGCGGTATCTGGCGGGTGCCGGAAGGCGGTGGCAAAGCGACCGAAGTCACTCGGAAGGATCCGGCCAGCGGCGAGATCAGTCATCGATGGCCGCACCTCGTTTCGGGTAGCAACAAGCTTCTGTTCGCAGTGTGGACGGGCCCCGGCAACGATGAACACAACGTCGCGATCCAGGAGATCGGGAACCAGGATCACCACATTTTGGTAAAGGGTGGCGACGCGCCGCGTTACCTGCAGAATCTGGGTATGCTGATCTACGTTCGCCTCGGTGAACTCTTCGCGGTGTCGTGGCACCCGCCAAGTACTGATCTCGGGCGCGCGGTGCCGGTTGCGATGTCGGAACGAATAAACGAAATCGGCACCGAAGGATCCGGCAACTACGCCGTATCCGGTGCTGGAACGCTGGCTTATGTTGCCGGCGGGCGCAGCCTGAATGCCACGCGTCTAGTGTGGACCGACCGCACCGGCAAGGTAGAACCACTGCCTCTGCCCGAGCGGGATTACGAGAACGTGATGATCTCACCTGACGGTACACGAGCGATCGTACAGATCAGGGGAGGCAAGACCGAACTTTGGATATACGATTTCGCTCGCAGTACGATTACGCCAATCGGAGAGAGCGCCGGCAGCAGCCAGGCGCCTCTTTGGACCGCCGACGGCACGCGCATCATCTACCGCGGTACGAGCCAGGGATTACGCAATCTCTCCTGGCGAATGGCCGATGGCTCAGGTATCGAAGAACGCCTCGCCACGAAGCAAGATGCGATTCAGACGCCGACCTCTGTCTCACCCGACGGCCATTGGCTTGTGTTCAATGAGAACAGCGCGCAGGAACCAGGCGGTGTAAACATCTGGCTCATGCAACTCGATGGCGATCGGACGCCCCGTCACTTTTTCACCGCGCCGGCTGGCGAGTCTGATGGCCAGTTTTCGCCTGACGGTAAGTGGCTCGCATACCAGGCATCCGTTTCGTCGCGCCAGGAGATCTACGTGTCGCCATTTCCTGGGCCTGGCCCCAGACGGCAGGTCTCGACCGATGGCGGCATCGAGCCGCTCTGGTCCCGTGACGGACGCGAGTTGTTTTTTCAGAACGGCTCGAAGCTGATGAGTGTTAGCGTCTCGCCTGGGACGGAGTGGTCCGCAAGCCAGCCGCATGTAGTGCACGAAGGAGGTTTTGTCAGAGGCCCCACTGGCAACACGAGCTGGACTATTGCTCGGGACGGGATGCGATTCCTGCACGTCCAACTGGTGGAGTCGGACCGGGCTATCACTCATGTAGAGCTCGTACTGAACTGGTTCTCAGAGTTGAAAGAGCGACTCTCTAGCAGCGCGAAATAATCTGTAGATCATCCACAGATTACGCAGATTACACAGATTGCTCTGAGAGAAAGCGTTATGCACAACGGTTCTAAGAAAAGAATCAGCGTAATCTGCGGATGGTATTTTTCGCGATCCCCACAATGAGCGAGAGGCTTCCTCCAGATTCCCAGATCTCCCACTACCGCATCCTTTCAAAAATTGGCGAAGGCGGGATGGGTGAAGTGTGGCTGGCGGAAGATTCGCGGCTGGGTCGCAAGGTCGCACTCAAACTGCTTCCCGCTGAATTCACTGAAGACTCTGAACGGGTCCGTCGCTTCACGCAGGAAGCCAAAGCTGCTTCTGCTCTCAATCATCCAAACATAATCGCGGTTTACGACATTGGCGAAAGTGACACAGGCCGCTTCATAGTGATGGAGTTCGTTGCCGGTCGTACGTTGCGGTCCGTAATCGCGAAAGACAACTCACTCGAAACGTTCTTCACGCTCGGTGCTCAGATGGCAAGGGGCTTAAGCGCCGCGCACACAGCGGGCATCACTCACCGCGACATAAAGCCTGACAACATCATGGTGCGCGACGATGGTTACGTGAAGATGTTGGACTTCGGATTAGCCCGTCTGCTTCCAACCACGTCGAGCGATCCCGAAGCGATGACTCTTGCTCAACAAACAACGCCAGGCACTGTGATGGGCACGCTGGCTTACATGTCACCCGAGCAAGCGAGTGGACAAACAGTCGGCACTCCGTCCGACGTCTTTGCGCTTGGCATCGTTCTGTATGAACTGGCCACGGGAAGTCATCCATTCAAGTCGGAAACAATGATTGGCTACTTGCATGCCATCACTTCGCAGACGCCGCCATCCATGACGAGTCTGAAATCTCATCTTCCGCCAGCACTTGATGATTTGATTTTGCGCATGCTGGAGAAGAACGCGAACAACCGTCCGACTGCCGTTGAAGTTGTGCAAGCGTTGGTGGAGATCGAGAAATACGGAAGTAGCAATACGCTTCCGATTCGCATCGTTACTGACAAACCAAAGGCGACACCCTTAGAGGAAGGATTTTGGGTTGCGGTCCTACCGTTTAAGGTTCGCGATACAGATCCCGAGGTCGTGGTACTTGCCGACGGGCTATCAGAGGAAATTGTGACCGGTCTATCGCGGTTTCGCTATCTGTCAGTCGTCACAAGCCCCTCGGCAATGCGTCTGAAAGGAGAGACTGAAGACGAACTGTCCTTGGGGGCCAAACTCGATACGCGTTACGTGCTCGAAGGAAGCATCCGCAAAGGCGGTTCCGTCATTCGGGTTAGCGCTCAACTCGTCGACACCGAGACTGGAGCGCGGCTTTGGTCCGAAACCTACAATCGGGACCTTCAAACCTCCTCGATTTTTGCGGTACAGGACGATGTTGCCGCACGCATCGTCGCAACTGTAGCCGACAGTTACGGTGTGCTTGTTCATTCGATGAGAGCTGCAATCCGTAAGAAGGACGACGTCGATCTCACGCCGGTTGAGTGGCAGTTTCAGTATTTTGCCTACCGCGAACAGATCACACCCTCGGCTCACGCTGCGCTCAAAAGTCGGTTGCTGAAGATTGCGGAGCAGAATGTTGGGCAGTCGGATGTGTGGGCCTGCCTCGCACAAATTTACGTCGACGAATACGCGTTTGGCTTTCAAAACGACGCGACCTCTCTCGATCGGGCACTGGCTGCCGGCCGGCGCGCGGTTGAGTTGGATCGGGCGAACCAGTTCGCGCTTGTAGCGCTGGCTCAAGTGCACTTCTTCCGCCAGGACCTCGCGGCGTTTGCTCCTGCGGCCGAACGCGGAATGGCCCTTAATCCGCTCAACACTGACGCGATCGGCATCCTGGGACTGCAGATTGTGCACACTGGCCAATTCGAGCGCGGCGCCGCAATCGTGCTCCGGGCAATGGAACTGAATCCGAACCACGCCGGCTGGATGCACTTCGCTCCTCTCTGGGATCACTTCCACAGAGGTGAGTACGAGCAGGCCCTGGAGTGCGCGAACCGGGTGGACGTACCCGGACTCTTCTGGCCCTACCTCGTAATGGCGTCGGCCTGCGGACATCTCGGCCGACGCACTGAAGCCGAAGCAGCGGTCAAAGATCTGCTGGCCCTTGATCCTGAATTTGCGGCGCACGTGCGCTCGAACGTTGAGAGTTGGCATTTCGCGAGCGGTCTGCTTGAGCCCCTGCTCGAAGGACTTCGCAAAGCGGGACTGGAGATTAGTGATGAAGAGCCGACGTCAACGTCCTCAGCATCATCCCTCGCTTCGAGCGAGACTCGATCGGGTGAAGGCTTCTGGGTTGCCGTACTTCCGTTTAAGTTCACTGGCTCAAATACCGACGTCGCAACGCTGGCTGAAGGACTCTCTGAAGAGATCGTGACTGGGTTATCGCGCTTTTCGTACTTGCAAGTGATCTCCCGCAGTTCAACTTTGCGATACGCGAGCGAAACAAGCGATGTGCGCACCGTGGGAAGGACACTTGGCGCACGTTATGTGATGGAGGGAAGTCTGCGTCTTGGCGGTTCGTCGTTGCGTGTGTCAGTCCAACTAGTCGATGCGCGTACCGGTGCTCATGTGTGGGCCGAGACCTACGATCGTACGTTCCAACCTGAAGAGATCTTTGGCTTGCAGGATGAGCTAGTTCCAAAGATCGTTTCCAGCGTCGCCGACATGCACGGCGCCTTGCCGCGAAGCATGAGCGAAATCCTTCGGATGAAATCCTCCGAGCAACTAAGCCCATACGAAGCATTACTTCGGAGCTTCGGCTACAACGAGCGCTTCACTCCGGAAGAGCTTGGCGAAGTTCGTACCTGCCTCGAACGCGCCGTTGACGAGGCGCCTGCGAACGGTGATTGTTGGGCCATGTTGTCATTGATGTACGCCAACGAGTACGGACATTGGCACATTCACCGACCTGATTCCCTAGATAAGGCACTGCGAGCTGCACGCACAGCCGTTCAAGCGGCACCGCTGCATTCGTTACCTTATTACGCGTTGGCCCAGGCCTTGTTCTTTCGCAAGGAGACTCATTCCTTCCGTGTTGCCGCGGAGCGCGCCGTTTCGCTTAACCCGATGGACGGAGCAGCTGCTGCATTCATGGGCTTGCTCATTGCTTACTCAGGCGATTGGGAGCGCGGCTGCGCGTTAGCTGAGAAAGGTCTGCAACTGAATCCAAACCATCCAGGTTGGTACCACTACACTGCATGGCACGACGCGTATCGCAAGCAGGATTACCAAACTGCGCTCGACATCGCGCTCAAGCTAAACGCTCCGGACAACTTTTATACACACGCGGTCCTGGCGATGTGCTACGCGCAACTGGGCCACATTGAAGCTGCACATAAATCGCTTCGTGACATGCTCGCGTTGAAACCTGATTACGCCGTCGTCGCACGAGAGCTACACGGGAAGTGGATCGAACCAGATCTAGTCGAACAATTGATGGATGGTCTACGCAAAGCGGGGCTGGAAATTCCTGACTCGGCGGATCAATCTCCATCCTCGACACCTTCATTTGTTTCGAGCAAGGCCCGAGCCGACGAGGGTTTCTGGGTCGCAGTGCTTCCGTTCAAGTCTTCGGGCAGGGCGAAGGCACTCAAGGCGCTAGCCGAAGGACTGTCGGAAGACATAGTCACGGGGCTGTCGCGTTTCTCCTACCTCCATGTGATCGCGCGCGGCTCAACACAACGCTATGCAAACCAAACGACGGATCTGCGGACCGTCGGGAAAGAAATTGGCGCCCGCTATGTCATGGAAGGAAGTCTGCGTATTGCCGGATCGTCGTTGCGCGTGTCCGTACAACTTGTCGACGCAAATACCGGGGCTCATCTGTGGGCTGAGACGTATGATCGTCAATTCCGCGCTGAGGAAGTATTCGCGCTGCAAGATGATCTCGTACCGAGGATCGTCTCGACCATAGCCGATGTAAATGGTGTGCTCCCTCGAAGCATGAGTGAAGTTGTATGCGGCAAGAATCCAGATGAGTTAAGTCCTTACGAAGCGGTCCTGCGCAGTTTCCGTTACTTCGATCGAGTCACCCCCGAAGAACTTGCGGCTGCCCGTTCTTGCCTGGAACTAGCCGTAGAGAAAGCGCCGAGTAATTCTGATGCCTGGGCCATGTTGGCTTTGTTATTCCACCAGGACTACGGACAAGGATTCAACCTTCATCCTGATGCCCTCAACCTTGGTACAGTGGCGGCTCAGCGTGCAGTCGAGGCGGGACCATCCAATCACCTGGCCTACTTCAGTTTGGCCCAGGCCCGTTTCTTCCAAAAGGACTTTCAGAGTTTTCGTAACGCAGCAGAACGAGCTGTGGCGCTCAACCCGATGGACGGAAACTCACTCGCTTTCATGGGTGAGTTACTCACCTATGTAGGCGATTGGGAACGTGGTCTAGCACTCGCCTCGCGCGCCAAACAAATCAATCCGAATCATCCTGGCTGGTTCTGGTATGCCGACTATTTTCATGCGTATCGTCAAGGCGATTACCGCAACGCCCTAAGCTTTATTCTCAAAGCGAATTTGCCAGGCCACTGGGGAATGCATGCGGGTATTGCTGCAGCCGCTGGACAAGTCGGAGATAGTGAAACTGCAAGCAAAGCTATTCGCGATTTGCTGAAACTCCGTCCGGACTACGGGGTCACGGTACATAACACTCTCGCAAAGTGGTTTGACCCTGAGTTATGCGAGCAACTTCTCGACGGTTTGCGAAAGGCTGGGCTCAAGATCAGCGGCAAAGGGGCGACGGGGCGAGACGGAGATGGGGCGACAGGGTTTTCGAGTTCAGGGTCCTTCAGTCGCCCAGCAATCGTAGTGCTGCCTTTCGTCAATCGCAGCGCGGATCCTGAGAACGAGTACTTCTGCGACGGCCTAACAGAAGAGATCATCAGCGACCTCTCTGGAATCCAGGCGCTAAGAATAATCTCGCGCAATTCGTCCATGACATTTAAGGGAACCATCCGAGACACGCTCTCGATTGCGAACGTATTGGGAGTGTCCCATGTGATATCTGGATCTGTTCGAAGAGTGGGGGATGATTTACGAGTCACGGCCGAGCTAATTGAGGTTGCTAGCGATACGCCTCTATGGAACGAGAAATACTCCGGCACTATGGCAAACGTGTTTGGTATCCAGGAAGAGATCGCGCAGAAGGTCGTCAGCGCTTTGAAAGTCAGGCTGACCGACGTCGAGAAGCAACAGGCTACTAAGCGACCGATTCAGGATGTAGTGGCCTACGATTGTTACCTGCGCGCTCGTCAGGAAATGTATCGCTGGACTACCGATGCTTTGGATCGAGCAAGTCTGTTGGTAGACCAGGCTCTTGAGATCGTCGGTGAGAATTCGCTGCTGTTGGCAACCAAGGGTCAGATCCATTGGAACAGGGTCAACGTAATGCTCGATCCAGACGATCGTCACCTGGATCAGGCCTCCGACTGCGCCAGGCGCGCGCTTGCCCTGGACCAAAATGATTACCTCGCAATCTTTCTCCTCGGAATCGTGGCGGGCTTGAGGGGGGATCGCGAGAGTGCGCTCAACGACCTTTATCGAGCCTATCAACTCCGGCCTGGAGACCCGAATGTTTTGACCGAACTGTGCCGATTTGCCTACACGGCCGGAATCGACGTTGATAAGTATGTGCGAGAGTTAGTGGCGATTGATCCGCTGACTCCGGTGACATGGTGTGTGGTTCAGTACAACCACCTTATGAATGGGCGCTTTGAGGAATCGGTGACTGCTGCAAGACGCGTCAGCCAACTGACTCCGGACGGATCACCGGCCCGCATTTTCGGTCTGATCGGTTTGGCCATGGCGGGCCAACGCGACGAGGCTATCGCGCTCGCTGACTTGGTAGGTAAACACCTGAGCGGAACATTGCACGGCTCTTGGGCGCTCTTTTTCAGGCATGCTCTAGCCGGAGATGCCGATCGATCGTCTGCCGAGATGAACCCTCTTCTGGAGCGTGGCGCTAGTTTGGTCGAAGAGGTTTCCTACAGCGTCGCCGTAAGTTATTCGCTCATCGATTACATTGACGACGCGCTGAAGTGGATCCGATTAGCGACAAAGCTTGGATTCATCAACTATCCCTTCCTGGCGACGTACGATCCATTGTTGGCTAACGTTCGTTCTGATCCGCGTTTCACGGAATTGATGCGCGAGGTGAGGAAGCGTTGGGAGTTGCTGGGTCAGAGTTTGCCGGAGCCTCTAAAACTGCAAAGTTACATTGAACGTGGGGTAACTGCAGACTGATAAGAAGCTGAGTACGAAACGCGGGACACCTGAAGGTCAGTGACCCTTCCCACCTACTTTTTACGTTTGATCTAGAAGAAGGCCGTCCTGAACAAATCGGCGTGATAGGCTTCTAACATCTATGAAGCGTGCAAGTGATTTGGTTGACACCATCGCGTAGCCACCGGCAGCCTACAACCAATGACCAACTAGAAAAGGCCAAACCTCCCCCTATGAAATATCGCCACAAGGTTCTGGGCTTCTTATGCCTGCTCGCCGCGATCACCTATCTCGATCGTATAGCAATCTCCGTTGCTGGCCCACGTATTCAGGATACTATGCACATTGGCCCAAAAGCATGGGGTTGGGTCGTCGGTGTTTTTACGATTTCCTACGGACTGTTTGAGATTCCAACTGGACGCATGGGCGATCGAATTGGCGCGCGAAAGGTTTTAAGTCGCGTGGTGCTGTGGTGGTCAGCGTTTACTGCGTTAACGGGACTGATGACGAATTATTACGTGCTGTTGTTAACTCGCTTTTCTTTTGGCGCAGGTGAAGCTGGTGCACTTCCGAATATCGGAGTAAGTATTTCACGTTGGTTTCCAGCCATCGAGCGGGCCCGAGCAATGGGCGTCGTACTGATGTCCCTGCAAGCGGGCGGAGCGTTGGCACCGCTAATCGTCGTGCCAATTCAAATTCGTTACGGCTGGCGAGCTTCTTTTTACTTCCTCGGAGTGATTGGCGTTATCTGGACCATAGCATGGTATCGATGGTACAGGGATGCACCGAAAGAGAAAGAAGGAATTACGAAAGCTGAGATCGAGGAAATCGGCACACAATCATTCACCCATAATCACAACATGCCCTGGAGCCTCGCGTTACGCAGTGCCAATCTTCAGGCGCTCCTTCTCTGTGGTTTCTGTTATGTCTTTGCCCTCTACTTTTTCATTTCCTGGCTGCATACATTCCTGGTCAAGGGTCGTGGCTTTACCGAAGCTGATCTACTCCTCTCAATTGCTCCTGGCCTGCTAGGCGCGGCAGGAAATTTATGCGGGGGCTTCTTGAGTGATGCTCTAGTTCGACGGCTGGGAATGAAGTGGGGTCGCCGAGCTGTAGGATTTATTGGTCTCTCAGTGGCAACGATTTGCACAGTAGCCACGATGCTAACTACCGGAAAGTTAGCCACACTGTTCTTCCTGGGCCTGGTCTATGCGGGCATCACTCTTCAGCAAACGGTACTGCTAACAGTTTCTTGCGACATCGGCAAAAAATACGTCGGCGGTGTTGTCGGGATAGTGAATACGATGTGCACCCTGGGCGGCTTTGTGTTTTCAGTTTCGTTTGGTTACTTCGTCACCTGGTTTGGAAGTTATGACCTCGCTCTGATTCCAGTGGCCTTGGCGTTGGCGATTGGGACTCTTGCCTGGTTGCGAATTGATTCGACAGAAGAATTGATTCCGGAGGACCGTCCCGATGCACTCCTGGACGATCTCGCCGCCGTTGTAGTTTGAAGTGGGTTCGGTGCATTGGCAGTACAGTAGCCCGACTGTGAAGGAGGGATCCACGGTGGCGACCCTCCTTCACAGTCGGGCTACTGCACCGTCCCACACCTAGGTATGACACTAAGTGCAGGTTCACGACTAGGTCGCTACGAAATCCGCTCAAAGCTGGGCGCGGGTGGAATGGGTGAGGTGTACCTGGCCGAGGATCAACAACTCCGACGTCGGGTGGCGATCAAGTTACTCTCAAGCGAGTTAGTTGCGGACGAGCATGCCAACAAGAGACTACTTAAAGAGGCGCGCGCCGCGGCAACACTAGACCATCCGAATATCTGCTCAATCTATGAAGTAGGCCAGGCAGACGG
>Ga0163162_10003402_pt1 | contig 15183 bp, 14 predicted proteins | sample S55metaG_FD_115310 | JGI IMG/M metagenome (GOLD analysis project Ga0163162, IMG submission 115310) | Switchgrass rhizosphere microbial communities from Kellogg Biological Station, Michigan, USA - S5-5 metaG | ecosystem: Host-associated > Plants > Roots > Rhizosphere > Soil | place: USA...
CAGATCGCCGCTGGCGCCTTGCTGGCCTGGCCGACTCTCGGCCTGCACGTGGCCCTCGATCCCGAATTGTTCCTGTTTCTGTTCCTGCCGCCGCTGCTGTTTTCCGATGCTTACACCCCATTTGGGGTGACAAAATGGACACAATTTAATCCATATAAATCAATAAGTTAGGATTTTGAGTAGTGTCCATTTTTTTTCAAATTAAAATGGACACCGATGGACTGCAGAGCATGGAGCAAGGGCAGGCAGGGGTCATTCTGGGGTTTTCGACCTCACTGTTCATCTAGATTTGCACGCATAAGCGAGCATGCTCCAGAAAAGAAGCATGCCCTAAACCCCAGTCAATCTTCGAAACGTGGTGGAACGAGCTTTTCTCCATCTCGCCATTCTTCGGCCAGGCTCACGCCGTCAATGCCTCCCCAGACTTCGCTGCCGGCGTGGTCGAGGACGATGATCTGCAAGTGACCCTTAGCGCGCTTCACGCCTCTTGCCAGGACGCTGAAGACCTTCCGAACTGCGTCACGGTCTTCGTCATCCAGAATGGGTTCAACCTCTTCTGCCCCTTCATCTTTGCCCTTCCTCACAGCGCTTTTCACAGGGAAGTAGACTTGGCTCGGCTGGTCGAAGATAAGAAGGTGAGGAACTGAGTGATCTGGTTTTCTCAGGAAATAGAGTTGGAGCGCTAGCAGCGTTGCGATGTGGTAAGCCAGCCAGTTGGCTCCACTGCCGATTTCCCATAGGAAATCCTCTCGACCATCGTGCTTCACCTTGATCGCCAGATCTGGAATCGACAGGGTAATTTTTGCCTCTGCCCACTCGGCATCGAGATGGGGAGTGATCAGCGCGCAGATGTCGCTAATTTCCTGCAGGCTGTTCGTGGTCTTCAGCTTAACCGCCGCGTCAGAGACCTGTGGCTCCAATGCCTTGATCCGGGCTTCTAGAGCCTTTACACGCTCTGTGAGCTCCGAATCTGAGCGGGCTTCGGTGTAGGTCTTGATGGACTGCTGCATGCTACCGAGGAAGCGATCAATCTCGGTCATCCGCAGCGCATGTTTGGCGCTGAGCTCATCCTTTGCCTCAATGCCCTTGATCTCGGTGCGGATGGCGGCCAGTGTTTCGCTGTCCTGCCGGATAAGGTTGCGAATCCGTACGATCTCTCCTTCCACTGAAGCCGATACTTTAGGCGCTGATCGGGCTACCCGCTCGATGTCTTCCAGTGCGTTGCACAACTCGGAGAGCTGTGACGATGGGTCGACTGTTGGAAATGCCAATGGATTTACGCTGTGGTTATTTTCGGCGAGCTCTCTGAGCCACTTCGAAAGAGAAAGACGCTCTTCCATCTTCACCAGAGATGATGAGTAGTTTATCGCCTCGTCCTTGATCTCTTTGAGGTCATCAAGTTTTAACTTGGCTATGAGGATGTTCTCCGCAATCAATGTTTCGCGATTACGCAGCGCAATCAACACCTCTGTTGATGATTCGATAGCCATGGGAGTGACAACTGCGTCACGCGAAGATTTATAAGCTATTCCTCTAAGCTGTTCCAGCAAGTGCAACCACTCACTGTGTGGGTGGGTATCCTCCGCAGTCAGGCCGTATTCGCGGGAGCGGTAGAACCAAACGTTGGCCTCGGCTTTCCACTGTTTCGACACAGCGTCAATTGCTGTGAGTTCGCTTTGAAGGATCTTAAGTTGCTTTCTCAGCTCCTTCAGCTCCCAGACGATCTGTAGCGTTTTCGATTCAATAGCGCCGAGGATGAATGGGAATATACTTTTAAGCTTTTCTCGATTCCCGTAGCTATCTGCTTTATAAAAAAGCACATCGGGGTTTGCTACGATATTTTGTGGCTGAAAAGTAAATGCCATTAAATCTCGGAAGCTTGGGCGGTTTTTGAAACCAAATTCGGACATGTCATCACCAAACCCAATGTTAGGCAGGCCTGACAGTCTGTTCAGTATCTCCTTGACATTGTTTCGGTTGGTATTTTTGTGTTCGATTATCTCGGGTATCTCAATTACCTGCCTCTCGATAATAAACATATCGTCGGTAGAGCGCTGGCTGCCAGGTTCAATCCGAGCTATGAGCTTTTGCCCTTCGTCAGTCTCTACCAATATCCCAAACCATTTGCAGGTCTTGCGTATCGTACCAACTGGGATTGCGCAAAGCTCGGAGCATAGGCAGTAATCAATAATAGGGATTACGGCTGATTTGCCAGCCTTGGATGAGCCACTGATGACGTTTACGTTACCTGGCTTGAACTCCAGCTCTCTGTATTTGCCGCCGTTTTTAGGCCAGAGAATTAGTTTCCGGATCTGTAGTTTCATCAGAGCTTAATCCTTAAAATTGCTTGGACTTCCTGTAGGGTCAACGTCTTGCACCAGTGGCCCAGCTTTTGTGCGGCCTTCATCATGTCTGCTGTCTTTTTTTGCAGGTCTGCGGGAGCTTTAGGTCGTAGACTCTCAACATGCGCATCAGATGTGTTCAGGGATATCAAATTGCTTTGTATGGCGATCGATATTGATGCCAGGCTAACATCTCGTAGTTTGAGCATTCGCCCCTGAATGCCAAATAAGATTTCTTGTTCCGATTTAAACTTTCCAGCAAATACGCGCAGCCCAGACGAGGGGTTGGTTGTTATGGCTGCATTTCGAAGCTGCTCGTGAAATAGAATGGGTAGTACGATGAACAACAGTAGCATGGTTGGCAGTTGACCTTGCCCTTTTGGAGCGTAGCCTTCAGTGAATCTCCATATAAGTGCTGCTCCTAGTGCCGGATTTTGCATCAGATAGATTTCGCGAAAATCCTGCTTGGGTCTAATAATCTCTTCCATGGATTAATCATCTTTCGAATTTGTATGGTTGGTCTAAGCCTGATATTTCGGCAGAAGCGATCTATAGGAGGGATGCCAACCGATGACTTGTTCGTCTGCCAAATATTGGAAGGTGCCCCTGGACATATATTCTGGGGTCGCCTTTCCGTTAATTTGAGGGGTCAGGTTGTAGCATCGTAAGTATACGGATTCACCCTGTTCTTCGGGGGTGAGATTTGCAGAGCTTCCTTTGATGTCCAGGAAATTTGATCTCCACAAATTTTCAAGGGTATCTATGAAGTCTTCAAACTGTGATTCGACTACAAAACCAATCTCACCCCAACGCGTCTTGCCTGTTTTTGAACGCATGAAGTTGGCCATTGCCTTGATCTTGTCACGTTCGCCGCGCCCAATTAGTTCGAGCTGACGCATCATTATCGGATGCTTCAGGATATTGGCCGCTACCTCAAGTGGGTCGGGTTCTGGTACGGAGTAAGTTAGGAGGTAGTCGTATGATAACTTTGAACAATGCGTAGATAGCCAATCTGCAAATTCATCCTTGTGAATAGTTGCAAGCTTGCGTGCTCCGATTAGTTCGTCAGACCGAATCTTGATCCAACCAATCACTGACCGGCATACATCGTCTAAGGCTGGCTCGGCCACGGTGTTGGAAAGAAAATCTTTGATTGGCTTGATGGGGTCGCTGTCGCCACACTCACAGGAGAACTTTATGATCAGCTGGCTGAGTTTCTCAGGGTCATAGCTGAGAAACTTTTTTAGATATTGCTTACAGCCATCCGGCTTTTCCTTGTTGAACCTCTTCCTTATTACCTTGACTGCTTCGAACGCAAGCTCTGTTGTGTGAGAGAAATGCAGCAGTTCCGCTAGCTTTCCCGACTTTTGCTGAACAATATGTAGGCGGAAACGGGTTCGACTCAGATCGATTTGACCACTCTCAATGGCGTCGATCCAGTTGGAAAATGTTTTCCATAGATCTATCGACCAGTCTGAGATGGGATTGGTAGCGAGCCCGCTCTTTGCCTGCTCAGCGAAGACTTGGTTATCCGGTTGAACCACATCAGTGTCGTCCAATACTTCCAATGACACGACGGATCCGGAAGGCGCCTGGAGGAGATGTAAGCAGAGCCGAGTCGGCTGGATAGAAAATCCGTAATACTGTCCAGGTGCCGAGGTAGGGTTCGATGAAAGGTTTTGCATGCCTCAGTGCTCTTCCTTAGCGAGTCGTGCCTTATCTAGGCAGCGTTAAGCAGCTCTGATGAAAGCAGCTGTCACCGATCCGCATGGTATCAGATTGCTACTCCTGTATTCATCCGTGTCCGCATCCACTGATGCCTTTGAATGACATACTGAAGCCGCTGAGTCTCGCCAGGCGAGCAAGCTCGCCCCGATCCCCTCGGGCTGCTCGAAGGAGGTGTGCCCAAAGGGCGATCTCATTAAGGTCTCTGAACATCTGGTACCGGCACCGGCTTCGTTGACGGACGCGCGGTGCGCTTTCTTTGTGGTGATTAGCGTGGGCATTGAACATCAATTCAGTTCAAGTCAGAAATGTCGTCGAAAAGAGGTGATATATCATCATTTTCTGGAATAAGAACTGATTTTTCCACTTGCCATGCGAAGTGTATTAAGCTCGTCCAGCAAGCTATTGTGGCCAACACCGACAGAGCGCTCAACCTGATCGTTAGTAAGAAGAGGACGAACCGCGCATGGCTACCACCCAGAGAATCATTCCAGATGGCTCCGGCGGTTTGATCGAGGTGGACTGGTACGAGGATAAGTACAGACCGGATCGACAGGAGAAGGCCGAGCAGACCTACCCTTTAAATCCTCTGCTGCGCGAATACTTCTCCAAAACTCCTAACCAATTCCGCGAGCCGCTCGAAATTGCAGATTGGTTAGATCTCCCATTTATCGAATTGATAACTTGGGAGCAGTCGGAGGCGTTGTACCGTAAGTCTGTGCAACTCCGAGGGGAGCAGTTCGACCCAGCAGAGTTTGAAGCTAGTCTGGAAGACAAAAAAAGAATTTTTTAAATTATCCCCAACTGGTACTCGGTTCTACGTCCATTGCCTAGATGGCGGAGCCTGGGATCGGCCCACTATGTGGGGTTATTTTTCGACGCTTGAGGAAGCGATCGAGTGTTGTTCGAATGGGCCCGCGTGGCGTAATTCTAAGCCTCAAAGATATAGTTAAGGAAATGATTAGCTTCTTCGAAGTTTGCTCGCGGTTAGTACTTTAAAACTTATAAATCATGTGCCCATGAGCTAGGGTGCAAGAGGGCTGGTATTGATTGATGTATTTGGCTCGGAGGCCGAGATAGTTGGGCCTCATCGCAAGCCATTCTATTAATGAGGCGCTTCCACATCGCCAAATTTGTGGACTTGCTCGGGGCTGAATCCTATTCAGTCTTCCGCAGACACCGTCCTATCCCACAGGTAGCCGACAGTAGAGCGGGTGAGATTTAGCTGCCTCGCGGTTTCGGCCTTACTCAAACCAGCGCCTCTGCACTCAAGTACTTTTCGCAGCTTTAGAATGTCGGCAGGCCGCGCGGCAGGCCGCTTCTGAATGGTCATACCTGCCAGGTGCGCCCTGATGTCCTCAGGGCTGATCTTAGCCTCAAGGGCTTTCAAATCTTCGGTAGCCTTGGCGAGTACGTCGGCGGTGGAGGTGTTGTCGCGGGTCGAGAGAACGAGCGCCATCAGTGAAACAGGGTTCAATCCGAGAGCCTCGGCCAGCTCTGCGAATTTCTCGATGGTCGGATTGGTCTCGGCGTTCTCAATCCTGCTGAGGTATGTCCGCGATGCCGCGTGAGCCAAGCTCTCCTGCGTGAAACCCAGATTCTCTCGGATCGTCCGAATGACTGCCGCAAGCGCTTGCTTCAACAAGGCGATGTCCCCAAAAAGCGAGGATATAGCCACGTTAGCTTGTACAGTTACACATCATATAATGTATAAAACTGTACTCTGTAGTGTCGGCGGGATCGCTTGCGTTTTCTAGAGCGCTAGCCAATGACGTCTCAAGGCATGACGGGCTCAAGCCGCGCAGTCCTGGCTTCGATGGTCGTCATACGGGGCGTGGCTCCGGCTGGAGCTGCACGAACGGCCCGCTCAATTATTCGCTAAATCGCATCGCGACCCGTCGTCTATCGATCGGAGAAGGCGGTGCGGCTAGGTTACATCCGCAGTGGTTTTGAATTGTCGGGAACGAAGCAGATGCCAAATCGTGATTGGCCGGAAAGCCTCCAGAGAGGCGAAAAACGGCAGAGCGCCTGTCAAGGTTTGCCCTGTGAGGTCGTTCGGGCCCAGGGCGTCGACTGGTCAGTACATGTCGACGCTTACCTTTTCAGCGCGGCAAGAGTAGGTGAGCGATACGTCGCGCTCGTCTACAGCGACCAATCGAGGAAGTCGGAAGACGGTATGACAGTTGCCACGCCCCCCGTGTGGTGCGTTGAAGAGAGGGCGGGCTTCAAGCTTGTGCGTACCGCCGGCGGAGATCATTACCTGATCTCCAGCGAGCAGAGCTCGTGACAGCCTTTTGCACGAGTATTCCTCGTGGCGATGGGAGGTGGTTCCAGTGGCCAGTCGCCCCATTCTCAGTCAGTGCCCCGTGAGCACGCCATCTGGCTGCTCATGATGGTTTGTATAAAAGTCGCGCCTGTCAAAAAACTAATGCTTTAAGGACGAAAAATGGCTGACCTCGAAAAAATAACGGTGATTATCAAAAATTATGACGTACAAGCACTTAGCGATATTGATGCACTTTATAATCGCGTGAGACTTGAAGATGCACAAGGCAATACATTCTATTTTAAACAAGTGGTAGTTCCAAAGTACCTAAAAAATCATGGTGCCATGGCAACTGAAACTCCACGAACCTGGTACTTTAAGAGGCTCTCGAAAAAGACCATTGTTGTTTTGGCTTTTGAAAACAAAAATGGGAAAATCGAATACGACCTGGATGACATTCGTTTGATTGCAAGATCAACAGTGTTGAAAGGTGTAGTATTTTCGCTTGCTTCAGTTCCAGCAGCTATTATTGTTGCTACGGCCACGTTTGGCATAGGGTTAGTGCTGCTCCCTATGGGCCTTTGGTATGGATACAGGAACGTCTTCAAGCTACCCGCCATGTTGAGTCGCAAGAAACTCTTAAGCGACTTCGCGCAGCATGGAATCGTAGTTCGCTAAATTTACGCTGATGGCTTTTCTTAAGGCATGGGTGCGGCCTTTACAGGCCGCTGACTTTTTTGATTGATTACTCATCATCAAGCGCCGCACGGTGCTGCTCCACATGTGCGAGATCGCGTTGCCAGGCGTCGAGAAAATCAATCCAATCCTGTAGGTAAAATCCCTCCTCGACCCTGCCTGCGGGGCCGAGCGCAATGACAAAGCGGGATTTCCATGGTTCTGGGATGTCGCCTTCGCGCACGACCCAACAGCCCACGGGATGAGCTTCTCTAGGCAGCTCTGCCAGTTGATCCGGATCGAGATGGCATTCGCTCAATGGAGCGTCATGATCGAGCCGCTCAAGCTCATCCAGCCTCTTCAAGACTGCCTGAGCGCCCCGGTCACCAGGCATCAGGTCAGCCAGTAGCCAGAGGGCCTTCCTTCTTTCTTGTTCTCGCAGCCAGATGTCGTTCATGAGCAATTCCATGTAGAGTACAAATATATCCCTTGTGATTGGAGAGGGATGCTGATTATAGGTTACCCATGCTTGAAGCTCTGAATCCAGGCTGCATAATCCATGCGCAGATCAGAGGGGGTTGGGGAGTATCCCGCGACGCCTTGGCGAGTTTTTCTGGGGGTCAAGGCGATTGCTGAGCCACGTGAAGAGCGGGGGTCTACCCCGCTCACCGCGTCCCATCTGGGCCTACAGGTGGTTGGCAATTTCGCCGACGGTCTCCATACTTTCGTCAAGCTCATCGAGCAGGCTCATAATACTTCCCTTAGACCACAGATCGATATCCTAGCGTCGAGACCATTATGACTGGTTTGCCCGCCGCTGAAACATCTACAAGGAAGTGCCTCTTAATAAGAAAATTTATCTTGCTGGCAAGATTTCAAGATTGCTTGCTCCCCTCCGCTTCAAATAAATTTCAAACTTACTATCATGAAGGTTGTGTGCGGCGTTAGTGTTAAGTATATAGCTTGCTTTCAGCATCGAGCTGTCTTCGGTGGACAAGATTATATTGTCCTCAATCAAGACTATTCCAGAAAGGTGGCGAGATAGGTCTGCAAGTGTAATATCGGATTTAATTTTTTTATTAATGGTTTTGGCTTTGGTTTGAGTCGTAGTGGCTGTGTCGAAAAATATTGAGCCAAGATTATGAATAAACTCTTGAGGTATGCCCATTGTGCTAAAGAGCATGATTCTTTCACTGGCCCATGGAAATACGACAAAAATAATTAATGTAGGTTCTTTGCGTGAGAATTTTTTTGCATGTGTTACAAGTAAGCGCTGGTGATTTGCAGCGTGGGTTTTCGAGTCGTAACTACTTTCCGCGAACATTACACCAGCTTCCCATCCAAAGCGGTAGGATAGTCCATCGACGATCTTGCTACGGAAGTGCGAGGGTCTTAAGGTTAAGTCGATTTCCTCAACCAGCTCCTTTAAGAGGTTGGCACGTTCTTTTTGGAAAATGTCGTAATCCTCATCCTCTGGATATTCAGGTAGGATTGTGAGCTTATTTATGCCTTTAATGGATCGGAATTCTTCAAAAATGCCATCCAGAATTCCACCGCTCTTGTCTGAAAGGATTTTGAAGTCGGAAACGACACCCATCGAAGGGATACACAAGTCGTAGTTGATGTTCTTCATTCCGAAATCGGAGGCGATGGCGTCAGATGCTGCATAGGTAACATCTAGACTAATTTCTCCAGGCCCCGTCTCTGCGTCACTAAGGAAGTAATCCAGTGCCGCCAATTCTGCATAATAACCTTCCCATCCACCTAGTCTAGCGACGCCATTCACCGCGTTAATGATAGGTGCGGAAATGTTCTGATTAGTGTCAATGGCGCCTTTGAGTCTGTGAAGGCGTGCCGCGAAATTCCTCTTAAAGACCTCAAAGTCTGTAGTGCTGGCTACTGCTCCAACAATATTGTTCCATGTTGTAGCTTCGGTGTCGAAGGTTGTTGTTCCTGGTCCGAAAATATTATTTACTAAATCTGCATAGCACTTCAATTTTGTCATGTCCAAGCCTGTGTCGTTTGGTTTTTAGAATCTGTCGGGAAACTACATGGTGGCCGCCGAACTCAAATATTGGCAAGCGCTGATTTCACGCCTTTCAGAACTGGTATCAAGGTGTAGATATATTTTTTGTCACTTTCAATGCCTGTGAGAAAGCTTTCAAAGTGATAACGTTTTTCTATGAAAAAATTATTAATTGTTTCAAGGAATTCCAGCATCTCATCCTGTGTCTGTATTAGGTCTGTTTCATCGGATATTGCGTTGAGAATACTAGTTTGCGTGCCTTGGTTCAGGTATTGATAAAGCTTCGCCAGCTCATGGGATCTGAATTCATTTTTTACTTCAAGGCGGCTGTGATGAATTGCTACTACACTTGGCGTTCCATTCAGATACCGCTCCTCTGTAGTGACTATTACACCGTCATCTGTCATTTCTACAAACGCAGGATCGAAGACCCTTTCGACTAGCTGCGATTTGAAATAAAGCTCCAGTGCTAATGCGCCGTTAGTGAAAAGTACATTTAGCCTTGGATCATCATAGGGATTCAATTGTTGAGACAAGGCAATGGCTACATCCCCAAATGCTGAGGCACTCTCGATAATGTGTGTGTGATCAATCCAGATTGTGGATTCAAAGCCCGGATTTGCTCGCTGGCGGCTTTTTGACTTGGGCATGACGCGTCCTTGATGACCTAGTCGGAGGTGCCATATTAACGATATCAATTTGACAGTGTCGAGTGAGCCGACTTGTTGCCTTATCTGATGGCCTAGTGACGTGAGCACCATTTTTTGGCTGGATCTCGTTGGGCTATCGCTCTCCTCTCATCGGGCCTTCGGATCGAAAGCCGCCAGACGCTCCGGCTCCGGTTAAGATTCACGTGCCAGGTGCAAATGAGCGCCTGGCCATGTGTGGTGTAATTACTCAGACAGCCGGCGGGCTGGTCGTCGTATCAACTAGGTGAGGGCAATTATGGAAAAGCACGTAACCGCGTTGGAGCGCCACAACCTGCGTGAGTTGGAGATCATCGAGCGCCTGGCAGCTACAGTAGGCCCTGAGGCGTTTGAGGCCGACGTGCGACGCCTATCGGAGCTACATACTGTCGATCCTGAGTCAGCCATTCAATCGATCAGCCGCCTCACTCACCCCTCTCTGATTGGGATGAGCGACACACCCTTTCTAATCTTCCGACGGTTGAGTGACGACGTGGTCATGCGAGCGCCCGCGTTGTTGCAGCGCCCAAGTTATCGGTACCGGAATGGCGATACCACAGCAGTCCCTTTCGAGCTCTGGTTGGCGATCGTCCGGCATGCCCGAGAGCATTTTGACCCTGCGGGGTTGGATGCAGAATTCTTGGTCGCGAGGATGCGGGAGGGGCTTTCGAGCAAGGAGGCCTTCGATGCCCTTATTGCTTCAAAGCGCCGCAATTGATGCCATGGATCGATAGAGGGCGGTACAGCATGCTGATCACACCACCTGAACCGACCCGCTGCCACGGCAGGCCAAATGCCTGGAGTTGTTCGCTGTCGATTTCGAAGCCATGGCGAATGTCGGGCCAGTGAAACTTGCCTTGATTCAGTCGCCGCGCGGCAAGCCAGACTTGAGCCCAGCGAGGGTCTTTTCGATGTGCAAGTACTGCAAGTGCGTCTGCAATTGATTTATTGAATTGTCTGCTAGTTAGGTTCGGCAGCGCCGCTAACTTCAGGCTTAGTCCATAAGCGAGAAGGCTCGATTAGATAGATTTGGCAAGTAAGCTGTACAACTTCATGTCGCTAATTTGACGCTGGTCTGCTGTCGGTTTTCAGGCGCTCCTTTCGGTGCGTCATAACTCGTCGCACCGAGAGAGTCTCAGACAGATCGGAGTTTGTAACAATTTATTACGCTCTCTTTTCTGTTAAGCCCTTGAAACATCAGGGCTGTGCATCCGTACAGTTTAAAAATGGGATCCAACCGTAGCTGAGTACGCAAGCTACTCGTGCGACAGGCGCTTGCGGTCATGCGTGGTTTTGAATATGTTGTATATGTCCTTTGTGTTAGGCACTAGATGTAGTGTTTTTTTGGGCGACCTCGAAACGGATTTCTTGGGGTTGTGCTAGGTGGCATGCGGTTGGGCCTTGGCTCATCGTAGCTGCCGTGGCCAGCGAAGATCGGGTGGTGATGTGCGGTTGAAGTGGCGTCCCAAGCTTGCCGGTTAGACTGTCCAGGCAGCAGGGAACGAGCATCTCAACATTCCCCCGATTCTCTTGAAATCTGACCTCAGCACATGTTGCGTAAATATTACTCACCAAAGCGATGAATCATTTGCGCCCTGTTTTATAAGCGGTGCGATGGTGCATAAAACATAAACGTTTTTCAGTGAATGGAAGATGACGCTCAGCTATGGCCTGAGGGTTATTTTGCAGATAGCGCATGGAGGTAAGAGTGCCCGCTAAATTTACTTTTTTCCAAGTCGGTAACGGGGATATGACGCTCGTACGCTTGGCAGACTTTAATGTCACAAGCATCTTGATCGATTGCCACATCCGGGGAAAAGCTGACGACCCAAACGATGACACACCCGATGTGGGGCGAGCACTGCGCGAGCGGCTGTTGCGGGATGACAAGGATCGTCCGTACGTTGATGCCTTCATGCTGAGCCATCCGGACAAGGATCACTGCGGCGGGCTGAGCAAGCATTTTTGGCTGGGCCCTCCCGATCAGTATCCGGATGATAAAAAGGATCGCTGGGAAAAGCGCATCATCATTCGCGAGCTCTGGTCTTCGCCTCTGGTCTTTCGGCGTCGGTCGCCAAATCACACGCTGTGTGATGACGCGAGCGCTTTCAACAAAGAGGCGCGTCGGCGCGTCCAGTATTGGCGTGACCACCGCTGGGCAGCTAGCGGCAACCGCATCAAGATCATGGGAGAAGACGTTGATGGCAAGACTGACGATCTGCGCGCGATCCTGGTGAAGTCTGGCGAATGGTTCAGCGACATCAATGGCTCTTCTTCGTCAGTGTTCAGGGCCCAGCTCCTGGCTCCTGCACCTCATGAAGATGATGCTGCGCTGGAGGAAGAGCTGACCAAGAACGAGTCGAGCATCGTCATGAACATGCACATCTCGCCCTCTCAATTCAGCACCAAGCGTACCCGGTTCTTCGTAGGTGGTGATGCCGAGGTTCTCATCTGGGAGCGGATGTGGAAACGCTTTGAGGATGACCCAGAAACGCTCGCTTACGACTTGCTCCTCGCGCCACACCACTGCTCGTGGCACACCCTGTCCTGGGACAGCTGGTCGGGCAAAGGCGAAGACGCCAGGGTTTCTGAGGCAGCGCGCAATGCTCTGGGCCAGGCAAAGCAGGGCGCGACGATTGTCTCCAGCAGCAAGAAGATCGTTGACGACTTCAACGATCCACCTTGCATCCGCGCCAAGCGTGAATACAGGTCGATTCTGCGCCCAGTGGATGGGTGGTTCGCCTGCACGGAAGAGAACGGCTCCAAAGGCGTGCTCGAATTGGAGTCGGCCTCTGACGGTACGGTGATCAAGGCTGCGGTAGCGGTTGCCGCAGCTGCGACCTCGGCTGCGGCTGCTGCAGCTCCTCGCGCAGGCGCTCCTAGAAAATGACCAGTTTCTATGCGGTCGGTGACCCAATGGGCGATCAGCCCGAGCCTATTCATGCCTGCACCCGAGCGTTGGTGAAAGCATGCAAGGGGGCCTCGGGCGTCGAGTTCCTGGAGCTTCGGCAGGAAGCCGAGGCAGGTGGGGTAACCGAGTACGTCGTCATCGAGGCGGGCGACGGCACGATTGCCAGGGGTAACCCTGGGGGAATCCACCGTGTAGAGACGTTAGCCATTGCTGTAAATCCACGGCTTCGCGTTCCGGTGACTGTGCATGCGCTTCGCACAGATTTTCCTGCGCTGTCACATCTTCATGGCTCGGCGCCGGGTACGCCGAAGATCCTGTGCCTCTACGATGTGGAGTGGAGTGGCGTTGAGCGCATCTGGACTGCTGAACGGTTTCTTGAGCGTCTGTTCTGGTGGCTGCGTGAGTCATCGGAGCTACGCCTGCACCGTGAAGATCAACCGCTGGAGCAAATGTTCTACGCGAGCCCGTTCCAGCTCATCCTGCCAGCGCTAACTCCGGCGCAGCTGGCGAGTGACGATTGCAAACTGCACGTCCTGATGACAGACAAAAGCGACAAAATCACGCTGCGTGCGGTCATGGATTCCAGTGGAACGACCCAAAGCAATTACCGGTTACTCAATATCATGGTGCCGCCCGTTGAGCCGACGTCGGTGGCCATGTTCCCGTTCAACCTTGGGGAGTTGCATGACCAGTTGGTGGAGTGGGGCAGCGAGTTGTCTACGCAACTTTCAAATGCTGTGCGTGAAGCAGCTTCTGGCGGGCTAAGTCGGGCGGCTCAGAACGACAACCAGGGCATCTTGATCCTGGCTTGGGTACCCAGACTTCGCAATGGCGAAGCGGATCGGATGGATGTCAAAGGCTACATGCTGGAGATCAATCTCTTTGATCTGGCAGCCTCTTTCGAGATGCTTGCCCCGCCGAACGCGGACGGTGTTTGTTATCCCGCCGTGCAGTTGGGAGGCTGCACAGGGGAGACATGGAAGGGGCTTGGCCTCAGGCCTGTGGAGGTGCGATCTTCGCTGAACGCGGCGTTTGCCCGAGACCTCTCTGCTGTCGATCCCGATACTGCAACTTTCAAGGGTGTGTTGGCTGGGGTAGGTGCGCTAGGGGGCATGCTTGCCGACATCTGGGCTCGCTTGGCCTGGGGCACATGGACGTATGTAGACCCGGATCTGCTCCTCCCTCACAACTTGGTCAGGCATGTCGCAAACGACAGGTTTGTCGGTTTACGCAAAGCGGATGTGCTTCGGAGGATGGTAGGGCAGATCTATCCGGGCGAGCCGGCACCTGCTGCGATCTGCGACGGCATTCTCGCTGACGATCCCCGCATCAATGAGGCCATAGAGGACGCTGAGCTTTTGATCGATGCCACCACGACGCTGGCTGTGCCTCGTGATCTGGCGCGACGGGATCATTCAACCCGGATGGCCAGTGTCTTCCTTACTCCATCAGGGATGTCGAATGTCATTCTGCTCGAAGACTCGGCAAGGTTGCAGCGTTTGGATGCCCTTGAAGGGCAGTATTACCGCGCAATCTTGAACAACCCTTGGGGTGAAACCCATCTCGTTAACCACCTTGGCGATCGGTGGGTAGGTGGCGGATGCCGGGATATTTCGTTCCGCATGTCGAATGAAAACATCCATGTTCACGCGGGACTAATTTCCCGGAGGCTGCGCAAGGTCGTAATCGGTGCCGAAGCCAAGATCATGATATCGGCGCTGGATGATGAGTCGGGCAGTGTGGGATCACATGAGGAACTGGTGCATCCCGTCACCTGCGCGACGATTGGAGAGTGGTCGGTAACGTATGACAGTGGCCTTATCGACAAAATCAAGGCACAGCGGCTTGCGGCCCTTCCCAACGAAACCGGTGGATCCATTCTCGGTATCACTGACTTGAAGACGAAGACCATCGTCCTGGTCGATACCCTGCCACCTCCACCCGACAGCGAGTCGAGCCCTACCCACTTCATCCGGGGCAAGGAAGGTCAGCTAGAGGCTCTGAGGAAGGTGCACGATCTGACTGCTGGCACCGTTGACTATGTCGGGGACTGGCATTCCCATCCGAACGGTTGTTCCGTCAAGCAGAGCGCGGACGACCTTGTCCTGTTTGCCACGCTGGTCAGCCGGATGCAGATAGAGGGTTTACCGGCACTGATGCTGATCGTTTCCGATGCTGATCTCGGTATTTATGTGAGGTGAGCCTTGGGGTAACGGGTTTCACCTTTGGTTAGTTGTTGGCGAGCGGCGAAATTGCGCGATACGCCTAGATGATCGACGTGTGTTTGTTCGATTGATGCCCAAATACCATGCACTGTGTGAGGGGTTGGTATGGATTTCAGCAAGGTTTTTGATGCGTATAAGTACAAGGCCAGGGTAAAGCCTGCTTTGCTGTTGGTGTTGCCGGTAGTCATTTACGTCATGGCTTTCTTTGAAGCTGCGCGATCCTTAAACGGGGTGATCGCAACCTTCCTGGTATCGTTCGGTGTGGTCGCCTTTGCCGCGAGCCAAATGTCCAGCAAAGGCAATAAGCTCCAGGAGAAGCTGTTCAAG
>Ga0163162_10003408_pt1 | contig 15175 bp, 11 predicted proteins | sample S55metaG_FD_115310 | JGI IMG/M metagenome (GOLD analysis project Ga0163162, IMG submission 115310) | Switchgrass rhizosphere microbial communities from Kellogg Biological Station, Michigan, USA - S5-5 metaG | ecosystem: Host-associated > Plants > Roots > Rhizosphere > Soil | place: USA...
CCGCCGCCGGTTTCGGCGATTCCCTTGCCCGATCGAGTCGAGCGCCGGTGTATTGACGCCGATTGTGACAGTCGCGCAGTGCGGAAAGACACAGTCGCCCTGAAAAACGGACGGCCAAAACGAACAACGCGGGAAGGCACCGGGCCTTCCCGCGTTGCTGAATTTACTCGATCAGAATGCGAAGTGGATCGAGCCGATGATCGTGCGGGGCGCACCGAATTCGACCTGCGGGTTGTTCGACACCGCCGTGTTGGTGGTGAGGTTGCCGAGGTAGGTCTTGTTGAACAGGTTGATGACGTTGAGCTGGAGGTAAACCCCGCCCTTGTCGGTAACCTTGCCCAGATCGAACCGCGCGTCGAGATCGACCGTGGTGTAGCTGGGCGCAATCACGTCGTTGATGTCGGTAAGGTAGCGGTCGCCGACGTACTTGACCTGCGCGCCGATCGACACGGGATCGTAATCGACCTGGACGCGACCGCCGACCTGCCACTTGGGCGTTTCGACGACATACTTGCCGGCCGTGGGGGAGACGATCTTGTTCGGATCGGCGGGGTCGACCACGTTATCGCGCAGCTTGGCGTTGGTGTAGGACGCGAAACCATAGAGCGACAGCATCTTGACCGGCCTGACCGCCAGGCTGGCATCGAAACCATAGCTGCGCACGCGGCCGACGTTGCGATCGGTGTTGAGCGAGCTGCCGTCTTCGAGCTGGACCTGCGACGAGATGATGCGGTTCTTGTAGCTGATGTACCAGCCGCTGGCCTGGGCCTGCACGATGCCGCTGGTGTAGCGCATGCCGAGGTCGAACGAATTGGTGCGTTCGGGCTTCACGTCGATGGTCGGTTTGATCTTCACGCCGTCGAATGCATAGAGGTTGTCGGTGCGCGGGGCGGAAAAGCCTTGGCTGAAGTTGCCGAACACGCTGATCGCCGGAGTGAACTTGTAGACGAAGCCGGCATTGGGCAGCACCGTGTTATAGCTGACCGTGCGGTTGGCATAGGGCGCGGCGTAAGTCGGGAACTTGGCAGCGACGGCTGCTGCGCTTTCGGACGTGCAGTAAGCGTCGTTCGAGCTGCCGGGGATGGTCCAGCAGTTGTTGGTCAGATTGCGCTTGAAGAACGGTGCGCGCACCCCGAGCTGGATGGTCAGCGCGTTGTCGAGGAACTTGCCGACATATTCGCCCGCTACCTGGTGCAGGATGGCGAAGGACAGGCGGTTCCGTTTTTCCAGCAGGTTGCCCGCGGCGTCGCGCAGCGAAGTGCCTTCGCCATCGATTCCGCTGAACACGCTGAGCGGGTTGCCGGATTGATCGAGCAGCGTGGCTTCCCCGGTCTGGCGGTGGCGCGCGCGGTCATAGGTGTAAGCGGCGCGCAGGGTCTGGCCCGGCGCCACTTCATAGCGCAGTGATGCCGTGGCGCTGATGCGGTGGGTGCGGGTGTTCGATGGGAACAGCAGGCGCACGTAATCCGACATATCACCATCGCCGTTGAGATCGACGCCGGTTGCGACACCCGCACCGAGGCGGTTGCCCTGGCGGTTGTACACGCCCGATTGCGTGGCGTTCGCATCGCTTTCGGCAAAGACCGAGGTGCCACCGCCGTTGGCGAGCACGTATTGGTAGCTGGCGTCCACCGTCGCGGTCAGGCGATCCGACAGCGTGAAGCGCGAATTGAAGCGCGCGTTGGCGGTGTTCGAAGGGTTGATCGAGGTGTTGTAGTACGAACCGCACTTCGAGCGATCGTCCTGCTGGCCCGCGCCGGGGGTGCTGAGGCGGCAGAACGCGTCGCTATTGAAGTTGTAGAGCGTATCGAGCTGCTCCTGAGTGAGCGTGCCGAGATCGAGCGGCGTTTCGGGCGTGATCGCGGAATTGGCGGGGATCGTCGTCGAGCCCAGCAAGGTGCGCATGTCGCTGATGCCCACGCGGCGGTAGAAGTTGTTGCGGTTCTCGTTGTAGTGGCCCGCAAGGCTGACGAAATCGCCATTGCTGCCGATCGGCTGGTAGATGCGGGCATTGAGCTGTTGCTTGCGGATCCCGCCCGGGCCGCGGAACTGGTCATAGCGGGTGTTGCTGGCGGCAATGAAGGCGCGGGTGCCGAACGGGGTGAACACGCCGGTATCGAGCGCGGCGAACACGCGGTTATAGTTGAAATCGCCGTGCGAATAGTTGAGCTCGGCCCCCAGCGATTCCTTGGGCTCACGCGTGCGATAGTTCACGGTGCCGCCGGCGGCGCTGGCGGTGGGGCTGTCCACGTCGGTCGCGCCGAAGTTGATGTTGACCTGGTCGATCAGTTCGGAATCGAGCTGCTGGTTGGTGTAGAGCGAATAGTTGCCGCTGTCGTTCACCTGCACGCCATCCCAGGTTGCGGAAACGCGCGCGCCGTCGAAGCCGCGAATGCGCAGGTTGCCGCCCGCCGCGCCATAAGGGTCGGTGCTGGTGAAGTTGACGCCGGGCACGATGTTGATCGTGTCGAAGATCGCCTTGCCCGGGTTCTGCCGCGCGATCAGTTCCTGCGTCAGCACGGCCTTGGCCTTGGGCGTTTCGGGCGACTTGATGCCGCCGACGGTAACGTCGCCGCGCGTGCCGGTGACGACGATGGCTTCCTCGACATCGGTAGAGCCGGTGGACTGGGCGTGCGCGGGCAGCGCGGTGGCGAGCCCGATGGCGATCGCGCTGGCGGTGAACAGGTGGTTGCGGTGCATGAATACGGACCCCGTGTGAGCGACCGCTGCTGCGGCCTTGATGGCGAACCCACGTGCGCGGAGAATGCGCGCACGACGGACCGTCACGCGGGGGCGATGGCGCATCGGGCACCGATCTCCGCCACGTGCGGCTGGCATCGGGTGCCCCGTCGGCGACCCGTGCGGGCCTCCAAGAGCGGTTTCATGTGACACTAAAATTACGAAAGATAGTGTAAGAAAAATGCCATTTTGCATGGCGTAGAACTATCTTTCGATCAATCCATCATCGACGCAAGATGATTTCAGAAATCCTTGTGATTTCATATGGTTCGCAAATGTTGTGGCAATGTTGCAACGCCGGGTGATTTTCTCGCAAATGCAGAATCGCGGTGAAGATCGCACCGCGTGCGGGTGCGATTTGGGAAGCGCGGGCAATCACTTGCGCAGTATTGGGGGCAGGCGGCCGCAGCAGCACGCGTGCGAGGCTCCGGCGGCGGCGGGCACCGGGTCACCTTCGGCCACCAGCAGCCAGCGCTGCGTGTCTTCAAGGCCGATCGCCGTCAACCGGCCGGAAGCGAAGGCACCCGTGTCGATACCGATTCGCAGCGGATCCACTTCCGGAGCGTCGGTAATCGTGTGGCCGTGGACGACCGCGAAATCGCGCGGGGTGCGGTCCTCGATGAACTCGCCGCGAATCCATCGCAGGTCCGAGGTCGATTGCTGGCCGATGGGGACGCCGGGGCGGATGCCGGCGTGGACGAACACATAGTCGCCCAGTCGGATATGGTCTTCCATGGCGCGCATGAAAGCGACATCTTCAGCAGGTACGAAATGCGGCAGCATCTCGCGCAGTTCCTCGATTGTCGTGCGGTTGTACACGTCCGGATCGATGGGATAGCTCAGCAATGTTTCGCGCCCGCCGTGGCGCAGGAAATGGCGCAGGGTATCGTCCCGGTCGAAGGCGCCGAGGAACATTTCCTCGTGATTGCCGGCGAGGAAACGCACTGTGCGGCGCTGGGCCCATTCGCGCGCGGTGGCGATCACGCCTGCGCTGTCCGGCCCGCGATCGACGCGGGCGCCCAGCAGGATGACGGTGGTTCTAGCAGGCCCGCGGGCCCGGTCGTCCGCCTCGATCAGTGCGATCAACTGCACGAACAGATCGCGCCGGCCATGGATATCGCCAACCGCGTAGATGCGCTCGCCCTGGGGCGCCGCAATGACCGGATCGGGTTCCGTCCGTCCGCCAATGAGGGAGCGCAGTTTCTTGAGCATGGGTCTTCAATGCCTGACATTGCCAATATGGCTTGTGAACGGCTTTGTTCAAGCGACAGTTAAACGGGTGGTGCGCAAAAGCCACAGAGCCCGCAAAGACGCCACGTATCGCGTGAAACCCCCTTGTGCAACGCAGCATTTGTGTGTGACAAAATGTTGCTAGTCCAAGCCGGGCCGCTCGAACGAGCCTGCAGGACATGCGCAGGTGGGACGACGCTTTCAAGAATAACCAAAAGGATTTGATCCATGCGTACGTCCATGAAGGCCCTTCTGGCCTCCAGTCTCGTTGCCGTTTCGTGCATCGCCGTGGCCACGCCCGCGTTCGCCGACGACACGGCTCCTCCCAGCGACATCAAGATCACCGGCAGCGCCGCGATCGTCAGCCAGTACCGTTTCCGCGGCATCTCGCAGTCGGACAACAAGCCCGTCGTTCAGGGTGCGATCACCGTCTCGCACAGCTCGGGCTTTTACATTTCGACCTGGGGTTCCAGCGCCACGGCCAGCCCGGCTCTGGACATTGGCGGCACCGAAATCGACGTATACGGCGGCTGGACCCACGGCATTGCCGACAGCGGCTTCACCGTTGACGCCGGCGTCTATGGCTACCTCTATCCGGGTGCGCCGCTGGGCAACTATTACGAAATCTACGGCAACCTGTCGAAGACGCTCGGTCCGGTAAGCGCCAAGGCTGGCGTCTATTTCGCGCCGAAGCAGAAGAACCTCAGCCGTCTGGCGGTGCCGACGCATAGCAACACCTATGTTTACGGCGAACTCAGCGGCGCGATCCCCAACACCCCGCTGTCGGTTCACACGCACCTGGGCCACACCGGCGGCGCGTTCAACTTCACCAAGCAGTACATCGACTACACCGTCGGTGTTTCGGCATCGTACAAGAACCTGACGCTTGACGCGTCGTGGGTCGGCACCAACGTGTCGCGTTCGAACACGACCGCTGCAGCCGGCGCGTTCGGTCCCGAACTGTACCGCATTGCCAAGGACGTTGCCGTGGTCTCGCTGACCGCCACGTTCTGATCGCCTAGCGACCAGCAAAAGGCCCGCGCCGGACAATCCGGCGCGGGCTTTTTCGTGTCCGGCGCGGGCGATCAGCGCAGATAGAAGTCGATCGTGGTGACCACGCGGACTTTCTTGAACGGCGTGTCGGACACGCCATAGCCGCCGCCGGTATCGCCATCGCGGGCGCTCACCTCGAAGTAGCCCTGCGTCGCGCTGCGGATGCCACCCACGCCGGTGCCGCTGTCCTTGGCGAACTGTTCGGCGGAGCGGCGCGCATCCTGGGTGGCTTCGGCCACCATTGCGGGTTTGATGTCGTTCAGCTTGGTGAAGGTGTAGGCCATGCCCGATCCCTCCTCCAGCATCACGCCCCGCCGCACGAGATCGAACTGGCGGCGCACCGCGTCTTCGGCGCGGGCGATGTCCTTCGTGCGCAGGGCCATGCGCTGGCGCACGGTGAAGCTGGTCACGCCGTTGTCGGTGCTGGTCGATACGTTGACGCCGGTGGGCTGCAAGGCATCGGCGGGAAAGCCGAGTGAGCCGAAGAAGCTGCGGATTTCCTGGCTGTCCTTGTCCACGCTTGCCTGCGCGGTCGCCATGTCGGGCGCGGTGGCGGAATAGGCGATGGTCCAGGTGGCAAGGTCGGCTGTTACATTGCGTTCGGCCAGCCCGCGCACGGTGACGGCGCGATCCGCCTCACGCGATCGGCGCAGGCCGTCGCCCAGCAGATAGCCACCGACGATCATGCCGGCCGCAAGAATGGCCGCGCCTGCCAGCACGATCCGCCCGCGCTGGGTACGGTGCCACGAAAGGTTGCGGGGAGGGTGTTGGGATTCGGCGGTTGCGTCGCTATCTGTTTGGTCCACTGGTGCATCTCCCCTGAGGCATGAACGCCTGCGACGAGTTGTGCCTTTCTGTCGATGAACCGAGTTTTAACAGCCCCGGAGCCCGCGTCCATGACGAAGTTTCTGCATACCATGATCCGGGTCAGCGATCCCGCCGCCACGATTGCCTTTTTCGAACTGATCGGCCTCAGCGAAGTACGCCGCTTCGACAGCGAGAAGGGCCGGTTCACGCTGATCTTTCTCGCCGCACCGGGGGAGGAAGGCGTGGCCGAAGTGGAACTGACCTATAACTGGCCGCCAGAGGACGGCACCGGCGAAACCTATACCGGCGGGCGCAATTTCGGCCACCTGGCCTATCGCGTCGATAATATCTACGATACCTGTGCCCGGCTGATGGCTGCGGGCCATACCGTGCACCGCCCACCGCGCGACGGGCACATGGCCTTCGTCAAATCGCCGGACGGCATTTCGGTGGAATTGCTGCAGGACGGTCATCTGGAACCCGCCGAGCCGTGGGCCAGCATGGAAAACACCGGTAGCTGGTAAACGAACGGACATGGCGTGTTGACCGAGGGGCGATGAAATGGCATCGCCCCGCCTCTGCCACGCAGGCATGTGCGCGGGTGTAGCTCAATGGTAGAGCAGCAGCTTCCCAAGCTGAATACGAGGGTTCGATTCCCTTCACCCGCTCCAGACCGCCGATATCATCGGCACGCCGGGGAATCCTCCAAGCCAGCGAACCGGGTGGGCGGCGCTACGTCGCCTGCAACTGCTTCCCGAACAGCGTCTTGACCAGCCGGCTTTCCAGCACACGCCCGACGACATAGAGCACCGCGAACATCCCCGCAAAGACGAAGGCTGCGGTGGGCGATGGACCTTTGTCCTTGTCCTTGTCCTTGTCGTCCTTCTTGGGTTTTTCGGGTGCCGGCGCGCCCAAGGCCTTGTCGATCGGGTTTTGCCGCGGCTCCGCCTGCTTCTTTTCGGGCGGTTTCGGCTTGTGCACGGCGTCGGCGGAGGCTTTCTCGAACTTGGCCGCGACCATGGTCAATGAAGCGAAGGCGAGGAACAGCAAGGGGGCAAGGAAGCAGAACAGCAGCGCGCGACTCGCCAGGCGATAACGCAGCACGGCCTTGCCCGCTTCCTGCTCGATCCGCAGGACGCCGCCATCGAACACGGACATCTTGTCCTGCGCGGCCTGATCCTTCTTGCGGAAAGTCAGCGTGTCGCCGGTGCGGCTGTGGGTGGTGCCCGGCTGATCGAACAGCGGGTCGAGCCTGGCCAGCGCGTCGGCACCCGATTGTCCGGGGGTGAGCGCGAGGCTGCCCTCCACGTTCCATATCCAACTGATGAAGCGCGCGTTCACATGGCGTCCTTTCGGGCGAACTTGCCGATGCAGCGGCGGCAGCGAAGCCCGCTCACTCTGCGGGCACGGCCTCAGCGGTGGCGAACACGCCCTTGCCGTCGCGCGCCTTGATCGCCTTCCAGCCTTCGGTGAAGGGGTAGGTCATCTGTTCGCGGATCGACATGCGGCGGCCACCCTCCATGCCCAGCAGTTCGGCCTCTCCATCGATGCAGGTGCCGAAGAGGCGGTCGATGAAGATGTAGGTGTTGGAATAGTTGCTGCGCGTGGCCTCGAAATCGCGTGAATGGTGCAGGCTGTGATGCTCGGTCGTGTTGAACAGAAAGCGCCACCAGCGCGGGCTGTTGAAGCGGACGTTAATGTGCTGGTAGGTGCCGATCGCCATGCCGATTGCGCCCGCCAAAAGGGCGGCGCGCGGCAGGAAATCGAAGAAGCCGCCGATACCCAGCCCGATCAGGAACAGTTCCACGGGGTTGCCCACCGCGCCTTTGTTGATGTTTAGCTGGGTAATGTAGTGGTGCACCGAATGGGGCAGCCACAGCGGATACCAGTTGTGCATGCCGCGATGCATCCAGTACTGGCCGAAATCGAAGATAAGCGAGATCATCAGGGCCTGGACCAGCAGCGGCAGACCCGTGAACCATGCCAGCTTGTCCCAGTTGAAGCTGTGTTGGACGGCCTCGATCACCGCGCCGCTGCCGATGTAGTTGTCCACGAGATCGAGAATGGTATAGCCCAGCCCGACATAGAACAGGTCGGTGACCAGTTCCTTCCACGTCAGTTGCCAGCTTGCATAGCGCGGGTTGACCCATTCAAGGCCGAGCAGCAGCACCCTGAAGCCGATGCCGATGCCGATCGCAGTCGATGCCTTCGCGATGGAATTTGGCGCATAGTACCAGAACAGGATCAGGGCGAAGAGCGCGGCTGGCTGGAACCACGTGAACACGAACTGTTTGATCGGCCCGCCTTCCACCCTGAGTATGTTTTCCCATCCGATGGTGACCGGCGATTGGGTGCCGATGAGCCGATTGCCGACAAGAATTCCGTCCATGTCACTGCCCTCGCACTGAATTGCCCTCAGCCCGGCGCCCATGCCCGACGCATGAGAAGGCCTGATTTTCCAGCCACATCAGCATCGTGAAAGCTGGCCCATTACGCCAGATGCCAATGTTGTATAGAACTCATAGACGTGATCTATGCAGTGGCGTCGCCGGCGGTCATTCGGCGCGCGGGGCCACTGGATAGATGATGAAATGGTCGTGGACCTGCGGCTGATCCGGCACGTCGAGCTTCGCCTTCAGGCCCGCGTGCAGTTCGGCGATCATGCTGGCCGGCAGTTCGAGCGGATGCTCGTCCGGATGGGTCGGAGCCTCGTGCGGGTAATCGCGGCCCGGCATCGTCGTCATTTCGATATGCGCGCCCAGCGCCGCCCGGATCGGGTGGCTTGCCGCGAACCGGGCGAGGCGATCGACGCTGGCGCGGTCGTCCGCGAGGAAATTGACCGGCACGTAAAGCCGGCCGGGATAGAGCGTGTCGCCCGAAAGCAGGATCTTGAGCCGGGGATCATAGACCATCATCGCCGCCGCCTGATGCCCCGGGGTGGGGATGATCGACAGAACACGGCCGCCGAGGTCGAACTTGCCGATTTCCGTGGGCCACTTGCCGATGCCGAAGAAGCCCGCCACGTCCGCCGGTTTCAGCCCGACGACGGTGGTGCCGGGGCGGTCACGGAACACGGCGTCACCGGCGATATGGTCGCCGTGGCTGTGGCTGTGCGCGACGACCAGTGGGATATCGCTACGCTTGTGCGCCGCCAGCCAATCGCCAACCAGTTTGTCCACGGTCGGCCTGATCCGCCCGCCTTCTGCGCCGGTGTCGATGAGCAGCGCCTTGTCGCGACCGAACAGCAGATAGAGGAATGGGGCTTCGAAATTGGTCTTTACCGATTGGCGGATGACGAAGGTGTCGGCATCGAGCGCCTGCACTTGCGTGGCGGGCTCGTCGCCGTGGGTGCCATCGATCCATTTCTCTGCGAATAGCGGCGTAGCCTTCGCCATTGCATCGGGGCCCGGCAGGCTGAGGGCACATGAAAGCGCTGCGGATATGACTGCGGCCCATCTCCGCCGTGGCTGGCGCGCGCGCGAAATCATTTCGACGTTTCCCTTCGCATGGAGATGGGGGGCTGGGCCGGTAAGGAGCGAGGCGCCGCTTTGGGGCGACGCCTCGCCAGTAGGTCAGTACTTGATCCGTGCCTCGATCCCGAAGGTGCGCGGATTGATCACCGTCTTCCTGTAGTAGCGCAGTACAACGCCATCGTTCAGGCCCACGCGCGAGTGATCGTTGGAAACCGAGGCGACGGCGTATTTGTCGAAGATATTGTTGGCGAACAGGCCGATGCTGTACTTGTCGGTTTCATAGTTGAGCGACGCACGGTGCAGCACGTAGCCCGGCAGCTTGTCACCGTAAGTCCGATCCCACCCAAGCCGCGTAACCACATCGCCGCGATAGGTCGCGGTCCAGTTCGCGACGACGTTCCCGTCCTTGAATGGCATCGTATAGGTCGCGCCCAGGCTGCCGCTGTTCTTCGCCGAACCGGGCAGACGGTCGCCGGATAGGGCTGGCAACTGGAGCGGATTGCTCGGATACGTTCCCGCCGGGTCGTTCACCGAGATGATTTTTGGCACGTCTTGGGTCAGCCGGGCATTTGTGTAGGAATACGTGCCCTGGATCGAAAGACCGTCGATCGGCCGCAGTTCGAACGAAGTTTCGAAGCCTTCGGACTTGGCCTTGCCGCCGTTCACCGTGATGCCGACGATACCGTAGAAGGTCGTCGAATCGACCTGAATACCGGTCCACTTGATCTGGTAAACATTGAAGTTGAACGTCAATTTGCGATTGAAAAACTGGGTGCGAATGCCGAGTTCTGCGTTCTTGGTGGTATCCGGGCCAAACTGGATTTCGTTCGGCAAAGCGCAGACGTTCTGAAACGGCGGCGGCAAAATAACGGTGCAGGGGGCGACGGTGTTGGGGCCGCCGATCCGATAGCCCTTGCTGTAGGTGGCATAGACCATGACATCGGGCGTAAACTTGTAAGACGTGTTGAACTTCCAGACCGTTCCACTCTTCTTGGCCTTCCCACCCGCGGGGGGTGCATCGTAGGGGCTGAGGGGTTGAGATCCAGGGTCAAAAATATTCAGCAAGGGAACGACCGCGCGACCGCTGACGTCCGACGTGTAGCCGAAATAGCGCGCGCCTGCGGTGACCTGCCATTGTGGCGTTACCTTGAAGGTGCCCTCGCCAAAGACAGCCTTTTCCGTTACCTTTGATTTGTTGAAGGAATTATATTCGATCTCGTTGGGATTGTCCGCAATCACGTTTCCATAAATTCCGAAGGTCGAGATCAGGCCCGGCACATGCTCGGTGTATTCGCGCAGCCGCTTTTGCTGGTTGTAGAACCCGCCGAGAACCCAACTGAACGGCCCGCCGTGGCGCGACACGAAGCGGACTTCCTGGTTGAACTGCTTTCGATGTTCGTGGGATTCGTTCCAGCTTGAAAAGGCTGGGAAGGCTTCGTAGTCGTAGTCCAGATCGAGCAGAAGATCGGTGTTATCTGCCCGGGTGTCGTACTTGACGTCCGTATAGGCGGTCGTCGCGACAAGATCGGCAATGTTGCCGAGGTTGGCGTTGATTTCCATGCTGCCCAGGTGCGCGTGGCGTTTTACCGGTTCGACATAACGGGCAGCGCTTTCATACTTGCCTGTGCCGAGTACCCCGTCGCTGTTATATTGCCCACCGTCGGTCTTGGTCTGCTGATAGGCGTAGGTGAAGTTGACCTTCAGATCTTCGCTGAACTGGAACAGCAACTGGTTGCGCGTGGTGAAGGTACGCTCGAAGTTGAGATCCTTGCGCTTGGTCAGGTTGGCGGCATAGCCCGCCGGGGTTACGCTGACCGGGCCATCGGGCTGTGGCAACGACACGCCAGGTTTTTGCAGCAGCAGCGGGTAGTCGATGAATCCGGGATCGAAGTAATAGCCCGTGGCCGAGCGGAACGCGATGTGATCCTTGACGAGGGGGATGTTGATGACGCCATCGCCCTGGTAGCCGGTCTGGCTGCTATGGTCCTTGGCGAAGAGTCGGCCATGGGCCTCGCCCTCGAAATCCGTCAGGTTCGGACGATTGGGAATGTTACGGATCGCACCGGCAAGCGTGCCGAGCCCATAGAGCGTGCCCTGCGGCCCGAGCAGCGTTTCGACGCGGGCGATATCGAGCATCTTGAAATCGTAGTAGATCGGCACTTCGCCGAGATAGACGCCAAGCGCGTTATCGTAGGATGCGCCGGAGGAGGAGCTATCCGAGGCGTTGAGGCCGCGCAGCACGATCGTGCCGGTCGAGCCGGGGCCGGTGTCCGAAATGGTCATGCCGGGCGTGAAATCGGCGATATCGCGGATGTCGTCGATCCGCTGGCGATTGATTTGTTCCGAACTGACGGCGCTGATGTTGATCGGCACGTCCTGGATCGACGTGGCGCGGCGGGTGGCCGTAACCACGATTTCGTTGCCGGCGTCGCCGGTGCCTGCGTCCGCAGCCGACTGCTGGGCAAATGCAGGAGTGGTGCCGACGCCCATCAGAATGGTCGCGCCAAGCAACGAGTTACGGAAAATCTTCATGGTCACTTGGGCCCCCTAGCTGGTTTGCCTGTGGTTAAGTGACATCGCTCCCCATGGCGCTCTGGCTAGGCCGGCACCTTATTGGCCGTTTCCGACCGGTCTTCTGCAATTCCAATTCCCCGAAAACTGCCCGAGCAGGCGTTCATGCGATCCAAGCCGGGGCAAGGTGATGAGACAAGGCCGCCTGCGACAATGGCGCTGCCGATGACACGGCGGCGTGTTGCCCGTTGGGAAAAATTGCAGGCCTTGTTTCGGTCCACGAACCCTCACTTTGAACCGGCTGCGCCGGCATTTCCGGTCCTTTTTTGCTCGCCGTTTTGCGGCTGACGAGCATTACGGTATGGATATTACGGAAATCGTCAAGCGTAATAATTCCGCACCTGCTCAGTATGATTGGAAATCGTGCGGCATCGCACAAAATGGCGATTTTCCTTCAAAACGGTGTTACGCACCTGCCCGAACAAAACTGATCGAGCCCGGCTCGGCCGCCCAGGGATGGACCGGATTGCGAATCGCATGCGCTGGTAAACCGCCTTGCCCGGCACTGCCCCGAAAGCTCTGACGTTCAGGCGGGGCAATGAGTTCGCGGTGTGCCATCCCCGGCGTCACATCTATCGTGCTCAAGCCAGCCTACCGGCGCCGTGTGGTATTACCCTTTTTTAAACTGGTAATATTTTTCGATGGACAAGCGCTTCGCGTGCCGTGATGCTGCATTTGCGAAAGGGGATCGAATCATGATCAGGCTGATGGGCAAGATAGGCACCGCGGGGCTCGTCGCCGGAGCGCTTATGCTGGCATCGTGTTCACCGTCCCCCAGCACCCAGGCCGCGCCGCGCACGGAGTTCAACATCGGCTGGTCGATCTATGCCGGCTGGATGCCTTGGCCTTATGCGCAGCAGGCCGGGATTGTGAAGAAATGGGCCGACAAGTATGGCATCAAGATCAACCTGACGCAGGTCAACGACTATGTCGAATCCGTGAACCAGTACACGGCCGGCAAGTTCGATGGCGTGACCGTGACGAACATGGACGCGCTCACGATTCCGGCGGCGGGCGGCAAGGACACCAGCGCCATCATCGTCGGCGATTATTCGAACGGCAATGACGGTATCCTGCTGAAGGGGGCTAACTCGCTTGCCGCTATCAAGGGTCGGCAGACTTATCTGGTCGAGCTTTCGGTGTCGCATTACCTGCTGGCGCGCGGGCTTGAAACGATCGGCCTGAAGCCCACCGACGTGAAGACGGTCAACACATCGGACGCCGACATCGTGGGCGCGTTCAATGCGCCCGATGTCAATGCCGCCGTCGCCTGGAACCCGCAACTTTCTGTGATGAAGGCGCAGCCCGGTGTGACCGAGGTTTTCAGTTCGGCCAATATCCCGGGCGAGATCCTCGATCTGATGGTGGTCGATACCGCGACGCTCAAAGCCAATCCGAACCTGGGCAAGGCGCTTGCTGGTATCTGGTACGAGACGGTGGCGCTGATGCAGCGGCAGGATGCGCAGGGGAAGGCGGCGCGGGCCGCGATGGCCAAGCTTTCGGGTTCGACGCCTCAGGCGTTCGACGGCCAGCTGACCACAACTTTCCTTTACGCCGATCCCAAGGCCGCCGTCGCGGCGACGACCGCGCCGGCGCTCGTGAATACCATGACGAAAGTGCGCGATTTCAGCTTTTCGAAGGGCCTGTTCAAGGGCGCTTCGTCCGCCGACGCGGTGGGCATGGCGTTCCCCGGTGGCAAGACGCTGGGCGATCCGCAACACGTGACGCTTCGCTTCGACGAGAGCTTCATGAAGCTGGCCGCGGACGGAAAGCTCTGATCGCTCTTTCAGGGCCGGTGAGATAAAGGAACGATCATGCGTTGGGTGAACCGTCAAGTTCGCCGGAACGACAGTATCCTGCTGGGTGCGCTGCCGATCCTGCTGCTGCTGCTGATCTACCTGCTCGTGGCCGCGCAGCGCCATGCGGCCAACCCCATGGACAAGATCCTGCCACTGCCTGGCGGCATGGCGCAGGGCATGGCGGCGCTGCTGTTCCAGCCGGATCAGCTTTCCGGGCAGTTCGTGTTCTGGGCGGACACGCTGGCAAGCCTCCAGCGGCTGGGCCTCGGCCTTGGCATTGCGACCGCGACGGCGCTGATCGTCGGTCTGCTGCTTGGCGTTCTGCCGCCGGTGCGAGCCACGTTCGGGCCTTTGGTGACGGGCATTGCGGTGATCCCCCCGATCGCCCTGTTGCCCATCCTGTTCATCGCGCTGGGGCTTGGCGAAACGTCGAAGGTTGCCCTGATCGTCATTGGCATCACGCCGGTGATGGTGCGCGATATTGCCAATTACGTGAGCGAGCTGCCGCGCGAGCAGATCGTCAAGGCGCTGACACTGGGGGCGAGTTCATGGCAGATCATGATCCGGGTCGCGTTGCCGCAAGTGATGCCACGGCTGATCCATGCGGTGCGCCTGTCCCTCGGGCCGGCATGGGTGTTCCTGATCTCGGCCGAGGCGATCGCGTCCGATATCGGTCTCGGTTACCGCATCTTCCTCGTCCGCCGCTATCTGTCGATGGATGTGATCATCCCTTACGTCGCATGGATCGCGCTGCTGGCCATCCTGATGGACGTGGCGCTCGCCGCGCTCAGCCGGCGGGCATTCCCCTGGGCGCATGGAGCAAGCCATTGAGCGCGGCGGCAAATACCATCCTCAGCCTGCGCGACGTGTGGGTCGAATATGGCGACAAGATTGTGCTGGAGAGGGTCGATCTGGAGATCGAGGCCGGGGCCTTCGTTTCGATCATCGGGCCATCGGGTGCGGGCAAGAGCAGCCTTCTGCGCATCATTCTCGGTCAGGAGCAGCCGACCCGGGGCAGCATCATGCTCGACGGCGCGCCGCTCGCGCTGGAATGCGGGCCTGATCGGGGCGTGGTGTTCCAGCGATATTCGGTGTTCCCGCACCTGACGGCGCTGGGCAACACCGTGTTCGGCCTGGAATGCGAGAAGGCGCCATTGACCGCGCGGCTGTTCGGTGCCGCGCGCCACGCTGCCAACGAACGCGCGGCGGAAATGCTAGAGGCCGTCGGCCTGGGCGATTCCATGCATCTCTATCCCGCGCAAATGTCGGGCGGGATGCAGCAGCGGCTGGCCATTGCGCAGGCACTGATCAAGCGGCCGCGTATCCTGCTGCTCGACGAACCGTTCGGGGCGCTCGATCCCGGCATCCGCGCCGATATGCATGCACTGATCCGGAAACTGTGGCGCGACTATTCGCTGACGATCATCATGGTCACGCACGATTTGCGAGAGGCCTTCACTTTGGGGACGCGCGTGCTCGCGCTCGACAAGCGCCGGCACGATC
>Ga0163162_10003409_pt1 | contig 15173 bp, 8 predicted proteins | sample S55metaG_FD_115310 | JGI IMG/M metagenome (GOLD analysis project Ga0163162, IMG submission 115310) | Switchgrass rhizosphere microbial communities from Kellogg Biological Station, Michigan, USA - S5-5 metaG | ecosystem: Host-associated > Plants > Roots > Rhizosphere > Soil | place: USA: Michigan...
CGCTTGAAATTGCACGTATTTATGTTGGCACCGAAAGCGGTATAGACAGCAGCAAGCCTATTGGTTCATTCTTAACTACTCTCATGGAGCAACAGTTTGGTGAAAATACTTTTAGCAATTGCGATACTGTAGATTTTACTTTTGCCTGTATAGGTGGTGTAGATGCACTGCAAAACTGCCTTGATTTTATAAGGCTTAATTCAACCAAAAAAGCCATTGTAATCACTACCGATATTGCTAAGTATGATCTGGAATCTACCGGGGAATACACTCAGGGAGCAGGTGCACTTGCTATGCTTATAAAAACAGACCCGCGTATTATAGCTATTGGCAATGAGTGGACTGTGAGCACTAAAGGTGTTTTCGATTTCTTTAAGCCTTATCGCACTTTATCAAAATGGAATATAACCAACCATGAGGAAAACGAACCGTGGTTTGGCAATCTGGAAGCCGAGATAGAAATACACAAAGACCAGCCGGTGTTTGACGGACAGTACTCTAACCAGTGTTATACCGACCGTACCCGAGAAGCCTATTACCGATTTAAAGAAGCAACCAACACTACAGGTTCATTATATAATACCTGGGAAAGCATCATTATGCACCTTCCCTATGCCTACCAAGGACGCAGAATGTTCTCAGAAATTTTTGCGCTGGACGCAGATACTCCCCTGCTTACAGGCAATGAAGAAACTGCCGATTACCAGAACCGATTGAAGGAAATTTCAAAATCGAATGATTATAAAGCGCTTGTGAACAAAAAACTGCAGCCTGCCGAGCCGGCATCCTCATTAATTGGCAACCTATATACAGGGTCTGTATTTATGGGATTATTGTCGGCACTGAGCCATTTTGCAAAAGAAGACACTAACATTACCGGAAAAAAATTCGGTTTCTTAGCTTATGGAAGCGGATCGAAATCGAAAGTATTTGAAGGCACCATTCAGGAAGGATGGAAAACAGCCGCACAAGACGCACAGCTATTTGAAACCCTTAGCGAAAGTCAGGAAATAGGTTTTGACACCTACCTTAAACTACACAAAAAAGAACAGCGGTACAGTCTTTTAGCGCCATCCGGCGAATGGGCTCTGGACAGGATAGAAAAAGAAATCCCTAATTTACTGGGTGCGAGGTATTATAAGTGGGTGGAGTAGTTAGTCTTTAATCCTGCTTATCGAAGGATAAAAATCGAGGTATTCAACTTCGACCTTCTCTCCTATTTCGTGTTTGTTTTGCTTTGAATCTTCTTTATAAACCTTACCATCAACAGTAAATTTATAGGAATAAGTAAACGTTCTGCTTTTAGGATATCTCTTTTTGCCCCACCAGTTTTTTTCATTGATTATGACTCCTGAGGTTTGCTTACCAAAACCATTAAGCAGTTTATGATAAAAATACCATCTGAATCCGTAAAGCATAATGCACACAAAAAGAATTACATAAAACACTTTCCTGATTTTGGCTAATATCCCGCGCTTGTTTTGTTCTTTTTGCAGTCTCTGCCTGCGTATAATGTTATTTTTATCTCTTCTGTTCATTGTCAAATTTATAATGCAAAGATAATAATCCCAATAATCTTACTACTTTTGGTATCCGAATAAAACTTTATATCATGAAATACCATCAGATAGACCGTAACCTGTTCATTAAAAACCGTAAAAAATTTATGGCAGAGATGAAACCGAAAAGCGTTGCGGTATTTAACTCTAACGACATTTATCCTATAAGTGCCGACAGCACTATGCCTTTTCAGCAGCACCGCGATATATTTTACCTGAGTGGCGCCGATCAGGAAGAAACCATATTACTTCTTTGCCCGGATGCTCCTTATGAGCACCTTCGTGAAATACTTTTTGTTCGCGAAACCAACGAGCACATCGCTATTTGGGAAGGCGAAAAACTAACAAAAGAGCGTGCTACCGAAGTTTCGGGCATTAAAAACATTCAATGGCTTCAGGATTTTGAAAAGATACTTTTCGAAATAATGACCTACAGCGACACCATATATATTAACACGAACGAGCATTACCGTTCGTCGGTACAAACGCAAACGCGCGAAGATCGTTTCATTAAATGGTGGAAAGAGAAATACCCTGCACACCAGGTTGCCAAAAGTAACCCGATCCTGCAAAGGCTGCGTTCTATCAAAGAAAGCGAAGAGCTTGACCTGATGCAAAAAGCATGTGACATAACCGAAAAAGGCTTCCGCCGTATTCTTGGTTTTACAAAACCGGGCGTTATGGAGTATGAGATCGAAGCAGAATTGCTTCATGAGTTTGTGCGCAACCGTTCTAAAGGGTTTGCTTACGGGCCTATTATTGCTTCAGGTAATAATGCTAACGTATTGCACTATGTAGAAAACAACCAGCAATGTAAAGACGGTGATCTTATCCTGTTTGACGTTGCTGCAGAATATGCCAACTATTCAAGCGACCTTAGCCGTACAATCCCTGTTAACGGGCGTTATACCGAAAGGCAAAAAGCGGTTTACAATGCTGTACTTCGTGTCAAGAACGAAGCTACAAAAATGCTTGTCCCGGGTACGCTTTGGAAACAATACCATGTTGAAGTGGGTAAAATAATGACATCAGAGCTTCTTGGGCTTGGGCTTATTGACAAAGCCGATGTTCAGAATGAAAATCTTGACTGGCCGGCATACAAAAAATATTTTATGCACGGGACATCGCACCACTTAGGCCTTGACACCCACGATTACGGGTTGTTGGTTGAACCAATGAAAGCCAATATGGTATTCACTGTTGAGCCGGGTATTTATATCCCTGCCGAAGGTTTTGGTATCCGTCTTGAAGATGATGTAGTTATCCAGGCAACCGGCGAGCCTTTCAACCTGATGCGCAATATCCCTATTGAAGCAGAAGAAATTGAGAGTTTAATGAATGCTTAATTAGTTTGCAGTACTTACTCATCCCTTAACCGTCCCGGTCATTGCGAGGAGGCACGACGAAGCAATCTTTTACAAAAGCATAACGGTAAAAACGGCTTACAATTGTGAGCCGTTTTTTTGTTTTTGTTGGCATTCTAATTCGGCTGAATGAAGTATTTTTGCACCAGATCAGACTTCAGACCGCCGACATCGGACAAATCATGAAAAACTTACTCTACAAAAACATCAACATCGCTTATTCCGACACCGGAAAAGGCACCGCTATAGTACTCCTGCATGGATTTCTGGAAAACAGTACTATGTGGGATTTCTTTGTAGCCGAGTACGCTAAAAAATACAGGGTTATTACCATAGACCTTTTAGGTCATGGCGAAACCGAATGCCTGGGCTATGTTCACACTATGGAAGATATGGCCGATGCCGTATATGCCGTATTACAGGAAGTCCGCATTCGTAAAGCCATCTTTATGGGTCATTCTATGGGTGGTTATGTAGCATTGGCATTCGCCGAATTGTATCCTGATATGATAAAGGGCATTGTGTTGCAAAACTCTACCTCACGAGCCGATAGCGACGAGCGTAAAGCCAACCGCGACCGTGCCATTAAGGCCGTGAAGCAAAACTATACCGCATTTGTTCGTATGAGCATTGCCAACCTTTTTAGTGAAGAAAACCGTGAACGCCTTGCCGACGAGATAGAGGCATTGCGTGAGCAGGCTGTAAAAACCCCACTTCAGGGCATTGTTGCTGCATTAGAAGGTATGAAAGTGCGTAATGACCGCGAGGTGATACTTCATTTTTCGCCCTACCCTATTATGCTGGTACTTGGCAAACACGACCAAAGCCTTATTTATGAAGAGCACGTAGATCAGATTGAAGGTACCGAAGTTAAATTAGTAACTTATCCTTACGGCCACATGAGCCATATAGAAAACCGCGACGAACTCTTAAAAGAGACGCTTGCGTTTTTTAAGGGGTGTTAGGTGTTTGTCACGAATTACCTACCCTAATTCCGCAAATTTTTTCATTTTACAATCTGCGAAAATCCGCCGAAATCCGTGGCATCCGCAGCTTGCCCAGCTTTAGCGGGGTTCAATCCTTGGAATGATATTAGATTTCTCCACTACGCTGCGCTTCGGTCGAAATGACAAAAGACCATAAAAAAACGGGCACCTAGTGGCACCCGTTTCTATATATAATCAGAAATTACATTTTATTTTTCGAGAGCATAACGTCTTGCAACTTCTTCCCAGTTTACTACACTAAAGAAAGCCTCAATATAATCAGGTCTTCTGTTTTGGTAGTTCAGATAGTAAGCATGTTCCCAAACGTCAAGGCCAAGAATTGGAGTACCTTCGCATCCAACTTCCGGCATTAATGGGTTATCCTGGTTAGGTGTAGCGCAAATATCTACTTTACCACCTTTTTGTACACAAAGCCAAGCCCATCCTGAACCGAACTGAGTTGTAGCAGCTTTAGCAAATTTAGCTTTGAATTCTTCAAAAGAACCAAAAGCTTTATCAATAGCTTCTTCAAGTTCTCCTGTTGGCTCGCCTCCTCCTTTTGGAGAAAGTATAGTCCAGAAAAGATTATGGTTATAGTAACCTCCACCGTTATTTCTAACAGCAGCGTTAGACGGGTCAAGGTTAATAAGAATGTTTTCTATAGTTTTGCCTTCAAGATCTGTACCTGCAATGGCAGCATTTAGGTTTGTTGTATATGCATTATGATGCTTTGTATGGTGTATTTCCATAGTCCTGGCATCAATGTGTGGTTCCAGGGCGTCATATGCATAAGGAAGTTTTGGTAATTCAAAGGCCATAATATCCGTAATTTAAAAGATTAATATTAATTTTAAATCCAAATTTACAGATTTTAAGGTTTACAATAAATAAGATTTTGTTATAATTTCTGACTTTAAATTTTAATACATTCATTATAAGTGCATAAAACTGCTTTTTCTATATACAATGCTTCGGCCGGTTCAGGGAAAACCTACACACTGGTTAAGGAATACCTACGCATACTTTTGCAGAGCACTACCGATGATGCCTATAAAAAAATCCTCGCCATAACCTTTACCAACAAAGCGGTGCAGGAGATGAAAGGGCGTATTATTATGAACCTTTCGGCATTTTCTAAAGATGATCCGGGAGAAGGGACGTTGGCACTTATGAAAGTATTGGGTCAGGAAACCGGGCTATCAATCGCTACGATAAAAGATAAATCAAGGGCCATTATAAAAAACATCATTCACAATTACGCTGCGTTTGATATTTCTACCATCGATAAATTTACCCATAAGGTGATACGGGCATTTGCGCACGACCTTAACCTGCCTGTATCGTTTGACGTTTCTTTGGAAACCGACAGCCTTTTACAGGAAGCCGTAGATGCCATTATTGCCAAAGCAGGAGAAAACGAAGTACTTACTTCCCTCCTCGTAGATTTTTCGCTCGACAAAACCGACAACGACAAAAGCTGGGACGTAACTTATGAGCTTTTTGAAACCGGAAAACTCCTCATAGACGAAAATAACCGTAACGAACTGCATCAGTTTAAAGACAAGAGTATTGAAGAGTTCCTTTTTATTAAGGAGAAACTAAAGCAATCTGTTGCAGAGCTTGAAGCTAACAGTGTAGCTATTGCCAATGAAATGTTTGCATTTATGGAAAGCCGCGGCATCGACTTAAAGGCATTTTCGGCAGGGCATTTTCCTAACCATATCGGATACATCCGCGATAACGCATTAAACAACACCCATAAAAAATATTATGAGTTTGACGATGTGCGCATCAACAAAACAGCAAAAGATCGTGATGTAATAGAAAGCATATTGCCTGAGTTACTGGCATTACTTCAAAAGGCCTATAAAAACTATGAGAAGCGCAACTTTTACCAGGCGTTCCTTAAAAATATAACACCACTATCGCTCCTTAACTCTATTGGTCAGGAGTTGGAGCGCATACAGAAAGAACAAAATGTACTCTCAATATCAGAGTTCAACGCCATAATTCATAAAGAAATTCAAAACCAACCCGCTCCTTTTATATATGAAAGGCTTGGCGAACGATACCGCCACTTCTTTATAGATGAGTTTCAGGATACCTCGCAAATGCAGTGGAATAATCTTATTCCGCTTATAGATAATGTTCTTTCGTCGGAAGATCTTTCGGGAATTCAGGGTACGTTGATGCTTGTCGGCGATCCGAAGCAATCTATTTATCGCTGGCGCGGAGGTAAGGCTGAACAGTTTATCGAACTGGGTAAAGAACATAATCCGTTTTCTAACCCCGATAAGGAAATTTTGAATCTTGGTACCAACTTTAGGAGTTACTCTCAGGTTATCGACTTTAATAACGAGTTTTTTAATGTGCTTTCGGGTGAGTTTGAAAATGAAGATTACCGCAATATGTATATGGCGAGCAATCAGGATACCAATAGCAAAACAGGCGGCTATGTAGACATTTCGTTCCTTCCTGAAATTGACACCAACGCCGAAGAAGAAACAGACAAAGACACATTATATCTTGAAGCAACACTTGCAGCAATTCACAAGGCTATGGCCAATGGCTTTGCCTACAGAGATATTGTTTTGCTTACGCGAAAGCGAACTCCCGGAGTGCTTTTAGCCAATTACCTTACCGAGCAGGGTGTGCCTATATTATCATCTGAAACACTACTTATAGAAAATGCTACTGAGGTTAAGCTTATCATCAACCTCCTACGCTACCTAAAAAGCAATGAAAATATAGAAGCCAAAGCACACTTTTTATACTTTGCCGCTACTACTCAAAAAAGCATTGCTATTCATGACTTTATTGCCGAAGGTATGGCCCAGCCTACCGAAGCGCATCTGGAAAACTGGCTGCAACGGCATAACATAGATATTTCGTTTAAAAACTGCCGTAAACGTTCGTTATATGAAGCAGTAGAAACCATAATAGATGCCTTTATTAAGGAGAAGAGTAACCAGAGTTATGTTCAGTATTTTCTTGACCTGGTTTTAGAACGCGATATGCGCACGCAATCAGGCATTGCCGATTTTCTTGAATACTGGGACAATAACGGTTCACGATTCAGCATACCATCTCCCGAAGGAAATGATGCAGTGCGTATTATGACCATTCATAAATCAAAAGGTTTGGAATTTCCTGTGGTCATTTTTCCGTTTGCCGAAGAAGACTACAGCCGTTCGCCCCGCAGCAAGATGTGGCTGGAACTTGACGATGTTACTTTTGAATTTCAAAAAGCATTGGTAGACAGTAATAAAGATGTAGCCCAGTATGGCGAGAAAGCATCTGAACTGTATTTTATAAAATCGCAGGAAGAATTGCTCGATAACATCAACATATTATATGTCGCGCTAACCCGTGCAGAGGAGCAACTCTATATTATATCGAACCGTAATTTTACAAGCCGAGGCGAACTGACAAACAATATGTCATCCTACTTTATAAAGTACCTTATGCAAAAACAGGTGTTTGACAATCTTAAAACTTACTATGAGTTTGGAGATGCTAAACGTATTTCGCCGGAAGAAGAACACATGGAGCAGCAAAAATCTATAGCAGTCGTAGGTCAGCGTTTTAGTCCTCGAGGTGTTAAGATCGCACAGCGCGAATCGCTTATGTGGGGCACCAACCGATTAAAGGCGATAGAATTTGGTAATGTAATGCACGAAATATTATCTTTTATAAAAACAGTACACGATATTCCGCTGGCAATGGTGCGTGCCGTTGAAGACGGACTTATTGTAAGGAGCCAGCAGGCAGAGGTAGAAAAAACACTAAAGGATATTATTTACCATCCCGAACTTCAGGTATTCTTTGCTGAAGATAACATTATATATAATGAGCAAAGCATCATTCGCCATGAAGTGCAAACCATAAAACCCGACAGGGTAGCTATAAAAGGAACTACTGCCCTACTGCTGGATTATAAAACGGGAGCACATCAGCAAAAGTATGCCGCGCAACTTACCTCTTATCAACTGGCGTTAGAAGAAATGGGCTTACAAGTCACTAAAAAAACACTTGTATATATAGGTGATACTATAAATGTGGTAAATTTGGCCTGACTTTATTGAGAAAACAATAATATATAAACTACAAAACGATAAACATGTACGGAAAGATTAAAGACCACCTTACTGCCGAACTTGAAACAATAAAAGAAAACGGCCTTTATAAAAAAGAACGAATCATTGCTTCACCACAAGGTGCAGAGATAACATTAGATTCAGGACAAAAAGTGCTTAACTTTTGCGCAAACAACTATCTGGGCCTGTCATCTCACCCTGAAGTAATACAGGCTGCTAAAGATGCGCTTGATTCTCATGGCTTTGGTATGTCATCTGTTCGCTTTATTTGCGGAACCCAGGATATACACAAAGAACTTGAAAAAGCGGTTGCGGATTTTTATGGTACGGAAGACACTATATTATATGCTGCAGCATTTGATGCAAACGGTGGTGTGTTTGAACCATTGCTTGGGGAAGAAGACTGTATTATATCTGACAGCCTAAACCACGCATCTATTATAGATGGTGTACGCCTTTGTAAAGCGGCACGTTACCGTTACACTAACAATAACATGGCAGAACTTGAAGAGCAGCTTATAAAAGCAACCGAAGAAGGACGCCGTTTTAAGCTTATTGTTACCGATGGTGTTTTCTCAATGGACGGCCTTGTGGCTCCGCTTGATAAAATATGTGACCTTGCCGATAAATATGACGCAATGGTTATGGTGGACGAATGCCATGCTGCCGGTTTTATAGGCGCTACCGGAAAAGGCACACTCGAAGCAAAAGGTGTAATGGGCAGGGTAGATATCATTACAGGTACTTTTGGAAAAGCTTTAGGTGGCGCTATGGGCGGATACACTACGGCTAAAAAAGAAGTAATAGAAATATTGAGACAACGTTCAAGACCATACCTTTTCTCAAACTCACTTGCACCGTCAATTGTAGGAGCATCGTTAAAAGTATTTGAACTTCTTAAAAAAGACACCAGCCTTAGAGATAAACTGGAGTGGAATACAAATTACTTTAAAGAAGGAATGAAAAAAGCAGGCTTCGATATCATCGATGGCGACTCTGCAATCGTTCCGGTAATGCTTTATGACGCAAAATTGTCTCAGGTTATGGCCGACGAACTGCTTAAAAAAGGCATTTATGTCATAGGATTCTTCTTTCCGGTGGTTCCAAAGGACAAAGCAAGGATAAGAGTACAACTTTCTGCGGCACATACGAAAGAACATTTAGACCATGCAATTGCTTCATTTTCAGAGGTTGGGAAAGCATTAACTATAATTTAACGCCAATTTAGCCCTTAACGTAAGATAAATTTTAATAAAACGTTTTGTTGTTCGATTTTAACAAAGTAAATTTGTCATCATATAACCTTTGTAATTAAATAAAGTATGAAACATCTTAACAAACTTATCGTCGCTGCAGTTATGGCATTGAGCCTTAATGCGCAAGCACAGGACGAAGACAATCCATGGGCAATTGGCTTTGGTGTGAACGCGGTTAGTACGCGTTTTGGAAATGGAGATAAATTTCCTCACCAATTTGACAAATTTTTCAAAACTAAAGAGTGGAACATCCTTCCATCTGTATCTTACATTACTGTTGCAAGAAATGTAGGTAGCAATTTCTCTGTTGGTTTAACTGGATCGGTTAATAAAATCGATAAAGTCGTTAATCGTATAGATTATACCGGTACACATTACATTAATAATGTTGACGATTACACTTATTACGGTATTGATGCAGTTGTTAAATACAGTATTATGCCAAAAAGCTGGTTTAACCCATATGTACACATTGGTGGAGGTTACACATTCTTAGACGATAAAGGTAACGGTACTTTAAATGGTGGTATTGGATTCAACTTCTGGTTTACAGAAAATGTTGGTCTTACAGTACAATCTACTTACAAACATACCTTTGAAGATCAACATGATGTTAACGTACCAAGACACCTACAGCACTTTGCTGGTCTTACTTTCAAATTTGGAGGAAAAGATACAGATAAAGATGGTATCTATGACAAAGACGATGCTTGTCCTGAAGTATTCGGTCTAAAAGAATTCCAAGGATGTCCTGACACTGACGGTGACGGTATTCCAGACAAAGATGACGCTTGTCCTGAGACAGCTGGTCTAAAAGAATTCCAAGGATGTCCTGACACTGACGGTGATGGTATCGCTGATAAAGATGATGCTTGTCCTGAAGTTGCTGGTCCTGCTAGCCTAAAAGGTTGTCCTGATACAGACGGTGATGGTATCGCTGATAAAGATGACAAATGTCCAGACGTTAAAGGTCCAAGAGAGAACGCAGGTTGTCCATGGCCAGATACTGACGGAGACGGTGTACTAGATAAAGATGATCTTTGTCCAGACGTTAAAGGTACTGCTGCTAACCGTGGTTGTCCTGAAGTAACTGAAGAAGTTATCAAAAGATTAAACGAGTATGCTAGAACTATCCTGTTCAACAGTGGTAAAGCTACATTCAAAGAAGAAACTTATGTAGTTCTTCAAAACATGAACAAAATATTCAAAGAATACCCTAACTCTAAGTTCCTTCTTGAAGGTCACACAGATAGCGACGGTAGCAACGCACTTAACCAGACATTGTCTGAAAACAGAGCAGCTGCAGTTAAAACTTACTTAGTTGAAAACGGTATCGCTTCTGACAGACTTAAATCTGTAGGATTTGGTGAGACTAAACCAATTGCAACTAACAAAACTGCAAAAGGTAAAGCTCTTAACAGAAGAGTTGAAGTTAAACTTATCAAAGAATAAGTAAACTCCAAAATAAATTAAGAACGTCCCTGAATATTCAGGGACGTTTTTTATTTTTATACCATGGCAGATGCAACTTTTTTAGACAAACTAAGTACCCAGTTAATAAACGATTATGGCACTACATTAGCAGACGCTACGGTAGTATTGCCAAATAAAAGAGCAAGGATCTTTCTGCTCGAAGCCCTTAAAAAGCAACTTACCGAAACTGTATTTGCGCCAAAAGTTATCAGTATTGAGGATTTTGTGCAAAATGTAGCCGGCATCCGCGCTATAGATACTATAGAACTGCTTTTTGATTTCTACAATATTTACCTAAACCTCACTCCAAAAGAAAAGCAGCAGCCTTTTGAAACTTTTGCAAACTGGGCAAAAACCTTACTACAGGATTTTAACGAGGTAGACCGTTATCTGTTAAACCCTGATTATGTGTTACATTATCTTGAAAACATTCAGGAAATAGAGCATTGGGCAGTAGATGTAGAAAAACGCACCACGATGATAGAAAACTATCTTGAATTCTGGAAGCTCTTACCCCTTTACTATAAAACATTATACAACCACCTTCTTGAAAAAGGCGCAGGCTATCAGGGACTGATATACCGCGAGGCTGTAAACAACATCCATCATTTTTCCAACACCTTTACTAAAGGACAAATGGTATTTGCAGGCTTTAACGCCCTTAATGCCGCCGAAGAAAAAATAATTCAGCATCTCCTGACGCTTGGGCAGGCAAAAATATACTGGGACATAGATGAAGCTTTCTTAAACGACCCCTATCATGATGCAGGGCTTTTTATCCGCCGTTTTAAAAAAGAATGGAAACAATATGCGCAGCAGCCATTTGAATGGATTACAGACAATTTCAGCAAGCAGAAGAACATCAACATTATTGGCACTCCAAAAACTGTAGGACAGGCTAAAATTGCCGGAGAACTTATTGAGCAAATAACTTCCCAAGGCTACACGCTGGACAAAACTGCTCTTGTACTGGGCGAAGAAAGTATGCTTATTCCACTACTGTACAGCCTGCCTAAAAGTGTAGGCGCCCTTAACATTACTATGGGCTATAGCAGCAAGAACAACCCTGCCCAGCTATTGCTGCAAAAACTGTTTAAACTGCATACCAATGCCATAAACCGAAACGAAAAAAGCTACACCCTGTATTACAGGGAAGTGCTCGATATACTTACACACCCATTAGTAGAACCTTATGCCAATGCAGCCGAACTGGTGGAAGCCATCAACAAAAACAACTTTACGTTTTTCTCACACACAAGGCTTTATGAATTGCATGCCAATGCATCACCATTTTTTAGATTATTGTTTGATCGCTGGGACGGCAATGTGGGCAATATACTTACCACACTTTCAGATATCCTTATCATGCTTAAAAGCTTTATGAGTGATGATGATGAGGAAGACAAGATTACCAAAGCCTTTCTTTATTCTATATTCAAAGTCATTAATAGGCTTATAAATTATCATGAGTCGCATCCGCATATGGACAGCCTTTCTGTGCTTTATACCATATATAAACAGGTAATAGACCTTGCGGAAGTTTCTTTTGAAGGTGAACCTTTATCAGGATTACAGATAATGGGCGTATTAGAAAGCCGTGTACTCGATTTTGAGAACGTAATAATAACTTCTATGAACGAGGGTAAATTTCCGGCAGGAAAGGGCCAGAATTCGTTTATACCCTATGATGTAAAGCGCGAACTCGGCCTGCCAACCTATAAAGAAAAGGATGCCATATATACGTATCACTTTTACCACCTGCTTATGCGTGCTAAAAACGTATACCTGCTATACAATACTGAAAGCGAAGGACTTGATGCAGGAGAACGCAGCCGATTTTTAACCCAACTGGAAATAGAAAAGAAACCTGCGCACAAATTAACTTCCGAAATATATAATGCCGTATTACCACCAAAAGCTTATGAACCGATGGTTATTCCTAAAACACCAAAGGTTATGGAGCGGCTTAGGGAGATTGCCGAAGTGAAAGGCTTCTCGCCATCGGCATTAACGGGATACATCCGTAACCCAATGCAGTTTTATTACCAAAGGGTATTGCGTATTAGTGAAGCGGAAGAAGTTGAAGAAAGCATTGCCCTTAACACCTTGGGCACTATTATTCACGGAGCTCTGGAAAATCTTTATAAACCATATATTAATACTTTTCTCGCTACGCATCACATAGATGCAATGGCAGCCCTTGCCGATGATGAAGTAATGGTGCAGTTTAAGGAAGTATACAAAGAAGGCGAAATTAAAAAAGGCAGAAACCTTCTTGCTTTTGAAGTTGCCAAACGTAATGTACACAACTTCCTGAAACAGGAAAAATACCGCCTGACTGAGGGAGACACTGTAAAGATACTTGCCCTGGAAGAAAAATTCAGTCGTGTATTGGCAGATGATCGTCTTCCCTATCCTGTGGTAATATCGGGTAATATTGACCGTATAGAACTGCGAAACGGCCGCATAAGGATTACCGATTATAAAACCGGTAAAGTAGAAAAAGGAAATCTTGTTTTGAAAACATGGGACGGGCTTACTGCCGATCTTAAAAATGAAAAAATAATCCAGCTGCTTACCTATGCATTTATGTATGAACCACACGGTAATAATCTTGAAACCGAAGTAGGTATCATATCGTTCAAGAACATGAAGAGCGGATTTATGAATTTTAACTTTAAAGACACAATTGACAAATCTATACCTGTTCAGGAATGGGTAGACACGGAAACACTGGGAAATTTTAAAACCGAACTTATCCTGCTTATCAAAGAGATACTGGATAACGAAATTCCATTTGAAGAAAAGCTAAAATAAAGATAATCAGTTCATTAAAAATACTTACAAAATAAAAGTCATATATTAACTATAATCTTAAAACTTGTAAGAATCGATACAATAGTAAAATAAAAAAGGGAAAACAGTGACGTTTTCCCTTTTTTTGCCCCCAAAAATACCGTAAAAATTAATTTACTAATGCTATTTTCTTACTGTAAACTTATAGCCTTATGCAGTATTACACAACAGTTTTAGATTAAATGCACACATAATCGACAAAGCGCAAACTTTTTCGACGAACTGCATTTTTTAACATTTATAATTTAAATATCAGATAATTACGAATTGATATAAAATAAGAAAGGGAAAACATTGCTGTTTTCCCTTTCTCTGCCCCCAAAAATACTGTAAAAATTAATTTACTAATGCTATTTTCTGAGGCGAATATACTATAATTGACAAATTCCTACAAAACTTTCCGATGAAAAGCAGCTAAACCCGTCAAACAAACCAATTATTAATATGCTCTTGCGTCGTTTCCTTCGTAGAAGTTAATGAAAGCACGGTTTACAACACGGTTACCACCCGGCGTAGGATAGTCTCCTGTAAAGTACCAGTCACCCAAGTTTTTAGGACACGCTATATGAAGATTGTCAACGCTTTGGAAGATAATCTTAACCTCAGCATTGATACCTTCAGTGCTTAACATCTGAGCAATTTTGTCTGATATTTCCTGATCTGTAAACGGAGCATAGAAGTCAACCACATGGTTTATTACTTCAACGTCCGGCAGGTTTTCCTGAGCCTTACATTTTTGGTATACCTCATCTACAATATGAGACAAACCTCTTTCTTTAAGAAGTTCAAGAGCCGCCTGAAAAGCAATAAGCCCTTCAAGCTTTGCCATATCGATACCATAACAGTCAGGATACCTGATCTGCGGTGCAGATGAAACCACTACAATACGTTTTGGGTTAAGCCTGTCCATCATTTTAAGGATACTCTTTTTAAGAGTAGTTCCCCTAACGATAGAGTCATCTATAATAACAAGATTATCTTCGGGTTTAATAACACCATACGTAACATCATACACGTGCGCCACTAAGTCGTCACGGCTGCTGTCTTCGGTAATAAACGTACGAAGCTTAGCATCTTTAATAGCGATCTTCTCGGTACGTATTTTCACTTTAAGAAGCTCCTCAAGGGTTTCTTCATTAAGTGTGTTCCTGTGTTCCAGAATATGTTTATTCTTGCGCTGGTTCAGGAAATCCTGAGCCGCTTCTACCATACCGTAAAACGATGTTTCAGCTGTATTAGGAATGAAAGAGAATACAGTATTATCTGTATCGCTGTCAATAGCTTGAAGAACCTGTGGCAATACTAATTTACCAAGGTTTTTACGCTCCTCATATATTTCAGCATCACTTCCTCTTGAAAAATAGATCCTTTCAAAAGAACACGCTTTTTTAGTTACAGGAGGAATAATTTCCTCAACTGTTACCTTTCCACTTTTCTTAATAATGATAGCATGTCCCGGATCAAGTTCTTTAACATCTTCAAATTTAACGTTAAATACTGTCTGGATAACAGGACGCTCAGATGCTACAACAGCAATCTCATCATCCTGGTAGTAATATGCCGGACGGATACCTGCAGGATC
>Ga0163162_10003411_pt1 | contig 15162 bp, 10 predicted proteins | sample S55metaG_FD_115310 | JGI IMG/M metagenome (GOLD analysis project Ga0163162, IMG submission 115310) | Switchgrass rhizosphere microbial communities from Kellogg Biological Station, Michigan, USA - S5-5 metaG | ecosystem: Host-associated > Plants > Roots > Rhizosphere > Soil | place: USA...
AAGCAAACCACGCCCGGTGGCCAACTTATGATCACAACCGAAGTCGAGAACTATCCCGGCTTCGCCGAAGGCGTACAAGGCCCTGACTTGATGTTGGAATTTCGCAAACAAGCAGAGCGCTTTGGCACTGAGTTTCTCGAAGAATGGATCACGAAAGTCGATCTCAGCGAACGTCCGTTCAAACTGTACACCGACAACAGAGTCGTGAAAGCTGAGACGCTGATCATCGCGTCGGGCGCTTCGGCGAAATGGTTGGGAATTCCTGGTGAAGCGAAAACGCCGAACGGTTTCGGCGGCAACGGCGTGTCGGCGTGCGCGACATGCGACGGCCCGTTGCCCGCGTTTCGCAACAAGCACCTGGTCGTAGTCGGTGGCGGCGACACCGCGATGGAAGAAGCGACGTTCCTGACCCGTTATGCCAAGCGCGTTTTTGTCGTTCATCGGCGAAACAAATTGCGAGCGTCGAAGATCATGCAGGACAAAGCGTTTCGCAACGATAAGATTGAATTCATTTGGGACACGGCCGTTGAGCGGATCCTGGGCACCGACGAGCAGGGCGTAACCGGCGTCCACTTGCGAAATATCGAAACTGGACAAGAGCGTACTTTCGATTGCGAGGGAGTCTTCATCGCCATCGGCCACAAACCGAACACGGATCTTTTCAAAGGCCAGATCGAAATGGACAACGTTGGCTACATCAAAACGTCGCATCGTTCCACCGCGACTAATATTCCGGGTGTCTTCGCGTGCGGCGACGTTCAAGATTCAGTCTATCGTCAAGCGGTTACTGCGGCAGGGACGGGTTGCATGGCCGCGATCGATGCGGAACGCTATCTCGATCACCTGCCGGTTGAGATGCCGGCCGGCGATGAGATCACGATTGAGGGCGAACATATCACGGCCGATCGTCGTGAGATCATTTTACCCAGTGGTGAAGTAGTGCCTAACGAGCCGGAACAGCCGATCTTCGAAGATTGTCCATAAGATCTATGGGGGCGCCACGCTAATCACAATTGAACCGAGCACTGTCAATTCCAACGGTACGCAATATGCCACTAACGACCACCTCGGCTCGCCGCGAGTAATCACCAACTCCCCGGCCAGTGTCGTGAGTCGTCACGACTATTTCCGTCAAGCAAGGCACTCTTTGCGGGAAAGGTGGAAGGACTACGGCGCAACGCTACAACGCGAGTGACGGAGTGAGGCCTAACGTGTGATTAGCAACGGCGAGTTAATGTTGTAGCGCAACAGTTTCGCGGCATTCCCGCTGATGTGAAAGACAAACTGTTCCGCTCCTCGCCCTTCGCTGAAATCTACGTCGTAAGACAATGTTGCCGTAGTTCCCATGGGCGTTGTGTTAACGCCCCATCCGGACGACTTCGCATCCTTTACAGTTCCGAGTTTCCGCTGGACTGCCTGTAACAGTTCCACCCACTCTTTCTCGCTGGTGACGTTCTTGAACTGATCGTCTGTCTCTTGATAGATGTCTGAGAACTTGCCCGCGTTATATTGATCATGAAACCTCTTGACCGCGGTTTCGGCGACTTCCCTGCCTTTAGTCAGTGAACATGAACTCGCTCCCGCGATCAACATCGCGAACAGGACGGCCCAGCGAAGTCGCAACCAAATGGGTGTCAAGGGTTCTGGTCTTTCCTCACAGCAACACAATCGAATCATCTTTCGGACGCCGCGACGGCGCGGGTTCCGGTCTGATTTCAGGAGAGATTTCTTCGACGTACGGCCGGTCTAACGACACATCTCGAACATTCGGACAAAAATCACAGTAGTAACCCAACTGCTGTTTGCGATCTTCACAATCGTTGCAGTCAAGCACTTGTCCGGTCTGCATCAGCACGTCAAGCAACGGCACCAAGCGTCGGCCACGCTTTGTCAATTCATATTCCACTCTGCGCGGCAGACCGCCGTAATCGACGCGAACGATCAGCTCGTCCTGTTCCATTTCTTTGAGGCGGCCCATCAAGGTGCGGCTGCTGATGGGATGAAGTTCTTCGAGGAGTTCAGTCGTGCGTTTGGGACGTGCAAAAAGCTCGCGGACAACGAGAAGCGTCCACTTATCGCCGATCAATTGCAACGCGCCGGCGATTGGGCAACCATCAATTTTGCGTCGTCGCACTCGGAGGATTCCCGCTTTCGCGGCAAAGCTTATCACAACTAACGCCAATGTCTGCGCAGATTGCAACCCGAAATAAATCCTGGGCCGCCTTCCTAATTTCGACTCTCTGCGGCTCCGTGGCTATCTGTGTCTCCGTGGTGGATTCGCGCTCAAACTGATTCACCACAGAGACACCGGGGACGCACGGAGACACGGAGGAACCATAAGCCAAAGTGGCAGCAAGTTCTTGATATCGTTGGAGCTTTGCACCACAATGCGTTAGCTGTTCACGCGTCGCGTTCGCTTACTAACTACTTTCCGGGCCGAACATCGGACATGATCGGCAAGACCATTTCGCACTATCGCGTCGTCGAAAAGCTGGGTGAAGGCGGCATGGGCGTCGTCTATGTTGCCGAAGACACAGTGCTCGGCCGGCGTGTCGCGATCAAGATGCTCACGATCAAACCCGGCCAGGATGAGCATCACTTCCGCACCAGATTCTTGCGCGAGGCGCGTGCAGTGTCGGCGCTTTCGCATCCGAACATCGCGACGATTCACGATTACGGCGAAACGAAACGCGGCCAGCCATACATCGTCATGGAGTTGGTCAAAGGTGAGACGCTTGGCGATCTGATGGCAAACGGTTCACTAACGATCCCGCGTGCGTTACAAATCATTCAGCAGGTGGCCGAAGCGCTGGCAGAGGCGCATCGCAACGGCGTCGTGCATCGCGATATCAAACCGTCGAACGTGGCCGTCGACCATCGCGGTGAGGTGAAGGTCCTCGACTTCGGACTCGCGAAACAACTGAACGTTGAGCCGAAGGACACGACGGACCCTGAGCGACAAACACTGCTGACGTCACAGACGCAGGAAGGCGTAATCGTCGGCACGCCTTTGTATCTATCGCCGGAGCAGGCGCTTGGCGCAGAGATCGATGCGCGCAGCGACATCTTCGCGGTCGGCTCGTTGCTCTACGAATGCGTGGCCGGCCGTCCCGCGTTCGACGGCGACACCCGGATGGAAATCTGCACGAAAGTAATTCGCGACGATCCCGTCAGGCCTTCAAAACTTAATCCCGATGTCCCTGATGCGGTAGATCGCATCACGATGAAGGCGTTGGCGAAGCAACCGGCGGAGCGCTACCAAACGGCGAGTGAACTGGTCGCTGACTTAGACACTGCTTTGTCCGCGTCCAGCATTGCTTCTCGCGCAGTGCCACGCATTACCTTACACGACGACGGAAACCGGCCCACGGGCGCTTTGGCAACGCTTTCCGACATTTTCCGCCGCCCGCGAATTTCGGTTGGCTACGTCGTCGCCGGCATCGCTTTCGTTCTAGTCGCTGGATTGGTCATTTGGTATGCGACGCGGCCGAAACCTTATAACCCTAAGCCCGAAGCAAAACGCTTGTACGATCAGGCTGTCGATGCACTGCGGCAGGGAGCTTTTTTCAAATCAAGCAAGATCCTGCAACAGGCGGTGTTGGATGACGATCGATTTGCGCTGGCGCACGCGCGTCTTGCCGAAGCCGACATGGAGTTGGACAACTCTGACCACGCGAAGGACCAACTGATTCGGGCAAACGATCTCGCAAAAAACATCGCCCTGCCCGAAGTCGACACGATTCGCTTACAAGCCATTACTGATACGGTCAAACGCGATTTCGCCGCGGCGGTCAACGATTATCAGCAGATTGTCGCCAAGGTCTCGCGCAACGAGCAGGCGTATGCGCTCGTCGATTTGGGACGTGCTTACGAAAAAAACGAGCAGTGGGACAAAGCGATCGGGAGTTATCAACAAGCATCACAATTCGATTCGCATTACGCCGCCGCGTTTCTGCGACTCGGAGTTGCGCTGCAACACGATCAAAAGTACGACGACGCTGAAGTGGCATTCGCCCAGGCCAGCAAGCTCTTCGACGTTTCCAACGAAGTCGAAGGCACCACGGAAGTGCTTTACCAGCGCGGCATCCTCTTGAACCGGCAGGGCAAACTCAGCCAGGCCGAGGCTGCGTTTCAAGAAGCGCTGCAAAGATCGGAAGCGCTCGCAAACAACGATCAGCGCATCCGCACGTTGCAGCAGTTGAGTTACGTGTCCGTCATGGCCGGCAGCGTCGAAAAGGCCCGCGCCTATTCGCAACAAGCACTTGAATTGGCGCGCAATAACAACATGGAAAACTTGACGACGGGCGGCTTAGTCGATATTGGCAATTCGTTTTTCGTGAAGGGGGATTACGCCGACGCCGAAAAGAATTACTACGAAGCGTTGCGGTTGGCGCAACTCTTCAAGGCAAAGTACAACGAAGCTCGCGCATTGTTGGCCCTGGCGAGCGCGCGCCGGGCGCAGGACGACCCGGACACGGCCCGCGATTACGCACAACGTTCCCTCGGATTCTTTCAACAGGGCGGTTATGGCAAACAAGTCTTCATCGCTAATCAGATCATCGGCCACGCTTACAACGCTACCGGCGATTACGCATCGGCGGAAAAGATCTTCAGACAACTGCTGGAGAGTGCTCAGAAAGTTGGCGATGAGCGGACGATCGGGCTTGCTGACGAAGGGCTTGGCCTGGTTTTTCTCAACACCGACCGGCTGAACGAAGCCCTGGCAGAATTCGACCGGGAGTATGAACACGCCAGAAATATGGGCGCGAAAATCATGCTGGCCAACGCTGCCAACAATCGCGCGGACACATATTGGCGATTGGGAAAGTACGATTTAGCGGCGCGCAACACAGATGAAGCAATGGCAATTGCGGTGCCCACCGACGGGGAGCCACACAAGGAACTGCAATCAAGTTTCCTCTTGACGGCGGCGCTTACCGCGCTCAGTCAGCGAAAGAACGACGAAGCCCTGGCGCGCGCGCACCAGGTACTGTCGGTTGTTGGTCCCAGAGACAACGATCTCACGATTGGAGCGCGTGGTGTTCTTTGTTTGGCTCAAGCAGCCTCGGGAAAATCTTCAGCACTGCGGATCTGCGAGGATGCGCTCGCAACTGCGCGCGGGTTAAGAAATCCGCTGACATTGTCGCAAGCGTTGTTGGCGCTGGCGCAGGCTGCGCTCGCCACGGGTAATGCAGAACGAGCATTGGGGGTCGCCGGCGAAGCTCAGCAGCGATTCACGGCTGCGAACCAGCGTGAATCGGAATGGCGCGCCTTTGCGATTGCCGCGTTGGCGGCAAAGAAACTTGTCCAGGACGAAAAGGCGCGCCAATTAGGAACTCAGGCCATTGAATCTCTGAACCGACTTGAGCAACTGCTCGGAGGCGAGAATAATAGAACCTATCTCGAGCGACCGGATGTGCTCAAACTAAGAACGGAAATGTTGGCCATCACCGGCCATTGATGCATCGCCTATGGAACGTCGCCCGTCACGCTACCGGCTATCCCCTTCTTCCTCTTGCCCTTCTTCGATTTAGCTTTTCCTTTCTTTTTGGTGCCGCCTTTTGGGGCTTTCTTCTTGGTGGCCATGGTGACTTACTCCTTGCGTTGAGTGTCTTGAAAGCGGCGCTAGCCTATGCCAAAGCGCTTTGCAAGTAAAGATTTTGTGAGAGCGCTAAGGCCGCAGATTGATGTTGTAGGTTTTGATTTTTGAATTGAGCGTAGTGGGATTCATTCCAAGCAGGCGCGCGGCTCGCGATTGATGACCGCCGGTCTGATCAAGAGCACGGCGAATAAGATCGATTTCAAACCGGCGCACTTCATCATAAAAGTTTACGCCGCGCGTCACGTCGATGCTTGATGATGTTCCCGCCGCATCCCGCGCGACGGCCGCGGCCGCCTGTGGATCGGCAATCTCCCGACGTAAGCATTCCTTGGTGATCTCATCGTCCGGCGCAATTACTACCGCACGCTCAATTGTGTTTTCCAGCTCGCGCACGTTTCCCGGCCACGAATAGTTCTCCAGCAGCGACAGCACGTCAGGGTTGATGTGCTCCGACACCTGCCGGCCGTTTTCTTCGTTGTACTTCTGGATGAAGTGATGCGCCAGCGGCAGGATGTCCTGGCGCCGATCACGCAAAGGCGGCAACTCGATCGGCACAACCGCAAGCCGATAGTAGAGATCTTCACGGAAGACTCCCTGCCGCACTGCCTCTTTCAAATCGATGTTCGTGGCCGCAATGATGCGCACATCAACGCGCCGCGGCGTCGTGTCGCCGAGCGGAGTAAATTCCCGCTCCTGGATGACGCGGAGCAGACGCACCTGAGTCTCGGGAGGAATGTCGCCAATCTCGTCGAGGAAAATTGAACCGCCATCAGCGACTTCGAACAGACCTTTCTTTGCCGCCACCGCGCCGGTGAACGCGCCGCGCGTGTGCCCGAAGAGTTCCGATTCCAGAAGCTCGGAAGGAATATTCGAACTGTTGACGGTTACGAACGATCGGTTGGCGCGCGGGCTGGCTTCGTGAATTGCTTTTGCGATCAGTTCCTTGCCGGTGCCGCTTTCGCCGGTAATTAGCACGGTGGACCGCGCGGGCGCGACCTGCTCGACGAGCCTAAACACTTCCTGCATCAAGTCCGAACGGCCAACAATCGCACCGCGATCTACTTCGCGGCTCATCGCCTGGCGGAGCGTCCGCCGCTCTTCTTCTTTGCGACGGCGTTTGATGCCGGCGGCGACTTGCGCAGTGATGTGTTCGTTCTGAAACGGTTTCCGGATACAACCGAAGGCGCCTTTTTCCCAGGCTGCGATGGCGGTGTCAAACGTTGCGTATGCGGTAATCATCAGGACCACCGCCTCACCGTCAATCTTTAGAAACTCTTCCAGCGCGCGCAGGCCCCCAATACCCGGCATCGACACGTCCAACAACACGATGTCGTAAGCACGCTTCGTGTAGGCGTCCAGTCCTTCTTCACCGGTCTTAGCGAGATCGACCCGATACCCTTCGGCCGAGAGCAGCGTCTCGAGCACGTCGCGCATAATCTCTTCATCGTCAACGATGAGGATGGAGCCTTTTTTCGCCATTAGTGAAAGCGGTCCTCTGTGTCAGAAGCCCGACCGTCAGGGAGGGCCGGTTGCGTTTGTCGCCCTTCCTGACGGTCGGGCTTCTGACATCATCAGGCGTTCGATTATTACGAAAGTTGTATTAAAAGGGAATTCAGCAGGTGCTGAGCGCGATCATCGCACGGCCGCTTTCATACGGCTGCGCGGATCGTTGGTGGGAAGCGTAATACGAAAAGTGGAGCCTTGTCCCGGCGTACTTGCGACGCTGATGTGGCCGGAATGCTCCTGCACAATTCCGTAAGTTACCGCGAGGCCGAGACCGGTTCCGCCGCCGACACCCTTCGTGGTGTAAAACGGATCGTAAATCTTAGCCACGTGTTCCGGAGCGATGCCCACGCCGTTGTCGGCGACTTCGACCACCACCTGGCCGTCTTCGCCGTTCCCGGTCTTAAGCGTAATGCGTCCGTCGCCATTTGAAATGGAATCACGCGCATTCAGGATCAGGTTGGTAAAGACTTGTTGCAGTTTCACTGAGTTGCCGTGGATGTCCGGCAACCCATCGCCGTACTCGCGCACGACTTGAATCTGGCTGCGGCGGAGTTGTGGTTCCAGCAGTTGCAGCGTGTCATCCAGCACTCGGTTCACGTTGATCGCCGAAAACTCAGTGGCGCTACCGGTCCGTGAAAAGTTCAAAAGGTTGTTGACAATATCCGTGGCGCGGTCCGCTTGACGCCTAACCTTTTCGAGCAGCGCATGCTTCGGATCGTTCTCTGGCAGCATACCGAGTAGCATCTGCGTATACGAAGACACTCCCGTAAGCGGGGTGTTGACTTCGTGCGCAACCCCCGCGGCGAGTAGACCAATCGAGGAAAGCTTCTCGCGTTGCTGAAGTTGCTCTTCGAGTTGCAAACGTTGAGTAACGTCTTCGAATACGACCAGTGCGCCTGTCTGCTCTTCGGTGTCGGCGTAGAGCGGCGCGAGCGCGACATTTAGAACGACCGCACGGCCGGCGCGAGTCAGGGTGTGCAATTTATAAATCTGGCGCGTTTGGTTCAGCCGCCAGCCATCGGGCCCAAGGACCTGGCGCAAAGTCTCGGCAAATTCGTCAACGAAAAGATCTTCGAGATTCTTTCCGGTCGCTTCCTCGCGTGAAATCGCGAAGATGTCCTCCATCGCCGAATTCAGACGCGTGATGTTGCCGTTGAGATCGACGGCAAGCAAACCCACGTTGATGGATTCGACAATCGATTCATTGAACTCTTTCAAAAGCTGCAACTCCGCGGCGCGATGTTGTTGCTCCTGGTAAAGAAGGGCATTTTCAATCGCGACCGCGATGTAACCGGAAACCGTGCGCAAAATCTCGACGTCTTCGGACGAAAGTAAGGCGCCGTCAGCCGATCGCCCGAGTCCAATGACCGCGACCATACGCGCGCGCACGACGCACGGAACGTAATAATGAAGCGTTCGCCGCACAAAGCTGCCGCTCTCCGTCGGCATTTCGAGATCATCGGCGCGCACAACCCCGGTTTCGGCCGAACGCGTGCGAATCATATCGCGGAAATCCGGCGGGGTCGTCAAATCCGAAAGTCCGGCAGTCCGTGCAACTCGATAACCTGAGGGCGCGAATTCGTCTTCGATAAAAATCGCCACGCGCTCAACATTCATCACCTCGCGCAGACGCGAAATTAGCGAATCGAGTAATGGATCGAGCGCCGTGGTAGCGGAAATCGTGCGGCCAAAATCGAGCAAGCTGTTGCGCAGGTCGTAGCGACGACCGTAGAACAGGCGATCGACCTGTTCCTGAAGAAAATTCTTCACCGGTGCGGCAATCATCACGATCGCCGCCATCGCCGCGACGGATAGAATCAGGCGGAGTGTGATTTCTCCAGAAGAGGCGACATCGCCACTCAATGCGTACAAGCCAGCGACATAGACGATGGCGCCGATTGCCAAAGCAATTGCCAACGTGGTGGCGGCATAAACGGCAGCGCGGCGCACCACCAACTCAACGTCCATCAAACGATAGCGGACGACCGAATAGCCGAATGACAACGGAATCAACACCAGCGGCACCACCGAAAAATCACGCAGCGGGTTGGCGGCATCGTTCCCCAGTACGAAACTGATTCCGTAAAGGAAGGTGAAAGGCACAATCGCCAGTACAGATCCCCACACAACCCACTTCAGTTGCTGACGAGCGACCGTGTTCTTGCTCACGACGAAACGGCGGATCAGGATGGCCGCGCTAATTACCAGCGCCACCAAAAAGTGGGCGAATGAAATCCGGTAAAAGCGCGCTGCAAACGCCGGCGAGTAATCGAAGAGCTGATTGACTGCGGGAATTAGCAGACCAATCTCGCCACGCAGAAACATGAACGAGCTGACTGCCACCAGCAGCAGCGCCGGGAGATAGAGATACACACTGCGCCAACGCTTGTCGTCCAGGTGCTGACGAACGGGGTAGATCAAACTGAAGTGAAGGAAGATAGGCGCGAACAAAATAAATGCGGCGTTGTCGAGGATCGCTATCGCCAGATCCAAATCCCGGTAGCTGCCGGCTGCTTTGTAGAAGTGGAAAACAAACGCGACCAGGCATAGCGTCGCAAAGTGCAGTACGAAGGGCGCGCGGCCGCCTTGCTTGAAGACGACAAACAGGCCCACGCACAGGTAGATCAGTCCGATGAAGTTTACGTAGATATCGCCAGCCGTTGTCGTCTCGAAAGTTCCGAGGTTGTCCAGGTCGGCGTAGTAGAAACGCGTCTCGGCGGGAAATGACGGTCGCTCGATCAAATAATGAATCTCGCCGCCAACGCGCTCTCGTTCGAGGTACATCTGCACGCTCGTCGCGTTAGCAACGGGTTCGCAGCGTGGGCCCCGCGTGAAGTCTTCACAGCGCGCGCCGTTGGGACTGACCGCGATCAGGTGGTCGCCGGGAATGATTCGCGCCCGCGCGGCGGCCGACTCAGGCTCAACCGTCTTGGCAATGACGCCCTCGGCAGTATCAACCCAGGTGACGCCGTCCCACGGAGGGGCTTGATGGCGAAGGCGCTGCGAAAAGTTCAGCGCACCGGCGATAACAAGTAACGCCGTCGCGCCAAGCAGAAACCAAGTTCGCCCCGTGAGTACTGAACCTTTCATGACGTTCTTCTAAACCGTCAGAACCAATCCCTCCAATGCGCGGCCGTTATGGGAGCCGCAAAGACACTAAATCGTTTATTTTCAAAGCAACCAATGTTCCAACAAGGACGTGCGGAAACGCTTCGCCGCGAAAACAAGTCGACGATCGTTTCGTATAGCCTTTTCGCCGCTTCCGGACAGCGGAGAGTGCCCAAACCATTAGCGATTCGGCAAGCCCGTCCGATTTTTCGTATGCGTCCGAGATTTTGGAGAAACCCGCGAGTCCTGCGACTGAAGTTTCGGGAGCGAAAGACAAAGACGCGCGTGTTTCGCGCGCCTCAGAACCGAACCGAAATTCCTCCACGTACTGAGCGACCGTTTGGACCAACCAGCAAAATTGTTTCCCCATTCGTCGTCGTCGTTTGCACGTCGAGCAGGTTGCGCGCGTCGACAATCGCCTGGGCGCGCAGAGGCAAACCGAATGTTGGCAGGTCCTGGGTAACTTGAATGCTCAAAGAAGGATCATAAACGGCCAACTGTCCCGCAAATGGATCGATTGCGAAAACGGTCGCTTCTGGAGAAAACCTGAAAACAGTTCGAACGTGTGTGCCGGTGGACCAGTCGCCCGCAATCTGGAGCGCGATTGAATGGAAAAATCCTCCGTCGAACAGTTGCGCAGGATTTCCGATGCCCAACGGCGAAACTCTCTGACCACGTCCAAACGAATAACCAGCCGAAGCGTTCCACACATGGTTCAGACGATTCGAATAAACCACGCGGGCGCCGCGAGCGGACCCTTCCTGGTTCGCAACTTTCAGCAACGGCCTTCCGGTTTCGCCTGAAAATGCGGAAACGGGAGTTGCTAACAAACCGATACCTCGTCCAGCAGTCATGTCGAGGAACGCAGTCGCTTCAACGGTCGAGCGATTGCTCAATTCGCGCTCGACTCCAACCTCCAAGCGGCGGCTACGCGCCATCACCGCGCGACCACCGACATATGCGACCGGTTGATTCGTTGGACGTTTGAAAACTGCATCGCTGCCTTCGAAGTTCGGCATGCTTTGATACTCATAGCCGTCATCCGTAGTTGCGTAGGCGGCTTTAACTCTGGTCCGTGCGTTCGCATCGAACTGCACCCCGAATCGTGGAGTGACCGCGGCGTCGTTACCGTCGCCGAGGAAGCGCGAATAATCGACGCCGAGTACGACAACAAATCCATCGCGCACGATCCATTCGTCGACCGCGCGAATCGACATTTGGCCCAACTTGCGCTGCGATTTGTTCAACGACACAGCATTGAACGGCGGCAACTCGGCGCCGCCCGCAGTTACGCCCAATCGATGCCGATCGTTGACGCGCAAATGCGCAGTGGTTTCAAAGCGTTGCGGAGCTGAGGAGCCGACGCCGGTCTGACCCACGAAAACCAGATCGATGCGCTCGGACGCGGACAGCGCGAAAGCGAAGTTCAGTCCCTGGTAATTGGATCCTAACGGGCCAGCAGATTCGCTGAAATAGGTTTCGACAACGCCCTGCGGCCGCGGTTTGCTACTTCCGCTCTCGTCGCCAGACGTGATGCTGATGTCGTCAGTATCCGTGGACTGCTCGGCCTCGACCGCGGCAACAGTAGCATCAGGTTTGTCGTTCTGCTGAAAAATCGAGCGCTGGGTCTGCGCCGCGCGCAAACGCCACTTCACATTGTCGCGATCGTTGCGCTGCTCGGGATAGGTTCGGCCCGCCCCGAGCGGCTCAAGATTGAAGCGATAAGCAATCTCAGCAGAAGGTGCGACAGTAACTGACGAGAACAGCACCTCGCTAAATCCGGTGGCAATGGCCTTGAGTGAATATTTTCCTGCGGGAATCTTTGCTGAGAAGCTTCCGTCGGTCGCGGTCCGTGCTTCTTTGACGATCTTGTTTGCGCCTTCGCGGACGATTTGAATAAGAGCACCGGCCAATGGCATTCCCGATTGTCGCGAACGGTACCGGTGACAGTGGCGAGGCCGCGGGTGCCCTTGCCATAAGCTGACGATGCAATGGTCGTCAGAATTACGGCCAGCGCCACCAGCGGCGCGCTAAATCTGAAGATCTTTTTCATCGCGGTTGAACCTCCGGCCAAGACTCGCGCGGAACCACGAATAATTGAAAAAGTTGATTTGACTGCATTCGCCGAATTGAACCCAGATTCGGTTATTCGATTCTCCGCTGCGTTTGTCAGATGCCTGAGCGCCATCATAAGGCCGCTCTTGAGCGAGGGAGACCTTCACCCGCTTGAATGCCGTAATTTTCGGCCAGTGTAGGGCATGCTGTCAAGCAAACTCTGCCAGTTTTCCGACAAATTTCCAGTGCAAAAGTCGAGGCTATCGTCAAATTTTGCCCCGCGTTTACCGCATGTTAGGATGGTCTTCCTGATTCTTTGCCGCCCCGTTTTCAGCAATCAATGATTGACCAAGTAAGGACAACCCGACTTCCGAATGGTCTCACGATTCTGACGGAACACATGCCCGGACTGCGGTCGGTGACCCTTGGGATCTGGGTGCGGCGAGGCTCCCGTCACGAATCACCCCAACAAAACGGTATTTGCCACTTCATTGAGCACGCCCTCTTCAAGGGAACCCAGCGCCGTTCCGCGCATATCATCGCGATGGAATCAGACCGGCTGGGCGGGCATTTGGATGCCTATACAACACATGAAATGACCGGCTTTTCGATGAAAGTAGTGGATTCGGCGATGCCGGCTGCGTTTGATTTGATTGCGGACATGCTCGCGAACCCGCGGTTTGATGAGGACGATTTGAAACGCGAGCAAAACGTCATCATCGAAGAGATGAAGATGGTTGAGGACACGCCGGAAGAGTTCCTCGGCGAGTTATTCAACGCCGCTTATTTTCCGAATCACTCGCTCGGAAGGCCGATCGAAGGCACAGTTGCCACGGTTTCCAATTTTGATCGAACTAAAACCGCGGAATTCCATGCCGCGAACTATGCACCCGCAAATCTGGTTATCGCTGCGGCTGGTAACGTGGATCACAATGAATTCGTGGACTTGGCGACGCAGAGTTTCGGTAACACGAACGGCCGACCGCCGCAATCGGTAACCGCGACCGTGCCGGCTGCAGCCTCGCCAATCGTTATCGAGCGCAAGGGCGAGCTTGAGCAGGCGCACTTGATCATCGCTGCCCCCTGGCCTTCGGCGACCAGCAGCGATCGATACGTCGCCAGTATGCTGGGGACGATCATCGGAGGCAGCACTTCGAGCCGTCTGTGGCAATCGATACGCGAAGAGCGCGGGCTGGCATACTCAATCGGCGCCGGCGGAAATACTTTTACGGACATTGGCGTGTTCACGATCTATGCGGGCGTTTCACCTGCGCACATCGATCAAGTTTTGGATCTGTCTTTGAAAGAATTACGGCGCGCGGTGCGCGAGCCGGCCGCTGAAGAAGAACTCACGCTGGCGAAGGAACAAGCCATCTCAACCATTTTGTTAAGCCTCGAGTCATCAAGCGCGCGTGTCGGCGCTTTGGCGCGTCAGGAAATCGTTCACGGCCGGCGAATTCCACCCGACGAAATCATTCAACGAGTTGAAGCCGTCACGCGTGAGGACATGTTGGCGTTAGCCCAAACGCACTTCACCACCGAGTCGCTCGCGATTGGCGCGCTGGGTAACTTAAATGGCTTTGCGGTCGATCGATCGCGGCTGCAGATGTAACCAGTAACAAATGATAACTTGCGAGTGACAAGCGTGAGCGTTCCTGCTAATTTAGCGCTTCGTTTGTTACGGGTCACTCGTCACGTGTTTCTCGTCAATTTTCAGCTGTAATGAAGATTTCCGTCCTTGGCAGCGGCTCGACCGGCAACGCAGTGTTGCTCGTCGCTAACGGTACTCGCGTGTTGGTTGATGCCGGTCTTAGCGCTCGCGAGATTGCCCGGCGCATGAGCCAACTCGGTGAAGATCCGAACGCACTCGACGGCATTTTGGTCACCCACGAGCATGGCGATCACGTTGGCGGATTGCGAGTGCTGATGAAGGATCTCGACTGTCCCGTTTACATCTCGGCGAAAACCCATAACGCTTATGTACTCGAATCAGGGGGATCGGGGATAGTCAATGACGAGCGGCGGCGCCGAGCCGATGCGCTACGCCATCGCATGGTCGAGATTGATTCGGGAAGAGACTTTCGCATCGGCAAGATCGATTTCCATCCGTTCACCGTACCGCACGACGCGGTCGATAACTTTGGCTTCACCGCGACCCACGACGGCGTGAAGGTCGCGACCCTAATGGACTTTGGCCACATTACAACACTGATTACGCAACAACTACGGGGATGTGCGGCGATCGTTATCGAATCGAATCACAGCCGCGACATGCTCAAAACAGTGGAAAACTACCCGTGGGAATTAAAGCAGCGAATTCTTTCGCGACTTGGTCACTTGTCGAATGAAGATGTTGCCGAGTGGCTGGTCGACGGATTCGACGGCCAGGCTAAGTACATTGTGTTGGCGCATCTCTCGCAACGCGCAAACAATCCATACCTCGCGAAAATTACGGCTGAGACTGCATTGTACGAACGGTCGCCGCTGTTTCGCGCGGACACGGAAGTCACTTTGTCATTTCCGAAAGAGCCAACCCAATGGATCGAGGTGTAAGGCGGGGCAGCGCCGTCGCAATCGCTTTCTTGGTGATATTGCCTGGTCTGCTGTCGTTGGCTTGCACACGAGGACCGCGGCGCGCGGGCATTCCGTCTGACGCGCAAACGGTGATCGAGGCGGCCATTCAGGATATCGACGCGGAACGTTCCGAAAAGCTTTACAATGAGGCCGGTGACGAATGGCGCAAGGACTCGACCCTCGAAGAGTCAAAGGCCACTTTTCAGCGATTGCGCGAAAAGTTGGGACGAGCGCAAGTGCGCAATCTGGATACAGCGCGTGAAGAGCGAACAGGAACCGCGCCGATTCCCGGCCATTCGCTGATCGCCGTTTACCAA
>Ga0163162_10003412_pt1 | contig 15158 bp, 11 predicted proteins | sample S55metaG_FD_115310 | JGI IMG/M metagenome (GOLD analysis project Ga0163162, IMG submission 115310) | Switchgrass rhizosphere microbial communities from Kellogg Biological Station, Michigan, USA - S5-5 metaG | ecosystem: Host-associated > Plants > Roots > Rhizosphere > Soil | place: USA...
CCGCTTTTCGCGCCGTACTGCGTCGTGCCCGAAAAGTCCACCGTCATGGCCTGGTTCGTCGCGCCGCCGTCCGCGCCATTCGGAATCGAGAAGTTGAACTTGCCCGTGCCGGTCATGTTGCCCGACGAGTCGAACGTCACCGTGCCGATCTTGCCGCCCGCCGCCGCCGGGGGCACCACCGTGACCGGATCGCCGTAGCCCGCGTAGGCGTCCCATGAGCCCGTCGCGGTCTTGATGAAGTACACCGAGACCTTCTGCGTGCCGCCGAGCGAGTCGAACGTGTCGATCGACGTCGACGTGTTGTAGGTGGTCGAGTCGTTCGGGTCGAACGGCTTGCCGATCACGCTGTCCTGCGAGTTGAGGTTGAACGCGAGGGTGACGCCCTTGGTCGCTACCGGCGCGATGTTGGCGGTCGGCACCGACAGCGGCACGGTGCTCGCGCTGTTGATGATGCCGTTCGAATCGGCCGCGAAGCCCATCAGCTGCAGGCCCGCGCTGTTCACGATCTTGCCGGTTTCGTCGAGGTGAAACACGCCGTTGCGCGAGTACACCATCGTGCCGTTGTCCGACAGCTGGTAGAAGCCGTTGCCGTTGATCGCGACATTCAGCGCCTGATTGGTCGTCGTGATCGTGCCCTGCGAGAATTGCTGCTGCACTTCCGCGAGGCGCGTGCCGATGCCGATCTGGTTGTTGAGTGCCGTTGCCATCGAGTTCGCGTAGACGTCGGCGAACTGGGCCTGGCCCTGCTTGAAGCCGACGGTGTTCGCATTCGCGATGTTGTTGCCGATGACGTCGAGATCGCTCGACGCACCCGCCAGGCCGCTCAAACCTTGTTGGTAACCCATGACGGTCTCCGTTGCGTGATTTTGTTAACTGGATGAGATGGTGGGCAGGATCGATGCGACGCCCGGCAGGCCGACCGTCTTGCCGTTCGAAAGCTTGAGGCCCGGCGTGCCGTCCGGCTGCTGCACCACGCTCACCACCTGTGCTGCCGACAGCGTCGGCGCCGTGGCCGCCTCGCCGTTGATCGTGCCCTGGGCCGTGATCGTGTAGCTGCCGTCGGGGAGCGTCTTGCCGCTCGCATCCACCGGCGTCCAGCTGTAGATCGGCACCACGCCGGCCGGCTGCGCGCCGAGGTCGAGCGTGTTGACGATCTGGCCCGCCGAGTTCTTCACCACGAGCTGCAGGTCGCTCACGTCGTTGGCGAGCTGCACGCCGAACGGCGTCGCCGCACCCTTCGACACCGTGACGTCGTTGCCCGCGGAGAGCACGTTCGAGCCGATGAGGAACGCGGCCTGCGTCGACTGGCCGGCCGAGAGCTGCGACGAGAGCGAGGCAAGCGACGCGTTCAGCTGTCCGATCCCCGTCACCGTGTTGATCTGCGCGAGCTGCGAGGTCATCTGCGAGCTGTCGGCGGGGTTGGTCGGGTCCTGATTCTTTAGCTGCGTCACGAGCAGCGTGAGGAACGTGTTCTGCAGGTCGGAAGCGGACTGCGCGCCGGTCTTCGTCGCCGTTGTCGAGGACGACGAGCTCGACGCGCCGTTCATGGTGTCGAGCAGCGTCTTCGATATCGTGGTGCCGTTGCTGCCGATCGTGGTGTTGGTGGTCACTGGGTTGTTCCTTGGTTCCGGGTCGGGATCGAGGTCTTTTTCGGGTTCCGGGTCAGGTTCCGGGTCAGGTTCCGATGGTCAGCGTCTTCAGCATCAGCTGCTTCGCGGTGTTGAGCGTCTCGACGTTCGCCTGGTACGAGCGCGACGCGGAGATCATGTTGACCATCTCCTGCACCGGGTCCACGTTCGGCAGCGTCACGTAGCCGTCCTGGTTGGCGGCCGGGTTGTCCGGGTCGTAGCTGGTTTTCATCGGCGACGGATCGTCGATCACGCCCGTCACCTGCACGCCGCCGACCTGCTGGCCGGATGCCGTGCGCGCGCCGCCGAGCGGATCGACCGCGAACACCACCTGCTTCGCCTTGTACGGCTGGCCGTCGGGGCCGGTCGTGCTGTCGGCGTTGGCGAGGTTCGACGCGGTCACGTTCAGGCGCTGCGCCTGCGCGGACATGGCCGAGCCGGCGACGTTGAAAATGTTCATCAGAGACGGCATGGCTTCCCCTTGTTACTGTCAGCTGTTCGACGTGATCGCCGAGAGCATCGACTTGATCTGCCCCGATAGCACCGTCATGCCGGCTTCGAAGTGCAGCGCGTTGTCGGCGAACTGGACGCGCTCGGCGTCGAGGTCGACCGTATTGCCGTCGAGCGACGGCTGGCTCGGAACGCGGTACGCGAGGCGGCCGTAGTCGTCGCTCGTGCCGCCCGTCGCCTTGAGCGTCGTCGTGCCGGACATGTGGCCCGCGGCGGTCGCCGACATCGACATCCCGCTCGTCACGCCGACCGGCCGCGCCATCGCGAGCGGCGCGGCGTTCGAGCTGCCGGCGCCCGTCGCCGCCCCGCCCGTCTTCTTGAGCGCGCCCGCGAGCGTGCTGGCGAAATCGACGTCGCGCGCCTTGTAGCCCGGCGTGTCGGCGTTCGCGATATTCGACGACAGCAGTTCCTGCCGGTACGCGCGCACATCGAGCGCTTCGCGGCCGAATGCGAATTCCTTATCGAGTTTGTCTAGCATCTGCGGATTGCTCCTCTGGCGGTTCGGGTCTCGCGGACCGGCTGCGCTGCGCACGGTCTGCCGAGGCCTTTTTGCATGACACGCATCTTAGGAGCGGCGCGCAAGATGCAATCTGACGAATAACCGGGGAAGGCGGCCTCTATTCGAAGCTTGGCCCGGGCCACCGGTATCTAGAATTCGTCTCGTGGCTGAATCGCCGCACCGTTTTCGCTTTCGATGAGTTCCGGCCCGGCCGGGTTGTACCGAGGAGAGAGGTCATGAGCAGGTCCGCTTCGCATCCGCCGGGCGCCGCAGCGAGCGCCGCCGGCACGGCCCGCCGCGACGAGGAAGACGCGCGCCGCACGGCCTGTGTGCCAAGCGCGGCGCTCGTGCGCTCGATGATCCGGTGCGCGGGCGGCATGGCGCTGACCCTCGGCGTGGCGGGCTTCGTGCATGCGCAGAACGCCGACGGCCCGATCGTGATTCCCGGCAATGCCGAGACGAACCCGGCGGCCGCGGCGGCCATGGCGAGCAGGATCGGAATGCCGGGCGGTGCCTCGGCCAGTTCGACGGCTGGTTCGTCGGCTGCGGGTGTTTCGGGTGTTTCGCGCGCTTCCGGGCTGCACACGCCGCCGCCGCGCGGCTATCAGGCCGCGACGCACGCAGCCGACGCCGCCATGCGCTCCGCCGCGCTCGCACTCGACTCCCGCGCCGAAGCCGCCGACGACTCGATGTCCGACGCAGGCGGCATGATCGTGATTCCCGGCACGGGCGAGCCGAAAGCCGCGGCCGCTGCGGCGCCAGCCAGGTCCGCCGACACGGGCGGCATGATCACGATTCCCGGGCCGGGCGAGCCGAAAGCCGGACCGGCGCCGGCGACGGCCAATCGCGCAGAAACCGGCACGCGGATCGCAGCCCAGCCTGCGGCGATACCGAACCCTTCTCCCACCGGCAAGTCCGCCGACGCCCCGGCGAACACGCCGGTTTCGCGCGCGCCGGCGGCTTCCGCATCGCACGACGTGATACCCGTCGTCGTCGCAGCCGACAAACCGGCGCCATCGCCGCGCGGCGCCGCCGTGCGCCCGATCGCCGCCGCTTCGCCGGTGCCCGTGGCGGGCGTCATGCCCGTCTCGATGCGCATGCCCGCGCCGGGCGCCGCGCGCCGCGAGCCCATCATTGCCGCGACGGCCGCACCGGCAGGCGCCACCCAGGACGGTGAATCCGTGCGCGCCGCCGCGCTCGCGTTCGTGCAGCAGCAGACGGCCGGCCTGCCCGGCAAGGTGGACGTCACGATCACGCCGGTTTTCCCGCGCGGACTCGCGCCCTGCGCGTCACTCGATCCGTTCATGCCGACGGGCGCGCGCCTCTGGGGCCGCACCACCGTCGGCGTGCGCTGCGCGGGCGAGCGCCCGTGGACGCTCTATCTGCAGGTGCGCATCTCCGTCAACGCGACCTACTATCTCGCCGCCCGCGCCATCGCGCCGGGCGAAGTGCTGACGAACGCCGACCTCGTCGCCCGTGACGGCGACCTGACCGCCATGCCGCAAGCCGTCGTCACCGACGCGTCGCAGGCCGTGGGCGCAGTCGCGCTGTCGCGCGTGCCGGCCGGCTTGCCGCTGCGAACCGACATGCTGCGCGGCGCGACGTCGGTATCGATCGGACAGAGCGTGCGCGTCGTCGCCGACGGCTCCGGCTTCTCGATTTCCGCCGAAGGCAGCGCGATGAACAACGCGGCCCCGGGCCAGCAGGTGCGCGTCAAAACCGCCGGGGGACAGATCATCACCGGCGTGGTCAAGGATGCCCAGACGGTCGAAATCCGGCTATAAAGCGCGCCGGACAAAGCCGGGTGTGCGGCGACGCGCACATGTTGCAATTTGTTGCAAAGTCTTCCCTCCCCGTCTGGCAAGGCCGAGCGGGGCGCAGTGCCCGAAAAGGTGAGTCCTGAGGGTGTCGCGGGTTAAAGTTTTTACATCGACCCGCCGATAAAGGAATCAACTCGTTCGGGAATGAACATCGTGAAAATCGATTCGCATGGCAACACCAATCTCGCGGGCCTTCAGGAAGGTTCGCAACGCGCATCGCAGGCCGATGCGAAGGGCGCCGCAGGCGCCGCGCAGCAGCCGGGTGCGGGCGGCGTGCCGCAATCGACGGTGAGCCTGTCGGCGCTGTCGTCGGGTTTGCGCGCGTCGAATGCGTCGGACGTCGACATGGCGAAAGTCGAGTCGATCAAGGCCGCGATCCGCGACGGCAGCCTGACGATGGACACGAGCAAGATCGCAGACGGCATTCTCGGCACCGCGCGCGACCTGCTGGCAACGAGAACCCCGCCGACCGGCGGCTGAATGGAGCAGCACTGGCGTGCGGCGCGGGCCGTGCGCGCGGCGTGAGTGCTCCCGCATCGTTTCGACGGTGCCGCCGGGCGGCTTTTTTTGGACCCTGACCGCGTGATTGCGGTCCCGCGTTTTAGAGAGTCGTAATGAAAGACGCCCTGCTTGCCACTGTCATCGACGAGATCGCCGCCGTAGAGGCGTTCGAGTCGCTCCTTGCCTACGAAGAAAAGGCGCTGATCGCGGCGTCGCCGCTCGAAGCGCTGCCTTCGATCATCGAACAGAAAACCGCTCTCACCGAACAGATCGCCGCGCTCGAAAAAAAGCGCGACGAGCAACTGGTTACGCTGGGCTTCGCCCCCGGGTTCGCCGGCATGGAAGCGGCGGCGGCGGCGGACGAACGCCTCGTCGAGCCGTGGAAGCTGCTGCGCGAATCGGCCACGCGGGCGAAGCAGGGCAACAACAACAACGGCGTGCTGATCCGCACCCGGATGGACTACAACCGGCGCGCGCTCGCCGCGATGCGCGTAGCGCCGGAGAAGTCGGGGTTTTACGGGCCCGACGGGCGGGTGCCGGGGGTGCTCGGGTTGTAGGCGGGTTCCTCCCGGCTTTGCTCGTTTCGCGCTCTCGCCTCTTTTGGAGGCGAGAGCGCACATCTTTCCTGTTCCGCAATTCAGATAGAGAACAGCCGGGTGCCGATCCCTGAAGGCATCGTCTCGGGATGCGGCTTCCATGTTCAGGCAAACGCGGGCTGATGTTCAGCCGCGACCACCGCCTCGCGCCGCAGCAGACAAGCCATCACGCTGCAAATCCTCCCCCCATCACCCGAATTACCCCCCTTTCTCCAGCTTTATCCGGCGATCGCTACGGGCTCCTTTTCGCAATAATCGCTGCCATCGGGTAATGGCATGTCGCCGGCCCCAGGCGGAGCACAGCGGAGCAGCGCGCAGTGGCAGAAGAAAGCGATCTCGAAAAGACCGAGTCAGCCACTCCCAAACGCCTTGAAAAGGCGCGGGAAGAAGGCCAGGTCGCGCGCTCGCGGGAGCTGGCCTCGTTTGCGCTGCTGTCGGCGGGTTTCTTCGGCATCTGGGCGCTGTCCGGACCGGTCAGCGAACACATGCAGTCCATCGTGCGCGGCGCCTTCACGTTCAATCATTCGACCGTCCTCGATACGCGCCAGATGATGATCGGCGCCGCCAACGCCGGCAAGGAAGGTTTCCTCGCGCTCCTGCCCGTGCTCGCGCTCACCGGCCTCGCGGCCCTCGCCGCGCCGATGGCGCTCGGCGGGTGGCTCCTCACCACCAAGCCGTTCTCGCCGAACTTCGGCCGCCTCAACCCCGCGAAGGGCCTCGGCAGGATCTTTTCGGTGCAGGGCCCGATCATGCTCGGCATGTCGCTGCTCAAGACGCTCGTCGTCGGCGGAATGGCCGGCTGGGCGATGTGGAGCCGCAAGGAACAGGTGCTCGGCCTGCTCACCAAGCCGCTCAGCCTCGCGCTCGCCGACACGATGCATCTGATCGTCGTCTGCTGCGGCATGGCGATTGCCGGCCTCTTCCTCGTCGCCGCGCTCGACGTGCCCTACCAGATGTGGACGCACGCCAGGAAGCTGCGCATGAGCAAGGAAGAAGTGAAGCGCGAGCACAAGGAAAACGACGGCGATCCGCACGTGAAGGGCCGCATCCGCGCGCAGCAGCGCGCCGCCGCGCGCCGCCGCATGATGACCGCGGTTCCGACCGCCGACGTGATCGTCACGAACCCGACGCACTTCGCCGTCGCGCTGAAGTACACCGACGGCGAGATGCGCGCGCCGAAGGTGGTCGCCAAGGGCGTGAACCTCGTCGCCGCGCGCATCCGCGAACTCGGGCGCGAGCACAACGTGCCGCTGCTCGAAGCGCCGCCGCTCGCGCGGGCGCTGTATCACAACGTCGAGATCGACCGCGAGATTCCGGGCGCGCTGTACGGCGCGGTCGCGCAGGTGCTCGCCTGGGTGTACCAGCTGCGCCGCTTCAAGGAAGACGGCGGCATCCGGCCCGACGAACCCGCCGATCTCGACGTGCCGAAGGAACTCGACAAGGGCGGCGTGCCGGACGCCGAAGCCCAGCAGGAAGCCGCCGACGCGCTTTCCCCCGACAACCCCACTGATGGAGCCGCAGCATGAACGCGCGCGCTGGATTCTTCGCCAAACGGCCCGACGCGCTCGGCAGCCAGAACCTGCGGGCCCTCGCCGGCCCGGTCCTGATCTGCATGATCCTCGGCATGATGATTCTGCCGTTGCCGGCGTTCCTGCTCGATCTGCTCTTCACCTTCAACATCGCGCTGTCCGTGATGGTGCTGCTCGTCAGCATGTACACGCAAAAGCCGCTCGACTTCGCCGCCTTCCCGAGCGTGCTGCTCTTCTCGACGCTCCTGCGCCTGTCGCTCAACGTCGCATCGACGCGGATCGTCCTGCTCGAAGGCCACACCGGCCCGGACGCCGCCGGCCAGGTGATCGAATCGTTCGGCCACTTTCTCGTGGGCGGGAATTTCGCGGTCGGTATCGTCGTGTTCGTGATTCTGATGATCATCAACTTCATGGTGATCACGAAGGGCGCGGGGCGGATCGCGGAAGTCGGCGCGCGCTTCACGCTCGACGCGATGCCCGGCAAGCAGATGGCGATCGACGCCGACCTGAACGCCGGCCTCATCAACGAGGAGCAGGCGAGGAAGCGCCGCCTGAACGTCGCGCAGGAAGCCGAGTTCTACGGCTCGATGGACGGCGCGAGCAAGTTCGTGCGCGGCGACGCGATCGCCGGTCTCCTGATCATGGTGATCAACATCGTGGGCGGGCTGATCGTCGGAATGCTCCAGCACGACATGGACTTCGCCCACGCGGCCACGAACTACACGCTGCTCACGATCGGCGACGGCCTCGTCGCGCAGATTCCGTCGCTCATCATCTCGACGGCGGCGGGCGTGATCGTGTCGCGCGTCGCGACCGAGGAGGACATCGGCACGCAGCTGACCGGCCAGCTGTTCACCAACCCGCGCGTGCTGATGATCACGGGCGTGATCATCAGCATCATGGGCCTGATTCCGGGCATGCCGCACTTTGCGTTCATGGCGCTCGGCGGCGGCCTGATCTACGCCGCGCGCTCGATGAACAAGCGCGCCGCCGCGAAAAAGAAGGTGAGCGACGTCACCGACGTCGCGCCTGCGGCGGCGGCACCGCTCGAAAACACGGAAGCGAGCTGGGACGACGTCGCGCTCATCGATCCGCTCGGGCTGGAGGTGGGCTACCGCCTGATTCCCCTCGTCGATCGCAATACCGACGGCGAGCTGCTCAAGCGCATCAAGGGCATTCGCAAGAAATTCGCGCAGGAAATCGGCTTCCTGCCGCCTGTCATCCATATCCGCGACAACCTGGAACTGCGTCCGAACGGCTACCGGATTGCGCTCAAGGGCGTGGAAGTGGGCGTCGGCGAGGCGTTTCCGGGACAGTGGCTCGCGATCAATCCGGGACAGGTGTCGGCGGCGCTTCCGGGCGCGCAGACGCAGGACCCGGCGTTCGGCCTGCCGGCGGTGTGGATCGACACGAACATGCGCGAGCAGGCGCAGGTGTACGGCTACACGGTGGTCGATGCGAGCACGGTGGTCGCCACGCACCTGAATCACCTGGTCGTCACGCACGCGGCCGAATTGCTCGGACGCCAGGAAGTGCAGGCGTTGCTGGAGCGTATCGCCAAGGACACGCCGTCGCTGACCGACGATCTCGTGCCGAAGACCATCGCGCTCACGACGCTGCAGAAGGTTTTGCAGAATCTGCTGGACGAAGGCGTGCCGATCCGCGACATGCGCACGATCCTCGACGCCGTGCAGGAGCATGCGCCGAAGCTGCCCGACGCGTACGACCTCACGGCGGCGGTGCGCCTCGCGCTGGGCCGTGCGATCACGCAGCAGTGGTATCCGGGCGGCGGGGACCTGCAGGTGATGGGGCTCGATCCGACGCTCGAGCGGGTGTTGTCGCAGGCGCTGTCGACGGGTTCAAATCCGGGGCTGGAGCCGGGGCTGGCGCAGACGCTATTGAACTCGACGCAAAACGCGATCATGCGTCAGCAGAATCTGGGGCTGCCGCCGGTGCTGCTCGTGCAGCATGCGTTGCGCGCGATGCTTGCGCGCTTCTTGCGGCGGAGTTTGCCGCAGTTGAAGGTGTTGTCGTACGCGGAGGTGCCGGATACGAGGAACATCAAGGTGGTGAATCTGATCGGGGGGTGAAGGCCCCCGCCCACGCCGATGCTTACTGGTAGCTCATCGTAAAGGTCGCCTTGGCGTTCAGTGTTCCGGCCGTGAGAGGCCCCGTCCTGACGTAGCGAACCGAAAAGGGAATGTTCGTGTTCCCGGATACGGTCGGAGGGCCAACGTGAATCTGGTTCTCCGTTCCCTCACTTGCCGAATCAGGACCGTAAGCAACGGCTTGCGATCCGTACACGAGTTGATAAGCAACGCCGGCGCCGGTCGAATCAGACGAAAGCGAGAGATTTGTTGTCCGGTTGCCCGGGTTGGTCACGTCGGCGAAGGTGATCGCCACCGAAATCCCGGCTGGACAGTTAAGTGCGAGATTGAAACTGGTATCGCCCGTGGTCGATCCGACTGCGCCCAACTGATGCGAGTACGCTGCGGGCACGGGAACGGTAAACGTGGGATTCTGGACAGTGCAAGACCCGGCGGTGACGGTGGAGTTACGGCCGTTACTGATGTTAAGGTTGAGACCACGGGCCCCTCCTCCGTACGTCCGGCCTCCGAAAGCGATGCCCATGTTTGTCACTCCAGTAGCGACAGGTCCCGTGACAATGTATTGTATGCGTCCACTTCCGGTCTCGTCGAAGGTACCTGCGCCTGCGACCTCTGTCACCGTCGGAGACCGCATGACTGTTCCGGCGTTGATGTGCGCAGGCTTCGATGCTCCAAGAATGACCGCCGATTTTATCCCTATGCCTGGAATTCCGGATTCGTAAACGCCGTCAAAACCGGGAACGGGAACCTTGACCTGGACATATCCGAACGAGCGGGTATCCGAAGGACTGTCACACGTCGCCGAGGCGACGGCCGAAGCGACCCAACCGCTGTCCCACACGATTTGCCCAGGCGCGGCATTGCGGGGAACTGCGACACTTACAGGTAGCGCAATGGAAACATTGGCGCCTTGGGCAGTGGGAGCTGCAGTGCAGGATGCCATTGCCGGCGCCGCCATGAGCAAGCTCATCAGTCCGCTCACGACGAGCCAAAAGATCGCTCGGAAATACGATACATCGTCAGCTATATGGCCCATGCTTGCTCCATGCTGTAAGAGCCATCATGGTCAGGTTTCCGAGACGCAGTTCAAATAGGATTTGTCTCGAATATTCGAGATATATCTGACGCGCGCTGTTTTCATCAGCGGCAGCGCAAACTGGACAGCGTCAACACTCCACGATATTCACCGCCAGCCCGCCGCGCGAAGTCTCCTTGTACTTGGTCTTCATATCGGCGCCGGTCTCCCGCATGGTCTTGATGACCGAATCGAGCGACACATAGTGCGAGCCGTCGCCGCGCATCGCCATGCGCGCGGCATTGACGGCCTTCACGGCCCCCATCGCGTTGCGTTCGATGCACGGAATCTGGACCATCCCGCCGACCGGATCGCAGGTCAGCCCGAGGTTATGCTCCATCCCGATTTCCGCGGCGTTCTCCACCTGCGTCGGCGTGCCGCCCATCACGGCGGCGAGCGCGCCGGCCGCCATCGAGCACGCGACGCCCACTTCGCCCTGGCATCCCACTTCGGCGCCGGAAATCGATGCGTTCATCTTGTAGAGAATGCCGATCGCCGCGGCCGTCAGCAGAAAATCGACCACGCCCTGCGCGTTCGACCCCGGCATGAACCGGTCGTAGTAATGCAGCACGGCGGGAATGATCCCGGCCGCGCCGTTGGTCGGCGCCGTGACGACGCGCCCGCCGACCGCGTTTTCCTCGTTGACCGCGATCGCGTAGAGATTGATCCAGTCGATCATCGAAAGCGGGTCGCGCAGCGCCTGCTCGGGCTTGCCGACCAGCGCCCGGTACAGCTGCGGCGCGCGCCGCTTGACCTGGAACGGCCCGGGCAGGCTGCCGTCGGCTTCCAGGTTGTCGATGCCGCAGCCACGCGCGACGCATGCCTGCATCACGTCCCAGATGCGCAGCAACCCGGAGCGGATCTCCTCTTCGCTGCGCCAGACGCGCTCGTTGTCCCACATCAGCTGCGCGATCGACTTGCCCGACTCGCTGCACATCCTGAGCAGTTCGTCGCCGGTCTGGAACGGATGCGGCAGATGCTCGTGCGCGGTCAGCACCGCCGTGTTCGCCGCGCCCGCCGTCACCACGAACCCGCCGCCGACCGACAAGTACGTCGATTCGCGCAGCAGTTCGCCCCGCGCGTCGAAGGCGTGCAGTTTCATCCCGTTCGGATGCTCCGCCAGCGCCTGGCGGTAGAAAAGCACATGCTCCTTCTGCACGAACGGAATCTCGTGCCGGCCGAGCAGCGCCAGCTTCTTCGACGTGCGCACGGCGTCGAGTCGCGGGCTGATCGTCTGGGCGTCGACGGTATCGGGGGCGTCACCCATCAGGCCGAGCATCACGCCGCGATCCGTCCCGTGCCCCTTGCCGGTGGCGCCGAGCGAGCCGTACAGATCGCATTTCACCGACGCGACCGCGTCGAGCAGCCCGTCGCGTTCGAGCCCCTGCACGAACATCAGCGCGGCGCGCATCGGGCCGACCGTATGCGAGCTGGACGGACCGATGCCGACTTTGAAAAGATCGAAGACGCTGACTGCCATGAGTACTGCTCCTGCTGAATTCCGATGGGTTAGCGCGCCGGCAGCGGCAGGCACACCGCGAGCCAGGCTGGCGGCGTCGGTGCGAGCCGCAGCGCCACGGGCGCATAGCGGCCGTCGAGGCGCGCCGCGAGATGAAACAGTTCAGCCGCGTTCTTCGGGTCCCACTCTCCAGAATACCCCGGCAAGCCGGCTTCGCGGCGTTTGGCGTCGAACGGAACCGACGAATGCACGAATTCCTCGTGCGTTTTCGTGCCCATGGCGTACGGCGTGAGCCAGTTGAGCGCATCGGCCAGGCGCGCGCCGGACGAAGCGCGCTCCGCGAGCCAGTTGCGGTTGTGGCGGCGCGCCGCCAGCGCCGCCGTGACAAGCGGCTGGAGATCGTAGGTGACGTAGCGCAGCGCGTCGCGTTCGGCGAAATCGACGGTCGAGCCGTCCGGTGCGATGTTGTCGCCCACGTGCTCCACGAAAAGACGCTGCGCCGCGTTGATGAGCTTGCGGTCGTCGATGGTGAACGCGCCCATCGAAATCAGCTTGATCCGGTGGCTCTGCCAGTTGTTCCTGTACGTGCCGGTGAGCGGCCGCTTCTGCTTGTCGATATCCTCGACATAGCCGGTCACCATCTTCGTGATGAACGCGTTCGCCGGATTGCGCGTCCTGACAGGCAGCGCGCTCGCGGTGAGGTCGTACGCGAGAATCAGCGACTCGAAATTCGTTTCGTCGATCGGATTGAAGCTCGGCTGATAGGTCGTGACCCACGCGAGGAGGAAACGGTCGACGAGCCGCAGATAGCGCTCGTCGCCCGTCGCGCGCCACGCGAGCGCGGCATCGCGCATCAGGCTCAGGTCCTTCACGGCCTCGATGCTCTCGTCGTAGATGCCCTCGTGCGGCAGCGTGCCTTCGGTGTGCAGTCTCGCAACGGGTTTTGGCTGATCGTTGACGTGCGACTGCACCATTTTCACCAGTGCCTTCACGCCGGGGTCGGCGTTGGTGCGCTCGCTCGTCTGCATCGCGGGCGCGGCGCAGAAATTCATCGCGGCCTGCACGCCCGGCGACGCGAGCGCGGCTGCGGCGAGCGCGGCCAGCGTCGCCTGCATCCGCCATCGACGTCCCGCTTCATTCACCACTCGCACCTTCAGCGCCATATGAAACTCCTAGATTGGCTTTGGTTCGGGGTGAGATGTTAGCCGGTCTTGGGCAGGTGCAGCAAAACCGCCCGATGCCGCCGGGCGGTTCGTGAAGCGGCAACGGTCAGCCGTCGCTCAGTTGCCAGTCAGTGGCCAATGCGTCGCCAGCGAGCGCTGCTCATTCGTCATATTCCGACACCGGCACGCACGAGCACATCAGGTTGCGGTCGCCGTACGCGTTGTCCGCGCGGCCGACGGGCGGCCAGTACTTGCGCGCGACGAGCGACTTCAACGGATACGCCGCCTCCTCGCGCGTGTACTTGTGGCTCCATTCGTCCGCGACGACGACGGCGGCGGTATGCGGCGCGTTCTTCAGCGGATTGTCTTCGCGATCGGCGCGCCCTTCTTCCACGGCGCGGATTTCTTCGCGAATCTCGATCATGGCGTCGATGAAGCGGTCGAGTTCCTCCTTCGACTCCGATTCGGTCGGCTCGACCATCAGCGTGCCCGGCACCGGGAAGCTCATGGTCGGCGCGTGGAAGCCGAAGTCGATCAGGCGCTTGGCGACGTCCTCCACCGAAATGCCACTTGATTCCTTGATCGGCCGCACGTCGAGAATGCACTCGTGCGCGACCAGCCCGCCCGCGCCGCTGTAAAGCACCGGATAGTGCGGCGCGAGGCGCTTCGCCACATAGTTCGCCGCGAGGATCGCGCTTTCGGTCGCGGCGGTGAGCCCGTTCGCGCCCATCATCGCGATGTACATCCACGAGATCGGCAGGATCGCAGCCGACCCGTAAGGCGCCGACGAAACCGCGCCGATACCGCGTTCATCGCGCTGATAGCCAGTGGAATGCTGGTTCGGCAGGAACTTCGCGAGATGCGCGCCGACCGCCACCGGACCGACGCCCGGTCCGCCGCCGCCGTGCGGAATGCAGAATGTCTTGTGCAGGTTCAGGTGCGAGACGTCGCCGCCGAACTGGCCGGGCGCGGTCAGGCCGACCATCGCGTTCATGTTCGCGCCGTCCACGTAGACCTGGCCGCCGTGGTTATGGACGATGTCGCAGATTTCGCGGACGTTGCGCTCGAACACGCCGTGCGTCGACGGATACGTGATCATGATCGCCGCGAGATTCGCCGAATGCTTCTCCGCCTTCGCCTTCAGGTCCTCGATATCGACGTTGCCGTTCGCATCGCACGCCACGACAACGACCTGCATGCCCGCCATCTGCGCCGACGCCGGGTTCGTACCGTGCGCGGACGCCGGAATCAGGCACACATTGCGGTGCCCTTCGCCGCGCGAAGCGTGATACGCGTGGATGATGAGCAGGCCCGCGTACTCGCCCTGCGAGCCGGCGTTCGGCTGGAGCGACACCGCCGCGTAGCCCGTGCACGCGACGAGCATCTGCTCGAGCTGATCGATCATCGTCCGGTAGCCGACGGTCTGCTCGGCCGGCGCGAACGGATGGATCTGCGCGAACTCGGGCCACGTGACCGGCAGCATCTCGGAGGTCGCGTTCAGCTTCATCGTGCACGAGCCGAGCGGGATCATCGTGCGGTCGAGCGCCAGATCCTTGTCGGCGAGGCTGCGCAGATAGCGCAGCATTTCGTGCTCGGAATGGTGGCGGTTGAACACCGGATGCGTCAGGAATTCGCTCGTGCGGTGCAGTCCGGCGGGGAGCGAGTCCTTGACGGCCGCATCGAGCGCGTCGATGTCGAAGGTCTGGGTCTTGCCCGCCACTTCCGCGAACAGCGCGAAGAGCTTCATGAGGTCGTCGCGCGTGGTGGTTTCATCCACCGACACGCCGACCCGGCCTGCATCCACATGACGCAGGTTGATGTGCGCGGCGGACGCCGCCTGATGCAGCGCCGTCGTGTTCGCGCCGCTCTCGATCGTGACGGTATCGAAGAATGTCTCGTTCGCGAGCCGGTAGCCGAACAGTTGCACGCCAGCCGCGAAAATCGACGCGAAGCGGTTCACGCGCAGCGCGATCGTCGCGAGGCCCTTCGGGCCGTGGTAGACCGCATACATGCTCGCCATGATCGCGAGCAGCGCCTGCGCCGTGCAGACGTTCGACGTCGCCTTCTCGCGACGGATATGCTGTTCGCGCGTCTGCAGCGCGAGACGCAGCGCGTGCTTGCCCTGCGCGTCGACGGTCACGCCGACCAGGCGTCCCGGCATCTGGCGCTTGAATTCGTCACGCACGGCCATGTACGCCGCGTGCGGGCCGCCGAAACCAACCGGCACGCCGAAGCGCTGCGTATTGCCGATCGCGACATCCGCGCCCCAC
>Ga0163162_10003413_pt1 | contig 15155 bp, 10 predicted proteins | sample S55metaG_FD_115310 | JGI IMG/M metagenome (GOLD analysis project Ga0163162, IMG submission 115310) | Switchgrass rhizosphere microbial communities from Kellogg Biological Station, Michigan, USA - S5-5 metaG | ecosystem: Host-associated > Plants > Roots > Rhizosphere > Soil | place: USA...
GTGAAGGCATGTGAGGTGGTGAATGGCCGTCGAAGTGGTATACCGCAGCAGCCGAGATCTGGAGCGCTTGTTCATGGATAAAGCCGAAGCTGACCGTCATGACAAAATGCTCGAACTGGCCGAATATCTGGCCGATGTCCTGCAAAAAGCCGTTCCGTCGCTGACTGAACAGCAAGTGGAAGAAGCCGGGATCTACATGGCGAAGAATCGCGATGTGTTCGCCCGGGCGTTCAAGAGCCAGCCGGATGCACTGTCCGAACTGCTCAATGCACCGGCAGAACCAGTTGAACAAGCTGAGGCGGCGGAACCTGCTGAAGCACCGGCCAAGCCAGCCAAAGCGGCGAAGGCTGCGAAGTAATCCAGTCCGAATTGAATAGGCCCTGAGTCGAATGGCTCAGGGCCTTTTTCATGCCTGTGAAACTCAGCGATACAAAACTTTTTCCGCCAGCTCATCCGCCACCCGCGCCGGCGAGCGTTTTTCCGCCTGCGCATGGGCAAAAACTTCAGTCAGCCGTGAACTGATCTTCGACAGGTGTGCAGTAATCGTCGGCAACTCCTCACCACGATGCTTTAGCGAGACGTAGATCAAGCCTCCGGCATTGATCACATAGTCCGGCGCATACAGAATCCCGCGCCGCTCCAGTTGATCGGCGACATCCAGATGCGTCAGTTGATTGTTTGCCGAACCGGCCACGGCCGAGCAACGCAGCTGGGTGACCGTGTGGCTGTTTAAAACCCCGCCCAGACCGCACGGAGCGAGGATGTCACACGGCGTACTGAGCAACGCATCGTTAGCGATTGGATGCGCGTTGAGTTGTTCCATCGCCAGTTGCACCTTGCCGTGGTCAATGTCGCTGACCAGCAGTTCTGCCCCGGCGGCGTGGAGTTGCTCGGCCAATGCGTAACCGACATTGCCCAAGCCCTGAATCGCGATGCGCAAACCTTCGAGATTGTCGCTGCCCAGCCGTGCCATGGCGGTCGCCCGAATGCCGGCAAACACGCCCATCGCTGCGTGTGGTGCGGGGTCACCGGCCGACGTGGTGCTGGTGACATGCTGTGTCTGCTGAGCGATGCAGTCCATGTCCGCCACCGAGGTACCGCTGTCGATGGCGGTGATGTAGCGACCATCAAGCTGATTGATGCAACGGCCAAACGCTTCGAACAGTGCGCCGCGGTTTTCCACGTGTACCGGACGCACGATCACTGCAACCCCACCGCCTTGCGGCAGCCCCGCCAGCGCGGCTTTGTAGCTCATGCCCTGAGCGAGGCGAATGGCATCTTCGACGGCAGATTCGTCATTGGGATAGGCAAGATAACGACATCCACCCAAGGCTGGCCCGAGGCGACTGTTATGGATGGCAATGACCGCCTTCAACCCGGTGACCGGGTCAACGCTAAGGTGCAGCGATTCCAGGCGAGTGCTTTGCATGAGCGCAAACATCGTTGGGCTCCCGAATCACTTCTTGTAGAACGCCAGTATAGGCCTGCGCCTGAAAATTGCTGGAGCACACAGGAATAAGCGCCCACGCCGACAACGGCTTTGCGGCATAACCCGACACCGGAGCTGCGAGGCACTGGACGAATGACCCGGACCGGGCTAAAACGAGGCATTCCCCGGAGATTTCGATGAGTGCGCGTCAACGTTTTTTCGAATGCCTGCACCGTTCACCGCCCGCGCTGTTCGAAGCCGCGCTGTGGATGGCGGCCGAGCACGAAAAAGCGGTCGATCCCGAAGCGCTGTTACTAGAATTCAAAGACCTGCAACAACGCGTCAGTTACGGCTTGCCGATGCTGCCGGTCAGTGAACTGGCGCAGCCCCTGTTGCGCCGCATGACTGATCTGGGCTTTGCCCAGGACGACTTCCTGCCGCTGCGCCCGCAGGCGGCGCTGTTGCACAAAGTGATGCAGACCCGTCGCGGCCAACCGTTGGCATTGGCGCTGATTGCCCTGGAGCTGGCGCGAGGGCTGGAGATTCCTCTGGTCGGGGTCAACTTCCCCGGACACTTCCTGCTGCGCGTGCCCGGCGCCGATCACCTGCTTGATCCGTGCGGCGGCCGGCGCTTGTACCCCAATGATTGTCGCGAACTGTTGCAGCGCCAGTATGGGCCGAATATGAAGCTCAACGCCGAGCATCTGTTGACCGCCTCGCCGGTGCAAATGCTTCAGCGCCTGTCGCGCAACCTGCGGCAGTTGCACCTGACGCATGATGACTTCATTGCCGCACTGATCGACGCCGAACGCGTGCTCGAACTGGGTGACGCTGGCGCCGCTGATTACCTGGCCCGAGCCAGTCTTTATCAGCGGCTCGACTGCCCGAATGCCGAGCGCTTTGATCTGGAACACGCGCTGATGCTCAGCGACGACCCGATTCAGCGCCTGCGGCTGACTGAACGCCTCGGCCACCTTCCGCCCAATTCCGTCGTCCATTAAAAGCAAAAGATCGCAGCCTTCGGCAGCTCCTACATTGAAATATGCATTCCCATGTAGGAGCTGCCGAAGGCTGCGATCTTTTGCTCTTCAGGATTTGACAGATATCCCCACTCCAACTGCCGAATTTCCTTCGGAAGGCGAACGCACCTGAATAATCAGCAGCGCGGCGATGACCGCCGGGATCGCACAGAAGAAGAAAATCTGCGTCACTGGAATGTGCATCGCCAGCAGCAGGCTGCCAAACAGCGGCCCGAGAATCGAACCGAAGCGACCCACGCCCAATGCCCAACCGGTGCCGGTCGCACGCACATGCGCCGGGTAGAAATTGCTGGCAAACGCATTCAGCGTCAGTTGCCCGCCGATGATGCAGAACCCGGCGGCGAACACGCAGGCGACCAGATAACGCGGGTTGTCGTGATTTAGCCCGAGCAGAATCGTGCACAGCGCCGCACCGGCCAACACTGCGGACAACAATCGCACCTTGCGCTTCAAGCGGTCAGCGAACCAGGCCATGCAGATCGCGCCCAAGGTGCCGGCGAACAGAAACATCGACGTCACCAGATTGGCTTCGTTGAGTTTCAGGCCGCTTTCCAGCAGCAACGTCGGCAGCCAGCTGATCATGAAATACAACAGAATCAGGCTGACGAAAAACGTTGCCCAGATCAGCAAGGTCGGCCGCGCGTAGCCATTACGGAACAATTCGACCACGGTCAGTTTGCTGCCCTGCTCACGTTCGTTCTGCTCGGCAGTCGCCAGCGGTGGTTGCCAGTCCGGCAGCATGCGCGCGGTGACTTTGCGCAGCCGCGTATACGGCGGTTCATCACGCAGCAAACGTGGCAGCGACTCCGGCAGCATCCACCAGAGAAACGGAAACAACAGCAACGGCGTAACGCCACCGGCGAGAAACACTGCTTGCCAGCCGAACTGGTCGATGAACCCGGCGGCGACGAAACCACCCGCCGCGCCACCGAACGAAAAACCACACGCCGCCAGCGTTACCATCAAGGTGCGCAAACGCGGTGGCGAATATTCCGACATCAACGCCATGGCACTGGGCATCGCTCCACCCATGCCGATGCCGCAGATGAAGCGCGCGATCATCAGTGTGTTCAGCGAGTCGGCGAAGACCATCAGCACCGTCAGCGTGGCGTAGATCAGCACGCAGGCGAGCAGAATCCGGCGTACGCCAAAGCGGTCGGCGAGCGGTGTGACTGCGAGCGAACCGAGCGTGAGGCCGAGCAGGTTGGCGCTGAAAACCGGGCCGAACGCAGACTTTTCCAGGCCCCAGTCCTGCGCCAGCGCAGGCACCACGTAACCGAGCACCTGGGCGTCATAACCGTCGGTGACCAGCAGCAAGGCGAGCAGGATCAAGAGCAACCACTGATAGCGGGACACAGGACGGGCGTCGAGTGCCGCCCGAAAGCTGGCAATCTGGTTGTGCATCGCAAGGTACCTGTTTTGTTTTTATGATTATGCGAATGGCGATATTCCCTTGTAGGAGTGAGCCTGCTCGCGATAGCGGTGGGTCAGTCAGAAACTGAGTGACTGACACTCCCTCATCGCGAGCAGGCTCACTCCTACAGGGTTATGGGGTGTCTGGTTGATTGGCAGGATGCGCCTTGATGAACGCGGGATGTTCAGCCGCCAGTGCGGCGACCCGACGAATGTTCGGATACGCCTCAAGGCTGACATTGAACCGCTCTGCCGCATACAACTGCGGTACCAGGTAAACATCAGCCACGCACGGCCACTCGCCGAAACAGAAACCCTCATCGCCAATCAACTGCTCCACCGTCGCCAGCCCTTGGCTGATCCAGTGACTGATCCACTCCACCACCTGCGCCTCATCGTGCCCCAACTGACGCAGACGATTGAGCACGCTGACATTGTGCAACGGATGCACATCGCAGCCGATCACCGCCGCCACACCTCGCACCTGGGCACGGGCAAGCAGATCTTCAGGCAGCAACGGCACCTGTGGATAACGTTCTTCCAGGTACTCGATGATGGCCGGCGACTGAATCAGCAAACCGCCTTCGTCAGTGCGCAGGGCCGGCACCCGCCCCTGTGGATTGATCGCCAGATACGCCGCTTGCCGATGCTCGCCACCCGGCGGCGCGATCAAGTTGACCGCCAACGCCTGATAGTCGAGCCCCTTCAGCGCCAGCGCGATTCGCACCCGGTACGACGAGGTCGAACGGTAATAGGTATAGAGATCCATATGCCGCTCCTGTCAGCGCGCCGGCAACACTTTGCCGCGGCACTCGCCGAAGCCAATCGAAGCAAAACCATCACGAGCACAACGAGCGCGCAGAATGATTTCGTCACCGTCCTCGAGGAATTTACGCACCTCGCCGGAGGCCAGTTCGATCGGCTTTTTGCCGCCCTCGGTGATTTCCAGCAGGCTACCGAACTGACCGTTTTCCGGGCCGGACAAAGTACCGGAACCGAACAGGTCACCGGCCTGCAACTGGCAACCGTTAACGCTGTGGTGCGCAACCATTTGCGCGACGGTCCAGTACATGTAACGGGTATTGCTCAGGGTCAGACGATGAGCCGGCAGGTTCTGCTCGCGCATGGCTTCGGTGAGCAGCAGCACTTCCAGTTCGATGTCGAAGGCGCCGCCGTCCTGATCGCGTTTGTCGAACAGGTACGGCAGCGGCTGCGGATCACCTTCAGGACGCTTCGGTTGCGCGGTGCGGAATGGCTCCAGCGCTTCGGCGGTGACCACCCACGGCGAGACACTGGTGATGAAGCTTTTCGACAGGAACGGACCCAGCGGCTGGTATTCCCAGGCCTGAATGTCACGCGCCGACCAGTCGTTGAGCAGGCAGAAACCGGCGATGTGATCAGCGGCGTCACCGATGGCGATCGAGTCACCCATCTCGTTGCCCTGACCGATCCAGATGCCCAGTTCCAGCTCATAGTCCAGGCGTGCGCACGGGCCAAACGTCGGCTCGGTCTGACCGGCCGGCAAGGTCTGGCCTTTCGGACGCCGTACGTCAGTGCCGGATGCACGCACAGTGGAGGCGCGACCGTGATAACCGATCGGTACGTGCTTGTAGTTCGGCAGCAGCGGGTTGTCAGGGCGGAACAGTTTGCCGACGTTCTGTGCGTGCTCGATGCCGACGTAGAAGTCGGTGTAATCGCTGATGCGTGCCGGCAGATGCAGTTGGCAATCGGCGGCCAGTGGCAGCAGTTTCGCGCCTTGGGCTTCGATGTTGCCGCGCAGGGTGCTGCCTTCACTGAACAGTTCCAGCAGACGTGCGCGCAGCGCCACGCGCGCCTCGCGACCAAGGTCGAAGAACGCGTTCAACTGGCCGCCGTGCATGGCCTCGACGGCGCTACGCGCGACGCCGTCAAACAGCCCGGCCTCCAGCGCCACTTGCAGATCGAAGATGTGCTCACCAATCGCCACGCCAGCGCGCGGCGCCGCACCGTTGCTGCTGAACACACCCAGCGGCAGGTTCTGCAGCGGGAAATCAGCGTGGCCGTTGGCCGAGGCAACCCAACTGCGGGTAATGGAAGTCTGAGTCATGGGTTATCTCCGGGTCGGGTCGAACGTCGCGGGCAGCGTGGCCCAGCAAGCGTCGTAAGTGGATTGCAGTTGCGGGCAGTCGAGGGCGAAGCGGCTTGGGCGCAGCACCTGGCTGGTCTCGAACATGAAGGCCATGGTGTTGTTGATTTTTGCCGGTTTGAGTTCGGCGTTGATCGCTTTGGTGCAGGTCTCGCCATCCGGGCCGTGGGCGCTCATGCAGCTGTGCAGCGACGCACCGCCGGGCACAAAACCTTCGGCCTTGGCGTCGTATTCGCCCTGGATCAGGCCCATGAATTCGTTCATCAGATTGCGGTGGAACCACGGCGGACGGAAGGTGTTCTCGGCGACCATCCAGCGTGGCGGGAAGATCACGAAGTCGAGGTTGGCCAGACCGTGCACGCTGGTCGGCGAGGTCAGCACGGTGAAGATCGACGGATCCGGGTGATCGAAACTCACCGTGCCGATGGTGTTGAAACGGCGCAGATCGTATTTGTACGGCACGTTGTTGCCATGCCAGGCGACCACGTTGAGCGGCGAGTGATTGAGTTCGGTAGCCCACAACTGGCCGAGGAATTTCTGCACCAGCGTGGTCGGCTGTTGCAGGTTTTCGTAGGCGGCGACCGGGCTCAGGAAATCGCGCGGATTGGCCAGACCGTTACTGCCGATCGGCCCCAGATCCGGCAGACGCAGCGGCGCGCCGTGGTTCTCGGCGACATAGCCGCGCGCTTGCGGGTCGAGCAGTTCAACGCGAAATTTCAGCCCGCGTGGCAGTACGACGATTTCCAGCGGTGCCACGTCCAGCACACCCAGTTCGGTGGCGATGCGCAGACGGCCGAGTTGCGGCACCAGCAACAGTTCACCGTCGGCGTTGAAGAACACCCGCTCCATCGAGCGGTTGGCGACATAGTTGTAGATGCTGATGCCAGACGGTTTCTCGGCACCGGCGTTAGCGGCCATGCTCACCAGTCCGTCGATGAAATCGGTTGGCTCGGCCGGGATCTCCAGTGGATTCCAGCGCAGGCGATTAGGCGTCACTTCACCCAACGGGCCACCAGCCAATTGCCGTTCCAGTTTGACGAAGGCCGGGTGATTGGCCGACGGCTGAATACGGTACATCCAGGTGCGCCGCGCTTCACTGCGAGTCATGGTGAACGCGGTGCCGGAAAACAATTCGGTGTACAGGCCGTACGGCGCTTTTTGCGGGGAGTTCTGGCCGACGGGCAGCGCGCCAGGCAAAGCTTCAGAGCTGAATTCGTTGCCGAAACCGGACTGATACGCCAGCGCCTGGGCGGTTGAATCGAGGTTCATGGAGCCTCCTGAACAGGGAGTCGGCAGTGGCCCATCGCTCTGGCTCAGAGGTTTCGGCACGCCGGGGTTGTTATTATCGTAATTCGATTACGCATAACGTAATTTGCTCGCTATCCAGCGTCAAGCTATAAAGACGCCCATTCGTTTCGGAACCCGGCCGCACCATGGAAAAAACCAGCGACAGCAACGGCAAACAGAAAGTCCGCTCCGCCGAAGTCGGCACCGACATCCTCAAGGCCTTGGCCGAGTTGTCGCCGTCCACTTCGTTGTCGCGTCTGGCCGAACATGTGCAAATGCCGGCGAGCAAGGTTCATCGCTATTTACAGGCGTTGATCGCCTCGGGATTCGCCGAGCAGAACACCGCGACCAACCATTACGGCCTCGGCCGGGAAGCACTGCGCGTGGGCCTCGCCGCACTCAACAGTATGGACGTGCTGAAAGTCGCCGCCCTGCCGTTGGCCGAACTGCGCGACGAACTCAACGAAACCTGCTTTCTGGCGGTGTGGGGCAATCAGGGCGCAACCGTTGTGCACATCGAACCGGCGGTGCGTGCAGTGACGGTGGTGACGCAATTGGGTTCGGTACTGCCGTTGCTCAGTTCATCGACGGGGCTGGTGTTCAGTGCGTACTTGCCGCATCGCGAAACCGATGAATTGCGCGATCAGGAAATTGCCGCTGTGGATCATCCGCTGAAGGATGAAAAGACTTACGCAACCCTGTGCGAACAGATCCGCGAACGCGGTCTGCATCATGTGCATGGCCTGCTGATGCCGGGTGTGGACGCGTTGTCCGCACCGGTGTTCAACGCTGTCGGCCAGGTCGCCGCCGTGCTGACCATTGTCGGCCCGACCTCGCTGTTCCACGCCGACGAAAACGGCCCGGCGGCGCAGCGGTTGTTGGCTGCGACGCGGGCCGTGAGTTGGCGGATGGGTTATGAGCCTCTGCCAGCCTGAACTGCGCCAATCGAGCGAGTAACGAGGGCCGTTACTCGCGCGGTTTCACCTGTCAGTTGAGCAGGCGAGTGGTGCTGTTCACGACCGCAGGAGGTGCGGTGATTGCTGTCACGTAGTTGATGCTGACTTCAACACCGGTGACGCCTGCCATGACATCGGCGAAATCCCTGACGCTCGATAGCAGAGCAATCGGGTTCACGGGCGCGCCGATCGCCGCCACTTTGCCAACGTACAACAGAATCGCCCCTCGCCACGCCGATGCAAAGTGTGCGTTCGCAGCCTCATCCGAGCCCTGACTGGAAGCCACAATGCCCAGCACAACCGACTGAGTAATGCGCAGTACGGTCAGTGCCAGGCCAAGTGGCGCAACGAACATCGAAGCCACATCCAGGGCAAATTCGGCCAGTACCCTCACATCCTTCCACAGCGCTTCCAGATAACTGGTCGTCTGAAAATCCACATCGGCGACGAGTTGCCCGATTTTAGCCAGGTACTCCTGTTTGAAAGCCAGTACTGGATAACTGTTGGTCAATTCTGGATTGCTGGTCGCTACCGGGATCGAGTCCCAGTAGGTGTTCAGGAGGTTTTTCACTTCCTGCTGATGTTCCAGACGAGCGAGGCTCAAGACCTTTTTGTTGAAGGTCACGCTTTTCAATCGACCAGCAAGTTCCTGGACAGGGAAGAAATCCTTGCCATCAGGCGTATCGGGAATATAGACAAAAAACTCATCACGCCCGCTGACTTTGCGCCCAAAAACGTAAGCCCCGACAAGTGCGCGTCCCCTAAGAGTGAACTCGTAAACGCCAATGCCCGGCTTCCCACCCGTGGTGATGATGCCCTGACGAGGCAGATCCCGATCAAATCCGTTAATGAGTCCCTGCAACCAGTTGTATTGGTCGACCGACAGTTCGCCTTTGATTTTCTGTATCAATGCAGCGCGAAGCATTTCGTTTTGTTTTGTTTTTCGATACAGGTTTGACTTCAGGTCAACATCGGACGCATTGAGGAATTTGTCCTTCAGATATTGAAGATACTTTTCACCGGGTCTCAGATCGATCAGATCATTGATAACACTGGCATTCAGCTGGTCAATGCGCTGACCGGTAAACGTCCAGAAAGTGGCTTTTCTGAGCTGCTCTCTCAATTCACCAGGCCCGGCCAATAGAGGGTTCACCCAAGTGAAAAATTTCTCAAACGCGCTTACGTCACTGCGCCACGTTTGCCACTGAATAAACAGATCGGTGAGGCTGATTTTCGAATCGGCGTGAAAGTTGACCCAGATCTCATCAGGGTCAATGTCCACAGATGAACCTGTCCGAGCAAAATATTGCTTCAGCTCCTTCTTCACCAGCTGACTGGCAAATTGTTTGAACGGCTCGACCGCCAGTGTCTCCCGGGAATGATGATGAATAGCCTTGAAATCATGATTCAGACGATTGAGTAGTTGCTGATCGCTCGAATTAGCCTTTCTGTACCATTGGGGGGTAGCGACTTCGGTTTGATCGATATTCCACATGATGTGATTTTTAACGGCGCCGAACAAAGGCCCCTTCTCGGCTAAATCAACCAACTTAATCTTCGACCACCACCGTTCGTCCAGCATCTCAAATGGTTTTTTGCTTAGATAATCACGTTGCATCTCGTCACTGTCGCTGGCGTGTGCCTGACTCAGCATGTACGCCCAGGTTTCAGGTTTGGCCGCCCATTGCGCCAACTTGTGCTGCAAACTTTTCAGGTCAGCGAACTCGAACCAGTCCTGCCCGACTGGCGAACCCGGCATATGAAGGACATGAACGCTACGATCGGCTGCCACACCTTTCCTGCGATAAACCAGCAAACCATTGAAGGGTTTGAACCAATTTTTGAGTGCCACGCCCAGCGTTTCAATCGATACGTCGCCGAGGTTGTAACGCGTCACCAGATCCTGCGCAGCCGGACTCACGTGCTTCTGCAGGATCGCCGAGAACATGGATAGCGCAGTTCGGCGACCAAAGACTTCTCGAAGAGATTCGGAAAACTCTTCTGTCGAGTGAAGAAGGCGTTGCGCCGAAGTATAAGCAACACGAACATTCAACGCCTGGATGGCACGGAGGATGCTGGAAGGGCTCAGTTTTGGAAGACTGCTGGGGACTTCCGGAACGATCTGATATTGCCCTGCCAAATCGTGAGTACCGTGCATAAAGGCCTGAGTCAGTGTTTTGCGCTCGATGAGCTCCACTTTCTTGCCATTCGCCAGAGGCACGGTATGGGTTACCTTCACGAATAAGGTGTCCGGGTCGATTCGTTCATCTTTACCCGGCGATATGAAGTCCTCTACGACTAACCGCGCATAGTCTTTCAGGGAAGAAACACCGTGAGTGACATCGTGGTGTTTGACCTCGGATTCCAGCAACTGCTTTTTCAGAGAAACATAGACTTCCCGATTGACATCGGAGCTACTCTTCAACCAGTGAGGCCAAGCATTGCGTTCTATATGCTTAAGCAGTTCTACTTGGCGTTGCTTCGCCTGGCGAATAACAGCTGGCAAGGATTGTGCGTTCTCTACAGCGACAACAACTTTATCATAATCTGTACTTGGCATACCGATGGATTGCAGATACCCAGTGACGTCACCGTACATCGTCTGGAGCCTTTTATCCACGAAGCGTTCAAACAAATTCGCGCGAACTTTCAAAAAGCGAATAGCGGGAACATAGGCAAATCCCGCTCGTTCACTAAGCGGTAGTGCTTGCAGAAATTCCTCCTGAGTCTCCAGAGTGCCCAGTCGTTTTAGTAGCGTCTGTTCGAGTGTCGACGTGGAGGAAAACACCTCAAGACCGAGACTTGCGCTATACAGCACAACAGCGCCCTGCTCACCTGAAACCAATTGTTCGTAAACAGGCTTTTTAAGGGGCAGTACAAACATCGTGTTCTGCTCAATGTATTTGCCATTCTGTCCTTCAATAAAAACCCCGTAACAAGTGCCCGTCAGACCCGCTTGTACTGTTGTACTGATTAGTGCCCTTTCTTGCGCAGTGATGAGGCCCTGAATCGCCAACGCCTCCAGTTCGCGAGTGAAAAGGCCAGCTTCGAGAACACCCAGCGCAGACTTGCGCGATAACTGGGGATAAGCCCCGCCGGCTTTTTGAACAGTCGGGTTTTCCCAGTACTTGCGCACAGAGGCCGTGTAATCAACTGCAAGCTGCTTCAGCAAATCTGCTAGCAGTTTTTCAACTGCCAGGATCGGGATTTGCGCAAGCAAGTCTTCACGACTGGTAAAACTCGGGTGATCGAAAACGCCATAATCATTGACATCATAGTTTGGCGCCCGACCACTTCGCAGGCACTCATGCGCGACATCCAGCAAACGTCCGACTGGCTGTTTATTTTTCGGCCTGGCGCCCGCCACGACATTGACAAACAGGCTGCTTAGCCGCGCGCCTTCCGAGACTTTCCATAACGCCTCACGCAAAGTGGCCTGCAGTACCACCGAGAATGACGGAGCAAGCTTCAACTCTTGCGAGATACTTTCCAGGGCTTTTCCCACTTCACGCAGACTTTCACCTTCGACTTCTTTATTATTTTCCACAATAAAATCTCTATCAGCTTGATGATGACAAGTGACCAATCACAACTTGCCTCGCCAAATCAAACTAATTCAGATCCAGAGCAAAAAGATACCCACAGCACTGTTTCCAACAGTGTTCAACCACAACAGCAACACCCCCTGACGCTACAACCAACAATAGTTAACAACCTCACACCAACATCAAACCCAATGTTCTGGCCTTCGCCACGGCATGAGTCCTGCGCATCACCCCCAACTTTATATAAATCCTTCGGACATGTGTTTTTACGGTATGCAATGAGAGGAAAAGTTTTTCTGCAATTTGTTGATTGGAATCACCTGTCGCAATCAATGCCAACACTTGCAACTCTCGCTGACTAAGTGAACTTTCGGCTTCAGGTTGAGTTGTAACGTACTGCTTTTCGTCCGACACTATTGTCGGATCAAATATTTTCGGTGAACGCAGAGTGACTTGCCGTATCAGCAATTGCGTCCCTGAGCGCCGGACGATCCTTAATGCGCATTGCACATGCTCAACCACTTGTAACGAATCGTTGTGCAGCAAAGCCACCTCGGCCAAGGCGAAATGCAACTCCGCTTCGAGTGTCTGCGCCCCGCACTTGCGTGCTGTATCCAGTAACAACTGAAGTTGCTCTGGCAGGTCACTACCCCGTTGCAAAAATGCCGTGGCCAATATCAACAAGTATTGAATACGCGCAATCAATTGAACTGTCGCCGGAGGTGCCTGCAATGCGTTCGGTGGTTGATAGTGACGCAGCACCCGGCTCAGCGCCTCATGCGCCAACTGCGCCCGCCCCTGTTGCAGCCAGATCTGGCTACTGACCTGTAACAAAACACCACGATAAACCGTGTCTGGAATTCGGCGCTGCTGCATCAACCGTTCAGCTTCGTGCAACCGCTCAAACGCCTGCGCGTATTCGCAATGATTGGCCGCAATTTGCGCCAGCCCGAGATAGGCATGCAGCACACGTTTATCGTGACTGCGCAGACAATCCTCCAGGCCCTGTTTGAACAGCACAGTGGCTTGCTCCTCAAGTCCCATACTCATTGCCAACCGACCACGACGTATTGCGATGCGACCGAGCAGCGGTGATGGCCGCTCGGCGCGCTGGCCAAGCAATTGCTCGATGCTCAGCAAGAGGTTGTCAGCGCGGGCGGGAGTTCCACGCTGTTCAAGCAACTGCGCGTGATCAAGTTCGAGCAAGCCTTCAAACAGCAAGGAGCCTTGTGCCCGCGCCAGACGCAACGCTTCGCGGCTGATGGTGTGCGCTGTTTCGAGTTCATCGCATAACAAGGCTTGTTGAGTCAGCCCTGACAGACACAGCAGCCTTGTGGCCCAGGCATCGCCATCGAGCGCGTCCAGAGCTTGTTGAAAGAGTTCACGCGCAGGCGTCATACATCCTTGTAAATGCATCAGCCAACCTTGTTGCGCTTGCCAGCGTGCAAGCAGTTGTCGCTCCAGTGCCGCCGAAGGTTGCGGCATGAACCTCGCCAGATGCGCGATGCACTGCGTGGCCTGTTCGAACCGGCCGGCAAACAGCAGAGCTGCGGTAATCAGCCCGACCAACTGCGGTGATCCCAAGGTCAATCCTTCGCCCTGATATTCATGCAGGCGCAACAACAGCACCACCGTTTGCTCTTCAAACAGATGCTCAAAGTTGAAGTGCTGCAACAGACTGATTGCCGTTTCGAATTCCTCGGCAAACAACGCCTGCTCGAAAGCCGAGCGCCAGTCCCCGGCAGCCGCGAACCATTGGCATGCTCGACGATGCCATGAGCGGGCCGCAGGCCAGCGCTCATCGCGCATTACTTGAGCCAAAGGTGCAAAGATCTGCAACCACTGGGACGAGTCATTCCAGGGTTCGATGAAGCACCCCAGCGTTTGCAGGGTTCGCAGGTAGTCCGCGCCCTCCCCGGCTCCGAACAAGTGCTCACACAGTTCAGCGTTGAAGCGCGGCAGGTTTGCCAGCACGCGCCAGACTTCCGCCAACTCCGGCGTCAGACTGCTGAACAGTTCGTGCTGCAGATAATCCAGTAACGTCTCGACCCGCTGCTGCGGTTGATTGCTTTGCGCCCAGTCGCATTTTTGCAGCAGCGCCATGCGCACGCCGGCGCACCAGCCACCGGTTCGATGAACGATCCGCACAGCTACACTGGCGGCCTGCTCCGCTGACAAATGCTTCAGGGCCTGGGCGATTTCGTCTTGGGTCAGCGCCAGCGTTGCGCTTTCACACTCATACAACTCGTCGTCCAACAGCAACCGTGGCCAATTGCATTGTGGGCGCCGACGCGTGCCGATCCACCAGATCAATGCCGGGCTGCTGTGCGCCAGCAAGCGGTCCAGCAGCGCATCGAGTGCCGGGGCGGGCAGCCGACAGTAGTCGTCGACAAACAGCCAGGTGGGTGCCGACCAGCGTGCCAAAGCAGTCATCAACTGTGCCTCATCCATTTCTGCCAGCCCCAACACTTGGCAAAGCCGCTGACAGAGTTCCCCGCTACTCAAAGACGCGCCCATCAATGGCAACCAGTGCACCAGACAATGCGTCGGCGCCTGTGCCAGGCACTCCGAGAGCAACGCGCTTTTGCCACTGCCGGCTGGCGCGCAGATCAGCCTGATCCGCGCCACCGATGTCAGTAGAGGCTCACTTAATCGAGGGCGAGGCTGATGATGTGAAGAAAGTCTGGGCAGAAATCCGGGTCGATCCAGGCGCGCGGTCATGGCGGTCATCGGGTGAGCCTTCTTATCGTTGTGCGCTCACCCTAGCCCTCTCCTGTGCGCTTGTTGACGAGTATTCAGCACGCTGATTGACGACCATAAAAAAGGCGACCGTGCGGTCGCCTTTTGCCCTGCCGATGTATCGGAACCGTTACCGCACGCCCTCTGCGCGCAAGGCCGATGGCGTGTAGTCAGCCGCCTTGGCTTCGAAGCCGAACTCGAAACTGTGCTTCTCTTCGTTCTTCATCCCCAGGGCAATGTAGCGACCGGCGATGATGTCATAGAGCGCTTCAAGGGTGTAAGCCTGCGCCTGATGATCGTAGTAGTACTGAGCGTGACCTTCAGCGACACGCCACAGTTGTCCGCGACCGTCATAGTGATCAGCGAGCGCCACCTGCCAACTGTCCTCATCGATGTACATGTGGCGCTTGGCATAGATGTGCCGCTCGCTCGGTTTCACCGTGCCGATCACTTCCCAGACGCGGTGCAGTTCATAACGCGTCAGGTCCTGATTGATGTGGCCGGCCTTGACGATGTCGTCGTATTTCAGGCTCGGCGAATCGAGTTTGTAGCTGTTGTACGGAATGTACATTTCCTTTTTGCCGACCAGTTTCCAGTCGTAACGATCCGGTGCGCCGGAGA
>Ga0163162_10003417_pt1 | contig 15154 bp, 8 predicted proteins | sample S55metaG_FD_115310 | JGI IMG/M metagenome (GOLD analysis project Ga0163162, IMG submission 115310) | Switchgrass rhizosphere microbial communities from Kellogg Biological Station, Michigan, USA - S5-5 metaG | ecosystem: Host-associated > Plants > Roots > Rhizosphere > Soil | place: USA: Michigan...
CCTGGTGGCAGCCGGCACGGCCCATGTTCGACTTCACCGATGAATATTCTGACGAAATGCCTCAAGCATCACGCCGCGGGTCTTACGAAACTTGGCTCGACCAGGAGGGATCGGAGTATTTACAGGCCCTATCGCTCGCCCAGGAGCCATTCCCCTATGCTCCGCCGCCCCCGCTGTCATTTGGACGGCTTTCCGCGGCTCACACGGCGATGCTCCTGCTCGCAGGACCTGGCCTCAAATCCGCCCTGGATTCCATCAGTAACCCTTTATCGAGCGTGCCAGCGCATTTTAACGCTGACCCATGCTGGATGCTTTGCATCCAGGGTGCCGATGCTGCTCTTGTGCAGAGGCGTATTTGGGAACCACAGCTAACCAGCTCGAAAGAATCCAAGCAAAATTCCAACCCGGCGATATTCGGTGGTCCGTCGCGGGCACGCAGCTTGTTGTCGGCCATGGGCGTGGCAACGTTTCTCGGTGGCGCCACGATCTGGAACGACGCCGTCCTCAGCAATCTGGCGGTGGAACAGCTATCGGCTTTCATGGGAAAGCTCCCGCAGGAAGAGTGGCAGACCTATCTCAAGCTGCGCACGGACATCCGCAACCTCACCGTCACCATCTCTTCCGACTTCCAGGCCCGGGTGGCGACATGGGAAAAAAGCTGCGTAGATGAAATCAACCAGGCCATCAAAGCGGAGATCGGGGATCAGTCCGGTGGCGAGCTGGACTGCCGGAACGCCTGGCTGCAGACCGAGTACTACACGCCACATTCTCGTTCGCGTCGAGACCTTGCCGAAGGTCAGTTGGTAAAGCGCCGCCACACGGTCAAGTTATGGGACGCCGCTCGTCAGGGCTTCTCATTTGCAGTGGCCTTGAAGATCGGCGACGGCCGCCGCTTTGGTGACGCATCGTTCATCAGCCGCGACAGGGCCGGACATTCGAGGGTTGCAGCGCTGAGTGTTTCCAAGTTCGCCGCTATCGTACGTACGGTTGATCCGGGCGCGCGGGCCGGACAGTTGGTTGACGAGTTGCTGGATCCGATGTCGGCGGCCGGCCAGAAGTTACAAGAGTTGCTGGTCAAGACCTTGAGATTTGACATCATGGACGCTAACCGCTCACCAGCGGAGACGGGCGTCGATGCCGCGACGCGCCATCGTCTTGGTGGTGCCTTGACGCAGGTGCAAGGCAATAACGACTGGCATCGTTATCGCGCTGAGTTTGGCATCACTGTGCCAGCGCTTGGCGTGGGGCAATGGGTGCAATTGCCTTTCTTCACCTACGACATTGAAGGCGTGGGTATTGCCGCCCATGCGATGGGCCGGCCTGGAGGCGCCTTGCGGGTTTTCAGCGATCTGGCGCAAGCGAAGAAGTGGCTCGAGGAAGAGGTGGATCTCACCGCGCCGTGGCTGCAGGTGCAGTTGTCCGCCGATGACCGGGAACGTGCTGTTGAGCTGCGTAAGGCGGATGCCCGCGCCGGTGAGCCCTTGCCGGGCCTTAACCCCGTCGCCTCGTTGCTTCGCGATGCTGTAACGGCACTTCTGCCCAAACCTGTCATCAAGCTGGTAGTCGATAGCCAACCCCTGCGGCGGTTGCCCCACGTGGGTAATTCCCACCCTATCGTGTCGTGGACGTTGGCATCGCCCAGCCTGGAATTTGCTCATTCGCGGATAGCGGCCAATGCGGCTCGCCTGGCAACTCCCGGCGGGGCACTGGACTGGATTTATGCCGCAGAGGCGGGTCTGAAGATAATTTCGGAGATTCTCGAGCTACTTGTCACACCTGCCCCGGGCGGGGTGGCCGGGCTCAACCGACTGCGCACGGTCGCCTTCGGCACATACATCGGCATGAGCGCGGCCAAGGGTGGCGTCGAGGCCAGTCGGGGCGATGGTCAAAGCATCACTGGCGCTGCCCTGGACATTCTTGATCTTGCCGTTGGCGTTCGCCTAGGCGAGACGGCAGCGCTGGCGCGGATTCGGCAGCAGGGTTATCGACGCGTCCCCCTTGGCAAAAGCGCGGCGGTGGACGGGCTATGGCGATTCGATGTCGATGCCATGAAGCGTCCGGACGCCGCCAGGGTGAACGGCCAGCAGCCTTCCAACGACGGCATCATCCGTGTGCTTGGCCAGTCCTTCGTCCGGATGGAGCTGCCGTCGGGCACGACCGTCGTGCTGTCAGCAAGCCGTGGCAGCGACGGTACGTGGCGCCTATGCCCACGCGATCCTGCCGAATACGCCCCCGCCATCAAACGAAGCGGAAATCATTGGACGTTGAACCTGGATGACACCTCTAGCTGGGATGACGCAGCCTTGCTCTCGCGCTCGCTTTCCGTGGCAGGCACTCGCGCAACGCACGATGCCGTGAAGCGACTGCAGGACATAACTGGCGTGACACGCGCGGAACTCGACCGCATATGGGATGGCGAACCGCCACCATCATGGTTCAACGATGCCGCCAATCGCGTCAAGGCCGGCGACGTACTCAACCGCATGCTGTCGACATCGCCAAGGCACGATGAGCCGGTGCATGTGATCGGCGAGGCGTTCTATGTGCAATTCCTGGCCGATACGTTAGGCCAGAGGATACAGGTGGTCGACGAGAACGGCGTCACGGATTATCTGTTGAATCCACGCGCAGGGCCCCCATCCAGTGGCGCCGAGTTTTCCCTGCATCGCCAGACGAATGGATTTTACGGCGCCACAGCAAATGCCCCGCGCGGAAAGCGAGCAGGCATCCCAGGCATTCTTGACGTGGTGCTGGAGGGCCAACCCTCCCTGGGTAGGAGTCATGTGCCATCGCCGGGCGTGACGGCATGGGAGGCGCGACGCCAGTTGGTCAATAAGGCCAGCGATGCATGGGTGAATGTCCATGCACGAGAAATCGAGCGTGCCGTGCTGTGCGTATTCGATCTGGAAATTTCCCGCCAGGCCAACGCCTTCCTGGCCGCAGCCAGGGCCGCGGTCGGACGCCGGCTACCGGTACCCGACAAAGTCGACGATGCGGCCATGGCGAACCTTCAATACCGTTACCCCGGCTTGACCCGCGCCGACGCCCTGGCGGTGCTGGCCGACCAGACCCTCGGGCCGCTCGCGCGTGGCGAGCCGGATGCGGACGGGCTCACCGATGCGTTGAGTGACCTTAGTGTGTTCTCCCGCGTGATCGCAGCACGTTACCGCGCGCTCTCCGGGCGATACGACGCCGACAGCGAGGCCCTGCTGCTGACCGGGCTTACCTCCCATCCGGCGTGGCCGGCCGATCGATCCATCGAGGTTTTTCAGGGTGGCGTGGATCCGGAGACGGGGGATGTCATCAGCCACGGAGTATCGGTGGCGCGCTTTGGTCGTGGAAGTGAATCGTTGGTGCTGGTCCGCGCGCCCGACGGTTCGTATCGGGTGGCTGATACATCCGATGGGTCTATCGTGATTAAACAGACACAGTCGGTCGCGCCATTGATCGACAGGGTCATTGAGGCCCTTCCGGAGGCCGATCGGCAGAAGTTCAAGGTTTCGGCGGCGATTGATGCCACCTCGGTGGTAGCTTCCATGGACATTCCGGCGACGTCAAAGGTTTTGCGTGATGTGGCCGCCCAAGGTGTTCGCGCCACCACGCCGCTGGCCGATGCCTATATCGCAGACGTCTTGCCGGCTTCTTTGGCGCCTGCTCCCGAAATCGGTTACTACAGTGCGGCGTTGCCTGGCGATCGGCAACGTTTTGTCAAAGTCGATGGCATCCTGGTCCGTGCCGAACCCTTCCGGGACGATCCGAAGCGGGCGCGCCTGCTAACGGACGAGCCCCGTGACGAGCTGACCCTTAATGACGCCCCGGTGGTTCGTTGGGACCGTCGCGGGCATTGGCGTTTGGATCGGGTGAATGAAGTTGTACAACGGGACCTGGCCAGTTGGGAAAGCCCAGGCGGAGGATTCGCATGTCCAACAACCATCTTGCTGCCTGTCGATGGTATTCAAAGCGGCTCGATGTGGCGCGCATTGGTGGGAGTGGGGGTTGATCGCCTTAAAGTCGTGTTCGACTTCGACCACAAGGGCTGGCGAAGCATCGATAACCCCCGCCGCATCTTCAGGCGGGTGAATGAGCGTTGGGTTGAAGGCGCGATTACCGAAGACCTCGATACGCCAGTGCAATTCGCCACCCTTCAGGTGCCATCGATACCCCTTCCGCCCGTCGATACTCAGCCGTTGCCACCAATTATCGGCTATGGGTGGACAGGTCGCGAGCCGCCCTCGGCGACGTGGCTTGCCACGCTTGAAGCAAATGCCAAGACGGTGCGTGAGGGTACGAGTGGATGGACGTCGCAGTTGCACGTTGACCTAGACGACGTGGCCCAGGTGCAGAGCCTGAAGACAACGCTCGCGCCGATGCACGTCCAGGTGAACGACCTGCGTCGGGATCCCGCCTTCCTCGACTGGTTGAAGACCCCCGCGGGCGAGCTATACGCCGCGGCGCGTGATGGAACACACCCATATTACGCCGCGGCGGTAGACGTTCTTAGGTTCGGCTGGATACTCAAGCGTCATGGTGGGATCTACCTCGATTTGGACGATGTTGTGCTCAAGGAGTGGGCCCGCGTGGGCGACCTCCGGGCAGGTCCCTCACAGCTGTTGTCCGGTGGACCGGTCAACCAGGTGTTGCTGGAGCTCGATTGGGACATCAACACCAGCCACCTCGGTTCGCAGGCAGGAAATCCGTTGCTCGATCGTGTCGTTGACACCATGGTTGAACGTGCCGCGCGCAAGCCCAATTTTTTCAACGTGCCCCGGCGGGGTAGCACCCAAGAGTTCGCGCGCGAATTGTCCTCCCTCACCGGACCCGGTGTGCTCAGGGATGTGTTGGAGCTTCATGCCCCGGAAATCCCGGGGCTTATTGGCGCGATGCGGGTGCTCAAGAACAATGACATTCGCTACGAGGCGTTGGAACTTGCCGTCGATGACGCGATGGAAGCGTATTTCCCGTTGGCACAACGAATCGAAGCCGGCCAGGCGAACAGTTGGGTGCCCTCGGACCAATAGTTCTCAGACGTGATCCTTCAAGAACGCCTGCAGCCTGGGCACCACGAAATCCAGGAAGGCAACCACCCGCGGCGCCATGCGCGTGCCGCCCAGGTAGACAGCGTTGATGTCCTCTCGATCATCAACGCCCGATGCCTGGAGCACTTCAACCAGCCGCCCCGCTGCCACATCTTCGGTGACATTGAACGAACCCAACCGCGCCAGGCCCACGCCGGCTAGCGCCATGCGGCGGACGGTCTCGCCATTGTTGGCCAGCAACGACCCGCCCAGAGTTCGCGAAACCACGCGTCCGCCATCCTTCATCGGCCAGATGGGCGCCGCGCGACGGAAGTTGAAGCCCAGGCAATTGTGCCGGTCAAGGTCCTGCACGGTGAGCGGCGTGCCGTGGCGAGCGAAGTAATCGGGCGAGCCCACGATCATGCGGCGCGCTTGTCCCAAGCGTCGGGCATGCAGGTTCGAATCCTGCAGTTTTCCCACACGGAAGGCGACGTCGGTGCGATCGAGATAGAGATCGACAATCGTGTCGGAAAGTGAGAGGTCAACCACGATGTCGGGGTAGTGAGCCCAGAATTCCGGCAGGATCGGCTCTAGCGCCATCGTGCCGAAGGCGACCGATGCATTGACGGTTACCGTGCCCTGCAGCTGCCCATGATGCTGGCCCAGGCTGCTCTCCATGTCGTCGAGTTCCGCAAGCAGGGCCTGGCTGCGCTCAAAATACGCCACGCCCTCGGCCGTCAGTGCCAGCGCGCGCGTGGAGCGCTCCACCAGGCGCACGCCAAGGCGTTCCTCGATGCGCGAGACCAGTTTGCTTACCGTCGACGGCGTCATCCGCAGCTTGCGCGCCGCCTCGGAGAAGCTCCCGGTTTCAGCCACGCGCACGAATACCTGCATTTCCCCGGTCCGATTGTCCATGGCGCACCTGTGAATTGGATTCACTAGTGATGGGAACGATGGGCGGATTGTCAAGGCGTGTCACATGGTCCATCTTGCACTGCAGCATCCCCATTCATTCCCGGAAACCCCATGAAGACCAACTGGCCCCTGTTGGCGCTGGCTGTCGGCGCGTTCGGCATTGGCACCACCGAGTTCGCCCCGATGGGCCTGTTGCCCGTCATCGCCGATGGCGTGCACGTGTCCATCCCCACGGCCGGCATGCTGGTCAGTGCCTATGCCGTGGGCGTGATGATCGGTGCGCCACTGATGACGCTGGCCCTGGGCCGCGTGCGGGCGCGCACGGCCTTGATCGCCCTGATGGGCATCTTCACGGTGGGCAACCTGCTGTCCGCGCTGGCCCCCGATTATGGTTGGCTGCTGGTGTCGCGCCTTGTGACCAGCCTGAATCACGGCGCCTTCTTCGGGCTGGGGTCGGTGGTGGCGGCGAACGTCGTGCCGCGCGAGAAGCGCGCCAGTGCCGTGGCCACCATGTTCATGGGCCTGACCATCGCCAACGTTGGCGGCGTACCCGCGGCGGCATGGCTGGGGCACGCGATCGGCTGGCGCATGGCTTTTGCCGCCACGGCGGGCCTGGGCGTATTGGCCATGGCGTCGCTGGCCCTGGCGTTGCCCAAGGGCGAAGCCGGCAAGATGCCCGACGTGCGGAGCGAGCTGAAGGTGCTGGCGCGTCCGGCGGTGCTAGGCGCATTGGGCACCACGGTGCTGGGTTCGGCGGCGATGTTCAGCGTGTACACCTACATTGCGCCAGTGCTGACCAACATCACCCATGCCAGCGCCGGCTTCATCACCGCCATGCTGGTGGTGATCGGCATCGGCTTCACCATCGGCAATGCCATCGGCGGAAAGCTCGCTGATCGTTCGCTGGACGGCAGCCTGATTGCCTTCCTGATCGCGCTGGCATTGGTGATGGTCGCGTTGCCCGTGCTTGCAGGCAACCATGTCGGCGCGGCCATCGCCATGCTGCTCTGGGGTGCCGCGGCCTTCGCCGTGGTACCGCCGGTGCAGATGCGCGTGATGCATGCAGCACACGAGGCGCCGGGCCTGGCCTCGTCGGTGAACATCGGCGCATTCAACCTGGGCAATGCGCTGGGTGCCGCCGCCGGTGGCGCGGTGATCTCCGCGGGCCTGGGCTATGTGGCGGTATCGATGATGGGCGCGGTGTTTGCGGCTTCCGGGCTGGCTCTGGTGTTGCTCGGGCGGTACCACGCTCGGCGGGTGCCTGCGGTGGCGTGAGATCAAAGCCATTCTCTGCAGGACGTCAAACTTTCACGCATGCGCTAAATAGGCTAGCTCAACTCGTACGGATAATGCTCCGGCGTAGCAAAGGTTGCAAAGTTGCTATGCGGTCCACCGGTACCGGAAAAGATTGGTTGTCCTCACCTGAGGAAACAGTCAGCCAGGTGCCGATCAACTTGAAACGGGGCCGGTCGATCGGCTCGAGCATGGGGGTTTCGCCCGACGCCCAATAAGCTGCGCCATTCGCCTCAATCGCGAAGTAGGCAATCGTGGGATCGGTGGAGAAGCACCAGGTTTCAAATGCCCCGGCGTTTAGGTGATGGTCGCGCTGTTGCTGGCACGCCCGCAGAAGTTCCGCGCATGCCTGGTCCCATCTCGCGCGGGTGGCAGTGATGTCGGGGAAGAGTTCCTGGCCGTGGTGATCAAGCCATGACTTGAAAGCTCTTGCCTTGTCGTTGGGCAAGGACACATCCATGACATCGGTCTGGATACGCTTGGCTGCGTTCTCTTGGGCGCCCCACTGCTGAGCGTAATAAGCGGGCAGGCAAACCGCTCGAAGCCGAATCCATGTCTTTCCGGTTTCCACTGCGGTCCATACCGTCTCGGCCCAGTCGGGGGACGCCACATAGCTGCCTGTCGCCATCAACCTGCGTCGGCCGGAGGTCAGCGACATCCGGCAGCGCCTCTTGGGGCGCTTCTCGTGGGCCAAGGTAACGGTCACTACCTTGTGTTCGACAACGAGGTGGCCCAATGGCGCGCGAAAAGTCCGTTCCCGGCCCTCTACGAAGATATGCACTTCATGGCGTGCGCGATCGATCATGGCCTCAAGGCCTTTGACCTGGAAGTGGTCTGGGACACCCATGGCGGAAATGGCCGCCTTCTCCCAGCGTGCCATGACGACGGCAAAGGCGATGAGCCCGGCTACGGTGATGCAGAGAGTGATGAGGGTATCGGTAAACATGCGTCGATTCCTTTCAACAGTGAGAGCCAGCGATGTGTTTGTCGAATTAAAGGAGTGGCTTGCGCGCCTGCGGCAACGCCTCCCGAAGCGGTTACAAAACCTAGCTTAGTTGATCTAGCGATATTTGATCTAGAGGTAACCCGAGTAGGTGTATAGGGTTGGGGTGTATAGCTTTGTTGACTACCACCTCGCGGGTAGACCAATGCACCGCCTGCCACCTAAGCCTCCCCAGACCACAGCCCGGAAGTCCCACAGCCGACCGGAATACGCGGTCATCGGCGAGACGCTAAGGGCGTATCGGGTCACGGCTGGGCTGACGCAGGTTGACCTTGCCGAACGCTTGGGCCGATCCCAAAATTTCATTTCCCAGGCGGAGACTGGCCAGAAGCGGCTCGACGGTCTGCAGCTTCTGGACTGGAGCCATGCGTGCGGGCACACGCTGCAAGATTTCGGGCGGGCAGTTGAGAGCCAGTTGGCAGCCCTCGAAAAACCAGAAAAGTCGACTCGACGCAGGTAAACGCCTCACCTAAATGAAGCAGATCGACCACAGACCAGCGCGTCTGATGTCGAAATCGGCAAGCGTCGGCTGGAGCTGCTTTCCGCCTGTCGCCGTGGTGCTCGGCCTTGCCAAGCCAGCCGCGTACCTGTCGTGGCAGGAGGGGTCTCATCAGCCGAGGGTCTGGGGCTTGAGCGCAGAATTCAGCCTCAATCTAGGATAATCGACAAAATTTTGTCGTAAACTAGATTTCCTGGCCATGCCAGGCCACACCAACAGGCGAAACACGACAATGCTGCACTCTTACGCGGTCAAGAACTCCCTCAGCTTCAAGGAGCGCGCAGAAGTCTCTTTCAGGCTGACTCAGAAGGCCAGCTCGAGGGGATGGGACGAGGAGTCCAACACCGGCCACCGGCTGACCACGGCGATGGCTGTAGTTGGCCCCAATGGTGCAGGTAAGACCTCGTTGATCAAGCCTCTGGCCTTCTTGAACTGGTTCATCACGAATTCCTTCCTTCAAAGCCAGCCTACCGCGCCGATTCCTATCAAGCCGCACTTCTCGACGCCGAACGAGCCAGTTGAATTCGAGATTGAGGCGGATGACTTGAACGGAATCCTCTGGAGGTATGTCCTGAAGGCAACTCCGGAGCGTGTGCTTCATGAGGCCGTTTACAGAAAGGCAAACAAGAAGGGTGCGAAGTTTTCCTACGTCTTTGTTCGGGATTGGAACAAAGCCGAGCAACAGTATTCGATCAAGCAGGATGGATTCGGTCTGAATCCAGTAGAGGCCAGGAAGGTACGCCAGAACGCGTCCCTTATCTCAACGGCGGCTCAATATGGGGTCGAGGTGGCACTGCACCTGATGGGCATGAGGGTTTCGACGAACTTGCTGCACATCGGTCGCCTGTATACAGAGACTGTTTTTACTACTGCAACCGCATTCTTCCATGGCAATGAATTGCTAAGGGAAAAGATGGAGGCACTGCTTCGTGCGTGGGACCTTGGACTGTCCGGCGTGGCGATTCGGAAGATTGACTTCCCGCTCAACCCGGAAATCAAACTTCCTGACGGTGCGAGTCCACCTTCACAGTTTATTCCGTTTGGTGTTCACACCTTGAAGGACGGTTCCAGGCACGAGCTTCCGATGACGGAGGAATCCAGTGGCACGAAGACAGCCTTTGTGACGCTCTGGTATTTGTTGAACGTGCTTTCTACCGGTGGTGTTGCGGTCATTGACGAGCTCGAAAATGACATGCATCCCCATATGATTGAACCGCTTTTGGAGCTTTTCGCGAGCTCGACCACGAACCCACACAAGGCGCAGATCATCTTTACCAGTCACTCGGTGGAGGTGATGAACTTGCTGGGAAAATCGCAAGTGTGCCTGGTAGAGAAAGCCGATTGTGAGAGTGAGTCCTGGCGGCTCGATTCGATGGAAGGTGTCCGTAGTCAAGACAACCTCTACGCAAAATACATGAGCGGCGCATACGGTGCGGTTCCCCGGCTATGACGACCAAGAGGATTGTCAGGGAGACACTTCTCATCGTCGCTGAGGGAGATGCAGAGGTGGCTTTTATTCGTCACCTAAAAATTGTGTGCCGGGACTTTCTGGGTCGGGCAGTGCAGGATGCGAATGCACGCGGCAAAGGCGGCCGCCATGTTTTGGAGGTTGCCATTCGGCGTGCCAACAATCGTGACCATGACAAGGTGATCTTGCTGCTGGACACGGATACCAATTGGAGCGATGCGGAGCGTTCGAAGGCGCGAAAAAGCAGGATTGGCCGAAGAGGGCGGCTGGATGTCATCGAATCAAGTCCATGCCTGGAAGCTTGGATCTTGAGAATTCTCGGCATTGAAACAGAGGGTGACACCAAACATTTCAAGAGACTCTTCAAGGCGCAGATTGGTTGCGAGGCGCACGAGCCAGGATGGATGGAAAGGACTTTAAGCAAAGAAGTGCTAGATGGGGCTCGAGATAGGGTTCAACAGCTCGCGGATTTAATGAATCACATGGGCATCGCTAAGGCGTAGCAAGCCTTGCAGCGGCACGCCTGCCGCATGGAGCAGCAGCGCCACGTTCAATGCCAGCACCACGATGCCGGCAAGGATAGCGGCGCCCAGCAGGACCTTGCCGCATGCGGGCCCGATCAACGCACGGCGGGCGGAGAACCACAGCAAAGCCAGCATGGGAAAGGGCAGCGCCATGCTAAGCACCACCTGGCTTGTCACCAGCGCGCGTGTGGCATCGATGCCCATCCACACCACCACGAAAGCCGGCAGCATCGTCACCAGGCGGCGTACCCATATCGGGATGCGGAAACCGACGAAGCCCTGCATGATCATCTGGCCGGCCAGCGTGCCGACGACCGAGCTGGATAACCCCGAGGCCACCAGGGACACCAGGAACACCGTGGCCGCTGCGCCGCCAAGCAGCGGCAGTAGCGTGCGATAGGCCGTTTCGATCTTCGCCACATCCGCATGGCCGTCATGGAACGCCGCGGCCGCCATCAACACCATGGCGATGTTGATCAGCCCGGCCACGCCCAGTGCGATCACCACTTCGATGTCCGAGTACTTCACCTGTTGGCGGCGATCGATGTCGTCCAGCGGACGCGTGCGGCGGGCGGTGAGTCCAGAATGCAGGAACAGCGCGTGGGGCATCACCGTAGCGCCGATGATCGCCATGGCGAGGGTCAGCGAGGCGCCATCGGGAAGCTTCGGGGTTACCAATCCGAAACCCGCCGCCGCCCAATCGACGGGAGCGATGAACAATTCCAACAGATAACACACGCCGACGACCCCGACGAGGGCTCCGATGACAATCTCCAGCCGACGAAAGCCACGCTGCTCCAGCATCAGCAGTGCGTAAGTCGCCACACCCGTCACCGCCATGCCCGCCATCAACGGCATATGGAACAACAGCGACAATCCGATCGCGCAACCCAGGAATTCGGCAAGGTCGGTGGCCATCGCGGCCAGCTCGCTCACCATCCACATCACCCACACCAGGGGAGCCGGGAAGTGGGCGCGGCAAAGCTCGGCCAGGTTCTTGCCCGTGACGATGCCAAGGCGCGCGGAAAGAGATTGGAACAGCATGGCCATGACGTTGGCCATCAGCACCACCCAGAGCAGGGTATAGCCGTAGCGCGCGCCACCTTCGATATTGGTGGCGAAGTTGCCGGCGTCGATGTACGCCACCGACACCACCATGGCGGGGCCAGCGAAGGGCAGGAACGCACCGATGCCGCGGCGGCGTCCCTGCGTGGCGCCTGCCTCGGCGAGTTCGCTGTGGTCCCTGCCGTGCCCTACGGTGTCGCGCATCGGCCCATTGCCCTGCCTTCGAGGGCTTCGACGCTAGTGGGTCGGATGTGAAGGGCTTATTTCCGCCACTCGCGCGCAAGCAGGGCGAACACCACGTCGTCCACCCATTCGCCGCGGAAAAGATAGCTTTCCACGTGGTGGGCTTCCTGGCGCATGCCCAACGCGCGGCATAGCGCCATGCTAGCGGTATTGCGCGGGTCCACCGAAGCGACAACGCGTCGGTAGCCCCATCGGTTGAAAGCCAGGTTAATCGCCGCTTCCATGGATTCGCGCGCGAAGCCCAAACCTCGGACATCGGCCCGCAACGACAGGCCGAACTCGATGGGGCCATCCAGGGTAGGCGGAAAGTGCACCCCGAAGTCACCCAACAGTTCGCCCGACACCCGTTCGCGAATCGCCAGTTGGCACCAGCTATCGGGCGTACCGAAGGCCTGCGCCTGCTGGTCGGCGATGAACCGGGCGACCTCCGCCTCGTCGGCAGGCTTCCAGCCCTGGTAACGGCTGGTCTCCTGATCGCTGCGGTAGGCGAACACCGCTGCCGTGTCCTCGTCGCGCAAGGGATCCAGGATCAGGCGCGTGGTCCGGATGATGGTGCCGGCGGGCGTGTCCATGCTGTTCCCCTTGAAGTCGCCCCAGGCGGTGCAGGTGCGAAGTATAGAAAAACTATCGAGTGAACATGCGAAACCGGCTCGATCCGCATGGTGTCTTGCCGCACACTCGGCCGCGATGAAGACGTCGCCAACGGCCCGGGGGGCGCATGCGTAGCAAGCTGTTCGTGCCCGGCGGGCGGCCGGAGCTCTTCGCCAAGGCCTTGGCCGGAGGAGCCGACGCGCTGTCGCTGGACCTGGAAGATTCCGTCCTGGACACGATGAAAGCCCAGGCGCGGGCGCATGTTGCCGCGTTCGTGGCCTCCGATGAAGCCCGCGCGGCCGCGAAGCTGATCATCGTGCGGGTGAATTCACTTGATGGCGAATATTTCGCGGACGACATCCGCGCCGTCACCCGCGACGGCCTGGGGCTCTTGAACCTGCCGAAGATCGAAACGGCCGCCCAGCTGCGCCAGGCGGTGCAGGCTATCGAAGCGGCCGAGCGGGAGAACGGCGTGGCAACGCCCATCCGCCTGTTGGTGAATATCGAGACGCCGCGCGCACTGGCCCATGCCGCCGCCATCGCCACCGCCGATCCGCGGGTGGCCGGACTGCAACTGGGTCTGGGTGACCTGTTCGAACCCTACCGCATCGACCGATCCGACCGGACCAACGTGCACGCGGCCATGTTCACCGTGCGCATGGCAGCGGCCGGGGCAGGTATCTTCGCCGTCGACGGCGCCTTCGCCGACATCGACGATACGGAAGGTTTCATGGCGGAGGCGGGCATGGCAAAGCGCTTGGGTTTCATCGGCAAGAGTTGTATCCATCCGCGCCAGGTCGCCCTGGCCCATGTGGTCTTCACTCCGTCGCCGGAGGAACTGGCGATGGCCCGCCGCGTGGTGGCGGCGGCGCGCGAAGCGAGCGAGACCGGGCGAGGCGCCTTCACCGTCGATGGCCGCATGATCGACCTGCCCTTCTTGAAGCGTGCTCAGGCGATCGTGGCCAGCACTCGATGATCCGCTGGTATCGGTGGGTTCTGGTGATCGGCCTGGCATCGGTCGCGTGGCTGGCGGCGGTTGCTGCGGCCTACGCCGATCCCGCGCGGGACGCGCTGACGCCGATGCGCACATCGGCGCTTCCGACGCTTCCGGTGGTTGCCACATCCGCGCACCTGGGCATGGTCGATGGGGCCGCGGTAGCCATCGTGGGCGACGCTGCCTGGGCGCTGGACGATGGCGCCACGGCCTGGCGTCGCGTGGCCTTGCCCGCGGGCCTGGTGCCAACCGACATGGCCGGGATCGCCAGCGACGGCAAGAGTAGTTACCTGCTATCGGGCAAAGGTGGCCACGTCGATAACGTGGCGCGCCTGGGGCTGCCACAGGGCGTGGGACTTGCCGTGCAATCGCTACCGGCCTTGCCCATGCCGCTGGACGGTGCCATGGCGGCCATCTCCGATTCGGCGATCTACGTAGGCGGCGACGCAGCGGGCGCCTTCCGCATCTTCCGCATCGATCCCGGCGCCGAACATCCGACGTGGTCGCCGGTACCGGGCTGGACGGGACCGGCGGATGTTTCTTCCATGGTGGTGCAGACCGGTGCGCTCATCATCTCCGTGCCGTCGGGCGATGGCGAGGCGATCTGGCGGTTCACCGCCGATGGCGGCTGGTCGCAGCGCGCGATTCTGCCAGGCCGCGTGCTGCCGGCAACGCCGCGTGCGATCGGCCAGGCGCACGTGCTTTACCTGATGGCGCCGGCCACGGGTTGCACACCCATCACGCCGGTAACCTTCCAGACCATTACCAGTGCGTGGAACAAGGTGCAGGGCAACGACCTGGCCCAGGTGCCCCTGGCAGTGATTCCCTGGCACGACGGCATCGCCTGGGCCAGCGCGGGGGAGGGGAACACGATCTTCAACGCCGCCCAGTTCCAGGGCGGCAAGCTGCTGCTGAAGTGGCTGGACTGGATTGTCATCGTGGTCTACCTGGCGTCGATGATCGGCATCGGGCTTTATTTCTACCTGCGGGAAAAACGCAACTCCACCTCGAACTTCTTCGTGGGTGGACGCAGCATCCCGTTCTGGGCGGCGGGTGTGAGCCTGTATGCGGCCAACACCAGTTCCATCAGTTTCATTGCCATCCCCGCCAAGGCCTTCGAGAGCAACTGGCAGTACCTCACCAACAACCTGATCGCCGTGTTCGGCCTGATGTTCGTGGCCGTGTGGATCGTGCCGCTGCTTCGCCGGCTGGACCTGATGAGCGTGTTCTCGTACCTGGAAACCCGCTTCCATCCCGCCATCCGCATGATCGCAAGCGCGCTGTGCATCCTTACCCAGCTGGGCAGCCGGATGAGCGTGATCCTGTTCCTGCCGGCGCTGGCCATTGCCACCATCACCGGCATCAGCACCACGTGGAGCGTGATCCTGATGGGCGGCTTCACCATCATCTACACCGCCATGGGCGGCATGAAAGCGGTGATCTGGACGGACTTCGTGCAGGTGATCGTGAAGATGGGCGGGGCGATATTCGCCATCGGCTTCATCATCTGGAGCCTGCATGGCGGCGTGGGGCAGTTCTGGCAC
>Ga0163162_10003421_pt1 | contig 15151 bp, 12 predicted proteins | sample S55metaG_FD_115310 | JGI IMG/M metagenome (GOLD analysis project Ga0163162, IMG submission 115310) | Switchgrass rhizosphere microbial communities from Kellogg Biological Station, Michigan, USA - S5-5 metaG | ecosystem: Host-associated > Plants > Roots > Rhizosphere > Soil | place: USA...
TCACCACGCTTTGCACCCCATCGGTGCTACTCGCGAGCTCTAATGCCGCTTCAGCCTCCTCGGGCTTTAAAGTTGCCATGAGGTATACCGTCCCATTTTCTGTCATCACTTTAATTTGCGTCGCATCCACATCATCGGAAGCAATTAACTTGGATTTTACTTTGGCGGTAATCCACGTATCACTCATTTTCGTCAACACAGATGAAGGGCTAGAAATCGTTACCAAATTATAAACATGTTTAACATCGGGAATTTGTTTGGCAATATTGCCGGCTTTTTCTTTTTGCCAAGCGGCCGGAGCTTGCCCTGCCAATAAAACTTCGCCATCCAAGGTTGCGATAGAGATATTCGCATTATTGAATTCCTTGGTTTCATAATTTAAGGCTTGGTAAATTTGCATGGTTGTATATTGATCGTTGAAATTTTTCTTCAGGCTATGATGATTATAAACAGCTTCTGCGCCAGTGGTTGCAACGTTCATGCAACCTTGCAAAAGTAGGATCAAGAAACAGAGACAAAATATTTTTTCTCGCATTGTCTTTCTCTAGTCGCCTTTATCATAGGAATTTATATTTTAATCCTAGCGTATAAATGCCAGCTTTTGGCGCGCCGACATTTTCAAGCGTTCTATACTTCGCAAAATCATATTCGCCGTAAAAACTGATATTAGCCGTCCAGCCGATATCCACCCCCGCCCCCACTTCATAACCTGCTTTCGTGGTATGGAAGTTTTCAAAGCGCGCAACTATGTAACCAAGGCGAGCATAACCCATTACGCTATCATCAAAGTAATAGCCGGGTAATAAGCTTGCACCATAACCATAAGACGTTCTCAAGCTGCCATTTTGATTTGGATTGTTATTAATGGTTGCCGTGGCTGGAATAGCAAATATTTCGCCGGCTAAATAAATAACGCTGTTGACCATGCCGCCATAGCCCGCTGTAATGATTGGGCTTATTCCTTGATACTTATTGCTGCCAACATACAAGCTAATGTATTGCAGCGCTGGCGCAAGATAAAATACACCGCCAGAGTTAGCCAATGCGGCTGTGGTGCTACTTAGCAATAAGCCACTCGCCAGTAAACACGAAGCCAATTTCTTAAGAGGAGATTTCAACATAACCATTTCCTTATGTGTGCAAAACAACTGGCATAGCCGTCAGTATACGTAGAAGCAAATGACGCAGCAAACTACATGGATTCAATCTTCACCGCAGGATCCACGTCAGCGTTATAATCCACGCCATCTACATTAAATCCAAATAACTGGAAGAAGTCATTACAATACCCTTCTACATCGCTCAAAGCCGCTAAATTTTCTGTCGTAATCGTTGGCCAAAGATTTGCGATAGCTTGTTGGACATCTGGGCGCATCTCTTTATCATCCACACGAATATAATTTTCGGCATCGCGCCCACCTACCGCACCATCACACAAATATTCGGCAAACAATCGATACATTTGCTCTATGCAGCCTTCGTGCAAACCTTTTTCTTTCATCACTTTAAATAACAAAGAGATATAAAGTGGCACAACAGGAATGGCAGCGCTGGCTTGCGTCACGACTGCCTTATCAACAGAAACTGCCGCCACACCATCAATGCTACTTAAACGTTGGTTGAGCTTATCTGCTGTCTTTTTTAAATCTTCTTTCGCCTTACCTATGGTTCCATCTTTATAAATGGCATAAGTTAATTCAGGGCCAATGTAAGAAAAAGCCACCGTCTGCACACCTTTAGCGAGCAATTTTTCGCTGGCAAGATACTCTATCCACATTTCCCAGTCTTCACCGCCCATCACGGCAACGGTATTAACAATATCGTCTGCATTGGCAGGTTCTATGGTTACTTCTTTTACTTCGCGCTTAAAAGCATCCACGGTTTTCCCCACAAAAGGGCGGCCAATTGGTTTTAAGGCTGATGAAAAAACTTGGCTGGTTTCTGGATGTACCCGTCTTGGGGAAGCAAGGCTATAGATAACCAAATCAACTTGCTGTAAATCGTCACGAATTAAAGCTGCTGCGCGCTCTTTAATTGTTTTAGAAAATGCATCGCCATTAATACTTTTTGCATAGTGTCCGGCTTGATGCGCCTGGTTTTCAAATGCGGCGGAATTATACCAACCAGCAGAAGCCGTGCGCTCACCTTCCGCTTCCCTTTCAAAGAACACGCCGATTGTTTTAGCCTGACAACCAAACGCGGCAACAATTCTGCTCGCCAAACCATAACCGGTTGAGCTTCCAATAACCAAAACCCGTTTAGGGCCAGAAAGAGGTGTTTGCGATTTCACATAATTAATTTGTTTCTCCACCATCTTGGCGCAGCCAGTTGGATGTGCAGTCGTGCAAATAAATCCGCGAACCTTTGGTTGTATAATCATTTGTCTCTCCTTAGCATGCTGCAGAAGTTTATCAGTCCTGCCGCTTACTGTCATGTTTACTGCTCTTGGCATTCAGGGGTATTCTGTTGATTAACTAGGGATGGTCAGTCATGAAATTACGCTTAAAAGTTTTAATCATTTTAGCCGGTATGTGGATCACCGTTTCTCTCTTGACTTACCTGTATTCTAAATCCGCTCTTATTAGCGAATATTCAAAACTAGAAAAAACTGACGTCATTGCGGATATTGAGCGCACCCGTAACATGCTCCATACAATCTTATATTCCGTCCAGTTATTAAATACCGACTGGAGCCATTGGGATGACTCTTACCAATTCATGCAAGATAAGAATAATACTTTCATTAAATCAAACTTGCCCTACACCACGTTTGCTAACTCCAATATCAATTTAATTTTGTTTTTCGATACCCATGGAAAACTCTTTTATGGCACAAATTATGATTTATCCACCAAGCGCTTCGCCCCTATTCCACAACAATTGATTAATTATTTGGAATCTACCTTTTTTACCCAATTGAAAAGCCAAAACGCTGGCCAATTAGGTTTGGTGAAAACAAAAGAAGGCTATGTTGTATTAAGTGCTATGCCCATTCTCAAAAGCGCGGGCGAAGGCCCTTCTCGAGGCATGTTAGTGATGGGTTATTATTTAACGAATAACCAAATCCAAAAAATCTCCCATATCATCAACATGGATATCCAGTTTTTTTCTTTACCCATCTCCCTAGAAGACGCTAACTTGAGGCAGGCTTATCAAAATCTGCAAGAAGGGAACCCCTATTTTCTTTCTTTCGAGCATAAAAATTTCCTTTATGGCTACACCTTTATTAGGGACATAGAAAACAAACCCATCGCTATCTTGCGAATTACCACCGAACGGCAACTTTATAATGAGGGCTTAAGAACGATTAACCGCTATCTGGTTATTGTATTAGGGACAGGCGTGTTATTTTTAATCTCCATTTGGTATTTATTAAAAATCTTTGTCTTGGACCGTCTGATCAGCCTCAGCAAACAAGTCATCGAAATAAACTCAGAGAGCCAATTCAATACCCGGATTCATGTCAAAGGCAAAGATGAATTAAGCACCATGGTCGCTGCCATCAATTCACTGATGGAAATCATTGAGCTCACTCAAGAGCAACTCAAATATCGTATTCAGCTACGTACCGAAGAATTAGAACATCTCTCCAAGCTTAATAAAAATCTCTACACCGAGATGACCCACCAAAAGGAAACCGAGGTTAAATTGCGTGAAGGCGAAAGAATGCTAAGACAAATGGCGTACTATGACGTCTTGACCGCTTTACCCAATCGATTATTCTTTAATGAGTTGCTGCAAAACATCATTGTCCAATCCTCGCGTACCGGTACCCGTTTTGCCGTCTTCTTCTTAGATGCTGATAAGTTTAAAAATATTAACGACACCTACGGCCACACCATTGGCGATAGGTTCTTAAAACATACGGCTACTCAATTAACCCACTCCATACGCGAAAGCGACATAGCCGCACGTCTTGCAGGGGATGAGTTTATTATTGTCTTAAATAACATTAGCGATACTCACCATGTCAGCCGCGAAGCCAATAAAATTTTAAAAAGCGTTTCCGTGCCCTTTTTCGTGGACAATACCGATATAAAATCCACCTACAGCATAGGGATTTGTCTTTACCCCAACGACGGAACAACGGTTGAAGAACTGGAAAAACATGCCGACATCGCGATGTACTATGCTAAAAGGCAAATGGGTAATTCATTTTGTTTTTACCATGACATTCCACATTCAGATAGCCTGCAACAAAAAACTTAATGCATAATTGCAACGTGGTTTATAATAAAAATATAGTGAATCAAGCTGCGAAATAATTTTTGAAAATGTTTACCTTTTAAGTGTTACTCATTAAAGATATGAAACAAGAGTGCGACATTCACATACCACACTCAGATACATTCTGATGTTACTTAGTAATCTCCCTAATAGTTGTATACTTTTCTAAATGCTAGTGTTAAATTTATTCATTGTTAACAATCGAAAGGAAACCACCACATGGCAAGAGCTAGAACTGCAACAAAACGTAAATCAGCAAAAACAACCAAAGCTAAACCACGTAGAAAAGTTGCTAAGAAATCTAAAGTAGCTAAAGTGGTTAAACGTAAAAAGTCTGCCAAGAAAGCTAAAGCTAAGGCAGCTCCAAAAAAACGTAAAACACGCAGACGCGCCAAAAAAGCTGCGAAGTAATCACACTCAAATAAAAAGGGCCTCGCGAAAGCTAGGCCCTTTTTCTTTTCCCCCGCAATACTCTTTTCTTAATGAACATCCGCGAAACGTTTTACTTTAAAAACTTTATGGTGATAAGCAATCGTCTTGGATGTTGCAGTCTTAGGATGGCGCCCTGCCACTTTATTCGGATGGTACGCATGAACTTTATACGTATGCGCCACCTTGGCTGGATGTTGCTTTGCTGTTGCTGTGATTGCCTTAGGCTTTTGCTTGGCTGAAGGTTTGGCTGCAGCAGACATAGACTTGGTTGCGTTCACTGTTTGGTGTTTAGCTTGATGCTTAGCATTGTGCTGGTGCAGCGCTTTGGAATTACGATGCGCTTGCTTCTTGGTCTCAACCGTCTTCTTCGCTGCATGAACCTTGGCTGGTGCAGCTGGTGCAGTTTGAGTTGCTGGGGCATCAGTGATTGGAGTCACGTCAGATTCGACTAACTGAATCGATGGCATCTTAACGTTATTCTCAGCAAACGTTGGAGTAAGCGCTTGGCTATGCGCAGTCGCAATTGCTTTTGAAGCTTGCTTGGCTGTTCCCACTTCATGCGCTTTTTCCCCTAAGGCCGCTTGCAACTGTGGCACATTAATCTTATTGACCATCTCTTCAGCTTCATCCATTGCCTGGGCTGCCGCCTTGGTTTGCGCTGTTACAACCTTTGGTATCGCACCATTTTTAGGCACAATATAAAACTCATCTTTTTCAGTCCCATCTACTAAGCGCGCCCCTTCAGGCACGATGGCATCCACTAGCTTATCGTCGGCTGTTGCTACCTCTAGCGCTTGCGCGGTAAGCTTCGTTTCTTCACCGAGATGCGCGGTCGAAGATTGATTAGATGGTGGTTTTGCGATGACCATACTAGATAAAGCCGTCGCGGTAAAAATAAAAACAACTTCCTTAAACCCCCTCATGACAAACCCCTTTTATTGATGTTAGCTGGCAACAGTATATGTCGTATTATGTTTCGCATCTATGATGCTACTCTGTGGCTGGCTTGCACCACCCCCTAATATTGACTATCATAGCCGCCCTTATCAATAGGAAATAAGCTGTGAAAATTCTTTGTGTCATCCCTAGCCGCATCCAATCAACCCGTTTGCCTCGCAAACCGGTGCTGCCCATTCAAGGCAAGCCTATGGTGCAATGGGTGTACGAGAATGCTGCACGCTGTGATTTGCTTGCCGATGTGATTGTAGCGACCGACAGCAAAGAAATTGCCGACATTATTACTGGCGTAGGTGGCAAAGTTGAAATAACTGACCCAGATATTCCAACCGGGTCTGAACGAGCTGCAGCTGTTGCTGAACGCTACCCAGATATGGACGTGATTATTAACTTACAAGGTGATGAACCTTTTATTAAACCTTCTATGTTAAAACAACTAGTCCAACCTTATTTATCCGGCGAAATGCCAGAAATGACTACGCTTGCGTATCCGCTAGCAAAAGATAAGTTTCAAGACCCAGGCGCCGTGAAAGTTGTTACCGATTTACATCAGAATGCGATTTATTTTTCACGTGCACCTATCCCGTATTTTCGTGCTTCGCAATCAGCACCTGTCTATCACCACATGGGCTTGTATGCTTTTCGCCGCGACTTCTTACTGCATTACAAAACATTGCCGCAAACACCTCTTGAGTTAGCCGAATCGTTAGAACAATTGCGTGTCCTTGAAAATGGTTACAAAATTCGCGTTTGCTTAACTGAAGATAAAACCTTAGAAATTAATACCCCTGAAGAATACGCGCTAGCGCAACATTTTAATTATGTGGATGTCGCCTAGCCATTACGATCCACTTCTGAAAAACCAAAACGAAGGTAAAAAACCGTGCAAGATAAATTACGAAATATCGCCATCATCGCCCACGTTGACCATGGTAAAACAACTTTAGTCGACCAATTATTACGTCAAACATCTAGTGTCTCCAAAAAGACTGACACTAACCTCATCATGGATAGCAACGATTTAGAACGTGAACGCGGCATTACCATTCTTGCCAAAAACACTGCCATTCGTTGGCAGGATTACCGTATTAATATTGTCGACACACCCGGTCACGCTGACTTTGGTGGCGAAGTTGAACGCATACTCTCTATGGTTGATTCAGTCTTATTAGTCGTCGATGCTGTCGATGGCCCTATGCCACAAACCCGCTTTGTTACACAAAAAGCATTTGCGCGCGGATTAAATCCTATTGTTGTTATTAATAAAATTGACAGACCTGGTGCACGACCTGATTGGGTCATGGATCAAGTGTTTGATCTTTTTGATAATCTCGGCGCTACCGATAAGCAATTAGATTTTCCAGTTGTTTACGCCTCAGCTTTGCAAGGTTATGCGATGCTTGATTTAAATGATGCTAGCGAAACCATGGAGCCTTTATTAGAAACCATAGTTAAACATGTACCTGCTCCCGATGTTGATCCATCTGGCCCATTCCAAATGCAAATCAGTACGCTGGATTACTCTAGCTATGTCGGCATGATAGGCGTAGGCAGAATTAAACGCGGCCAAGTCAGAAGCAATATGCCAGTGATGATTATTGATCGCGAAGGCAAAACCCGCCAAGGCCGTATTTTGCAAATCATGGGTTATCTTGGTTTAGATAGAACTGAAGTACCGAATGCTTTTGCTGGCGATATTGTCGCTATTACGGGTATTGATGAGTTAAAAATTTCCGACACCATTTGCGATCCGGCTAACGTCGAAGCTTTGCCTGCCTTAACCGTTGATGAACCTACCGTGAGCATGACGTTTCAAGTTAATACGTCACCGTTTGCTGGTAAAGAAGGTAAGTATGTTACTAGCCGTAAAATCCGCGAACGTTTGTACCAAGAGTTATTACACAATGTCGCATTACGTGTTGAAGACACGGTCGATCCTGATAAATTCAAAGTTTCAGGACGTGGCGAATTACATTTATCCATTTTAATTGAAACCATGCGCCGTGAAGGTTTTGAATTAGCGGTTTCACGACCGGAAGTCATCACCAAAATGGTAGATGGCGAAGTACATGAACCGTATGAAACTCTTACCATTGACGTACCTACAGAATATCAAGGTGCCATTATGGAGCGCTTAGGTAGCCGTCGCGGCGACTTAAAAAACATGGTAACAGATGATAAAGGCCGTGTGCGTCTTGATTATGTTATTCCGTCACGCGCTCTCATTGGGTTTCATACTGACTTTTTAACCCTTACCTCTGGCACCGGCATCATGAATCACATTTTCAGCCATTATGGGCCAGCCGCTAAAGGTGAAATTCCACATCGTTTAAGTGGGGTTTTAATTTCCAATTTAGCTGGCACTGCGCTTGCGTATTCGCTATTTAATTTGCAAGATCGTGGCCGTATGCTGATTCATCCACAAACTGACGTATACGAAGGTATGATTGTTGGTATTCACACGCGCGACAATGATTTGGTCGTGAATGTTTGCAAAGCAAAACAACTTACCAACATACGTGCTGCGGGTTCGGATGAAAATATTCTCTTAATCCCACCTATTATCATGAGTCTTGAGCAAGCATTAGAATTCATTGAAGACGATGAATTGGTTGAAGTGACACCGCAATCTATTCGTGTTCGCAAGAAGTTCTTGAAAGAGCATGAGAGGAAGCGTAAATAGCCATTCCGATTCCCTTCTCCCACAAGTGGGAGAAGGGTTTATTATAATTTATAAACCAAATCTAACTGTCTTGCGGCGCGGACATCGTCTAGGCGGCGTACGGGTAGGGAATAAGGGGCGCCTTTTAGTAGTTCGGGGTTTTCTTTGGCTTCATTAATGATTTGAATTAACGCATCAGCAAACGCATCTAAGACATCTTTGCTTTCCGTTTCGGTTGGCTCTATCAATAAACACTCTGGCACTAATAATGGGAAATACATAGTAGGCGCATGAAAACCATAATCGAGTAAACGCTTGGCCACATCCAAAGCGGTAATATGTAAAGTTTTAGCTTCATTTTTCAAGGTGATAATAAATTCATGGCTAGCGCGACGTCCCGGATAAGCCAAGGTAAACCCGGCATTTTTTAAACGTGTTAATAAATAATTAGCGTTTAACGTAGCAAATTCCGAGACGCGTTCTAAACCTTCTTTCCCCAATAAGCGCGCATACAAAAATGCTCGCAAAATAATCCCAGCATTACCCATGAAAGCTGACAAACGACCAATAGTTTGCGGACAATCTTTTTCTGTCAGCCAACGATAACGATCACCTTCTTTGGTGACACGCGGCACCGGCAAAAAAGGTAGCAAACGTTCATTTGCAACAACAGGACCGCAACCTGGACCGCCGCCGCCATGCGGTGTAGCAAATGTTTTGTGTAAGTTAAGATGCACCACATCAAAACCCATCTCGCCTGGACTCACTTTTCCCATGATGGCGTTAAAATTTGCGCCATCGTAATAAAGTAAACCGCCAGCTTCATGCATAATATTGGCAATTTCTTTAATCTTTTCTTCAAACACACCTAAGGTAGATGGGTTAGTTAGCATAATCCCCGCGGTCTTTGGCCCAACCGCTGCTTTTAATGCAGCAAGATCGACATTGCCATCAGCGCCAGTTGGAATTTCATGCACGGTATAACCACATTGCACAGCAGAAGCAGGATTCGTACCATGCGCAGCATCCGGGACAAGAATTTCCGTACGCAAAAAATCATTGCGCGAGTTATGATATGCGCGAATCATGGCAACACCAGCAAATTCACCTTGCGCACCCGCCATGGGAGAAAGCGCTGCGCCTTTCATGCCGGTTACCATTTGTAATATTTCTTGCAGTTCATAAGCGCAAGCTAAATAACCTTGGCTATTTTCTTCTAATGACAAAGGATGATGCTGTAAAAAACCATCCAATGAAGCAAGTCGATTTGCACCGCGAGGATTATATTTCATGGTGCAAGAACCTAGCGGGTAAAAATGCGTATCAATAGAAAAATTCTTTTGCGATAAACGCGTGTAGTGACGCACGACTTGCAATTCAGACACTTCCGGTAAATTAGGTTTATCCTGACGTAATAATGCCGATGGAATGTCATCAATCTTATTGGTTGATGTTAAAGGCCACTGTGACTTTGAAAATCGGCCAGGCCGTGATTCATCAAAAATTAAGCCGGACATGCTATTTTTCTCCCTTCCAATACATCACGCAAATGATTCGCTAAGCGCTTAATATCATCACTACTTTTAGTTTCAGTCGCGCATAGCAATAAACAATTTTCTAATTCTGGATACGTTTCATTGAGAGCAAAGCCGCCTTGAATGCGACGCGCCGCTAATTCATGCAACACTTGTTCAACCGGTTGCGACAAACGCAATACGACTTCATGAAAAAATGGACTGTTAAATACGACTTCCACACCTGGAATAGCCGTTAATGTTTGTTGCATTTCGCGCGCGTTCTGATGGCAAGCTATGGCAATGCGTCGCAAACCCAGCGGGCCCATTAAGCTCATGTAAATCGTCGATGCTGTCACCATTAAGCCTTGATTAGTGCAAATATTTGAAGTCGCTTTTGCGCGACGAATATGTTGTTCGCGCGCTTGCAGTGTCAACACATAACCCCATTTATCATCGAGATCTTTTGTGCGTCCAACAATACGCCCTGGCATCTGGCGCACATGGGCTTCTTTCGCGCATAAAAATCCATAATAAGGGCCGCCTGATGCTAGCGGTATGCCTAAAGGTTGGCCCTCACCGCAAGCAATATCAACACCTTGCTTTCCCCATTGACCAGGCGGTTTGAGTAATGCCATCGCCATAGGGTTAACAACGCCTATGGAAATAATTTGTTGTTCGCTCGCAAAATCACTTAACGCATCGACATCTTCTAACACGCCAAAAAAATTAGGTTGCGGAATAACTAGCGCAGCGACATCTTCATTCATTAATTTTTTTAATTTAGAAAATGCAATTTTGCCGGTTTCTTTTTCGTAAGGTATTTCAATAATTTTTATATCTTGCTGGGCTACAATCGCTGCTACTGTTTTCTGATAAAATGGATGCAAAGAACGCGGCAACAGAATGGTAGTTTTATTTTTTTTATTTAAACGCACCGCCATTAGAATTGCCTCGGCCAAGGCAGATGCGCCGTCATAAAGTGAAGCGTTAGATACATCTAAACCCATCAAACTTGCCATCATGGTTTGAAATTCATAAATCAATTGCAAGCTACCTTGGCTAGCTTCTGCTTGATACGGTGTGTAAGCCGTATAAAATTCACCGCGGGTTGCAACTTCCCATACGGCAGCAGGAATATGGTGTTCATAAGCACCGGCGCCAATAAAACAAAGTAAATTACTATCTTGTTTAGCGCGCTCACGAGCGAGTTGACCTAATTCCATTTCCGGCATACCAGCCGGCATGTTTGCTAATGAAACATGGCGCAAGGAATTGGGAATTTCATCAAACAATGTCGTAATGCTATCCACTCCTATGGTTTCAAGCATGGCTTTTATATCTTGTTCGGTATGAGGGATAAACGGCATAGCTTAGTGCGCCTCTGAAGAAACAACTTTGGAATATTCACCTGCATCCAATAATTCGCTTTGGCGGCCTTCTGTGGGCTTAACGCGGAACAACCAGCCACGTCCGTAAGGATCTTGGTTGATTAACTGTGGGTTTTCAATAACAGCTTCATTAACTTCAATCACTTCGCCAGGAACTGGGCAATACACATCTGCTGCTGCTTTCACTGATTCGATGACCGCACATTCTTGGCCGCTATGAAGGTTGCTTTCGATTTCAGGTAATTCTACATAAACTAAATCGCCTAACATTGTTTGCGCATGATCGGTAATGCCGACGGTTAGATGATCATCTTCTTTGCGTACCCATTCGTGGGTTTTGGTATATTGCAATTGCTGAGGAATGTTACTCATTTTTTACTCCGTTTCTAGACTAATTTTTTGCCGTGACGTACAAAAGGGGGATTGACGACCATGGCGGGAATATTCTTATTGCGTATCTCGACTGAACAATGCGCAGCCGTTCCGACTGGCACGCGTGCCAACGCAATACTTTTTTCTAAGGTTGGGGAATAGCCTCCACTTGTTACTTCACCACTACCGTCACCATTCATTAATACTGTTTGATGGTTGCGAATAATGCCAGGCCCATCTAACACTAAGCCGACTAAACGCCACTTGATACCATCTTGTAGTTGTTTTTCTAACGCTCTACGCCCAATAAAATCGCGCTGTTGCGGTTCTAAACCCACCGTCCATGCTAAGTTCGATTCTAATGGGGTTACCGTTTCATCCATATCCGCGCCATATAAATTTAAGCCTGCTTCCAAACGCAAGGTATCTCTCGCCCCTAAGCCGCAAGGCGCAACACCATTGGTGTGCAGCAATTCCCAGGCACGGTTTGCTTCTGTCATTGGCAAGATAACTTCAAAACCATCTTCACCGGTATAACCTGTGCAGGCTATAAACCAATCACCGGCACTAATGAAAGTAAATGGTTTGAGTTGTTGGATAGCTTCGCGGTGATTTGGTAATAACGCTGACATAATGGCGCGCGCCTTGGGGCCCTGGATAGCAAGCATGACTAGATCGGTGCGTTCTGTCAGTTCAAAAATAAACTGACTGCTTTGCTTTTTCATCCAAGCAATATCTTTTTCGCGGGTACCGGCATTAATAACGAGACGATAAAAATCATCTGCTATTTTGTAAACGATTAAATCATCTATCACGCCGCCTTGCTGATTCAGCATGCAGGTATAAAGTGCTTTGCCAGGGGTTAAGCGATCAATATTATTTGCAAGCAAGTAACGCAAATAAGCAGCAACATCTTTACCTTGCAAATCAACGACCCCCATATGGGAAACATCGAACATACCGGCTTGTTGTCTGACTTCATGATGTTCTTGTAATTGCGACCCATAATGCAATGGCATATCCCAGCCGGCAAAATCGACAATTTTTGCATTAGCTTTTACATGCAAATCATAAAATGGTGTGCGTTTGCCCATGGTCAAATCCTTTTAAGCCCTTTTATGGAAAAGCCGCTCAGCAGTATAGCGACTTGGCTAACTTTGGCAATCCTGCTCTATTTCCCACGGCAAGCCGTGTAAAAAGATTTTTTAAAAAACTAAATTGGTTGGTTGCGGTCAAACCTAATGAACGCAAAGCTTGAATACCCGTTTTATTGTTTTCAAATAAGCGCTTTATAAAATCGACACCGTTTAATAACATTTGATTGTCAGCTCTGCGCCAGCGTTCATAACGCCGCAAGGTATATAAACTGCCATAATCTCTTTTATGCAGATAAGCATCTATGATCACTTCCGCTAAACTCACTGCATCCAACAATCCTAAATTCACCCCCTGACCTGCCAGAGGATGCATGGTATGCGCCGCATCGCCAATTAAAGCTAAACGATTTTTGACATATTGTTTAGCTTGCTGTTTTTGCAAAGGAAACGCATAGCGTTTTTCTACGGCTTCTATTTCTCCTAAACAAGCTAGCGAAGCTGCCATTAATTCTGCTTTAAAAGAGTCATTAGATAAATTTTGCAAACGTACTGCTTCAGTTTCTTGGTTTGACCAAACAATAGATGAGGTATGCGCATCAATTAATGGCAAAAATGCCAATGGGCCATGTTCATGAAACACTTGGCGCGCTATTTTTTTATGTGGTAAAGCCGTACGCACGGTCGCGACAAGTGCTTGTTGGCCGTAATCAATCTTGGCAAGCGCAATATTGGCTTTTTCTCTTACCCAAGAATTAGCGCCATCGGCTGCTACACATAAACGCGCGCGGAACTGCCTATCATCGCTTGTTGTCACAGAGATAGCGTTTTCTTCTTCTTGCCAACTAGTTAATTGTACCGGTGCTATTAATTCCACTTGCGGATATTGTTTTATTTTTTCCAGCAATGTAGCTTGCATCACGTTATTTTCAACGATATAGCCTAGCAAGGCTTCGCCAATATCGGTGCTATCGAATTGAATATCGCCGGCTTGCTTTGCTTCCCACACTTCAATACGTTTAAATGGACTGACGCGTTTTTGCTGCATGGCTTGCCAAACATTTAAATTTTGGAAGATACGTTGCGATGATAAAGCAATCGCGCTAACACGATGATGATAAAGTTTTTCGTTTGCGGCTAGCGAAGACAAATCTTGTGAGTCTAAAATAACAATTGATAACGACGTTTGTTGCAAGAGAGCAGCCGCGAAGGCTAGACCTACCATGCCGCCGCCAATAATCATGATATCGTGTGAATAGGCTTGCATTTTCACCTCTTTGCATCTTGCTAAAATGGCAAGACTAAATCTGGCTTAACCGATAACATCCATTCTCTAAATAATTGTTGAATGTTTTCTAAAATCGATTCATTCAATGCTTCAAAACGTAAAATAAGGTAAGGCGTCGTGTTAGATGGCCGCACTAAACCCCAACCTTCAGAAAAATTAACTCGCAAGCCATCAATTGTCATTAATTCGTGAGTCGCAGAGAATTTTGCGTTATCAATGAGTTGCTGCATTAAGTGAAATTTTTCTTCTTCTGTGACTAATATTTTTAATTCTGGCGTGTTAATACTATTGGGGATGCCCGCAAACAAACTGGCACTATCTTCATTTTGCTGCGCCAAAATTTCTAACAAACGCGCGCCTGCATACAACGCATCATCAAAACCAAACCATCTATCTTTAAAAAAGAAATGACCGCTCATCTCACCGGCCAAGGAGGCGTCTAATTCCAACATTTTCGTTTTAATAAACGAATGGCCGGTTTTCCACATGATGGCTTCACCGCCTTTGGCGTGAATTAATAATGGCAATTGATTGGTACATTTCACATCAAAAATAATTTTTGCTTTTGGTTTAACTGCTAATAAAGCTTTAGCATAAAGCATGAGTAAACGATCAGAGCAAATCACTTCGCCTTTGCTTGTTACTATGCCTAAGCGATCACCGTCACCATCAAAGGCAAGACCAATATCTGCTTGTTTTGCTTGCACGGTTTTGGCGAGATCTTTTAAATTTTCGGCATGACTAGGATCGGGGTGATGGTTAGGGAAACGACCATCTACTTCGCAATATATTGCTTCAACTTCACAGCCTAACGCTTCAAACAACTGCGGCGCAATCATGCCAGCGACGCCATTTCCGGCATCGACTACAACTTTTAGTGGCCGGGCAAGCGTGATGTTATTTTTTACTTGCTGAAGATAAGAATCGACTATGTGCATCTCTTGTTGCACGCCTTGCTTATCATCTTGAACAAATTGCTGCGCTATGATGCGGTGATATAAGGCTTTGATTTCTTCTTCTGTTAATGAGCGGCCTTTTACTACCATTTTTAAACCATTGTAGTTGGAAGGATTATGGCTACCCGTTAACATCACGCCAGCCGGTTTTGCGAGTACGTGAGTTGCATAATAAAGTAACGGCGTAGGTACCATGCCAAGATCAATGACATCGCATCCTGCCGCAAGCAAACCGTCGCTTAATTGCTTTGTAAGTGA
>Ga0163162_10003425_pt1 | contig 15147 bp, 9 predicted proteins | sample S55metaG_FD_115310 | JGI IMG/M metagenome (GOLD analysis project Ga0163162, IMG submission 115310) | Switchgrass rhizosphere microbial communities from Kellogg Biological Station, Michigan, USA - S5-5 metaG | ecosystem: Host-associated > Plants > Roots > Rhizosphere > Soil | place: USA: Michigan...
AACGTCCTGGCAGATAGGGGCGCGGCGGATACGCTGATGTTCGAAAAGAAGGGGTTGATCTATACCCTGCTGGACGGAAAGGGGAAGGCTATCGGTGTCCCCATCAAAGCCAGTTCCCTGTACAGCAAACCGACGCTGGCCAACCTGGAGCAAAAGTTTGAACAAAACCGGGAAAAACGAAAACCCTACCGGGAGGCATTGAAAACGGCGATCGGGGAAGTATTCCGGGATTATCAGCAGATCACCAGAGAATCCCTTATCCGCGAGCTGGCTGAAAGGAATATTACCACCTTGTTCCGGGCAAATGAGCAGGGTTTTACCTACGGGGTCACTTTTGTGGACCATACGAACCGCACGGTATTTAACGGCAGCGATCTGGGAAAGGCTTTTAGCGCCAAAGCGATCCTGGAGCGGTTGGGCGCCACTGATCAAAAGCGCCAGCAGGTAAAGAAGACCTGGTTAAAACCGGCCCCTTCACAAAAAACCTATCTGCCGGCAAGCAAACCCAAAACCTATCTGCCTCCGGCAGAGACGGGTGGGTATCTGAAAGGGCTTTTGGGTAAATCGACCGCGGACGCTGCGCCGGTCGTTCCTCGGAAAAAGAAGAAAAGCAAGGAAGAAAATCAGGGATTGGATCAAAGCTAATGCAGACGGGAGAAGATATACAGGGCTTGCGCAAAATACTGGACATGACCAGGCTGATCAGCCTGGCGATCCTGATTATCCATTTTTATATTACCTGTTATGCCGCCTTCCAGGCCTGGCACTGGACAGCGGGTATTACCGACCGGATCGTCGGAAATATTGCCCGGACGGGCCTGTTCAGCAATGACTGGAAACCCAAGCTGGCGGCGCTGCTGTTCCTGGCGATCACGCTGATCGGGGCGAAAGGGAAAAAGGACGAGCAGATCAGGAAGGATACGATCGCCCTACTGATCGGCCTGGGCTTGTTGTTTTATTTTGCCGGCGTTCTATGTTTTTACTTAAGTGCCGCGCCGCCGGTCATTGCGGTTTCCTATATGGGCCTGACGGGGCTGGGCTACCTGCTGGTATTGACCGGCGGCGGGCGCTTGTCCCGCCTGCTCAAATCGGTGCTCAATCCCGATATTTTCAATACCGATAACGAGAGCTTCCCGCAAGAGGAGCGCCTGCTGGAAAATGAATACTCCATCAATCTGCCGGCGAAGTATAACCTGAAGGGAAAGTTGCGCGACAGCTGGATCAATATCATCAATCCTTTCCGGGGTGTGATCGTGGCGGGGACGCCGGGAGCGGGTAAAAGCTATTTCGTGATCCGGCACATCATCGGGCAGCATATAAAAAAGGGTTTTTCGATGTTTTTGTACGATTATAAGTTTGCGGACCTATCCACCATCGTTTATAATATGCTGCTGAAGTACCAGGCGAATTACCCGGTCAGGCCCAAAGTATGGGTGGTCGATTTTGAGAAGATCATCCATCGCTGTAACCCGCTGTACCCGGAAAGTATGGAGGATATCACCGATGCTTCCGAGTCGTCGCGCACGATCATGCTGGGGCTTAACCGGGACTGGATCAAAAAACAGGGCGAGTTCTTTGTCGAATCGCCGATGAATTTCCTGACGGCGATCATCTGGTATTTGCGCTGCTATAAGGAAGGGCGATATTGCACCTTACCACATGTGATCGAGTTGATGCAGGTGGATTATGATCCGCTTTTCGCCATCCTGCAGGAGCAGGAAGAGATCAAGGTATTGATCAATCCATTCGTTTCCGCCTTTCAGAATAAAGCGAAGGAGCAACTGGAGGGGCAGATCGCCAGCGCCAAGATCGGGCTGGCCAGGTTATCTTCGCCGCAATTGTATTATGTACTGAGCGGCAATGATTTTACGCTGGACGTGAATAACCCGCAGGAGCCGAAGATCGTTTGCATGGGTAACAACCCGCAGAAGCAGCAGATCTACGGGGCGGTGCTGTCCCTGTATATTTCCAGGATGATCAAACTGGTGAACCGAAAGAACCAGCACAAATGCAGCCTGATCTTTGACGAGTTCCCGACGATCTATTTTAACAATATCGACAGCCTGATCGCTACGGCCCGCAGCAACAAAGTGGCGACCACCCTGGCGGTACAGGATTTCAGCCAGCTGAAAAAGGATTATGGCGCGGAGCAAGCGGATGTGATCACCGGGATCATCGGCAATATCATTAGCGGGCAGGTCACCGGGGATACGGCCAAAACCTTGTCGGATAATTTTGGCAAGATCGTGCAGGATAAGAATAGTATGACGATCAACAGTTCGGATACTTCAACGACCAGGGCGACCCAACTGGACTATGCGATACCGGCGGCGAAGATCGCGGGACTTTCTTCTGGTGAATTCGTGGGCATGGTGGCGGATAACCCGGATAGCAAGATCAAACTGAAGGTCTTTCATTGCGAAATACAGAACGATCACGCGGCGATTGCCAGGGAAGAAGCGGCATACAGGCCTATCCCGGTCAGCAGCCCGGTTTCCGCCGAGGATATCCAGGAAAACTATAAGCGGATCAAGGCGGAGGTTCGGCAGTTGATGGAGGAGGAACTGGCGCTGATCTCCGGAAGGCGGGGGCCTGACGGTGAGGGAGGAGCGGTTTCACACTGACCAATTAAAAAATAAAATCCCCTGAGCCCTTGCGGCCGGGGATTTTAAACCTAAACCTTATCACAATGATGGCGGGTTGCCATCATTAATTGAACGGCTAATTTACAAAAAATTGTGCCGGTTTGAATTCGTCGGTGTAAATTAATGTTATTCAGCGGTTTGTATTTTTATTTGCGGGGAGCTCTATTTTTGATTATTTTAATGGCGTTATGGGACAAGTGCTGCGTATTACTTACAATAATTCCGATTACAGTTTCCAGCTGTTAAACCAGCGGCCGGTAAGCAAGGAAACCGAAACGATCCAGATTTTACTCAATGGGACCACGCAAACCCTGGTTTGCCGGAACGGGCAATGGCTGCCCGGCGAACAGGCGGATATGCCGGATAGGGGACTGGTTGATGCGATCGGGAAAGCGATCGCGTTGCGGTTCCGCATTTGATATGCTTTACCGGTGAAAAATTAGCTATTCGCTTATCAGCTGGAAAACAATATGCGGTCCCGTGCTTTCTCAACTACTTCATAATCTTCTTTCCACCATGCCTTTTCCCCGGCTGCCGGCGGTCTTTTCAGGCCTAATTTGATCCCTTTGGCTTTTGCTTTGGCGACTGCGTCCCGCCATTCGAAATGATCAAACATGGAGAGCGCCTGGATCGGGTTGATTGAACAGAAATACCGTTAAAAAACGGTATTGCGGATAAAAATTAATTCATTACTTTTCATTCATCTAAAAAAATGCGGCAGTTCATTAATAAGGACCAATAGGAGCGGTACGGGCTTGTTTTTAGTGCCCGCCCCATAACATGATGCTGCCGGCTTTATCAGGTGATTCATATGAAAGAGGAGAGCTACATTGAACTGGCATTTGACCAGGTATCGGACAGACCGCAAACGCATGTGCTGATCATCGGCGTGGGTAATTACCCCTATCTCAAAGGCGGTTCGCAGGAAGAAGCGCAGACGGTCATCGGCCTGCAACAACTGGAGCAATTAACCTCTCCGCCGGAATCCGCGCTGGCGCTGTTCCGGACCTTTACCGAATTTGAGAAACAGGGTATTTTGATCAATCCGCTGGGCAGCATCGATGTATTGATTTCTGCTGCGCCGGGTGCCAATATACCGGATGATTTAAACTACCGGGCTGCAACGATAAGAAATGTGGAACTTGCTTTTGATGCCTGGTGGAAACGCTGCGACCGGAATAAAGATAATACGGCCATTTTCTTTTTTTGCGGTCACGGCCTGGAGAAAGGTGATCAGTACTTATTGACCGAGGATTTCGGTGAAAATCCGAGAAATCCCTGGCGGGGTGCATTTGCGTTTGATACTACCCGTTCTGCTTTCCATGGCTGCGCGGCGCAAACCCAATTATTTTTTATCGATGCCTGCCGCCAGGTGACCGGCGGTATGCTCGAAGCCAATTTATCCGGCATACCTGGCTTGGCTACCGGCAGCTACATCGGCACGGAATCGATCTATAACCTGACGATAAAAGCGGCGGCACAGAACAGGAATGCTTATGGGCAGGAGGGCAGCGCTTCGTATTTTACAAGCGCATTGATCAGGGGTTTAAGCGGGCATGCTTCAACGTCGAACGAGGACGACGAATGGATCGTCGAAACCGGCAGACTGGCCTTATTGATGACGCAATTGATTAAACTGGAAAATGAAAGCCAGGGCTTCCCGCAGCGTTGCCCCTATGTGATGGGAGAATCGAAAGCGATCATCCGCCTCAAAGAAGTGCCGGAGGTCATATTGCAGGTAAATTGTAACCCCGATGCAGCGCTCGAACACGCGGCGCTTTCCTGTATTGAGCCGGTTAGCCGGGAGCGCCGGCAGCGGGAGCCAGCCGGGTCGCCCTGGGAAATTCCTTTAAAAGCGGGCGTATATGAATTGCAGGCAAGTTTTGCAGGGCGGCAATATACGGACAGCAGGAAGATGACCACGGTGATACCGCCTTTTAAAAAAGAAAGGATCAAGTGTCAATGAAAATCATTAAGAATTCAGGAAATGGCTATATACGGGGTGTGATTTCTTCCCACGAATCATCCAATGAGTTTATACCCAAACGGATCACGCTGCTGGATGAAAAGCTTCGTGTGCTGGCGCACCAATGGATGACCGGTCAGTTTTTCGAACTGGAAGGGCTGAAAGGGGGGGATTATGTCGTACGGTTGACGCTGACTTCGGGCGTGGTCAGGGAGCAGGTGGTGCATGTAAACGAACGCCAGATGGCAGAGGTTAATTTTGAGCTTGGCGGTATCAGCCCGATGGAAACGCAGGAATGGGCCTATATGATGTCCGTGAACGAGGAATACCAGGAGTCTTTGGAATATTATAAGTGGGAATATAAACGACTGGTGATCAACATCAATTCTTTTGCAGTGATTGAAGGCAGAACTGAACCGAATAGCTTGTTGACCCGGTTTAACCAGGTAATCGGCTCGGAAGGCGAAACCTATCAGCTAAAAACGGAAGCGGGGCATTTGCAATATCTGGAGACCACGGGTGAAAAATTTCCGCCTAAATACATTTGTTTGCCGCCTGATCACAACATCATGATCGTCATTCGGCCGGCGACCGGCCCGGAAGAGCTGGTTCACCCGCTGGAAGTGATGGTCTCTACCAATAATTGGGTTGCAGAAACCCTGCTTGCCATGATGAAAAGAGGGCAGCTAAAGGATGCCAGGGCGCTGATCAGTGTTGCGGATGCGGAGGAGTTATTGCTTTATAAGCGAAGGGATCCACCCTCGGCAGCCATCGGAGGTTATTATATTTTAAAAGCCGGTGAGCTCGATCGTTTACATGATTGGGCGAATAACCTGGCTAACTGGTTTCCCTGGTTGCCGGATGGCGCTATCATCCATGCCTGGCAGCTGATCAAAACCAATAATCACAGTCTTCGCGACTATATGAAAATAAAGGAGCGTTTACTGGAGGCGTATGGACGTGGGGTGCCGGTCTATACCGAAGGGGTACGCCTGCTTTATGAAGGGCTGCTACAGCTTTCTGCTTTTTTTTATCGCGCGGACCGGGAAATTGAAAAGACACTGGAACAAGTCAGGGCCTTAATTTCACTGGTGGACTGGAACCAGGGGATAACAACCCTTAATTTTCCAAAACCCGATTATATCGGTAATCCGACGCCCGTCATCGAAAATATAGTATCCGGCAGTGAAGATCGCTACCGGAATAACAAGGGACTGGTAGCGCAGGCTGGGGGTTAAGGAAAAAGAAGATGGACAGCCTAATAAAACCCGGCGATGATAATGCCTTGTTCGAGGTGACCCTTTTGCCCGCCCGCTATGGTGACGGACTGTGGATACGGTATGGGACGATCTCGGAGCCGCACCATATATTGATCGACGGAGGCACGAGGGGTACGGCGTCGGCTATTGCGAAACTGCTTCGAGAACTGCCGGAAGACCGGCGGATAATCGATCTGCTGGTGGTAACCCACCTGGACCGGGATCATATTGAGGGGATACTGGCTTTGCTCGAGCCGGACGAGTTGTCCTTTAAAATTAACGAGATCTGGTTTAACGGCTGGCCGCAATTAATCGGTAAAACAGCGGTAGAGGCCTTTGGGGCGCGGCAGGCGGAAGAGCTGAGCGCCCGTATATTGGCGCATGGGCTTTGCTGGAATGAAAAATTTGGGGGGAAGGCCGTTATTGTGCCGGAGGAGGGTGATTTGCCTGAAATAATCTTGCCGGGCGGAATGGAGCTGATCTTGCTGTCGCCTTTCAGAAAAAATTTGGATGAGCTGATACCGGTTTGGGAAGAGGAGTTGCGCAGATTAAACCTCGAGCCGGGTTACGGTGTGCAGCAAACACCGCTAGGTGTAGAAGCTTTCGGGGGAATCAACATTGAAGAATTAAACGAACTATGCTTTCATGAAGATGATTCGGCAGGTAATGGCAGCAGTATCGCTTTTATCGCCCGGTATGCCGGGAAACGCTGTCTGTTTGCCGGCGATGCTTTGCCGTCCGTGATCCTGGCGGCATTAAACCGGAAGGAACGGGGCAGTTACCCGGTTGATCTATTTAAAATTTCTCACCATGCCAGCGCGCATAATACCAGCCCGGATCTGCTGGATAAGGTGCCGGGCCGGAGGTATGCGATATCGACCAACGGTAGCATTTATAGTCATCCGTCTAAGGAGACGATGGCCAGGGTGATCAAACGGGCAGGGGCAGGGCAGGAGCTGGTGTTTAATTACCGGACGAAGTTTACCGATATCTGGGAAGAAAAAGATTTACGGCGCCGGTACCGTTACCGTACCAGGTACCCGGACGGGGAGGGGATCACCATTGATCTCCTGGAAAAGCTTAAGGATTGGGATGAAACCGAATTTGGGTTAGGTCTTGGGGACGATGAACTGGTTTGAATAAAGGCCGATTAAACCAGCTTGGGAAGGCCGGTTAATTTTCCGGGTTTTCTTTTTCCGGGTGAATTTCGTAAATTCGTTTTCAGATCCCATTGTCATGCCCGCCCTGAAAACGTATACGGATGCCCAATTGCTGTCCCTGCTCCGGGATGGTGACCAGGCTGTGTTTACGGAGATTTATGACCGGTATTGGAAGCTGCTTTTCCAGACCGCCTTCCGTATTTTAGGGAAGCGGGAACCGGCGCAGGACATTGTTCAGAATATTTTTATCAGTTTGTGGCAGCGCAGAGAGGAAGCGGTGATCCTGAACCTCAAACCTTACTTGCAGCAGGCGACCCGGTTCGCGGTGTTCAAGGCGATCCGGGAAGAACAAACTGACCGGGCTTTTTATGACCGTTTGGCGGAAGTCACCGCGGATATCATTACGGATAATCCTTTACTGTTCAAAGAGCAGCAGGCTTTGCTGAATGAGCTCGTTAGTGCATTCCCCGAAGACAGCCGGGAGTGCTTCCGGCTGAGCCGGGAAGAAAACCTGACCTATAAGCAGATTGCGGCCATGCTGGGTATTTCCGAAAAGACGGTTGAAAAACGGATGTCCCGTTCCTTACAGCATATCCGCCAGGGCCTCAGTTTGGGGATGTGCGTTGCGGTGATCCTGGTCGCCAATTAATTCCTTCAAAAATATTTTCATTTTCCCGTAGGGTGTCCCCCTGTTTTTGGTACTTAGTATTAAAAGCACCATGGACAGGCAAACTTTCTTACAGCTGGTAGACAAATATTTGAACGGTACTGCGACTCCGGTGGAGCGCAGCCTGCTGGAAGAATATTATAAAAGGCTGAATGAACACTCGGGCTTTGAGCTGTCGGCCGAGGACGAAGAAAAGCTGCACCAGGCCATCCTGAAAAACATTCGCTTAAAGCTAACGGAAGGGGAAAACCCGCAACCTGCAAAGGTGCGGCGCTTATTCCGGCGTTATGCAGCTGCGGCAGCTATCCTGATCTTCCTGAGCGCAGGCAGTTACTGGTTCCTGCATCGAAAGGCTGTACCGCAATACGCGCAGAATCAGGGGCAGGATATCAGGCCGGGCGGCAACAAAATGTTCCTGACCACCTCGGAGGGAAAACGGATCAACCTCAGCGATGCAAAAAATGGTACTGTGACGCAGCAGGGTTCGGCGGCGATCAGTAAAACGGCGGACGGTCAGATTGTCTATACGCTGGGCAAAAAGCCGGCTTCGCCGGAAATGGGGGCCAACCGGATGAACACCCTGGAGACGCCGATGAGCGGCCAGGGTAGTGCAGTGCTTTCCGACGGGACGAAGGTTTGGCTGAATGCGGGTTCCAAATTGATCTATCCGGCGGTTTTTAACGGTAAAGAAAGAAGGGTTGAATTGCAGGGGGAGGCTTATATCGAGGTGGCGCACAATGCAGCCATGCCGTTCCGCGTAGTAACCGGTGGTCAGACTGTGGAAGATATCGGTACGCGTTTCGACATCAATGCTTACGGGGATGAGCCATCGGTCAGGACAACTTTGGTGGAGGGCAGCGTGCGGGTTTCGGCGCAAAGTGCCTTAACCATGTTAACGCCTGGTCAGCAGGCGCGGATTACGCCGGGTGCGGCGGGGATTAAGGTGGTGAAAGTGAATACCGGTGTCGTGACGGCCTGGAAGGACGGCTTTTTCCGTTTTGAGGATGAGCCGTTGCCGGTGGTGATGCGACAGTTCGCCCGCTGGTATGATATCGAGGTGGTTTACCAGGGCAGTACCTATAGTGACCAGACCTTTAACGTGAAGGTGCCGCGAAATGCGAGCTTGCAGGCGGTGCTGAAGATCATCGGTCAGAGTGGCATCCGCTTCCGCGTTGAGGGCAGGAAGCTGATCGTGTTGTAATGAATGAGAAGAACTTTTAAAATTAAAAATATAACCCTGATAATTTAAGCTAAAAAAGGAGGGAAATAAGGAACGACCATTACCATTCAATATCGGAAAAGTTGGCTTTAAAAAAAGAGCCGGAAGCGCTGCAAACACTCCCGGCAAATGATTTGGGCTAACCGTTAAAAAAATCGAGTTAAGATATCACTAACCTATTAACCCAAACAGTACAAAAGTATGCAATTTAACTTAGGTGTTAAAGTGCCGCGTTCGCGGGATTTTAACTACAGACAAATTTTCCTGGTTATGAAACTGACGGTATTCCTTTTATTTATCGCATGTCTCCAGGTTTCCGCTGCGGCTTATTCGCAGCAAATCAATCTCTCCGAAAAGGATGCCCCGGTGGGCAAAGTCCTGCAACAGATCCAGGAGCAGAGCGGTTATAATTTCTTTTATAACAGCAAGGCGGTCGGGGAGGCTGGTACAGTAAGTATTACGTTGAAGAATGCGACGGTGGAGCAGGCGTTGAATGAGTTGTTCAAAGGCAGGCCGTTTACTTATGCGATCGAGAATAAGACGATTGTGGTTAAGCAGGCGGAACCGACGTTGCTGGATAAGCTCAAGTCGGCGTTGAACATTGCGGTAACAGTATCGGGGAAGGTGACAAACGAATTGAGTGAACCTTTGCCTGGTGTGACGGTCAGGCAGAAAGGAACGACGAATGCCGTGGTGACGGATGCAAAAGGAGCTTACTCCATCATAGTGCCTGATAATAACACAGTAATCATATTTTCATTTATTGGTTTTAAGACGCAGGAACTGGCGGCGAAGGATATTCCCACGGGGAGTGTAATAGGGATGAAGGTTGCAGATTACAACCTCAAAGAGGTTGTAATCAATAAAGGATACTATGATGAAAAAAGGGAGTTGTCTACGGGTGATGTAGGGATAATCACAGCAAAAGAAATTGGTGAACAACCAGTGTCAGATCCTATTCAAGCGTTAATAGGCAGGATGCCGGGATTGAATATTCAGCAAGCCTCAGGAGTTCCAGGAGCTTATGCAACTGTGCGAATCCGTGGGCAAAACAGTATTGCTAATGGTAACGATCCGTTATATATTATCGACGGAGTTCCATTCACTTCTAAAACACTAACTAGTACGGACTTTGGCGGCGGCGTAGTCGGCGCGCCACTATCTACCGGAGGAAATAATGGCGTAGGAATGAGCCCGTTTAATGCTTTAAATCCTTCAGATATTGAAAGTATTGAAGTACTAAAGGATGCTGATGCTACGGCCATTTATGGTTCCAGAGGTGCTAACGGCGTGATACTAATAACTACCAAAAAAGGGTCTGCTGGTGATACAAGATTTAATTTTGACGTATCACAGGGAACTGGCCAGGTTACCCGAAAAATGGACCTGCTAAATACTCAACAGTATTTGCAAACGAGGCATGAAGCGTTTAAAAATGATGGGAAAACCCCAACATCAGCAAATAATGATGTAAATGGTTTTTGGGATACCACCAGGAACACTAACTGGCAGAAAGTTTTGATAGGGAATACCGCACATTATACCAATGTACAAGGGTCAATTTCTGGAGGTAACGCGAATACGCAATTTCTATTAGGAGGAGGCTATAACAGACAAACGACTGTTTATCCTGGTGATTTCGATGATGTAAAAGGATCCGCCCACCTTAATCTTACGCATTCTTCTTCAGACCAAAAATTTCATGCCCAGCTTGCTTTAAACTACGTAAATGATAGCAGTATCTTACCACAAACTGATTTCACAAAAAGCATCACTTTGGCACCTGATGCACCTTCGATTTATGATGCTAGTGGTAATTTAAATTGGCAAATTAAAAATGGGCGCAACACATGGGCAAATCCGCTTGCATCAACATTGAATCAAGCAAATGCAAAAACCAATAATTTAATTGGCAACCTGGATTTAAGTTATAAAATCCTGCCTGGGTTGCAAATAAAATCAAGTTTTGGATACAATAAAGATCAGATGATTCAATCTGTTTTGACACCTGCAACATCCAGTGCGCCGCCCAATGACAATAATCCAGATAATCGAAGTAGTTATTTTTCAAATACAAATTTTGAAACTTGGATAATTGAACCGCAAATAAATTATCAAAAAAAAATTGGAAAAAGTATGTTTGACTTCTTATTAGGAGGCACATTACAACAAAATACTGAAACGTCTACGGCGCAGTATGCAGCAGGCTTTAGCAGCGATGCGCTTATCTCAAATCCAGCAGCGGGCTCTACCTTTCTCTCATTAGGAAATGAAAGCACTCTGTATCATTATAGTGCTTTATATGGAAGAATTAATTATAACCTGAACGATGAATATCTAATTAATATTACTGCACGTCGGGATGGAAGTAGTCGTTTTGGACAAGGTAAGCAGTTTGGAAATTTTGGAGCAGTTGGCCTAGGTTGGATATTTACAAAGGAAAAATCAGTAACCGATGTTTTACCATTTTTAAGTTTTGGTAAGGTCAGAGCAAGTTACGGAATCACCGGAAATGATCAATTAACCGATTATCAATATTTAAGTACCTATAGCCCGAATTCATATAGTTATTCCGGGGTAAGTGGATTAGTTCCAACTCGAATCGCGAATCCATATTTTGGCTGGGAGGTGGTTAAAAAGTTAGAGGGTGGTATAGACATAAACTTTTTAAATGACAGGATCCAGTTTTCGGGTAATTATTATAGAAACAGGACTGGTAATGAATTAGTTGGTTACGTTTTACCTTCAGTTACAGGCTTTCAAACAATCCAGGCTAATTTACCAGCAGTTATTGAAAATAAAGGTTTAGAATTTTCATTGACGACAATAAATCTGAAGTCGAAGGCCTTATCGTGGACGACCGGCTTTAGTTTAACTATTCCGCAAAGTAAGTTGCTATCCTATCCGGGAATTGAAAACTCAAGTTATAACCAAACTTATGCGGTTGGGCAATCTTTATTTATAAAATACTTATATCATTATACCGGAGTAAGTCCTCAAACAGGGTTATATACTTACGCTACAAACAATACAAATGGAACTCCTACAGCACCGAAAGACTATATTACAACCAAGCCGGTGACACAAAAGTTCTATGGCGGCCTTCAAAATAATATAAACTTTAAAGGGTTTGAACTGGATGTATTTGTTCAATTTGTCAAACAACTCGGATACAATTATTTACATTATTTCAATTTTGCCGGCATACAGAATGGGAATCAGCCTACAGCTGTCCTAAATAGGTGGCAAAATACTGGCGATAATACCAACATACAGAAGCTCACTTCCGGTCCGCCAAGCCCAGCATTTTTCGCCTATAGGAGTCTGATAACAAGTGATGCAATTATTTCTGATGCTTCATTTATACGGATAAAAAACGTGGCACTTTCTTATAGTTTTCCAGAAACCTGGGATCGGACTATTCATTTGAAAAATGCCAAAATTTTCATCCAATGTCAAAACCTATTCACGATCACTAATTATCTAGGGTTAGATCCAGAAACGCAGGGGCTAACGTTACCACCCCTAAGAATGATTTCCTTAGGAATTCATGCAGCATTTTAATTCATATTGACTAATCTAAAAAAAATGAAAAATCACACATATAAAATCATTCTTAGTTTTATAGCTCTGATTTTGAGCTGTTCATCTTGCAAAAAGTTCGTTGAAATTCCGCCTCCAAGTACGCAACTTGTGCCTGGGAATGTATTTAATAACAATTCATCAGCTACCGGCGCTTTAACGGCTATCTATACTCAAATGATGATCAATCAGGAGTCATTTTTTATGTCCTCTTTTAATGGAATACTAAGTGATGAGATGACTAATTATTCGACTGATCCGGGCGAAGTCCAACTTTACACTAACGCAATGTCAGCCACGCAAACACCAGCACCAGGGCCATGGACAAATGCGTATAATTATATTTATCAGTGTAATGCAATTATTGAAGGCTTAGAGAAAACGACAGGTGTTAGTAATTCAGTTAAACAACAGCTAATAGGAGAGTCGGAATTTACTCGTGCATTCTGGCATTTTTATTTAACCAACATTTATGGAGACGTGCCATTGGTATTGACAACGGATTATAAAGCAAACGCAACTATTAGCCGAACACCAAGGTTACAAGTTTTACAACAAGTCATTTCTGATCTAAAAAATTCCTATAATTTACTGAATCCAAATTATATCGACGCCAGTGATACTACTATAACCACAGAAAAAGTTCGGCCAAATAAAGGGGCTGCAGCCGCTCTACTGGCTCGCGCCTATTTATATCTAGGAAATTATTCTAATGACGCCGCTAATTTTACAATAGCTGAATCTCAGGCATCGTTAGTTTTGAACAATAGCAATTTATATAGCCTTTGTTCGGATTTAAATAAAGTTTTTCTTCCTAACAGCACTGAGGCAATTTGGCAATTGGCAATTCCACTACCTGCTAGTAATGGCAATGCTGCTACTCCTGACGGGGCAAGCTTTATCTTAATTGCAGAACCAGGGACAGCAGGTGTATCAGTAACCCTAAGCCCACAATTATTAAACACTTTTGAAACTGGTGACAATCGTAAGATTGATTGGGTTGGATCTTTTGCGGGCTCTACAACTACTTATTACTTCCCTTATAAGTATAAAGTTCAGAATTCTTCTGATGTAAGTGAATACGAAATGGTTATACGCTTGGGAGAACTTTATTTGATTCGGGCAGAAGCAAGAACACAACTCGGTAATATTTCGGGTGCTTTATCAGATTTAAATACTATTCGCTTACGAGCAGGATTAGGAAATTATAACGGCGCTACTGACAAAACATCGCTATTGTCTGCGATATTACACGAGCGACAAGTTGAGTTGTTTTCCGAATGGGGACATCGTTGGTTCGACTTAATCAGAACAGGAAACGTAAATTCTGTGATGAATGTTGTTACTCCGGTAAAAGGCGGAACATGGGGATCAAATGGTCAACAAACTTTGTATCCAATACCTCAGTCTGAAATCAATAAGGATTCAAAATTAAGCCAAAATCCAGGATATTAATAAGTAAAGTTTTGATTGGTAGTTGTCATCAAGGCAACTATCATTTTCAAATTTCATAGCGTTCATAATTCATTGTTTAAACATTTGAAGGATTCGTAAATGAGAAATCATGAAGTTGGCTTTCACGAGAATTGGTTTATTAAAATAATATGCATTTATATCCTAATCTGTTTTTTCCGTCTATCCTCGGTATGGCATCTACTATTATTAGTATAAGAAACGGAATAGTTTCAACGCCAATAAGTTTAAAAGTTCACATAGATTTTAAAAAATGAAAAGATTATTTGGGTTATTATTGCTTCTTATTGCGCAATTCAACCTTATTGCCCAATCCAATCAAGATTTTGTTGTGGGCAAACCCTGCCCGGATTTTATCCTACGAAATATTAAATACTTTCCTAAAAAGCAGGCGGACGCTAAAGATTTCCGAGGCCGATGGCTTGTCCTCGATTTTTGGAATAAAGAGTGTGCTTCATGTGTAGCCAGCTTTCCTCAAGTCAATGAAGAAATGAGAGAATTCGAAGGAAAAGTCCAGTTTATGATGGTAGGTATACAAGACAAAGAAAACCAAATTCAGCCTATGTATGCAAAATTCAGGAAAAAAGAAAATTTAAAAATGCCATGTGCTTTTGACTCATTGTTAGCTAAAAGGTTGGATTTTTATGCTTGCCCGCAGATTCTGATCATTGATGATAAAGGCATATTGCGGGCATGGGTAAATAGGTTGACATCTCAAAACATTGACAGCTTAATTTCCGGACAAGTTGCGTCACTGTCAAAACCGGATAAAATTCCTTACACAGACAAACGGCCATTTTTAGTTAACGGGAACGGTGGCAATGACTCTAATTTTATTTTTCGATCAGTTTTGTCCAAATGGAACCTCAACCAGGAAAACAACTGGCCATTGGGCATAGACAGCGCCGCAATAAAAAATGGACGATTCGAAGTGCTTGGCATGCCGGTGGCCTGGTTATACAATTTTGCATATTTCGGTAAGGCCAATCCAGGGGGGAGTTTTAACGATCCAAATTTTGGAGAGTTTTATAATAACCCGGTATTATTAATAAGAGACTCTAGCCGGTTTAATTATGATTTTCATACCGCTAATAATATTTTTTCCTACAGTCTGATAATGCCCATTTCAAATTCGTCAACAAAAAAAATTCAAGCGTCGATGCAACGAGATTTGCT
>Ga0163162_10003431_pt1 | contig 15132 bp, 13 predicted proteins | sample S55metaG_FD_115310 | JGI IMG/M metagenome (GOLD analysis project Ga0163162, IMG submission 115310) | Switchgrass rhizosphere microbial communities from Kellogg Biological Station, Michigan, USA - S5-5 metaG | ecosystem: Host-associated > Plants > Roots > Rhizosphere > Soil | place: USA...
CCGTGTAGCCGAGATCAAGTTCCATCCCGACCAATTCGGGGTCAGTCTCGGAAAGAAACACGTCGAAGAAAGTAGATTTTGATCCTGCCAGCAACTCGAAATGTTCGACGTGGTTGTGGAAGATTACTTTGATGCCGAATTTCCGGGCCGTCTTCCCATACGTGTTGTAGTCGGCGGCGGCGCGCTTCGCTTCGTCCTCAGTCTGTTGCGGAGGTGTCGCGGGACGGAAAGCGCCTGCAGCCGGTCTCCGATAGGGGTCAGTCGCGCCACCGCCGCGCGCGTTGCCTCTTTGGGCAGTGCCCACCACCGCCGGTTCCGCGTATTTGATTCCCAGGATCTGACAGGCTTCCAGGTCGTCTTCCATGCCGGGTCCCGTGCTGAAGCCGAGATCGATTTGGGGCGCGATTAACCCGTGACGATCCAGCATCGCTCGATACGCCTTGGCGTCCAGGCCGCTAAAACCCACGGGATTTACGAATCTATAGCCGATGGCGGCCAGCTGCGCGAGTGTGGATTCGACGTCCTTTAACATCTCATCGCGCACCACCGTAAGCTGAATGCCGATTTGTTTGCTCCAGTCGACGGGGGCTTGGGCGCTAAGCCGGCTTGCGTAAGTGCCCATCGCCAAAGCGCCGCCGCATCGGGCAACGTCGAGCAGGAAAGAACGTCGGGGGACATTTTTCTCAGGCACCGTGAGTCCTCAGAAGTTCATTCTAACTTCAGGAAGTTCGCCGTGCCTGGCTGCAATCGAATGAGTTCGGCTACAGCGTGCTCATGTCGATCACGAAGCGGTACTTCACGTCGGCTTTCACCGTGCGAGTGAAGGCTTCTTCGATGCGCTTGATCGGAATGATCTCGATGTCGGAGGCGATGCCGTGTTCCGCGCAGTAATCCAGCATCTCCTGGGTTTCGCGTACGCCGCCGATCGCCGATCCGGCGAGGGAGCGGCGTCCCATGATCAAACTGAAGGCCGGTACCGAGAGCGGTTCGGGAGGCACTCCTACGATAGCCATGTGACCATCCAGTTTGAGCAGCGAGAGCAGCGCCGCGACGTCGTGAGTCGCGGAAACCGTATCCAGAATAAAGTCGAAGGAGTTGGCTTGTGCCTTCATAGCTGCGGCGTCTTTAGAAATGACCACTTCATGCGCCCCTAAGCGCATGGCGTCGTCTTTCTTGCTGGGGGAGGTAGTGAACTGGACCACATGTGCGCCAAACGAACGCGCGAACTTGAGCGCCATATGGCCGAGACCGCCCAATCCGACGACGCCGACTTTCTGGCCCGGTCCCACTTTGTAGTGGCGCATCGGAGAGTAAGTGGTGATGCCTGCGCAGAGCAAAGGCGCAGCGGCCGCCGGGTTCAGTTTCGGCGAGATCTTCAGGACGAAGTCTTCATCCACCACGATGTTGTTTGAATATCCGCCGTAGGTGTTGCGGCCGGTGCCTTTCTCGGGCGAATTATAAGTTAAGACGGTCTGGACGAGGCAGAACTGCTCTTCGCCCTTCTTGCAATTGGCGCAGGTGCGGCAGGAGTCCACCATGCAGCCCGCGCCCGCGATGTCGCCTTCGCGGAATTTAGTTACAGCCGACCCGACACGCGTGACGCGGCCGACAATCTCGTGGCCGGGAACCATGGGGTATACCGCGCCGCCCCATTCGTTACGCGCCTGGTGAATATCGCTATGGCAGACACCGCAGAATTGAATATCGATGACGACGTCTATGGGTCCCGGATCGCGCCGTTCGAAGCTGAAGGGGGCGAGTGGAGACTTATTATTTTGGGCGGCATAGCCGCGGGATGAAATCATATCTCTATGTTGTCAGATGACCAAGCGGCGGCTGCCGATTCATTCCGGTTCACCAGCTTGCGTTTGGGCCGGGCTGCACCGCGCGCTTGTTCGGCTGCGTTAGCTGCGTCGTGCATCCGACGAACGCGCTCTTCTGGGGGGAGGCGCAGCTTTTCGATCAACAAGGTCAAATCGATGCCGAATTTCTGGGCCGCTTCGATGCGGCTCCCGGGACGCGGATGGCGTAGCCGGTCTTCTGGGCGGGCGAGCCGATCCGGCGTCGGGTCTTGCCGCGTTTTCATGAACACACCGTCAACAGTTATTAGGTTAGCGCCGAATGCTTAGAGACTAGGCGCTGACTGCTGTCGGTTCCGGCTTGCTTTTCGCGCCCTTTGTCAGCCACATGCGGACCCGGAATAGCATCAGCAGCGTGAGGATGCCGCCGTACATCAGGGGCTCGCGCACATCGGATTTGACCAGCCAGTAATAGTGGATCACACCGGCTAGCGCGCAGAAGTAGACCAGGCGATGCAGCAACTGCCAGCGCTTCGGACCCAGTCGCCGCACCATCGCTGCAGTGGAGGTGATCGCCAGCGGGACCAGCATGAGAAAGCCGGCGGTACCGACCGTAATGTAAGGGCGCTTCATGACGTCCGCGAAGATTCCGCTGATGCTGAACATCTGGTCGAAGGTCAGATACATCGACAGGTGCACGCAGACGTAGAAGAACGCGAACAATCCCAGCATCCGGCGGAAGCGGGTCAGCAGCGGCTGCTCGAAAATCTTGCGGAGTGGAGTTACAGCCAGAGTGATCAGCAGAAAACGCAGCGTCCAGTCACCGGTTCGGTGCTCGATGAACTCGATCGGGTTAGCGCTGAGATCTCCGGAAAATCCACGCCATATCAGCGACAATGCGGGAATCAGGCAAAGGGCGAAGAGCGCGCGTTTAGTCCAGGGACTGAACAGGATTTTCTTCATCCGCGTTTGGCCCCGCCGATTCGCTAATAATTCTTTCGCAGGTCCATGCCGGTGTACAGGCTCGCCACCTGGTCCCCGTAGCCGTTGAACTTCAGCGTCTTTCGCATGAAGAGTTCGCCGAGACGCCGTTCGGTGGCCTGGCTCCAGCGCGGGTGATCCACCTCCGGGTTCACGTTGGAATAGAATCCGTACTCCCTCGCGTTGGTGATATTCCAGGTAGTCGGCGGCTGCTTGTCGGTGAGCGTGATCTTCACAATCGACTTGATGCTCTTGAAGCCGTACTTCCACGGGACCACCAGCCGGAAGGGCGCGCCATTCTGGTTGGGCAGCGTTTCACCATAGAGCCCAACTACCAGCAGCGCCAGCGGGTGCATGGCTTCATCCAGACGCAGGCCTTCCACATAGGGCAGGTCGATTCCGGCACGATTCCACAGCGGCATCTGCTTTTTGTCAAGGAGCGTCTGAAACGCCACGTACTTCGCCTGTGAATTGGGTTCGACCTCCTTGAGCAGCGCCGCCAACGGGAATCCGATCCAGGGAACCACAATGGACCAACGTTCGACGCAGCGATGACGGTAAATGCGCTCCTCCAGCGGCGCGATTTTCATGATGGAATCCAGGTCGTAGGTCTTGGGCTTGTTGACCAACCCGCCCACCACCACTTGCCAAGGCGACGGGCGCAAGGTGTTGGCGTAGCGCGACGGGTCTCCTTTGTCGGTGCCAAATTCGTAATAGTTGTTGTAGCTGGTGATGTCTTCGCGAGACGTGATTTTTTCGTTCACCGTGTAAGCGCTTTTCGTCACGTTGTTGAGCTTCATGGTGGCGCCCGCCGGTGTGGGCAGCGCCCATGCGCCTGCGATTGCCGAGCCTGCGGCTAGAAACCGTCGGCGGTTCAGGTAGAACTGCTTCGGCGTGACATCGGAGTGGCGAAGATCGGCGGGTTTACGGATCAACATAATTGCCTCTAACCAAATATTACTCCAAGCCCAGGGAGCGCGACGGCGGCGCCTCGTCTCCTATGCAATATACGTATACCGTTAGCCAGCGGATTCTATTCCCGCAGCATGCAGGCGGTCGGGCCGGGAAACGTTACACCGAGTTGATTCCCAAGAGGTTCACACCGCGCAGGATGAACGGATAAACCGTGGTGTTAAGCGCCGCGCCCCCAGCAACACCGCAGGCCGCCACGCTGCCGTCGGCGACCAGGGCGCGGACAATCGCCGCCAGCGTCTCGCCACCCACGCTATCGACGGCGACCATCGGACGCAGGGGTCCTATCTTCCAACAAGCGACGGGCCGGTTGTCCTGGCCTAAGCGCGTGGTCTACTGCCATGACCATGAATAGAAAATCGAATGGCTGCGAGGGGGCTCCTGCCACGGTGGGTTTACGTCCGGATGGGTGGTGATGTGTCACTCTCAGGGTCGGTATAAGCATAACTTGCTTGAGATCCGCCTCGCTTGTCAAGGTCAAGAGGGCGCCCTGAGTCCATCTGTCATGATGCGTTACGGCGTAGTTGAAAGCTTGACGCTTCCGAATTCCTACCGGGCTACTGTCGCGTGATACGTCAACAGGCGACGGTGGCTCTGGGTAGGGCTCTCCCCAGTGTCCAACCGGGACGATCTGAGAGAGTAATTGCCCAACTTCATCGATCCTCGCGGCGAGCACTTCCACAAAGAATGCAAGATCGAAAGAGCTCTGCAATCGAGAGGGGTCCGTGTTGTAAAACTCCACTGTAGCTTCGAGCAGCAACTTGACCACAAGTCGCTCCGTCGGGTCTTCTATCGCGGCGATCAGTTCGTCCGCACGTGCCTTCTCGATCAGATAAGAATCTAATGACATATAGGTGACCGATTAATCATTTTAAAAGTGTTTAGGAGATCCGTATCACCGTTCGCCCGCGCACCCCTCCGGCGATAATCTTCTCGCCCAGATCGAACACGGATTCGAGTGGGGCTTCCTCGGTCATGCTGTCGAGCAACGGCAGCGGCAGGTCGCGCGAAAGGCGTTCCCAAATCAACAGGCGGTCGGGCCGGGAAACGTACACCGAGTTGATTCCCAAGAGGTTCACACCGCGCAGGATGAACGGGTAAACCGTGGTGTTGAGCGCCGCGCCCCCTGCGACACCACACGCCGCCACGCTGCCGTTGGCGACCAGCGCCCGCACAATCGCCGCCAGCGTATCGCCGCCCACGCTATCGATGGCGCCCGCCCAGCGTTCGGATTCCATCGGCCGTTTGGACGGCGCAGTCAACGTGGTGCGATCGACGATCTCGCTCGCGCCCAGCGATCGGAGGTAGTCGCCCAATTCCGCACGCCCGGTTGACGCGGCCACGCGGTAGCCCAGTTTCGCCAGGATCGCCACTGCTACGCTCCCGACGCCTCCCGCCGCCCCCGTCACCAGAACTTCCTTGCTCAAACCCGCCACCAAACCATGCCGTTCCAGTGCGACCACGCACTGCATCGCGGTAAATCCCGCCGTGCCGATTGCCATCGCTTGTTTCAACGTGAGACCCTTCGGCAGCCGGACCAGCCAATCTGCGCTCACCCGCGCGAGTTCCGCGTATCCGCCCCACGCCGTTTCCGATAGCCCGAAGCCCGTGATCACAACTTCATCGCCGGGCTTCCAGTCGGGCGAGGATGACTCTTCCACCACACCGGCGAGGTCGACACCCGGAACCATCGGGTACTTGCGGATCACGCCGGGGCGGCCGGTGACGGCGAGACCGTCCTTATAATTGAGGTCGGAATAGTGCACCCGCAGCAGCACATCGCCCGGGGGCAGGCTGGCGCGGTCGATTTGCCGGATGGAGATTTTGGGTTTACCTTCGATTTGTTCGGCGAAGACCGCTTTGAAGGTGGACATGGCTGACTCTTCAGGATATCCCCACCCCACATTCTCCGGCTGAAACTAAGGGTTTCGTTGGATTCCCGTTTCGCCTGAAATCGCCTTAGCATATTAAATACGGGGGGCATCGATGGTTTCAAAACCGAAGGTGATGCTGTTTTTGGCGGCGGCCGCTGTGAGCGTGACCGCGCAGACGAATTCCTGGGCGCTGAGCCAGCCGGGCGCGAAGCTGCTTATGGGAGTCGACGCCAAGAGCTTGCGCGAGTCGGCTGTAGGCCAGTCGATCCGCGAACAGATGAACAAGATCCCGCCGTCGACGAATGGAGTGCAATCGCCTTTGCAAGGTCCGATGCAGGCGATGGCTATGGGGTTGCTCGATCAGGTTGACCGGGTGTATGTGTCGTCATCCGGCGGGCCCCCGGCGGTCTTCGCCGCGAGCACGAAGAATAAAGCACCCTTTCTCCTGGCAGTGGAAGGCCGTTTCCCGATGGGAGAACTGCAGCCGTTCCTGAAAGGGACGCCGCGCCGCTATCGGGATGCCGATGTGTATCGCATCAGCCCGCCCGACGTCACGACCTTCGCCCTCATTAAGGGTCAAGCCGATAGCACAATCTTGCTTCTAGGCGACGAAGCATCGGTTCTCGCGGCGATCGGGCGGCGTGGCGGTGCGCTGGCCCCGGCGTCGGCGCTGCTGAAGCGTGCTCAAACGCTCGCAGCGACGCACGATTTTTGGCTCATTACCGATGGACCATTCACCGGGTTCCAGCCCTCTGGCGCGGCGGCGCCTAATCCGCTGGCGGCGCAGATCGCCGCGCAGGTGAAGAGCTTGGATATGGGTCTTGCGATGCGTGACGGTTTTCAAATGGAGCTGAGCGTAGCGACGGAGAGCGAAGCGCTCGCTGCGCAGATGACACAACTGCTCTCAGCGCAAATCCAGACGGCGTTGTCCGCACCCACCAACCCGCCGGAAACGGCGGAGCTCGCGAACAAGCTGCACGTTGCCGTGGAAGGGAATCGCATGCAGCTCAGTCTCGCTCTCACGAAGGAAGAGTTTGCGAAGCAACTGCTAGCGGCACAAGCGGCGCGCATGCAAGTAGGCACGACGTCTTCCTCACAGCCTACTCAGCCGCCGGTGAACAAGCCCAAGCCGGCCAATCCGGGCCAGATCACGATTTATGGCCTGGAAGGCGGTCCGCGCGTAATCCAAACAACGCATTAAAGATAGCGCTCCGGGAGTCCGGAGGGACTTGACCGGCTCGCTAACATAGGAGCATGATTACGCTCCGATTAGCGGAAGAACGCGGCCATGCCGATCATGGCTGGCTCAACTCCTATCACACCTTTTCGTTCGCGAATTATCACGATCTCAGCCACATGGGCTTTCGCGCGCTGCGCGTCTTGAACGACGACCGCGTTGCGCCCGGCAGGGGTTTTGGTTCGCACGGCCATCGCGACATGGAGATCATCTCCTACGTTCTGGAGGGCAGTCTCGCGCACAAGGACAGCACCGGCACCCAAGAAGTTCTGGAGGCCAACATGGTGCAGGCCATGTCGGCAGGCACCGGCGTGATCCATAGCGAGTTCAATGGATCGCCCAAGCAGCCGGTACACTTTTTGCAGATCTGGATTGAGCCGGCCGAGATGGACGTGGAGCCATCCTACCAGCAGTTCGCCTACGACCCCGCGGAAAAAAGGGGACGCCTGCGGCTGATCGCGGGGCCGGACAAGAAGACCGCGGAGCCTGCCGCCTTCATTCATCAGGACGCGCGCATGTATGCTTCGGTGCTCACCCCGGGCGAGGCTCTCCGGCAGCCGATCGTCAAAGGCCGCCACGCCTGGGTGCATTGTGCGCAAGGGAACATCACGCTGAACGGACATCCGCTGAAAGAAGGCGACGGCGCGGCGATCAGCGATGAAACGGAGCTGGTGATCACCGGCGCCGGCGCCGCTGGGGGCGAGTTTCTTCTATTCGATCTCGCGTAGCGAGTGAGCATGCCCGAAGTCAAAGTGGCGCCAGTAAATGCAGTTGTGGTGTTCTATTCGCGGTACGGCGAGACGGAGCAACTCGCGCTCGCTGCCGGCGTGGGTGCGGTACAGGCCCACGCCAACATTCGCATGCGGCGGTTGAAGGATCTGGCGGATGCCGAGACTATCGCGCGCGATCCTCGCTGGAACGAAAACCTGGAGCGCATGAATCGCGATTACATTGCGCCGCGCGAGATCGATGTGGATTGGGCGGATCTGATACTGGTGGCTTCCTGCGCGGAGTCGCTGCGCGAAACCGAACAGTTCGTAGAAACGCTTCTGGCCACGCCCGGCAGGAACGACCGTTTGCTCATCGTACCGCTAGTGGACGCTCCGGGAGACCGTCTGGCGTCGGCTCGCGAGCAAGCCCACAAAGCAATCGAGAACGCACGAAAATTGAAGACGTGAATACTTTCGTCCGATTCGAGCGCGATCGGGATGTGGCGGTGGTCACGATCGACCATCCTCCCGTCAACGCGCTAAGTCCGGGAGTAGTGGAAGGGCTGAGGGCCGCGATCGAACAAGCCAACGTTGAGGCAGAGGTACGGGCCATTGTAGTCATCGGCAGCGGGCGAACGTTTATCGCCGGGGCCGACGTCCACGAATTTCAGAAGCCCACCGCAGGCGAGTACGTTGCGAAGATTCGAGCAACTCTATCGACGATAGAAGATTCCGCCAAGCCGGTGGTGATGGCGATTCACGGCGCGGCTCTGGGCGGCGGCCTCGAAACCGCAATGGCGGGTCATTATCGCTTGATCGCGCCGTCGGCGCAGGTAGGGCAGCCCGAGGTGAAGCTCGGCCTGATCCCGGGCGCGGGGGGCACGCTGCGGCTGCCACGATTGGCGGGCGTCGCCAAGGCGGTCGAAATGTGCGCCTTCGGCGCTCCGATCAAGGCGCAGGAGGCATTCGCCGCCGGGATCGTCGATCGGATCGTCGACGGCGATCTGCGCGCCGGTGCAGTGGCGTTCGCACGCGAAGTCGCTAGCCAACCGGTGCGGAGAACGCGCGACCGGCAAGAGAAACTTGCAAACGCGGACCCGGCGATTTTTTCGGCCGCGCGCGAGCAGGCGAGCAAGAAATGGCGAGGGCAAACGGCCCCGCTCGCGGCGATCGATGCGGTGGAGGCGACCACCAAACTCGCGTTCGCCGATGGCCTCAAGCGCGAATCGGAATTGTTCTATCAGTGCCTGCGGTCCCCGCAGGCGAAAGCGCTCATCTATGCGTTTTTCGCGGAACGCGCCGTTACCAAAATTCCCGGCATATCCGGCAGCACGCCCACTTATGACATTGCGCGTGCTGCCATCGTCGGTGCGGGCACAATGGGCGGAGGCATCGCCATGGCTTTCGTCAACGCCGGGATTCCGGTGCTGATCAAGGAGACGGGCCAGGAAGCCCTCGACCGCGGGATGACGAACATTCGCCGCAACTATGCCCGCCTGCCTCAGGAAGCCGCCGACCAAAAACTAGCGCTGATCACCCCGCAGCTAACCTTCGATGGTTTCGATCAAGCCGACATCATCGTCGAAGCCGTCTTCGAAAATCTCGCCGTGAAGCAGCAGGTCTTCCGCGAGATCGACGGGATTTCGAAGCCCGGCGCTATTCTTGCAACCAACACGTCGTCGCTCGATATCGACCAGATCGCGGTGGCGACCAAGCGCCCCGACATGGTCATCGGCCTGCACTTCTTCAGCCCGGCAAACATCATGCGGTTGATCGAGATCGTGCGTGGGAGCGCGATTCGCCCCGAAGTCACCGCGACCGCCGCGACGCTCGCCAAGCGCCTCGGCAAAATTGGCGTGATTGCCGGCAACTGTCCGGGCTTCATCGGCAACCGGATGATCAACGTCTACGGCCGCGAGGCGCAATTTCTGTTGGAAGAAGGCGCTACCGTCGAAGACGTCAATCAGGCGCTATTCGATTTCGGCATGGCCATGGGACCGCTGGCCATGTTCGACCTGGTGGGCAACGACGTGATGCGCGACATCGCCGCGATATCGAGCACGGCCGCGCGAAGTCCGCTAGTCCTTCCGCAGTTGTGTGCGATGGGCCGTCTGGGACAGAAGACCGGCAAAGGATGGTCACGTTACGACGAGAGTCGCAAGCCTTCGGCCGATCCTGAAGTTGCCGCGTTGATCGAAAGCACCGCGCGCTCCGCCGGCATCGAGCGCCGCATCATTTCGAAACAGGAGATCGTCGACCGCTGCATTCTCGCCCTGGTGAATGAAGGCGCGCACATTCTCGAAGAAGGCATAGCGCTGCGGGCGTCGGATATCGACGTGATTTATCTCACCGGCTACGGCTTCCCAGCGTGGCGCGGCGGACCGATGTTCTACGCGGATAGCATCGGCTCATCGAACGTTGTCGCGCGGATTGAAGAATTCGGATGGACTCCCGCACCGTTATTGAAGCGGCTGGCGGCGAAAGGCAAGACTTTCACCTAGTCAATCCAGCCAGAAGTTGAATTTCTCCGATATGCCGCGAACTGTACCGTCGAAGGGAATGATGACCCCAAGGTCCCGCAAATCCCCAACCGGTTTAAAGCTGTGATCCACGGTAAATTCAAAATGAATTGGCTTCGCGTAATCGACGCCTGAAGGCAGGTTGGCCTCAAAGTAATGTTCGTTCCGCCCGGAGTAACTCTGCGTTCCCGCCGCCCGGCCGTTCACTGCGCACGACATCTTCACAACTGGCGACGCGGCCGCGACCACATCGGGAATCACAAACTGGAGCGAGAACTTCGGCGGTCTGGTCGCATCCAGCAGAGTCACTTCGAAACTGAATCGCTTCAGACTCCAGGCCCATTGCAATTCCGTTACCTCGGTAAATCCTTCCAGCAAACGAACGGTGGCCGGAGCTGAGAGCCGCCGGCTGCGCATGAACAGAAACTTGCGGGCGTCTTTATCTAAATCGGTCGGATTGGAAGACTCAGTGCATCCGCGCGTCAACTGATCGATGATCCGCCATCCACTTCGTTTGGCGAGCCGTTCCAGGGCCGTGGGAGAGAAGATCCATTGATTCGTCGGATCGTTGTTGGTCTCGCGGTGATCCAGCAAATACGCCAGCGGCTCGTCCTTCATGGGCACACCGGATTTCGTCCCGTCCGCGACGCGGGTACTCAGAACGCAATAGCGGCACTGGTTCGCCAGCGTCTCCAACGCCAGATAGGGATTCTTCAGGTGATACAGGACGCCCAGCGAGAAAGCCAGCCCGTAAGTGTCGCCCGGTAACTGAGTAGCTGTGTCCGCGTTCAGCTCATGGATCTCGACCGGGAGATTGAGACGCTCGCGCAGCGCTCGCACGCCGGCCATCCAGTTGTGATTGCTCCTTCGATTATCGGCGGCCGCGACCTCGCATCCGAGACTTGCGAAGAACAACGGGATCTCGCCGTCGCCGCAACCGAAATCGATCACGGGTCCGGCGCGGAAGGCGCGCTCGAATTCGGAGAAATGCCGCTGCAAGAACGGCGTGATGTGATCGATCGAAGCCATGCTGTCGTAGGGGTACCAAGTTAATTCCAGCGGCAGCGGCTCTTTCTTGGCTTCCACTAATTGCTTCGAGAATAGAGGGCGGCGATCCAGGATTTCCTGGGCGTTCGCGGGCAGACGGGACGCGGATAAATTCACAAGTCTAATCTTTCTCCCCTGTTTAGGGTGATGGTGTTGAAGTTTCGAATCGTCATTTCTCTGGCTCCAGGTTCGGCCCCAAACCCATTTTGCGGCCGAGTTTAAGCCAGCGCGAGTCCGCCGCAAGGCGCAATTGCGTCTCGAGTTTCTCTAGCCGCTCTTCGAGCGCTGCTTTTTCCTTGGAGAGCTGTTCGAGGGGCGAGTAGGCGACGGGTACGGGCTCTGCCGGTTGGGTGGCCCGAGAAACTCTTCCGTTTTGTAGCGCCCGAGCGGAAGCGGATATCTTGGGGAACGGCTGCTTGCGCGCCACAAACGGGCGGCTCCAGGGACCTTCGAAGGCAATGCCGAGGCGTTCTACCGGCTCCACTTGAAACTCAACTTCAGTGAAGCCCGCGGCGCGGAGTTTGCGCTCCAGATCTTTCATGGAGAATAGCCGCATGACCAGCGTTGCGCCGATTCCCCCATGGAAGTCGAGATTGCCATGGATTTCGAGGGTCTTGTCCGCCTTGCGATTGATCAATACATGCTCGCCGGCCAGTTCGATGACGGAATACTGATGCAGATCGGGGTAATGTTCCACTGTCTCGTCGGCAAGGTGTGACGACGGCACGGTGACGCACAGGAACCCATGCGGTTTCAGCAACCGGAAAGCCTCTTCAAAAGCGCGATCGATGGGCGGGGCGACGTGTTCGAAGACATCGCTCGACAGGATGAAGTCATACGTGCCGTGTTCCTCGGGATGAGGCTCGGTGATATCCAGATACGGCTGGCGATCGTAAAAAGTGTTGGTGTAGTCTACTTTTTCGGCCAGGGCCGTCGCATAAATCAGCGCATCGCTCATTCCGAACCCCTTGACGTCGTCGCACCGCGGAAAGTCGGGAAGCGGCAGCGCTTCGCCAAATAACTCCAGCGCCAGCATATAGATCAGGTCGCGCATCCGCACATTGGAGCCGCAACCCATGCAGGTGGATGGCTCCCACGGTATGTCGTCTGCCGTGTTCGCGGTGCCACAGATATTACAGGTGAAGGAAATCATCTGGCAGGGTCGTCATCGAACAGGGTAGCGCAAAGCCGATATCATTGAAGTGACGGCATGACAGTCACTCCCCCCAGAAAGAGAAATACGCTGCTGCGCGTGATCATGAGCGCGGTGTTGGCGGCGTTCGCCATCTTCGTGGTGCAGTATAAAAAGTCTACCGAGCATCCCCAGGCTGGCGCGAACGGCCCGGTGAAGCCATTCTTGTCCACCGCGCCGTCGTCGGAAGGATCGAATCGCTTTGCTTGGGTCCCGCACTATCCTGGCGCGTCCATCGAGAATATCAACACCAAGCAGACGCGCGATGAATTGACCTACGGATTCAACTTCCGAACCGCGGACGACTTCAAGCAGGCGCTCGCGTTTTACAGCACGCAGCTCCAATCGGCCGGTTTCAAGGTGGACCTGAAAAATTCGGGCGACGCCGGAGGAGAGCTGCACGCGGACGCGACTAGCAGCGGCCGGTCCATGGACGTGGTCGCCGCCAAAGTGTTGCAGGGCACGGGCACCGAAGTCGGCGTCACAGCAGTACAGCGATGAAGCAAGCTCTAGCCAATACACCGCAGCCGAAAATCGCACGCAAGCCGGAAGTGAAAAGTCCGGCGGGCCATTGGCCTCAGTTGCACGCGGCCATCGAAGCGGGCGCGGATGGTGTTTACTTCGGCTTGAAGCATTTCACGGCGCGCGCCAAGGCGGGCTTCGGCGTCGAAGAGCTGCCGGAGGCCATGCGCACACTTCACGCACGTGGCGTGCGCGGCTATATCACTTTTAATACGTTGCTGTTTGAACATGAGCTGAAGGCCGCCGCTGGCGCGATCGCCGCCATTGCCGAGGCGGGTGCCGACGGCCTGATCGTCCAGGACTTGACCGCCGTGCGCCTGGCGCGCGAGATCGCTCCCGGCATGCAGCTTCACGGCAGCACGCAGATGAGCATTACCGACGTGCGCGGGGTCGAGCTGGCGCGGAGCCTCGGCGTCGACCGCGTGACGCTGGCGCGCGAGCTGTCGATGGATGAGATCCGCGCGATCGCTTCGGAAACTGACTGCGACCTGGAAATCTTCGTCCACGGAGCTTTGTGCGTGGCCTACTCGGGCCAATGCTTTTCGTCTGAAGCCTGGGGAGGCCGAAGCGCCAACCGCGGACAATGCGCGCAGGCCTGCCGCCTGCCTTACGAATTACTGGTGGACGGACGCATCGAGCCGCTGGAGGACGCGCGCTATCTGCTGTCGCCCGGAGATCTTTACGCGCTGCGCCAGATTCCGGAGATCGTCGCAGCCGGCATCGCCGCGCTCAAGATTGAAGGCCGCTACAAGGACGCCGATTACGTCGCACTCACCACGCGGGCTTATCGTAAAGCTGTCGACGAAGCCTGGGCCGGCCGCTCGCTCAGCATCACGCCTCAGGAAGAACTGCAATTGGAGCAGGTGTATTCGCGCGGTCTCGGACCTTTCTTCCTCACGGGGACCAATCACCAGGCGGTGGTCGAAGGGCGCGCTCCCCGGCATCGCGGCGTGAAGATTGCACGGGTGACGCGCGTGGAACCAGATCGCGTGATGGTGGAACCCGCCGCCGCGCATGAGATCGCTCCTCTGAAACCGGGCGACGGCGTGGTCTTCGATGCCGCGGACTGGCGCAGTCCCGAGGAACCGGAAGAAGGCGGCCGCCTGTTCGCCGTGCGCAGCCATTTGAGCGGCGAGATCGAGCTGCAATTCGGCAACGGCGCGGTCCGGTTCGCTCGCATTCGCGCGGGGGATTGGCTATGGCGCACCCATGATCCTGAAATCGATCACATCGCGCGGCCGTTCCTCGATCCTTCCACTCCGGTGGCACGGCAGCGCGTGAACGTATTGGTGGAAGCCCGTGAGGGAGCGCCGTTGCGCGCCACTTGGTCGCTTGAAACGCAGCGGCGGACGAGTGTGTCGGTCGAATCGCCCGAGCCTTTGCACCCCGCGCAGAACCGCGGCATTGCGGTCGAGTCCTTGCGCGAACAGTTCGGACGCCTCGGCAACACCGCTTACGAACTGGGCGAAATTACTCTGGACGCGGAGGGCTCGCTCTTCGCCGCGGTATCGACGCTCAACCAGATGCGTCGGGAGGCAGTGGAAAAACTGCAAGCCGCCGAGACGCAGCGGCCGCCGGTTGAGATTCACGATGCCGCCGTACTTAAGAAGTCCGCCGTCGCGGCGCGTCCCTATCAGCCCGACACCCCGCCTCAACTGCACGTACTAGTTCGCACCCCGGAGCAGCTGGAAGCGGCGCTCTCACTCACACCCTCACCCGCCAGCATCACGCTGGATTATCTGGATCTCTACGGTTTGCGTCCCTCGATCGACCGCGTGAAGGCCAGCGGCATTCCGGCGCGAGTCGCCAGTCCGCGCGTACTGAAACCCGGTGAGGCGCGCATTCTGAATTTTCTGGTCAGCTTGGACTGTCCAATCCTGGTCCGCCCTGCGGGCCTGGTACACGCATTGCGCGGGCGCGATCACGCACCGTTGATCGGCGATTTTAGTCTCAACGTGTCCAACTCCGTCAGCGCCGAGTTGTTCCTGGATCTTGGCCTCGAGCGTCTGACCCCGGCGCACGATTTGAACGCCGCACAAGTTGCGAGCCTCGCCCTCGGCATCGGCGCGGCGAATATTGAGGCCATCGCCTATCAGCATCTGCCGGTGTTTCACACCGAGCACTGCGTCTTCTGCCGCTTCTTGTCGAAGGGAACCAGCTATCGCGATTGCGGCCGTCCCTGCGAAAAGCACCGCGTCGAGCTTAAGGACGCCAAAGGCCGAGCGCACCCGGTGCTCGCCGACGTAGGTTGCCGCAACACTGTTTTCGGGGCAGAGGCG
>Ga0163162_10003433_pt1 | contig 15126 bp, 13 predicted proteins | sample S55metaG_FD_115310 | JGI IMG/M metagenome (GOLD analysis project Ga0163162, IMG submission 115310) | Switchgrass rhizosphere microbial communities from Kellogg Biological Station, Michigan, USA - S5-5 metaG | ecosystem: Host-associated > Plants > Roots > Rhizosphere > Soil | place: USA...
TCAGCAGCGCCGCGCCGACCGATACCAGAAAGTTGTATCCCGCCAGACTGATGCCCAGCAGCGTCCACTGCGGCACGTCGCAGCGGACCACCGGCGCGGCCATGATCGCGGCGAGCGGGTCATTGCCCAGCTGGCTGGACGAGCACGTCGTGATGCCTTCCCACCAGTGATATTCCACCCCGGCGTGGAATGCGCCGATCAGGCCGCTGATGCCGATGGCGATGGCCGCCAGCCGCACCAGAAGGTCGCCCGTGGGCTTGCCCTGCTGCGCCAGAGCGCTAAGCGCGAGCACAATGGCGGCAAAGTGCGGATAGCGCTGCCACCAGCACATCTCGCACGGTGCAAGGCCGAAGCCGTACTGCGCGACATAGACCGCCGCGATCAGGACGGCTGGTACAAGCAGCGCCAGCCAGTAGGCGGCATTGCGCGAAGCGGCGGCGTTCATGGCTCAGCGCTTCCTTGTGGCCAGTGCGCCCGGTGTGGTGCGGCCGATGGTCTGCAGCGCGTAATAGAGCTGGAAATCGTCGATGCCCTTGGTCTTCAGTTCCTCGGGGGTCCACTTGAAGCGGGGATCGTCGATCTTGTCCTTTTCGAGATCCTTGTCGTCCTTGATCTCGTTGATCAGGTGGCCGCGCAGATCGCTCTCACGATAGGAGCGCAGCGCGCGCTTGCGCAGGTCCGGATCGGAAATCTGCGGCACGGCGATATCGGGATCGATGCCGCCTTCCTGAACCGAACGACCCGATGGCGTATAATACCGCGCCGTTGTCAGCTTCAGCGCGGTGTCGCGCGTCAGCGGGATCAGCGTCTGCACGCTGCCCTTGCCGAAGCTGCGCTGGCCCATCACGACCGCGCGGTGATCGTCCTGAAGCGCGCCGGCCACGATTTCCGACGCGGAGGCGGAGCCTTCGTCGATCAGCACGATCATCGGGATGCCCTTGGCGATGTCGCCCGGCTCCGCGTTGTAGGTTTCGTTGTCGCGCGCATAGCGCCCGCGCTGCGAGACGATCGGCCCGCTTTCAAGGAACAGGTCGGACAGCGCCACCGCTTCATCCAGCAGCCCACCCGGGTTGCCGCGCAGATCGAGGATCAGGCCATGCGGACGGCCGCCGGTCTTGGCGCGGATCTTCTGCCAGGCCTGCGCCACTTCAGTGCCGACGTTGGAGCTGAAGCTCGATACCGAGATCACGCCGGTGCCGTCCTTGACCGAGAAATCGACCGGCTTCAGATCGATGATCTGACGGGTGACGGTCACGTCGAACGGATCGTCTCGGCCCGGGCGGAAAATTGAGAGGCGGATCTGCGTGCCCGGCGCACCGCGCATCTGGTCCACCGCCTCGTCAAGGGTGCCGCCGTAGATCAGCTTGCCATCAAGGTGCGTGATATAGTCGCCCGCTTTCACGCCGGCGAGATCGGCTGGGCTGCCCTTGGTCGGCGCGATCACTTTCACTGCACCGTCGTCCAGCGTTACCGACAGACCGAGTCCGCCGTAGGATCCATCGGTCTGCGTGCGCAGGTTCTCGAAATCGCGCGCGTCGAGGTAGGAACTGTGCGGATCGAGCGTGGCCAGCATGCCGTCGATCGCGCCCTTCATCAGCTTGTCGTCGTCCACCGGCTCGACATAGCTCGCCTTGATTTTCTGGTAGATGGTGGCGAGCTTGTCGAACTGCGGGCCGGACTTCGCGTCGACCGCGGCAAGCCCAACCGTCGCCACCGGGATGAGGGCCACGGCAGTAACCAGCGCGGTGGCGCGAGCGAGGGAAGCAAACCGGTTTGCCATGATGGCCTTTCGAAAATTCGGGTGCGCAGGAAACACGCGCTTTCGCCCCCGCTTTTATAGCCGACGGGCGATTAACGCCAGATGGAGGAAGGGGAAATCTCGTTGGTCTGACGGGCGCTCTACTCGCGCAGCAGGGAGAGTGGATTGACCGGGTTTCCTTCCTTGCGAAGTTCCACCGTCACGGTCGGGTGGCCCGGGCCAGCGCTGCCCAAGGGAGCACCCTGCACCACGCTGTCGCCCACCGCCACGTCCAGCCGGCCAAGGCTGGTGACGAGTGAAGACCAGCCGCCGTCGTGCTCGATGATCACGATCCGGCCATAGCCGCGATAGGGGCCGGCAAAGGCAATGCGTCCTGCTGCCGGCGCAACGATTTGCGCACCGCCGGCCGGCGCGAAGGTGACGCCTTGCGACGGCCCCGCCGTCCCGGCCTCGCCAAAGCCCGAGACGACGCGGCCCGTAACCGGCAGCACCCAGGAAAACGGCGTACCGGGATCGGCCAGCGGCCCGGCGCTATCGAATACGGGCGCGGCGCCCGGCTGGCTGGGCCGGGGAACGGGGCCAGGCAGCGCGGCCAGTTGCGCGCGCAGTTCGCCATCCTGCCGCAATTGGCCCATCAGCGAGGAGAGGTCGCGCGTCTCTTCGGCCAGTGCCAACGCGCGGTCCGCCTCGCGGCTGGCGGAACCTTGGGCTGCGCGCGATTCAATGCGCTGACGGCTTTCGAGCGCGGCCAGTTGTTGGCGCCGACCCTCCAGCCCTTCACGGCTCTGGCGCAATTGCCCGGCGGCGGCGCGCGCGTTTTCCTGCAATTGTCGGCCCCGCACGATCTCGACTCGCAGCCCGGCGGTGCGGCGGCGCACTTCGGGCAGCATGGTTTCCAGAACGGCGCGCAAGTAAACGGTGTCGCGCAAGCTGTCGGCGCGCATCAGGCTAAAAGCCAGCGGGCGACGCGCCATCAATTGCAACGCTGCGGTAAGGCGCACCACCGGCTCCTGCCGCTCGGCGATGCGCAGCCGCAGCGCTGCGCGCTGGCGATCGACAAGGGCGATCCTTGCCTGCGCCAGCGCTATCTCTGCCTCTGACTGCTGGATGCGCGCGGCGACGGCGGCAGCTTCGCGCGCGGTACGATCGGCGGCTTCGGTAGCGCGGCGCGCCTCGCCCTCAAGCTGCTCACTGCGCGCTTTCGTCTGCGCCAGCGCACGCGCCGCCTGGCGCAGAGCCTCACCCGCCTGCCCCGCATCGTCATAGGTCGCCGGCTGGGCCAGCACCTGCCAGCCGGCGACGCACGCCAGCGCAAAGGTGAATGCAAGGAAGGCGGGACGCGACGTCATGGCCTCACGACTATCCTTCGCGATGATAGGGATGGCCAGCGACAATGCTGGTGGCGCGCCACAATTGTTCGGCCAGCATCGCGCGCGCCAGCATATGCGGCCAGGTGGCATTGCCGAAAGCGAGCAGCAGGTCCGCCTCTTCGCGCAGGGCCGCATCGTGGCCGTCTGCTGCGCCGATCAGGAACCGAGTTTCGCGCACGCCATCGTCGCGCCAGCGTTCGAGAATCCTGGCGAATTCGGTTGAGGTCAGCTGCCGCCCGCGTTCATCAAGCGCCACGGTACGGACCGGTGTGGTGGCTGGCGGTGGAACTGTGCCGCCACGATCGGAGAGTTCGGTAACCTTCAGACCCCACGCAATCCGCTTGGCATAACGATCGACGAGTTCCGCCTCGGGCGAACGACCGATCTTTCCGCGGGCAATGATGTGCAGGAGCATGAAAGGCTCCTAGCCAAGATTGCGCCGACGCGCAAAACTGGCGCATGTGGCCATTGCAGGGCGCGGGAAATCCGTCCGGGTTTCCCTAGGAGGTGGATGCCCTTCGCGGATGTGAAGGGCGCACCAATCAGATCACGCCGCGCCCTGATCTCCGAACGCCCACATGCGTTCGAGATTGTAGAAGCTGCGCACTTCGGGGCGGAACACGTGGATCACGATGTCGCCCGCGTCGACCAGCACCCAGTCGGCAGCCGGCAGCCCTTCGATGCGCACGTGGCCATAGCCGCCGTGCTTGATACGCTCCGCAAGCTTCTGCGCCATCGTGGCGACCTGACGCGTCGAACGGCCCGACGCGATCACCATGAAATCGGCGACCGAGCTTTTGCCTTCGAGCGGGATCGAGATGACGTCCTGCGCCTGGTCGTCGTCGAGCGACTGGAGCACCAGTTCGTGGAGCGACGCGGGGGCTGGGCGGTTCGCAGGCGTGGCGGCCTGCGTGGCGGTGCCGGCATCGGTCGGCAGCGGTTGGGCGGTTGTCATGAGAGTGAAGATGGTCTCCGTGCCTGAAGGTTCAATGACACATGTTTCAAAACACCAACACGCCGCCGGAGCAAATGCTCCGCCGGTAGGCCGCGCTGGAGAGGGGCGGGACGGCTCAGGGTTCGGAAACCCCGATGGAACGATGCGTGACCATGTCACGCGCGGCAATGCCGGCGTAGCGGCGATACCAATTGGAATCGGAGGCGCGAATCGCGCTGGCCGACCGTGTATCGGGATCGAATCGCAGGAACGTCAGTGCCGGAGCGCTCCGTTTTGCGCCATGCAAATCCGGTTCGAGCCGCCGGCGCCAGCGGCCCAGCCAGGCCATGGCGGGGCTCGCCAAGGCATTGGCATCATAGCCCGGACGGGCGATTACCGCAATCGGCATCTCCGATGCGATCGCCCGCCAGCTTTTCCAGCGATGAAACTGCGCAAGATTGTCCGCGCCCATGATCCACACAAAACGCCGCTTGGGATAGCGGCGACGCAGCGCGCGCAAGGTATCGATGGTGTAGCGCGTGCCCATCTGCGCCTCGATCGCGGTCACTTTTATCGGCGCGCGACGGGCGGCTTCGCGCGCCGAAGCAACTCGCGCTGCGAGTGGGGCCATGCCTTCGGACGGTTTCAACACGTTGCCCGGCGAAACCAGCCACCACACCTCGTCCAGCCCCAGCGCCTCCATCGCAAACAGGCTGATCCGGCGGTGTGCGCCGTGCGCGGGGTTGAAACTGCCGCCCAGAAGGCCGGTGATCTTTGGCGTGCGGCTCAACCGGGGCGCACCTGCCCGCTGCCGCGCACCAGCCACTTGTAGGTCGTCAGCCCTTCAAGCGCGACCGGGCCGCGCGCGTGAAGGCGACCGGTGGCAATGCCGATTTCCGCGCCCAGCCCGAATTCGCCACCGTCGGCGAACTGGCTGGAGGCGTTGTGCATCACGATGGCGCTGTCAACTTGCGCCAAGAAGCGATCGGCAGTCGGCTGGTCCTGCGTGACGATGACATCGGTGTGGCCCGACGCATGTTGCGCGATGTGCGCCAGCGCCGCATCCAGCCCATCGACTACCGCCACCGACAGTACTGCGTCGAGGTATTCAGTGTCCCAGTCCTCGCCGGTTGCCGCACCGATTCGCGGATCGATGGCGCGGGCGCGGGCGTCGCCGCGCAGTTCGCATCCGGCATCGAGCAGCGGTTCGACCAGACCATGGGCATCCGGGTAAGTTGCATCGATCAGCAGTGTTTCCATCGCGCCGCAAATGCCGGTGCGCCGCATCTTGGCGTTGAACACGATATCGCGCGCCATCGCCGGATCGGCTGCGTGATCGACGAAGGTGTGGTTGATGCCGTCAAGGTGCGCCAGCACAGGTACGCGGGCGTCGGACTGAACCCGCGCGACCAGGCTCTTGCCGCCGCGCGGAACGATCATGTCGATCAGGCCGGTTGCCGTCAGCATCGCGCCGACTGCCGCGCGATCCTGCGTGGGCAGAAGCTGAACCACATCGGCGGGCACCCCGCCTTCAGCCAATCCTTCCGCCAGAGCCTTGTGAATCGCGCGGTTGGAATGCACGGCCTCGCTGCCGCCGCGCAGCAACACGGCATTGCCCGAACGGACGCAGAGCGCGGCGGCATCGGCGGTCACGTTGGGACGGCTTTCATAAATGATGCCGATCAGCCCAATGGGAATGCGCACGCGTTGCAGCACCATGCCGTTAGGCCGCGCTTCCTCACCGATGATTGCGCCCACCGGATCGGCGAGCGAGGCGACGTCTTCCACAGCGGCCGCCATATCTTCGAGGCGTTTTTCATTAAGCTTGAGCCGATCGAGCAGCGCAGGCGACAGGCCGTTGGCCGTGCCCGCGGCGACATCCCGCGCATTGGCAGCGAGGATTTCCGGGCCGGCCCGGCGCACGGCGGTTGCGGCAAGCTTCAGCGCGGCCTCCTTGTCGGCCGACGGCATCGCGGCCAGTACGCGCTGGGCCTTGCGACCGGCGTGGGCGAGACGCGCGACCAGATCGGTCACGGTTTCCCCCTCGTCGAAAGGGGTGTCAGGGGCGGAAATCTGCGCGGTGGTGGACATGGCGGCGCTCTAACACTTGCGCGACGGTCTGTCAGCATGGGCCTACGCATAAGCCATCCCAGCGAGTCGCCAGGCGCTGCAGTAGCCAGATCGGCAAACGGTTCCCGAAATGTGAGCGACATCTCATGCTGCAGTCGATTCATCGTTTGCCGCACACGATTCGCCTGATGTGGCTGCGATTGGATTCGACTCGCCCTTCACCGGACCACTAGGGCCCGCCCCAGACGGGCATAGTAAGAACAAGCAACGACGGGGGTCGCCATTTTGCCATCGATATCGCGCGACGGGCTGAACGCCCGCCTGCGGCAGTGGTTTCCCGAGCGTGAATTCTTCATGCGCGCGGAAGGCCAGGTTCGCTTTATCCGCATTTCCACGCGCCTTCAGGCCGGGGCTGCCGGCCTTGCTGCCGCGGCGGTATTACTTTGGATCGGCGTGCTCGCGTGGGCGCTGGTGGCACAGTTCTTCGCTTCCGCCGACCGCAACTCTTTGCTGGGCCGCGAAGCTGCCGTCGCTTCGGCCAGCAGCCGCGTGGCCAAATATCGCCACGAACTCGGGGCTGTCGCCAGCGACCTGCAAAAGCGGCAGGATTTCATCGAGAAGACCGTGCAGGGCACCATCGGCCAGCTTCCGGCAGACCTGCCCAAAGGCACCGTTTCGGACAGCAGCGCCGAAGCGGGCAAGACAGTGAACAAGGTTTCGATGGCCGTGCCAGAAGCCGCAGGTCTCGTGCGGATCGAAGCGCGACAACTTGCCTTCATCGAAAAGTTGACCCGCTATGCCGATGCCCGCGCCGCACGCGCTGAAAGCGCAATCCGCCACGTCGGCCTGAACCCGGCGATGGTCGCGGTTGGCGACGTTTCGGCGCAGGGTGGCCCGCTTATCCCGCTTTATACCGGTGCAGGCAGCAGCATCGACCCGCGTTTTGCCCGGCTAGGTGCCAGCCTTGCGCGGATGAGTGCGCTGGAACAAGGCCTCGCCCGGGTCCCCAACACGCTGCCTGCCAGCCTCGAATTCATTTCGTCCGGGTTCGGCTATCGCTCCGATCCATTTACCGGTGGCGCGGCGTTTCATGCCGGCCTCGATTTTCGCGGCCCCATCGGCGCGCCGATCTATGCGGCGGCGGCAGGAACGGTATCGTTCACCGGCGTGCGACAAGGGTATGGCAATTGCGTGGAAATCAGCCACGGTAACGGCCTGATGACCCGATACGCCCACATGTCGCGAATCGCCGCCAAGCTCGGGGCCAAAGTCGGCCCTGGAGCGATGATAGGCGCAATCGGCAGCACCGGTCGTTCCACCGGCCCACACCTGCATTTCGAAGTGCGGATCAACGACCGCCCAGTGGATCCGCGCCCGTTCCTCACTTCCCCCTCGTTCAAGGTGGCCTCGCATGTTCAAGAAAACCGTCCCGGAAGTCCGGTCGGCGTCGCCGGCTAACGCGATGGCGGGCACATTCTCCGTTCTGGGCGCGGACCTTGTCGTCAAGGGCGACATCGTGGCCGCCGCCGATCTACACATTGAGGGCAAGGTCGAAGGCGACATTTCCTGCGCCGCGCTGGAGCAGGGCGATGAGAGCGTCATAACCGGGGCGATTACCGCCCAAAGCGCACGCCTCGCAGGCACCGTGCATGGCGCGATTACGGCCGGGCATCTGGTTGTGTTGAAAACGGCCCGCATTCACGGTGACGTGACTTATGATGCGCTGACGATCGAACAGGGCGCTCAGGTCGACGGCAAGTTTGCGCCGCGTGTGGTTGAGCCCGAGGCGGCGTTGACGCTGGTGAGTTGAAGTTGGATACGCTGAGCTCGACAGACCGCAAGTAAATGCCTCGAAATCAATGTTGTAGACCGCGCCCGTTACGAAGGCTGCTTCGGAAGACGCCAAATAGGCGACAAGGCCCGCCACTTCTGCGGCAGTGCCGTGGCGCTGGATTGCAAGCGGCGCCCTGTTTGCTTCAGCGTCGGGACCGTTCGCCGGATTGCGGTCCGTGTCGATCGGGCCGGGCTGTACGAGGTTAGCCGTAATGCCGCGTCGTCCCAGGTCACGTGCCAAACCTCTGGTCAATCCGCCCAGCGCAGACTTGCTGGCGGCATACAGAGTGCCGCCGTCTCCCGGCATCCGATCCGCTACAATGCTGCCGATTGTTATGATCCGACCGCCGGCTTCCATCATCGTTGCGGCCTTCTTCGCGGCAATGAACGGCGCGCGCACATTGAGCGCGAACGTCCGGTCAAACGCGTCATCGGGGTATGCTTCGAGAGGGCCGGGGATGGCTAGCCCTGCCACACTTACCAACACATCCAGCCGTTCGAAGTGCGCAAATGACCGGTCCAATGCCTCCGCAAGCGCGATCGGATCGCCGGCGTCCGCCTGAACCAAGAAAATCGAAGCCCCACCCGCACGGAGTTCGCTTGCCAGTTTGTCTGCTTGGTCAGATCGGCTCAAATAAGTAATTGTAACCGAGGCACCTTCCGCAACCATTCTCCGGCTCACAGCGGCCCCGATACCTCTTGCGCCTCCGATTACCACCGCAACTTTCCCGTCCAGTGATGCCATCGGATTTCCCCTTTGCGGAAGGTTTCCCGTACTGGTCGCGCAAGCACGAGGACGTGCAGCATGCCCGCGTCTCATGCAAGATCAGCCACCCGGAACCCAACAAAAAGGCCGCCCGTCAGGCGGCCTTTTTTCTTACCCGTCCAGCCAAAACTCAGCTGTCGGAGATTCCTTCAGCGCGGCGGGCTTCAAGCCAGGCGGCGGCTTCGGCTTCCTGGGCAGCTTCGGCGGCAGCCTTGCCCTGGGCGACGCGTTCGGCGCGCAGTTCTTCGATCAGAGCATCGCGATCGGTGCCTAGACGCAGGGTAGCCGCGCCTTCGTCTTCCTCGATGCCGGCCTTCTTGGCGGCCTTGGCGACCAGCGCGTCAAGCTCGCGCTGCGAACACAGGCCCAGCGTGACCGGGTCCTTCGGATTGATATTGCTGATGTTCCAGTGGCTGCGATCACGGATGGCAGCGATGGTATTGCGCGTGGTGCCGATCAGTTTGCCGATCTGGGCGTCGGAGATTTCGGGGTGGTTGCGCAGAATCCAGGCGATGCCATCGGGCTTGTCCTGCCGCTTTGACACTGGGGTGTAGCGGGGGCCCTTGGTGCGACTGACCGAGATCGGGGCCTTCTGCATTTTTAGGCGATAATTCGGGTCCGCCTGTCCACGTTCGATTTCAGGCTGGGTCAGTTCGCCGGAATGCACGGGATCACGCCCCGTGTACTTGGCCCCAGCCAGATCATCGGCCATCGCCTGCACTTCGAGGATGTGAATACCGCAGAAATCGGCCACCTGTTCGAATGTAAGAGCTGTATTATCGACAAGCCACGACGCCGTCGCATGCGGCATCAGCGGATACGTGGGCTGCTGGCTCACGGGGACCTCTTTCGGAAAGCGGAAACAATAAGGGCCGCCCCTTGCGGAGCGGCCTGTACCCGGCCGATGTAGGGCAGGGGCACCAAAACGGCAAGTCTTATCGGGGTGGATCGGCGCGTTTCATGATACCTTGAGCACGATCTTGCCGATATGATCACCCGCTTCCATCCTGCTATGAGCGGCCGCAGCTTCCGTCAGTGGGAAAGCCAGGTCCATCACCGGGCGTAACGAGCCTTCTTCTACCAGCGGCCAGGCGTTGCCCAGAATTTCCTGGGCGAGCATGCTCTTGAACGCTTTTGAGCGAGGACGCAGGGTCGATCCGGTCAAGGTAAGGCGACGGCGCATCACTTCGGCCATGTTGATTTCGGCGCGCACCCCGCCCTGCACCGCGATAGTAACGTGGCGACCATCATCGGCGAGGCATTTGAGGTTGCGTGCCACATAATCGCCCGCAACCATGTCAAGCACCAGATGCACGCCCGCGCCCTCGGTGATCCGCGCGACTTCGGCGACGAAATCGGTGGCCTTGTAGTCGATCGCGTGGTCCGCGCCGATCTCAAGCGCGGCGGCGCATTTTCCAGGGTCGCCACATGTGACGATCACAGTGAGGCCAAAGTGCTTGCCGAGCATGATCGCCATCGAGCCGATGCCGCTGGTGCCGCCGTGGACGAGCAGGGTCTCGCCATCACATGCCCAGCCGCGCTCGAACACATTGTGCCAAACGGTGAATAGCGTTTCGGGCAGCGCCGCCGCAGCATCCAGGGCGAGGCCTCTGGGCACGGGCAGGCATTGCGCGGCTTCGGCAAGGCAATATTCGGCATAGCCGCCGCCCGCGACCAGCGCGCAGACTTTCTGGCCGACCAGCGGCGTCATGACGCCATTCGCGGCGGCAACGACTTGCCCCGATACCTCGAGCCCGGGGATCGGCGACGCGCCCGGGGGCGGCGGATACAGACCCTGCCGCTGGATCACATCGGGCCGGTTCACACCGGCAAAGGCAACGCGGATCAGGACTTGGCCTTCGGCGGGCACAGGTACCGGCAGCGTCTCGGCGCGAAGCACTTCCGGCCCGCCCGGCGATTCGATCCCGATCGCCGTCATTGTCGCTGGTATCGACTGCATGCCCCGTGTGCTCCCTGTTCGTCGCTCCCCCGTGCGACCGCCCTTTCAGGTATATCCGCGCTCCCTACCCACGCGCATGGTTGACAGCAAGGCTCAAGCAACCACATTGTGCACCGCAATGGAATTTGACGAGCGCCCCCGCCCCAAAGGCGATCTGGCCAGCCAGCTGGCTGCGGAGCCGCTCGACAGTTATTCACACGACGAACTGAACGAACGTGTTCGTCTGCTCGAAGCGGAAATCGCGCGGGCAATCGCGCACCGCGACAAGGCGCAGGCGCACCGCGCCGCCGCCGAGTTGCTGTTCAAGTCGCTTCCGCCAGACGGATCCGCACATTGATCGCGGCCGCCCTTCACCTTGCCGGGCGGCGTTCCCATATCTGTTTCAACACTTCCGGCGCGTGCGTCGGTAACTTGCGCGCTCTCGGTTTAGCTATGGTTAATCGTTTGCGTGTTTCCTTCCCGGAAGGGATCCACCCGGAACCGGATTCGCGCCGGAACCCGAGAAAGTAGACATATGCCCAGTTTCGCACAGAGCCTTGAGAAGACGCTCCATGCTGCGCTCAGCAACGCCTCGGAGCGCAGCCACGAGTACGCCACGCTGGAGCATCTTCTTCTCGCATTGATCGACGATCCCGATGCCGCGCAGGTGATGCAGGCTTGCGGCGTGGATCTTGGCGATCTGGGCGACGTGGTGCGCCAGTATCTCGATCAGGAATATCAGTCGCTGAAAACGCAGGAAAAAGCGGACCCTCAGCCGACGGCAGGCTTTCAGCGCGTAATCCAGCGCGCTATCCTGCATGTTCAGTCGAGCGGCAAGGATACCGTAACCGGCGCGAACGTACTGGTCGCGTTGTTTTCCGAACGCGACAGCTACGCCGTCTATTTCCTGCAGCAGCAGGACATGAGCCGGCTGGATGCCGTCAGCTATATCAGTCACGGCATCGGCAAGGGCGGTCGTCAGGTCGACAGCCGCAGCGTCAAGAGCGAGGAATCCGAACCCAAGCCCGAAGAAAAGGCCGATGCCGCGAAGGGCAACAAGAAGGATTCGGCGCTCGACCAGTTTACCGTCAACCTCAACGAAAAGGCGCTGGCGGGGAAGGTCGATCCCCTGATCGGACGCGGGCCGGAAGTGGATCGCACGATCCAGATCCTGTGCCGCCGCTCGAAGAACAACCCTCTCTATGTGGGCGATCCTGGCGTGGGCAAAACCGCCATCGCAGAAGGCCTTGCACGCAAGATCGTTGAGGGTGACGTTCCGGAAGTTTTGACCGAGGCGGTGATCTATTCACTCGACATGGGCGCTTTGCTGGCTGGCACCCGCTATCGCGGCGATTTCGAGGAACGTTTGAAGCAGGTCGTCAACGAACTCGAAAAGATGCCGCACGCGATCCTGTTCATCGACGAGATCCACACGGTAATCGGCGCCGGCGCGACAAGCGGGGGCGCAATGGACGCATCCAACCTGCTGAAGCCCGCGCTTTCGGGCGGGACGATCCGCTGCATCGGTTCGACCACCTACAAGGAATTCCGCAACCACTTCGAGAAGGACCGCGCCCTGCTGCGCCGGTTCCAGAAGATCGACGTGAATGAGCCGACCATCGAGGACACAATCAAGATCCTCAAGGGCCTGCGCACCGCCTTCGAGGAACATCACAAGGTCAAGTACACGCCTGATGCGATCAAGACGGCAGTCGAGCTATCGGCGCGCTACATCAATGACCGCAAGCTGCCGGACAAAGCGATCGACGTGATCGACGAAGTGGGCGCAATGCAGATGCTGGTGCCGCCCAACAAGCGCAAGAAGACCATTACTGCGCGTGAGATTGAGCAGGTTATCGCCACGATGGCGCGTATCCCGCCCAAATCCGTGTCGAGCGACGACAAGAAAGTGCTGGAACATCTCGACCGCGATCTGAAGCGGCTGGTGTTTGGACAGGACAAGGCCATCGAAGTGCTGTCTTCGGCCATGAAACTTAGCCGCGCCGGGCTGCGCGACGCGGACAAGCCGATCGGCTCGTTCCTTTTCAGCGGCCCAACGGGCGTCGGCAAGACCGAAGTCGCGCGCAGCCTTGCCCAGATCATGGGCATTCCGCTGCAGCGCTTCGACATGTCGGAATATATGGAGCGTCACTCGGTTTCGCGCCTGATCGGGGCGCCTCCGGGCTATGTCGGGTTCGACCAGGGTGGTTTGCTGACCGACGCCATCGACCAACAGCCGCATTGTGTGCTGCTGCTAGACGAAATCGAGAAGGCCCACCCGGACCTGTTCAATATCCTGCTACAGGTGATGGACAACGGTCGCCTAACCGATCACCACGGCAAGACCGTCGATTTCCGCAACGTTGTGCTGGTGATGACTACCAACGCCGGCGCTTCGGACATGGCGCGGCAAGGCATCGGTTTCGGCGACGTTTCCAAGGCGGACGCGGGCGACGAGGCGGTGAAGAAGATGTTCACTCCCGAATTCCGCAATCGCCTAGATGCGATTGTACCCTTCGCCTACCTGCCGCCCGAAGTGGTCAGTCGCGTGGTCGACAAGTTCATCCTTCAGCTGGAACTGCAGTTGGCGGACCAGAACGTGCACATCCAGTTCGATTCGGATGCGCGCGCATGGCTGGCCAAGCAAGGCTACGACAAGCTCTATGGAGCGCGACCGATGGCCCGCGTGATACAGGAGAAGGTGAAGAAGCCGCTGGCCGAGGAACTGCTGTTCGGCAAGCTGGCCAACGGCGGCGAAGTCCATGTCAGCCTGAAGGATGGCGAAGGCTCCGATGCCGCGCTCTCATTCGAACTGACGCCGGCAGCGCCGAAACTGGTCAAGAAGAAGGCGGCAAAGCGCAAGGCCGGCAACATCGCCGAAGAGCCAAACGCCGACGAAGCCTGATTATCCGGAAGCAAACGAAGGGGCGGGACCGCAAGGTTCCGTCCATCCTCGTTTAGCTGGCAGAGGGCGCCGGATGAGGAGCGTCCCATTCGGCGCGGTCGATCACACCATCGTCATTAGTGTCGATCCGGTCGAACCGAGCGTTGTTGAACGCCATCCATTCGCCCAAGGTCATTTTGCCATCGCGGTCATTGTCAGTCAGCGCGAACAGCGCCGCCGGATCGAGCCCATCGACATCACCCAGCACATCCTGCGCTGCGAGCATTTCCGCCAGCGTGATGTTACCATCGCGATTCATGTCTATGATCGTGAACAACGCTTGCGCGGCGCGGGCATAGTCCGCCGATGGCACGCGCCCGTCATGGTCGGGATCGAGCGTGGCAAAATCGGTGATGGGATGCACCGTGGGGGGTACCTTCGTCACTGGTACAGGCGACGGGGCGACGGCTGGAACCGCGGCCAACGCCTTCGGATCCGGTCCGGTCTCCTTGTTTTGGCAAGCGCCAAGGCCAAGGCAAAGCAATATCGCTGCGGCGAGGCGGCGTCCGGTAGACCGGGGCATCGTCGTCTCCAGATAGGCGGAATGGGCCGGAACGAAACCTAGTCGATCAGGCTGAACCTGCCCTGTCCGAAAGGGCAGCTGGAACGAACGCCTCTGGTGCCCATTTGAAAGCGATGACAACGGATTTTGCGGTGACCGATTGCAGCTGGATCAGGGCCGAACCGATGGGCATCCGGATCGCACCTGCCGATGCGTGGATTGATCCGGCACGCCCGGTCCAGACCGCCCTAGTCACCCACGGCCATGCCGATCACGCACGCGGCGGCCACGCCCGCACCATAGCTACACCCGCCACGTTGGCAATCATGGCAGTCCGATACGGTGTGGCGGAAGGCGCGCAGCCTGTCGCCTACGGCGAAAGCCTGCGCTTGCCGGGCGGTGTCACGGCAACCTTCCTGGCCGCCGGCCACGTGCTGGGATCCGCGCAGATCCTGCTGGAACATGCTGGCGAGAGGGTGGTCGTGACGGGAGACTACAAGCGACGATCGGACCCGACCTGCCCGCCCTTTGTTGTCACGCCGTGCGATATCTTCATTACCGAGGCTACATTCGGCCTGCCGGTGTTCCGCCATCCGCCGATTGCCGACGAGATCGGTAAGCTGCTGGATGCGCGCGAAACCTTTCCCGACCGCAGCATCCTCTTGGGTGCCTATGCGCTGGGCAAGGCGCAGCGGGTGATTGCAGAATTGCGCGCTGCGGGGTTTCACGAACCGCTGTACCTTCACGGGGCGATGGAGCAGATGTGCCGACTTTACGAGGAATATGGCGTGGCACTGGGCGATCTGCGCCTTGTCGCCGACGTACCCAAAGCCACGCTGGCCGGGACCATCGTTATCTGCCCGCCCTCCGCACTGAACGACCGGTGGAGCCGCCGCCTGCCCGATCCGCTGACCGCCATGGCGTCCGGCTGGATGCGCGTGCGCCAGCGCGCCCGGCAGCGCAATGTGGAACTGCCACTCGTGATTTCAGACCATGCCGACTGGGACGA
>Ga0163162_10003435_pt1 | contig 15121 bp, 12 predicted proteins | sample S55metaG_FD_115310 | JGI IMG/M metagenome (GOLD analysis project Ga0163162, IMG submission 115310) | Switchgrass rhizosphere microbial communities from Kellogg Biological Station, Michigan, USA - S5-5 metaG | ecosystem: Host-associated > Plants > Roots > Rhizosphere > Soil | place: USA...
GATCCTGAATGAAGCCGATCGCGTGGTGCATCTGCACATCCTTACAAAAAGTAAACGAAGAAGACGATGTTACCGCATCGACTTTTGTCGACGTGCGGATCTCAAAAACGTTGTGGGGATGCGAAGACGGGAGACGTCGCCGCCGCGCGAGCGGCCGCCGCGGTCATTGCGGTCCCGGCGCGCGCCGCAATGGTGCACGCGCCGGATACGACGCGGGAAATGCAGAAAGTGGCCGGACTCGAGGCGAAATCAGCCCGGCGCGGGCACGCTCAGACCATCAGACGGCCGCTTCGTTTTCCTCGCCGGTGCGGATGCGGATCACGCGCTCGACGTCGGCGACGAAAATCTTGCCGTCGCCGATCTTGCCCGTGCGGGCGGCGCCGACGATCGCGTCGATGACCTGGTCGGTCTGGTCGTTCGCGACCACGACTTCGATCTTCACTTTCGGCAGGAAGTCGACGACGTACTCCGCGCCGCGATACAGCTCCGTGTGGCCCTTCTGGCGGCCGAAGCCCTTTACTTCCGTGACCGTCAGACCCGTCAGGCCGACTTCGGCGAGCGCTTCGCGGACTTCATCGAGCTTGAATGGTTTGATGATTGCGGTGATACGTTTCATGGCGTGCCTCGTTTCGGGTGGTCGTTCGGATGGTCGGAACTCTGGACAGAATGCTTTCGATTCTAGTCGCCTTTGCTCACGCCAGCGGTTCGGTAAAGCGCGAAGTGATCGGATAGCGCCAGTCGCGGCCGAACGCGCGATGCGTCACGCGAATGCCGATCGGCGCCTGGCGGCGCTTGTATTCGTTGATCTTGATGAGCCGCGTGACGCGCTTCACGTCGTCGGCGGAGTAGCCTGCCGCGACGATCTCCGCGAGCGAGCGGTCCTCTTCCATGTACATGCGCATGATCGCGTCGAGCACCTCGTAGGGCGGCAGGCTGTCCTGGTCGGTCTGGTTCTCGCGCAGTTCCGCCGAGGGCGCGCGCGTCAGGATGCGCTCCGGAATCACGTCGCGGCGGCCGTATGCGTCGGTCTGGTTGCGGTAGTGGCAGACCTTGTAGACGAGCGTCTTCGCGATGTCCTTGATCACCGCGAAGCCGCCCGCCATGTCGCCGTAGAGCGTGCAGTAGCCGACCGCCATCTCGCTCTTGTTGCCGGTCGTGAGCACGAGCGAGCCGAACTTGTTCGACAGCGCCATCAAGAGCGTGCCCCGGATGCGCGCCTGAATGTTTTCCTCGGTGGCGTCTTCCGGGCGGTCCTTGAATTCCTCCGCGAGCGCGCCGCGAAACGCTTCGAACATCGGCGCGATCGCGATTTCGTCGTATTTGACGCCCACGCGCTGCGCCATGTCGCGGGCGTCGGTGGTCGAGATGCCGGCCGTGTAGCGCGAGGGCATCATCACCGCGCGCACGCGCTCGGCCCCGAGCGCATCGCACGCGACCGCGAGCACCAGCGCCGAATCCACGCCGCCCGACAGGCCGATGATCGCGCCCGGAAAGCCGTTCTTGCCGATGTAGTCGCGCACGCCGACGACGAGCGCCCGGTACACCTGCCCTTCCAGCGGCAGTTCCGGCGCGATGCCCGCGTGCACCGGCGTGGTGCCGTCGAACTCGACGTAGCCGATGCCTTCGTCGAACTGCGCCATCTTCGTGACGAGCTCGCCGTTCGCGTCGAGCACGAACGAGCCGCCGTCGAAGATCAGCTCGTCCTGCGCGCCGACGAGGTTCACGTAGACCATCGGCATGCCCGTCTCGCGAATCCGCGCGCGCAGGATGTCAAAGCGCACCGACTCCTTGTTGAGATGAAACGGCGAGCCGTTCGGAATCAGCAGCACCTGCGCGCCCGCCGCCTTCGCGAGCTGCGCCGCCGACGCGTGCCACGCGTCCTCGCAGAGCACGACGCCGTAGCGCACGCCGTCGAGATCGAACACGGCCGGCTTCGGGTCGGACGCGAAGTAGCGCTTCTCGTCGAAGACCTCGGTGTTCGGCAAATCCTGCTTCAGATAGGTGCCGACGATGTCCCCGTCCACGATCAGCGACGCGGCGTTGAACGTATCGGTCGGCGGCAGGCCGCGCTGGATCGGCGCGTTGCTGCCGGCGCTCTCGGGATAGTCGCGATGCGGATGCCCGACGATCACGCTCAGCCCCGCGAACGCCTTCAGTTGCGCGGCGAGCGTCGCGAGCGCCTCGGCGCTCGCGCGGTAGAACGCGGGCCTCAGCAGCAGATCTTCCGGCGGATAGCCCGAAAGCGCGAGTTCCGGCGCGATCAGAAGCTTGGTGCCTTCGCGATGCGCCTCGCGCGCGGCCTCGACGATTTTCGCGGCGTTGCCGGCGAAGTCGCCGACCGTGACGTTGATCTGGGCTAGTGCAATTCGGGTTTTCATGTCGGCAAATGAGTGATGCGCCAAAACGGGGCTCGAAGGCAAACGATTATCGCACGCGGCCTTGCGCGCGCTTTACGTCTTGCGCGCCTGCTACGACTTCTTCCTGAACGGCGTGTGCGCCTCCAGTTCTCCGATGTGCTGGTCCATCGCGGCCGTTTCCGCGTCGAGGAATTCGCTGATCGCGTGCGCGAAACGCCGGTCGGCGATCCAGTGCGCGGACCAGGTCGGCGTCGGCAGGAGGCCGCGCGACATTTTGTGAACGCCCTGCGCGCCGCCCTCGAAACGCGCGAGCCGGTGCTCGATGCAGTACTCGATGCCCTGCATGTAGCACGTCTCGAAGTGCAGCCCCGACACGAATTCGCGCGTGCCCCAGTAGCGGCCGTACATCACGTCGCCGCCGATCATGTTGAGCGCGCACGCGAGCCGCTTCCCGTCTGCTTCGGCGATCACGAGCAGCATGCTTTCGGGCGCCGCCGCGTGGATCTGCCCGAAGAACTCGCGCGACAGGTACGGCGGGTTCCAGTGCTCGCGGTACGTGTTCTCGTAGCAGGAGTAGAAGAAGTCGAGCGCTTCGCCGTCGATCTCCGCGCCGCGCAGCCACGTGTAGGTGACGCCCGCCTCGGCCACGTGGCGGCGGTCCTGCTTCACCTTCTTGCGCTTGTCGTGGCTCATCGTCGCGAGGAACGCCGCGAAGCTCTCGTAGCCGCCGTCCGGCAGGTTTTCCCAGTGGAACTGGACGCCTTCGCGCAGCATGTAGCCGGCGTCGGTCAGCGCCTCGAGGTCCTGCTCGAGCGGAAAGAGCACGTGCAGCGACGACAGTTCGAGGCGCTTGGTCAGCTCGATTGCACCACGCGCGAGCATCACGCGGTCCGCGTGATCCGGCGCGATCAGGCGCGGGCCCGTGACCGGCGAAAACGGCACCGCCGACACTGCCTTCGGGTAATAGCGAATGCCGTGGCGCTCGAAGGCGTCGGCCCACGCGTGATCGAACACGTACTCGCCGCGCGAGTGCGACTTGAGGTAGAGCGGCATCACGCCGGCAAGCTGGCCGCCGCGCTTGAGCAGCAGGTGATGCGCGCGCCAGCCGGTGCGCGCCACCGCGCAGCGCGTGTCCTGCAACGCCGACAGGAACGCGTGGCGCACGAACGGATTGTCGCCGGCGAGCCGGTTCCAGTCGTGCACCGTGACGCCTTCGAGCGTATCGGCCACATGTATTTCGACATCGCGATTCAAGAGACATCCTCGCTGATTGATCGGTGCGCGGGCGTTGGCGCCGGGAAGGGTCCACGCCGCGAAAGGGCCTATTCTCGCGCAACTCGCAGAAATGCGCCGCCGCGCCGGAAGCGGGCAACACGCCGCCGGCGGCCCGCGCGCCTGGCAAATACCTCGCACCAAAAGCATGCTCCCGGGCGTGCTCTCGGCGATAATGCGCGGCAACTCCACCCCTCTTCATCCGGACGCCGTTGACCGCCATGCCGTGGTTCCTCTACCTGATCGAATGCGCCGACGGCAGCATCTACACCGGCATCGCGACCGACGTAGCAGCGCGCTTCGACAAGCATTCGACCGGCAAGGGCGCGCGCTACACGCGCTCGCGCAAGCCGGTGCGCGTTCTGGCGTCGTTCGAGCTGGCGGGACGATCGGAGGCGTCGCGCGCCGAATACCGGGTCAAGCGGCTGAGCGCAGCCGAGAAGCGCGCGCTGATCGCGGGCGCGCTCACGCTCGATGCCGTCATGCCGCAATCGCAGGCGCCGGACGCGGACGCCGTCCCCGCCGGCTGAGCGGACGCATCCGGGCGAACGCAGCCGGGCGAACGCATCCGGGCAAACGCAACCCCAGGGAACCGTAAACACAAAAGGCCGCGCACGCTTGCCGGCCCGAAGGCTTCGAAGCGCGCGCGGCCTTTCTTCCAGCCGGCGCGAACGCGATGCGAACCGCTTACTTCTTGTAGTTCGCGACGCCTTCGGTGATTTCCTTGAGCGCGGCATCGACGCCCGCCCAGCCCTCGACCTTCACCCACTTGCCCTTTTCGAGCGCCTTGTACTGCTCGAAGAAGTGCTTGATCTGGTCCTTCAGGTATTCGGGCACGTCGTCGACGGTCTTCATGTGCGCCGTCATCGGGCAGATCTTGTCGTGCGCCACGGCGACGAGCTTCGCGTCGACGCCCGATTCGTCCGTCATCTGCAGCATGCCGAGCGCGCGCGCGCGGACCACCGAGCCCGCGAGCAGCGGAAACGGCGTGATGACGAGCACGTCGACCGGGTCGCCGTCGCCCGAAAGGGTTTGCGGGATGAAGCCGTAGTTGGCCGGATAGCGCATGCCCGTGCCGATGAAACGGTCGACGACCAGCAGCCCCATTTCCTTGTCGGCTTCGTATTTGACCGGATCGCTTTGCGCGGGGATTTCGATGATGACGTTGAAATCCTGCGGGAGATCCTTGCCGGGAGGTACGTTGTTGAAGCTCATGAGCGCTCTCTAGAAGGTTGACTTGAAGCCGGACGGCGCGGCCCGCGCGACGGCTCGAAAACCGCCGTCCGCGGCGCGGTGACAGTGCGCCGCGCCCATGAAAAGGCGCGAATGCGTCATTATAGCCAATCGAGGCCGGCATTCAGCCACGGCCGCCGGGCGCGGCCGATGGCGCGATAATCGAAAGGGATTGCCGCCGGGCGCCCCGCCACGGCGGCGCAGGAACACCAACAGAACACAGGAGACGCGCATGGAAGAAGCGAAGCATTTCATCGGCAACAAGTGGGTGGCGCCGGCGGTCGGCGAGACGATCGCGGTGCTCGATCCCTCCGACGGCCAGGTTTTCGCGGAGCTTGCGCGAGGCAACGCCGCCGACATCGACCGCGCGGTGGCGGCCGCGCGCGCCGCCTACGAGGGCTCGTGGGGCCACATGAGCGCGGCGGAGCGCGGGCGCATCCTCGCGCGCCTGTCGATGCTCATTGCCGCCTGCCACGACGAGATCGCGCAGCTCGAGGCGCGCGACACCGGCAAGCCGCTCAAGCAGGCGCGCGCCGACGCGGCGGGCATCGCGCGCTATTTCGAGTTCTACGCGGGCGCCGCCGACAAGCTGCACGGCGAAACCCTGCCCTACCAGACCGGCTACACGGTGCTCACGATCCGCGAGCCGCACGGCGTGACGGGCCACATCGTGCCGTGGAACTATCCGCTGCAGATCTTCGGGCGCAGCGTCGCGGCCGCGCTCGCGGCGGGCAATGCGTGCGTGGTGAAGCCGGCCGAGGACGCCTGCATGTCGATCCTGCGCGTCGCCGAGCTCGCCGCCGAAGCGGGGCTGCCCGAAGGCACGCTCAATATCGTCACCGGCTACGGCCACGAGGCGGGCGCGGCGCTCGCCCGCCATCCGGGCATCGACCACATTTCGTTCACCGGCTCGCCGGCAACGGGCGCCGCGGTCGTCAAGATGGCCGCCGACAACCACGTTCCCGTCACGCTGGAACTGGGCGGCAAGTCGCCGCAGATCGTCTTCGCCGACGCCGATTTCGACGCGGCGCTCCCCGTGCTCGTCGCGGCGATCGTGCAGAACGCCGGGCAGACGTGCTCGGCGGGCAGCCGCGTGCTGATCGAGCGCGACGCCTACGAGCCGCTGCTCGCGCGGCTCTCCGAGGCGTTCTCGGCGCTCCGGGTCGGGCCGAGCCGGCTCGACCTCGACTGCGGCCCGCTCATCAACGCGAAGCAGCAGCAGCGCGTGTGGGATTTCCTCTCGGATGCGCAGCACGACGGCATCCCGATGGCCGCACAGGGCGAAGTGGTGCCGGAGGCGCCGCAAGCGGGCTTCTATCAGGCCCCCACGCTTTTGCGCGACGTTCCGCCCGCTCACCGGCTCGCGCGCGAGGAAGTGTTCGGCCCGGTGCTCGCCGCGATGCCGTTCGAGAACGAGGAAGAAGCGCTCAGGCTCGCCAACGGGACGGACTACGGGCTCGTCGCGGGCATCTGGACGCGCGACGGCAGCCGCCAGATGCGCCTTGCGCGCCGCGTGCGCTCGGGACAGGTGTTCATCAACAACTATGGCGCGGGCGGCGGCGTGGAACTGCCGTTCGGCGGCGTCAAGCATTCCGGGCACGGCCGCGAGAAGGGCTTCGAGGCGCTCTACGGCTTCACGGTGCTCAAGACCATCGCGATCAAGCACGGCTGACACCACACATCAACGACACATGGGCAACACATCACACAAGGAGACAACATGCGACTGCAAGGCAAGACGGCGATTGTGACGGGCGGCGGCTCGGGCTTCGGTGAAGGCATCGCGCGCACGTTCGCCCGCGAGGGGGCGAACGTCGTCGTGAACGACCTGAACGGACCCGCGGCGGAGCGCGTGGCGAGCGAGATCGCGCTCGCGGGCGGCCGGGCGATCGCGGTGGCGGGCGACGTCACGCGGCGCGACGACTGGCAGACGCTCTTTGCCGCGGCGATCGAGGACTTCGGCAGCGTGCAGGTCGTCGTCAACAATGCGGGCACGACCCATCGCAACAAGCCGGTTCTCGAAGTGACGGAAGCCGAGTTCGACCGCGTCTATGCGGTGAACGTGAAGAGCATCTACTGGAGCGTCGAGCAGTTCGTGCCGTATTTCCGCAGCCAGGGCGGCGGCGCGTTCATCAACATCGCGTCGACGGCGGGTGTGCGGCCGCGCCCGGGGCTCGTCTGGTACAACGGCAGCAAGGCGGCCGTGATCATCGCGAGCAAGGCACTCGCCGTCGAGCTCGGTCCGGACCGGATCCGCGTGAACTGCATCAACCCGGTCATGGGCGAAACGGGCCTGCTCTCGGAATTCATGGGCATGGAGGACACGCCCGCGAACCGGCAGAAATTCCTCGCGACCATTCCGCTCGGGCGCCTCTCGACGCCGCAGGACATCGCGAACGCCGCGCTCTATCTCGCCTCCGACGAAGCCGAGTTCATCACCGGCGTGAGCCTCGAAGTGGACGGCGGACGCTGCGTGTAAGCCTTGCCGAACGGAGCTCGGACGCTCCGTTCATCGGTGTTTTCCCCACCGAAAATGGCCGCTTGGCGCCCATCCAAGCGACTAGAATCCACAGGCAATTCCTTACTTTCATTACAAAATAGAGGAGACGACATGGCCAGCACCGCCAATGAACTGCCACGCCCTGGTGCAGGGGCGCCATCCGCATTCGAGGAGGCCACCTACCGCAAGGTCGCGTGGCGGCTGTCGCCGCTGCTGCTGATCTGCTACGTGGTGGCTTACCTGGACCGCGTGAACGTGGGATTCGCGAAGCTGCAGATGAGCGCCGACCTCGGCCTCTCGGATGCCGTCTACGGCTTCGGCGCCGGGATCTTCTTCTTCGGCTACTTCATCTTCGAGGTGCCGAGCAACGTGATCCTGCACAAGGTCGGCGCGCGCGTGTGGATCGCGCGGATCATGATCACGTGGGGCATCATTTCCGCGCTCACGATGTTCATCACGACGCCCACGATGTTCTACGTGATGCGCTTTCTGCTCGGCGTGGCCGAGGCGGGCTTCTTCCCCGGCATCATCCTGTACCTCACCTACTGGTACCCGGCGCAGCGCCGCGGGCGCATGACCTCGCTTTTCATGACGGCGATCGCGCTCTCGGGGCTGATCGGCGGGCCGGTGTCGGGCTGGATCATGAAGACCTTCGACGGCGCGAACAACTGGCACGGCTGGCAGTGGCTCCTGCTGCTGGAAGGCATTCCGTCGGTGGTGGTCGGCCTCGTGGTGCTCGTCATGCTGGACGACCGCATCTCGAAGGCGAAGTGGCTCACGCAGGAGGAGCGCGATCTGCTCGAGCGCAACATCGCGGCGGACAACGTCGAGAAGGAAGACATGTCGATCGGCAAGATATTCTCGAGCCCGCGCGTATGGCTGATGAGCCTCATCTACTTCTCGTTCGTGATGGGCCTCTACGGCGTGAGCTTCTGGCTGCCCACCATCATCAAGGCGACAGGCGTGACCGACGCCCTCTCCATCGGCCTGCTCTCCGCGATCCCCTACGGCGCGGCGGTGGTCGGCATGCTGCTCGTCGCGCGAAGCGCCGACCGGCGCGGCGAGCGCCGCTGGCACATCGCCATTCCGGCCGTGATCGGGGCGATCGGGCTCGTGCTCTCGGTGGTGTGGGCGAACAATACGGCGCTCGCGATGCTCGGGCTCACGCTCGCGACCATGGGCATCCTGACGACGCTGCCGCTCTTCTGGAGCCTGCCGACCGCGTTTCTCGCGGGAACGGGCGCGGCAGCCGGCATCGCGATGATCAACTCGCTCGGCAATCTGGCGGGGTTCCTGAGCCCGTACCTGGTCGGCTGGCTCAGGCAGGCGACCGCATCGAACTCGAGCGGGATGTACATGCTCGCCGCCTTCATGGTGCTCGGCGCGGCGCTCGCATTGAGCGTGCCGGCGCGGACGGTGAACCGCTAGCCAGCTTTTCTCCATACTGAAAGTCACGTGAAGGGCTTCCGCCGCAAGGCGGAAGCCCTTTCTTCATGGCGGTTCGCCGCCCTGCCGGGCGCCTTGCTCCGATGCAAGGACCGCGCACCACGATGCGGCGCGGCCCCGCATCGCCCGCGCATGAAGCCGGCCGCAACGCGCGCCGACGACGCGCTCGCGCACCGCAAGGAGGCACGCCGCCCCGCGATGCACCAAAAGGCGCTGCCCCGCGTGCCGGCGCCCGCATCGCCGGCTGCCATCAATCCGCCACAAACCCGCGCCGGCTCGGCATCGGGCACTCGTTGGCATACCCCTTGCAGTGTGCAGACGGGCAGGTCAGTGGCCTCACAGGCAATACAGCCCGCCCAGGACACCACGCATATACGGCTCACCACAACATATCGGCAAGGGGAAACACATGAAACGACGCAGTCTCCTGAAGTTCGGCTCGATGTCCGGCGCGCTCGCCCTCGCGGGCCAGTTGCCGATGTCGAAAGCACAGGCCGCCGATACCGGTCCGATCAAGGTCGGCGTCCTGCATTCGCTGTCAGGCACGATGGCGATCTCGGAAACGTCGCTGAAGGACACGGCGCTCATGACCATCTCCGACATCAACAAGAACGGCGGCGTGATGGGCCGCAAGCTCGAGCCGGTCGTCGTCGACCCGGCGTCGAACTGGCCGCTCTTCGCGGAAAAGGCGCGCCAGCTCCTCACCCAGGACAAGGTGGCCGTCGTGTTCGGCTGCTGGACCTCCGTGTCGCGCAAGTCGGTGCTGCCCGTCTTCGAGGAACTGAACGGCCTGCTCTTCTATCCGGTGCAGTACGAAGGCGAGGAAATGTCGCGCAACGTGTTCTACACGGGCGCAGCGCCCAACCAGCAGGCGATTCCCGCGGTCGAGTACCTGATGGGCACCGAAGGCGGCAGCGCAAAGCGCTTCTTCCTGCTCGGCACCGATTATGTCTACCCGCGCACGACGAACAAGATCCTGCGCGCCTTCCTCCACTCGAAAGGGGTCAAGGATGCAGATATTCAAGAGGTCTACACACCGTTCGGACATAGCGACTATCAGACTATCGTCGCGAACATCAAGACCTTCTCGCAGGGCGGAAAGACGACGGTCATCTCGACGATCAACGGCGACTCGAACGTACCGTTCTACAAGGAACTGGGCAACCAGGGCCTGAAGGCGACCGACGTGCCCGTCGTCGCGTTCTCGGTGGGCGAGGAGGAACTGCGCGGCATCGACACGAAGCCGCTCGTCGGGCACCTGGCGGCGTGGAACTACTTCATGTCGGTGAAGAACCCGAACAACAAGAAGTTCGAGGTGCAGTTCGCGGAGTGGGTCAAGACGCAGAACCTGCCCGGCGGCGCGAAGCGCGTGACGAACGATCCGATGGAGGCCACCTTCGTCGGCATCCACATGTGGAAGCAGGCGGTCGAGAAGGCGAAGAGCACGGACGTGGACAAGGTGCGCGTCGCGATGATCGGCCAGACGATGGCGGCGCCCTCGGGCTTCACGCTGACGATGGACGGCAATCACCATCTGCACAAGCCGGTGATGATCGGCGAGATTCGCGGCGACGGGCAGTTCAACGTCGTGTGGAAGACGAAGACCGCCATCCGCGCGCAGCCGTGGAGCCCGTACATCGCCGGCAACCAGGGCAAGCCGGATGTGGTCAGCTCGATTCCCGCGTTCCTGCGGCGCTCGCGCGTGGCCTGATGCGCCAACGCGCAGAGCGCATCGGCTCGACGCCGCGCCCGGCTGTACCGTCCGGGCGCGGCGGCTCATGCAGCATCCCAGTCTCACCTGAAAGGCCATCATGACCGGTTCGCCTGGACACACCTTCGCGCGCCTTTTGCGGCGCGCGCTCTGCGCGGTACTCGCGGTACTGTTCACATGCGCGCCCGTCGCCGCTTACGCGGCCCTCGCCGCCGATGACCTCGCCCCGCTCGGCGCCGACGACTTCGACGCGAAGTCGGCCGCGATCGACAAGCTGATCGCCGCCGCCGACGCGCCGTCTGTCGCGATACTGAGCGCCCTCGCGGACGGCTCGCTCGTCGCGACGGACAGCGGCCGCGTGCTCCTGCAAACCGACGACGGCAACAAGGACCCGCTGACCGGCAAGGCCGTCGACGCACCCGATGCGCAGCCGGTCACGCTGAACAACCTGCTGCGCTCGAAGGTCGCGGGCGCGCTCTCGGGGCTGCAGCTCGCCTCGGCCGACATCGCCAAGCGCCGCGAAGCCGTTGCCGCGCTGCTGAAGAACCCCGATCCGTCGATGAAGCCGCTCATCGACCGCGCGCGCGCCGCCGAGACCGATCTCGCGCTGAAGAAACGCCTCGACACGCTGTGGGCGATGACCGCGCTGCACGACCCCGATGCGGCGAAACGCCTCGAAGCTGTGGAACTCGGGGCCTCGCGCCACGATCTCGACATGTTCGAACTGCTGCGCCCGATCGTCGCGAAGAAGGCCGACGGCACGTTCAACGAAGCCGACGAACGTGTTCGCACGGCGGCGCAGGCAGGCATCGAGGACCTCAATTCGATCCAGCGCCGCGGCGAGATCGCGGGCACGGTGTTCGCGGGGCTGTCGCTTGGCAGCGTGCTCCTGCTCGCCGCGCTCGGGCTCGCGATCACGTACGGCCTCATCGGCGTCATCAACATGGCGCACGGCGAGTTCCTGATGATCGGCGCGTATGCCACCTACGTCGTGCAGAATCTCGTGCAGCACTACGCGCCGGCTGCGTTCAACTGGTATCCGCTCTTCGCCGTGCCGGTGTCGTTCGCGGCGGCGGCGGTGATCGGCATCGTGCTCGAGCGGCTCGTGCTCAGGCACCTGTACGGACGTCCGCTCGAAACGCTGCTCACCACCTTCGGCATCAGCCTGATCCTCATTCAGGCGACACGCACGATCTTCGGCGCGCAGAACGTGCAGGTGACGAACCCGTCGTGGATGAGCGGCGGCGTCAACGTCATGCAGAACCTGATCCTGCCGTACAACCGGCTCACGATCCTCGGCTTTTCGCTCGTCGTGGTGTTCATCGCGTGGGCCGTGCTCACGAAGACGCGGCTTGGCCTCTTCGTGCGCGCGGTCACGCAGAACCGCCGCATGGCAGCGTGCGTCGGCGTGAAGACGGCGCGCGTGGATTCGTATGCGTTCGCGTTCGGCGCGGGCATCGCGGGACTCGGCGGCTGCGCGCTCTCGCAGATCGGCAACGTCGGTCCCGACCTCGGCCAGAGCTACATCATCGATTCGTTCATGGCGGTCGTGCTCGGCGGCGTCGGGCAGCTCGCGGGAACGGTGATCGGCGGCTTCGGGCTCGGGCTCGTCAGCAAGGCGATCGAGCCGTTCTGGGGCGCGGTGCTCGCGAAGATCGCTGTGCTCGTGCTGATCGTACTGTTCATCCAGAAGCGTCCTCAGGGCATGTTCGCCCTGAAGGGCCGCAGCGCGGAGGCCTGAGATGACCGCTTCCTCGACCAACGTCGGCGCGAACCTGGACGTCGAGCCGCAACCCGACGACCGCGCGCGCCGCGAAGGCTTCGCGCTCGGCCTGCCGCCGCGCGCGGCGCTCCTGCCGCGCAACGGCTGGCTCGCGCTCATCGCCCTCATCATCGCGATGGGCATCTGCGTGCCGCTCGCCGCGCTCGTCGTGCCGGAGACAAGCGCGTTCCATCTCTCCGCGTACGCGATGACGCTCATCGGCAAGCTGATGTGCTACGCGATCGGCGCGCTCGCGCTCGATCTCGTGTGGGGCTACTGCGGCATCCTGAGCCTCGGCCACGCGCTCTTCTTCGCGCTTGGCGGCTACGCGATGGGCATGTACCTGATGCGCTCGATCGGCCGCGAGGGCACGTATCAGAGCGACCTGCCCGACTTCATGGTGTTCCTCGACTGGCACAAGCTGCCGTGGTACTGGGAGGGCACCGAGCATCTCTGGTATGCGCTTGCGCTCGTCGTGCTCGTGCCCGGCATTCTCGCGTGGGTGTTCGGCTTCTTCACGTTCCGCTCGCGCGTGAAGGGCGTGTACCTGTCGATCATCACGCAGGCGATGACCTTCGCCGCGATGCTGCTCTTCTACCGCAACGAAACGGGCTTCGGCGGCAACAACGGCTTTACGGATTTCAAGCGCATCGCGGGCTTTCCGATCACGCATCCGGGCACGCGCGCCGCGCTCTTCCTGATCACGTTCGCCGTGCTCGTCCTCGCATTTCTCGCGGCGCGCGCGATCGTCACCTCGAAGCTCGGGCGTGTCGTGACCGGCGTGCGCGACGGCGAGGCGCGCCTCATGTTCCTCGGCTACAGCCCGCTCGCGTACAAGCTGTTCATCTGGACCGTGTCGGCGGTGCTGTGCGGCATCGCGGGCGCGCTCTACGTGCCGCAGGTCGGCATCATCAATCCGAGCGAGATGTCGCCCGCCAACTCGATCGAGATGGCGATCTGGGTAGCCGTGGGCGGGCGCGGTACGCTGATCGGGCCGATCATCGGCGCGTTCGCGGTGAACGGCGCGAAGAGCTTCTTCACGGCGAATTTTCCCGAGTACTGGCTGTTCTTCCTCGGCCTCATCTTCACGCTCGTGCCGCTTCTGCTGCCGCACGGGATCATGGGCCTGATCGACATGGCGCTGCGCCGGAAGAAGACGGGAGGGCATGCGCAATGACCGCTCACAACGCATTGATCGTCGACTTGCCGCCGCTTCCGGAAGTCAGCGAACGCAACATCAACGGCATCACCGGCCTCGGCCACGTGCTCGCGCCCGGCGAGATCGACGTCTCGCACGGCGCGATCCTGTATCTCGAGGACGTGACCGTGTCCTTCGACGGCTTTCGTGCGCTCAACAGGCTCACGCTTTCGATCGACGTCGGCGAGTTGCGCTGCGTGATCGGCCCGAACGGCGCGGGCAAGACGACGATGATGGATGTCGTCACCGGCAAGACGCGGCCCGACGGCGGCAAGGTCTTTCTCGGGCAGACGCTGGATCTCACGCGCATGTCGGAGCCTGTGATCGCGCGCACGGGCATCGGCCGGAAGTTCCAGAAGCCGACGGTGTTCGAGAATCATCCCGTGTGGGAAAACCTCGAACTCGCGATGAAGACCGACAAGCGCTGGTTTGCTTCGCTGCGTGCGCGGCTCGACCGGGCGGCGCAGGCGCGCATCGAGGAGACGCTCGAGCTGATCCGCTTGCAGCATGAGGCGACGCGGCTTGCGGGCGAGCTTTCGCACGGACAGAAGCAGCGGCTCGAGATCGGCATGCTGCTGATGCAGCAGCCCGCGCTGCTGCTGCTCGACGAGCCTGCCGCGGGCATGACCGATCACGAGACGATGGAACTTGCCGAGTTGCTCAACAAGTTGCGCGGCACGTGTTCGATGATGGTCGTCGAGCATGATATGGAGTTTGTTGCCGCGCTCGCGGGCGAGGCCGGGAAGGTCACCGTCATGGCCGAGGGCAGCGTTCTCGCCGAAGGCACGCTTGATGATGTCAAGCGGAATGAGGCGGTCATCGAGTCCTACCTGGGGCGCTAACGCTTGGTGCTGGCGCTTGGGGTTAAACCGTTTGATGCGCTTGTGCTTCTATGAAATTTGATTTCTTCGCGGTCTATTAGCTCGCCCCTGTGCGGGGCAGCAGTCACTTTCTTTGCTGCTGCAAAGAAAGTAACCAAAGAAAGCAGCTATGGGGTCAGCGGTGTCAGGACGTGACCACGTTCGAGTCATTCGGAGTGGCCCGACCGTTGGAGTGTCCACCTCTGTGCGTTGGGTGGCTTGGTACGCGGACCCACTGCCACATCGCACCCTCCAACCCAGTGGTAAGGCATTCATCCCTCCATCCTCGCTTCGCTCGGACGCAAGGTCCGTTTCAACCTATCGCTTCGCTTCTCGCCGCGCGTAGCGAAGCGCTTCATCTTGCCGCAGAGTTTGCCTCCCACCCGATCCACCCTTCGTCGGGCACGCAGTGCCGAGACGGATGAATGACTGCCTTACCACTCCGTTCGAGGGTGCGACTACACAATCGGTCTGCGTACCTGTCCGCTCAACTCGCAGAGGCGGACACTCCTACGGTCCAGCCACTCTTAAAGGCTCAAACGTGGTGACGTCCTGACACCGCTGACCCGCACAGGGGCGAGCTAATAGACCGCGAAGAAATCAAATTTCATAGAAGCACAAGCGCATCAAACGGTTTAACCCCAAGCGTCAGCGCCCCAGGTACGATTCGATGACCGCCTCATTCCGCTTGACATCATCAAGCGTGCCTTCGGCGAGAACGCTGCCCTCGGCCATGACGGTGACCTTCCCGGCCTCGCCCGCGAGCGCGGCAACAAACTCCA
>Ga0163162_10003436_pt1 | contig 15120 bp, 14 predicted proteins | sample S55metaG_FD_115310 | JGI IMG/M metagenome (GOLD analysis project Ga0163162, IMG submission 115310) | Switchgrass rhizosphere microbial communities from Kellogg Biological Station, Michigan, USA - S5-5 metaG | ecosystem: Host-associated > Plants > Roots > Rhizosphere > Soil | place: USA...
ACCGCCTAAAGCAGATATGAGAAAGCCAGCCACGACGGCCGTGTAGAGGCCCGCTTGTGGCGTCACGCCCGAGGCGATGCCAAAGGCCATAGCCAAAGGGAGCGCAACTAACCCCACCGTCAGTCCCGCAATCAGGTCCGAGATGAGGTCACGTCGAGTGTACCCGGCTTGCAAGCACAATACTGATTTTGGGATCCACTTTTTGTTCAGCGATGTCACAGTTTTTAAAAGCGAAGAGCGTGGCGGTTCTGTGCCAGGTCCAGGTGTTTATGCGGCCTTCTGAATAATCCTTTGACGACATGAATCCCTACGACATTGACAGAGCGATTGATCCTGTTCGAAGGAGTTCAAATAGTCGACTGTGATCTCTTCTCCCGGCGCGATCTCACGTAATGCGAAGATTAATAAAGATCCACCGAACACGAATGCGTCGGCATTAGGATCGCAGGAGTGATTTATAAACTGCGTCTGGTTACCGTCTACACTTCCGTCGATGTACCATTCCGGCTCCAGTTCACTGATGCGCTTGCCGTTCGGTCGTTTCATTCTCCGCATTGCCTCTTTGCGACTAATCTTTTCGCCGGCGTATTCAGCTATGCGGTTGCCTTGCAAAAAACGAACTCTCGCGAAACAACCTAATCCGTGCAGCGGAGACTTCCTAACGAACAAACTGCGCGACTTCCCCTCTCCAAGGATAGTTTGTTTCCTTGGGTGGACGGTTTTATGAGTTGAAGCATCTTGTCTAACGAACTCGTTGTGATGGCTGACGGCGCCTCGCTTTGCTTGGCTGGCTTCCATGAATCTCCTCAAGCATGCTACGGACTCCAACCAGGTGGTTGTTGAAGATCTCTTTGGCAGCATCAAGCAACTTGAATATGGTTTTGTCGCTCACGGAGTAATAGACGTTCGCGCCATCTTTGCGCGTGACGACAATATTTCTATTGCGCAACACGGCAAGTTGTTGTGAGGCGTTTGCAGGCTCAACATTAAAAGATTGACTGATTTCGTTTACGGTCAGCTCGCTCTCACGCAAGGCATCAAGAATAGAGATTCTCAACGGGTGAGCCAGTGCTTTGAAAAAGTCTGCTTTGAAGTCGCTAAGTTGCTGTCTCATTCAGGGCTTGCATTGCTCGCTGTGCTTCGAGCTGTCCAAGATACGCAGATATGCACATCTGCACATTCTTGCATATTCTAAAATCCATGCTGCGCCCCTGTCAACAGTCCTCCTACCCTTCGAGAACATTTTAGGGATCCCCGTCGATTCATCAATTAGGAAGGCGAACGCCAGGAGGGTAAAGAGGGTCTTTCAATCGCCAGGGCCGAGAAGCCTTACTTTGAATCTCTGCGACGAACGGATCGTACGATCCTGTAAAGCAACCACCCCACTGGGCCGAACATGAACGTCAGCAGGAGACATGGAACCACCATCAGGTGAGGGATGCCGCGCTCACGCGAGTCCTCCAGTTCCCATGAGCCTATAAGAAGGTCAAATGCCAGGTAATGCACCCTTCCAGCCAACAGCAGCCAGGTATTGGAGAACAGCATCCCGACACTTGCAAGAGTCGAGAAGCCACCAGGCGAGCGCCAGAACATGGAAGCGGCAATCGCCGTGTAGAGAATAGCGAAGAGTCCGGGAACGAGCTTAGTCGTGCCATTGGCATGCTACTGATTTCACATACGATTCACAATTGGAGCCTGTCATAACTGACAGTTACCAACCATGTATCGTCCCTGTACACTTTGACACCGACCAGTCCCAGCTGATGAGAAAGGTTTCCCCTTGGGCATCGCATTGACCCACAGGCGGACCCCGCCGATTGTCTGGGTGGCAACTGCCTGCTCGAGCAGCCATCAAAGATTTCGTCTGGCATTCGCCTTATTGGTGTTGCTCTCCTCGCTCGTTTCCGTGGCCACCGCGGCGGAAAAGAGCGTGCTGTTTATTCACACTAACAAAAGTAACGCGTCTGGAGTGATCCTCTTTGACAAGACGTTTAAAGCCGAGCTCGGCGGGACTCAAAGTGAACCAGTAATCATTTACAACGAATACACATTAGTTAATTCCTTAGTCACGAAAAGTGGTTGGATCCATTCTCACTTGACTCATGCTCTGGCTCGAGAAGTTAAGTTGACAAGTGCCTCCGGCTGAGACCATGGAACAAGTTGATGGCGATCTCTCCAGGAACACAACTTGGTCGGTACGAAATTCTCTCGCTGCTCGGCGCGGGCGGAATGGGCGAAGTGTATCTGGCCGACGACCTCACCTTGCACCGCAAGGTCGCCATCAAGGTTCTGCATTCCGAGGTGATCAACGACGAAGATCGGCTGCGTCGCTTTGAGCTTGAGGCTTTCTCAGCTTCCAGTCTGAATCACCCGAACATTCTGACAATTTATGAGATCGGCCATGAAAATGAGCACCACTTCATGGTGACGGAATTCATTAACGGTGAGTCGTTGAGCGAACACTTGAGACGCGACCCATTGACCGTGCCTGAAGTACTCGATGTAGGCATCCAGATTGCAGCCGCTTTGGCGGCAGCGCATGCGAACGGCATCGTGCACCGTGACATCAAGCCCGACAACATCATGCTCCGGCGTGATCATCTGGTTAAGGTTCTGGATTTCGGCCTCGCGAAGTTAAGCGAGCAGGAGGTCAAGAGTGTCGATCATGACATGCTGACCGTGGAAATGGCGCTCACCGCGCCAGGCTCGGTTATGGGCACAGCACGCTACATGTCTCCGGAACAGGCACGTGGCCTGCCCGTGGATGTCCGCACGGACATCTGGAGTTTGGGTGTAGTGCTCTACCGGATGGTGTCGGGTAATCTACCATTTACCGGTAATACAATGAGTGATGTCATCGCGGCGATCTTAACGACTGAACCGCGGGCCCTTACTTCGTATGGTCCGGACATGCCGGGCGAGTTAGATCGCATTGTGACTAAGGCTCTGCGCAAAGACCGGGAACAGCGTTATCAATCAGTCAAAGGCGTGGGTCTGGATCTGGAGGCATTGAAGCAACGATTGGAGTTTCAGGCAGAACTCATGCGGATCAGCGGGGAGGTGAAAGGCGGCCGACCAGAGCAAGTACCCGATGAGCACGCCGAATCAGTGACCATGCTGTTCGGGGAAATCGGAACGAATGATGAAATTACTCATGTTCGTAGCACCTCAAGTGGCGAATACGCAGTCACCAAAATAAACGGGCACAAGCTCCGCGCGTCATTGATCCTCGCCATGATCATTGCGGCGACCATGGCTATAGCCATTCTCGGCTACTCACGTTACTTGAGCGGTAACAAGGGCGCCGGGATTACTTCCCTCGCGGTGCTGCCCTTCACAAACACCAGCAAAGATTCAGAAAGGGATATCTCTCGGACGGGATCAGCGAAAGTCTCATCAACCGTCTGTCGCAACTGCCCGGTATGAAGGTCATTGCGAACAATTCTTCATCACGGTACAAAGCTGAGGACGCTGATCCGAAAGAGGTGGGGAGGGCTCTGGGGGTAACGGCGGTGCTGACCGGAAAAATCTTACAGCGCGGTGACGATCTCTTGATCAGCGTCGAGCTGATAGACGCGCGCGACCGGACTCAGATTTGGGGTCAGCAGTACAACCGGAAGGCGACGGATCTCATCGTGGTGCAGACAGAAATTTCGCGGGAGATTGCTGACGCTTTGCGGGTGCGCTTGACCGTCGGACAACAGCAAAGACTCGTCACCAACGGGATGGTAAAGCCTGAAGCGTATGAACTGCTGCTGAGGGGACGTTTTCATAGTGGCAAAGGCTCAGTCGAAGAGCGGAAGAAGGCGGCTGAGTTTTTCGGTCAGGCAATCGCCGTCGATCCTGGCTACGCGCTGGCCTACGCCGAGCTGGCCGATATTTACCGGAGTCTGGTAAACAGCGGCGTGCTCGACGCGACGGAATACTTGCCGAAAGCGGAGTCGGCGGCTCTCAAATCGCTTGAACTGGACCCTGGCCTAGCTGAGGGACATTACTCGCTGGCGAATCTGAAAACATATCAGTGGCAGTGGTCCAATGCTGAAAGTGAATACCAACGCGCCATCGAATTAAACCCGAACCTGGCGCTGGCCCACCGCTGGTATGCCTCTTATCTCAGACTAACCGGCAAAAGCGAAAAAGCTGTTGTCGAAATCAAACGCGCTCACGAACTTGATCCGCTCTCACCTGGAGTCAACGCAACTGTCGGATATCTTCTCTTTGGGGCACGCCAATACGATCAGGCAATAGAAGTCTTGAAAAAGACAATCGAGTTGGATCAAAGCTACCCCTATGCGCCCCTCTTTCTAGGCTTCACGTACGCAGCGAAGGGAATGTACGCGGAATCCATCACTTCTTATCAGCAGGCGATCAAGCTCGGCCTCGATACTCCAAGCACGCAAATTCACCTGGCGGTGACCTACGCGCTGGCGGGGCGCCGCGAGGAGGCGCAGGCGATCCTCAAGCGCTTACAAACGCCCAACGATCATGTCTCGCCTGCCGAATTGGCAATGCTCTACACGGCCACGGGTGAACGGGAACAAGCTTTCGCGTCCCTTGAAAAAGCCTATGAAACGCACGATCGTCAACTGCAGTATCTGGGTGTTGCCCCGGAATTCGACCAGTTGCGCTCCGACCCGCGCTTCCAGAGCCTGCTGCGTCGCGTAGGCCTCACACCCTAAGAAGTTTTGCCATGATTCATGTGAATTCAGAAGCGAACGGCTACTGCCGTGCAGTTTCAAACCATCAGACTCGACTCCACCGGAGGCGGGCCTCGAACGTGATTCACGCAACTGCACGGATACACGTCCTCTTCCTTGTCTGGGTAAATCCGGTCTTATAGCTTTGAAGAGTGGTTGAAAGTAGAGTCTCCGCACACACGATTGCCAAACCATCAATTCCTACGGCACAAACGTTGCGACTGTAGTCTGTTGAGAGAAATCTTAAGGAGAAGTCCAATGATATTACTGCAATCTCAATTCGATCCAGACAAACAATTCACTCCCGGGCCAACTTCGTTTATGACAGAACGAAATGAGCATGAGGTGCGTTGTGGTATGTGCGCGAGGGAAATATATGTCGATGACGAGACCTATAGCTTCGCTAACAAGGCTATGGAATCCGGATTAGACAACCCGTTTCGTTGCGAAGTCTGCGCAGAAGAGTACGACGATCTCGTTTACGAAGGCTGAAGTCTAATCAGTTATCTTAGCTGCGTACGCCAAACAATTGAAGATGCGCGACTTTGTAACGCGAATGGAGCATTAGCTACTGGAACGTCTGCCGGGCGTTTGTGTGTTGTTTCTTTTCATTAAAGCCTGGTCCAGCAAGTTGAGTCTTGCTCCAAGCCCTCTAAAAAACCGTCTCACTCGGTCGTTCTTCATCCTAAATCTAAGCTCTTTCGAAGCGATGACTTGACGTGAACCTCGAGGCCAGAGGAGCACGCAATGTTGAGGTCAAGTAGTCGCTGTGCACTTTCGCGCAAGAACTTGCGTAAGTTTCCGCAGTCTGGTCCTACCTTAGCTGCAACTTTCTTCAGATTTATTCTCGCAGTGTTCGGCATGTGCATTGCACTCCGAAAGGTAGGTTGGATAACAAAATTGACTAAGCAAAGCAGCGACCGGCTGCAGAAGCAGTATGGGAGAATTGGAGGTTGCTACCATGGCCAACGACGATCGCGACATTCTCGAACTGCTCAAACTGGAACTAGATTTCATTGAGAAGGGCGGATACGGTCGTTCGGTCCACACTCCGTGGAAGCCAACGTCAACCTTCCAGGACTCCCTGACCTGCATCAATTACGGTTACCCATACCGTGCCCATCCGTGCAATGAATGCCATCTACTCGATTTCGTCAGTCCCGAGCACCATGGCGCCGAGATACCGTGCCATTACATTTCTCTAAATGAGGCCGGGGAGACAATCGAAGACCTGGAATGCACGGATAACCAGGCCAAACTAGAACGCAAAGTTAGTGAATGGCTTCGGGCCCAGATCAACAAGTTAGAGGAGGAACGCGCGACTCAAGCCATCGCCGGATGCCCCTGAAAGGAGGTTCAAATGAACATCCTGGGTTCTCTCATGGTCATAGTCCCGGCGAGTACAGCTATTTACTTTGGCATCCGGTGGCTGGTCCGCGTCTATTTCAGATACCGGGGCACTAGCTTGGGACTTGTCCCGAACACGGAAGGCCTGCAATCGTTAAGCCCGACGCGCTGCACGCGTCAGTGACTTCGACTGTGGGCCTTCCTGACATTCTGGAAAACCACTCTCGCGGCCATTGAAAAACAATTGCAAGGATGGGTAGTTAGCTTTTCTTATTTTCGAAAGGATGGTGAAGTCATGATACCGAGAACTTTTTTGAATCCACATACTGGAATTTTGCCGTTCGACATGTTCCGCACCTTCGCTCCGATGGGAGACCAAAACTCGCCTTCACCATGGTCGCCCCCATGCGATATCTATGAAACCGAGCAGGAGCTTGTGCTCAAGATGGAGTTGCCCGAGATGAAAAAGGACGATGTTAGGCTTACGCTCGAGAACGACGTCCTCACCGTACGCGGGGAGCGTAAGTTCGAAGCGAAAGTTGAACGCGAGAACTATCATCGGGTTGAGCGTAAATACGGCGAGTTTCTTCGAAGTTTTTCTTTGCCAACCTTCATTGAGGGCAAGAAGATTCTTGCCGAGTTCAAAGAAGGAGTACTCACAGTGACGATGCCGAAGAATGAGTCTACTCCCAAGCACATCGAATTGAAGATTAACTAATTCGCGATCAGTCTCGACGTTGATGAGCTTGACCTCAATCGCCGCGGGTGGATCCCCCACCTGCGGCGATTTCGTTGATGGTCTCTTATTTGCTTAAAGCTACCAGTAGCCGGGCTATCGAATGTTTGTGGGTGGCCTTCCGCTAAATTGATCAAAATGACTGCGAGAAATCCGTAATGACGAAGAATCAACAAGTAACTATCGATGGCAACGAAGCGGCCGCCCACGTGGCCTACAAAACCAACGACGTCATCGCCATCTACCCCATCACGCCCTCGTCTCCGATGGGAGAGTTCTCTGACGCGTGGTCCGCTTCCGATGAGAAGAACATCTGGGGCATGACCCCGATTGTGCGCGAGATGCAATCTGAAGGAGGCGCCGCCGGCACCGTTCATGGCACGCTCCAAACCGGCTCACTTACTACGACCTTTACATCAAGTCAGGGCCTGCTCCTGATGATTCCCAATATGTTCAAGATCGCAGGTGAGCAAACGAGCACGGTATTCCACATCGCTGCCCGCTCAGTTGCTACTCATGCGCTATCAATCTTTGGTGATCACAGCGATGTTATGACCACTCGCAGCACCGGGTGGGCCATGTTGTTTGCCAATACGGTCCAGGAGTCAATGGATTTTGCCTTGATCGCTCAGGCAGCAACTCTTCGCGCCCGGGTCCCTTTCCTGCACATATTCGACGGCTTTCGCACCTCTCACGAGGTGATGAAGATTCAGAAACTTTCTGATGAAGAGATTCGCGCAATGATCGACGACGAGCTCGTGCAAGAGCACCGACGACGTGCACTCACACCCGACCGTCCCGTAATGCGCGGCACTGCACAAAACCCGGATGTGTTCTTTCAGTCAAGAGAGCGTTCGAATCCTTTCTATTTGCAAACACCACAGATTGTTCAAGAGACGATGGACGAGTTCGCGAAAGTGACGGGACGGCAGTATCACCTCTTTGACTTTGTAGGAGCGCAGGATGCTGAGCGTGTGTTGTTGTTAATGGGATCCGGTTGCGAGGCCGCGGAAGAAACGGTCGAAGCACTTTGTGCCGACGGCGAAAAGGTTGGGTTGTTGAAAATTCGGCTTTATCGTCCATTTTCCATCGACGACTTAATACAAGCTCTGCCGGTTTCGGTGAAAGCACTTGCTGTTCTTGATCGGACAAAGGAACCTGGAAGCATTGGTGAGCCGCTCTATCAGGATGTTGTTACAGCTCTAAGCGAGGGATCTCTCGATGGAAGGACATCCTTCGCTATGCCGCGCATTATTGGCGGAAGATACGGTCTTTCGTCGAAAGAGTTTACTCCGGCGATGTGTAAGGCCGTTTTTGACGAACTGAAGAAAGAGAAGCCAAAAAATCATTTCACGATCGGAATCAACGACGACGTAACACACACAAGTATTCCGTTCGACCCAACTTTCAATACGGAACCGAACGACCAGGTCCGTGCTCTGTTCTGGGGATTGGGAGCTGATGGGACAGTCAGCGCAAACAAGAACTCAATAAAGATCATTGGTGAAGAGACGTCCAATTATGCTCAAGGCTATTTTGTTTACGACTCGAAGAAATCTGGCGCAATGACGGTCTCGCATTTGCGCTTTGGCAGTCAGCCGATACACAGCACGTACCTGGTCCAACGCGCAAACTTCATTGCGGTTCATCAATTCCAGTTTCTTGATTCCTATGATGTTCTTGGTTCAGCGGTGAATGGAGCCACGTTGTTGCTTAACAGCCCTTATGAACCTGAAAACGTTTGGAATAATCTTCCAAGCTTGGTTTCAGAGCAGATAATCAGCAAACAGATCAAACTCTACGCGATTGATGCTTACGCGGTTGCTAAAGAGAAACAACTCGGGAACCGGATAAACACGATCATGCAGACGTGCTTCTTTGCGATTAGCGGAGTGCTCGAACCTGATGCAGCAATCGCGAAGATCAAAGATTCAATTCGTAAGACTTATGGTAAACGCGGTGAACCTGTCGTGCGACAAAACTTCGCCGCAGTCGATGCTGCTCTCGCCCACCTGCACCAGATCTCAGTTCCAGCACAAGTCAGTAAGACAGCTGACCGCACGACGGCAGCACCCGTAGAGTTACCGGAATTTGTGCAAAAGGTAACTTCCGAGATTATCGCAGGAAGAGGCGACCAGTTGCCGGTGAGCGCATTTCCAGTTGACGGTACTTATCCGGTTGGCACGTCGCAATGGGAAAAACGGAACATCGCGCTTGACGTACCAGTTTGGGAACCAGATCTCTGCATTGAGTGTGGCAAATGCGTTCTCGTTTGTCCGCATGCCACGATTCGTGCAAAAGTGTGTGACGAAGGCGACCTTGCGACAGCCCCGGATGGCTTCAAGCACATGCCGGCAAAATGGCGCGAACTACCAGACAAGCGCTACACGATTCAAGTTGCAGTGGAGGACTGCACTGGATGCCGTCTATGTGTCGAGGTATGTCCTGCAAAAGATAAGAGTAACGTCTCTCGCAAAGCACTGAATATGCATCCTCAGTTGCCTTTGCGTGATCGTGAGCGCGTTAACTGGGACTTCTTTTTGAAGTTGCCGGAAGTCAACAGAAACGGCGCACTTACTTTCGGTTCGGTCAAAAACGTACAACTGCTACAACCGCTGTTTGAGTTTTCCGGCGCCTGTTCCGGATGTGGAGAAACTCCCTACATCAAATTACTGACGCAACTGTTTGGCGATCGCGCCATCATCGCTAACGCCACCGGCTGCTCGAGCATCTACGGCGGGAACCTGCCAACTACTCCCTACACAATTAATCGAGAGGGCCGCGGACCTGCATGGAGCAATTCCCTCTTCGAAGACAACGCCGAGTTTGGACTTGGAATGAGGTTGGCCCTGAACCATCAAAATGCCTACGCCAGAGAGTTAGTAGATCGGCTGCGTAACGAGATTGGTGAAGCACTAGCGGTGAGCCTTCTCAATAACGATCAATCCACCGATCCAGGCATGAACGTTCAACGAGAACTGGTGTCAGCTCTGAAGGCAAAACTCGAAGGCGCTTTAACAAGTGAGTCCAAAGATCTAATGAGCCTGGCCGATGCGTTGGTAAAGAAGAGTGTGTGGATAGTTGGCGGCGACGGTTGGGCTTATGACATTGGCTACGGTGGCCTGGACCACGTGTTAGCGAGTGGGCAAGACGTAAACATCCTGGTACTAGACACCGAAGTCTATTCAAACACGGGGGGACAAGCGTCAAAATCGACGCCAATGGGCGCGGTAGCGAAGTTTGCGGCGGGTGGTAAACCGACCGGAAAGAAGGACCTCGGAATGGGTGCCATCCGCTATGGAAATGTCTATGTCGCACAGGTAGCCATGGGTGCGAACGACACTCACACTGTTAAGGCATTCATGGAAGCAGAGGCTCACTATGGTCCCTCGCTAATAATTGCCTATAGCCAGTGCATCGCACACGGGATCGACATGGCGAAGGGTATGCACCAACAGAAGCTCGCCGTCGAATCAGGTCACTGGCCTCTGTATCGTTACGTGCCGCAACTTGCTGAACAAGACAAGAATCCTTTCCAGCTTGATTCTCATGATCCCAAAGTCCCGCTTAAGGATTACATCTACACTGAGGGACGATATCGAATGTTGCAGCAGAGCGATCCGGTAGCAGCGAAAACACTATTGGAGCAGGCGGAAAAGTTGGTCCAACGCCGTTGGCAACAATACAAACAACTGGCAGCACAAACATTGTAGGGATGGCATTCCGTGGCCACGCTTTGGTACTTGGATCTATGTAGAAGTTTTGTTTAGAAGGTAAATGCTCATGACTTTATCAACTAACTATCTCGGGCTGACTTTGAAAAACCCCATCGTCGCCTCATCATCTCCGCTTTCGCACAATGTCGACAGCATCCGCCGCCTGGAAGACGCAGGAGCAGCGGCTGTAGTTATGTATTCGCTGTTTGAAGAACAGATAACCTTCGACAGTTTCTATGTCGACTACTATCTTACGAGTGGCACCAACAGCTTCGCAGAATCCCTCAGCTACTTTCCAGAGATGCAAAGCTACAACGTCTGGCCGGATGAGTACATGAACCTCATAAGACGAGCAAAAGAGGCGGTTGACATTCCTGTCATTGGCAGTCTGAACGGAGTCTCGGCAGGTGGATGGACCGACTACGCAGCCCTCATTGAGGAAGCGGGCGCTGATGCTCTCGAACTTAACGTTTATTACATTCCCACCAATGAGGATCTGAAAGGAACTGAGATTGAGAACATCTATTTGGAGATCCTACGTGAGGTGAAGCGCTCAGTTTCGATCCCAATTGCGATCAAGTTGAACCCATACTTCAGTTCAACGGCAAACATGGCCAAGCGCCTGGTGGAGGAAGGCGCAAATGGCCTGGTGCTCTTTAACCGTTTCTATCAACCTGATATTGATTTAGAGACTCTTGAAGTTGTGCCGCGTTTGGTCCTTAGCAACTCCGCTGAGCTGCGTCTACCGTTGCGCTGGGTGGCGATCCTTTATGGGCGTCTCATGGCCGACCTCGCAATTACAACTGGAATACACACGTCTCAAGATGTTCTTAAGGGATTAATGGCGGGAGCCAAAGTGACGATGATGGCTTCAGAGCTTCTACAAAATGGCATTCGACGAATCGGTGCCATCCTCGATGAGATACGGTCCTGGATGAATGAACACGAGTATGAGTCAGTTGCCCAAATGATCGGCAGCATGAGTCAACAGCATTGTGCGGAGCCGGCAGCTTTCGAACGGGCAAATTACATGAAGATGCTGGCGTCATATCGTCCGATTAATTAGCCGGGCTAGTGGACCATCATCGGGACGGCAAATCGCCGTTACGCTGGGCTGTTTTCCATGAGTAAAGTCGCTCGCATGTTCGCCACATCAACAACTCGTTGGCAAAAGCTTCTCTGTATTAACGTCATAACCATACTGCTGAGTCTAGATGCCCAGATATGCTATTTGATCTAACACCTGTCTCATTAGCAGAGTTGTCCTGGGATGGGCAGCTTCGAGACGGGTAATTCCATCTTTCAATCGGTCGTTTAGACTTTGATACTGTTCCCGGTCGGTCCCTTTGTCCTCAAGTATTCTTCGAATATCATTGCCCAATCTTGAGAGCATCTCCCGATCGTCATTGTCGGGAGATTCGATTTGTTGAAGATCAGCATGCAGTCGGTTCAAATCCTCATGAAGTTTTTGTTTGTCCATTTGATTTTCCTCTGTTAGACGAGCTGTCGAGGTGTAGCCAACTTCCTGGTTAAAAAACATCGATTGTCAGCAGTCTATCTCGCTGGTGGAACATGGTCCAAACCAGCCAGGGACGGTAAACATAGGAAGTTTCTCATCTCGCTCTTTCCCACAGGAGATTGAGAATTTCAGCGGCGTACTCCCAGTAATACACGAGGTTCCACGGTGCTTACCCTGATTCGAGCATCAAGAATAGAAGCTCCGCGTTCGTGGACCACAAACGGATTGAAATCCAGTTCAGCAATCTGCGGGAGGTCCTCGACCATCGCACTCAAGCGCAGCAATCCATCCTGCAACGCCGCAACATCACAAACCGGCGCACCGCGAAATCCTGTAAGCAAAGGATATGTTTTCAGCTCACGGATCATTTCAGAAGCATCTTCTTTTGTCAGCGGCGTTAGACGTATGGACACGTCTCGCAATAGCTCGACTTGAACACCTCCGGCGCCGCAGGCCAACACCGGACCAAACTGTGGATCGTGGACCATTCCCACTATCATTTCGGCTCCGGCCTCGGCCATGCGCTGGACTACAAAGCCCGTGGGAGAGTGGCCAAGAGCGTTCAACCTTTCAGTAATTTCGCGAGCAGCTGTTACCACGTCTGCTGCACCACGAAGACAAAGTTTCACTGCGCCTGCTTCAGTTTTGTGAATTAGACCTGTGGCAATAGCTTTCAAGGCAACTTCTCCACCAATTTGCTCTGCGGCTTTGCCAGCATCGTCAGCGCTCGCCACTATTCTTTGTTCCACCAGAGGAAGCCCGTAACAAGCACAAAGTTTGGTTACCTCGTCAGGCGTCAACCAACCTTCTCCACGAACCAAAGCCGTAGCGACGATCGTTGCCGCCTTGTCGGACTTGATGTCTTCAAATTGAACTACAACACTTTCTGGTTGCGAGCGCCACTCTCCATATACGGCCGCGCGTGCCAATGCAATCGCGGCTGTTTCCGGAAATGAGTAAGAGGGAATACATCTATCAGTCGTTCGCAACTCTTTGGGCATTGGTTGTGCTGAAAGAAACACACTTAGGAGTGACTTGTTTTTGTCGATGCGCTGTGTTGCTTTTACGATTGCATTAGCAACCTCGCAAGCACGGGTAACCAGCGGTGGCGTGAAAATCACTATCAAAGCGTCTATCTTTGGATCGGCGGCGACAATTTCGATTGCCTGACGGTAATGCTCTGCGGGGGCCGACGCGATCATATCCACCGGATTGCCAGCGCTTGCGCCGGGAGGAAGAAATGCGCGTAACCTCGCCTGGCTCTCGTCGGAAAGAATAGGTACTTCGAGATCGCGTGCCTCACATGCATCAGCACATAAGATTGCCGGGCCACCCGCGTTAGTTATGATTCCTACGCGCCGTCCCTTTGGAAGTGGTTGATTCGCCAACAAGGATGCTACGTCGAAAAGCTCGGCCAGTGTATCGGTGCGAATTACTCCGGCCTGTCGAAACAATGCGTCAACGGTGATGTCTGAAGCTGCCAGAAGTGCGCCGGTATGTGAGGAAGTCGCCCGCGCCCCGGCAGCGGAGCGACCACTCTTCACAACTACAATAGGTTTCTTCCGTCCAACCCTTCGCGCGATCTGAGAAAACTTTTTTGGGTTTCCGAATGATTCCAAGTAAAGCAGAATTACATCCGTATCGTCATCCGATTCCCAGTACCGCAAGAGATCGTTTCCGGAGATATCTGCTTTGTTTCCAACGGAAACAAAAGTTGAGATACCCAAGCCCAAGGAATTAGCAAACTCAATGATCGCCAGTCCGAGTGCGCCACTCTGCGATGAAAAGCCGACGCGGCCACGCGGTGGAACTCCGGGCGCAAAGGTCGCATCAAGCAACACTGCAGGATTGGTGTTTGCGATACCCATGCAGTTTGGACCAATCAACCTCATTCCGGCGCCGCGACAAATCTCGACTAGTTCCGTTTGCCGCGCCTTTCCCTCACTGCCTGTTTCCGAAAAACCGGCTGAGACAACAATTAACGCCTTGACGCCTTTACGAGCACAGGATGCAGCGACCTCCATTACCTTAGTCGCAGGAACAACGATTACACCAAGATCGATTGCGTCTGGGATATCCTCGATCGATGAGTATGCGGGGTTCCCCTGGATCAGGTTGGCATAAGGATTAACTGGATAGACGGGTCCTTTGAATCCATAACTCCTTATGTTATGAAAGATCTCTCCACCGATTGTCCCGCGTTCTCGCGAAGCTCCGATAACCGCGACACTTCGAGGCTCAAAAAAGAGCTTTAATGCATTTACCGCAGCGATCGACTCTCGCCGCTCAAAGCGTTCAATGGCCTGAGTAGTAAGTGATGTTGGAAAAGTTATGTGTAACTGTCCGGCAGTCGCGCTCACTTCAAGCGGAAAGCCAGATTGCCTGAACACACCCAACATTGCATGGTTCGCGGCAACGACCTCAGCCTCGAAGATTTCAATTCCATTTGCAGATGCCAGCTCGGCTAATTGGCAAAGTAGCAACGTACCGACACCACGGCCCTGAAAATCATTAGCAATGGTAAATGCCACCTCGGCACGATGCTCTTTAAGCTGAACATAAAAAGCATGTCCCACAATTCGTTGATCAGAACCGCTGCATGCGACCAGCGCGACCGTATCATCGAGACTTACTTCGCGATGCGCTTCGGCGGCTAGGGCGGAGTTACTCGCCAGAGAGTAAAACCGCAACCATCGCGATTCGTCAGAGAGAGATTGCAGCAATGCCAGAAGGCCAGTTTCATCACTGACTCGCATTAACCGGATACGCACGGTTGACCCGTCGCGCAATACAACATCACCTTCTCGATGCTTCATAACGCGGCCAGCTCTTTCAGCTCCAGAAGACGATAATGACTCGACGTTCAATTCTGGAACTGTCTTATTATGATCAGACATAGAAAAATGGAAACTGAACGTACCAGCCTAACCTTCAGAGATTCCAGTTACACCTGTCAATCCTAATCCGAGGGACATGAGTGAGATGGTCCCGGGTTGCGTCGGCACACTTTGACGCCCCTCAGCAGATTACGATTCTTGCTTTCCTTCTACCGAAACTTTTTCTAAATCTCCCCGCAAATCAATCTGCGCACGGGAAATAGAGGAA
>Ga0163162_10003438_pt1 | contig 15116 bp, 10 predicted proteins | sample S55metaG_FD_115310 | JGI IMG/M metagenome (GOLD analysis project Ga0163162, IMG submission 115310) | Switchgrass rhizosphere microbial communities from Kellogg Biological Station, Michigan, USA - S5-5 metaG | ecosystem: Host-associated > Plants > Roots > Rhizosphere > Soil | place: USA...
CCGAAGGCGCCGCTCGACTTCAGCGCATTGCTTGACGAACGCACGCCCGCAAGCGCGTACACGAGCCTGCGTGTGCCGGCGCTGATCATGCGCGGCCAGCACGCACCTGTCCCAACGCGCGCGATCGCCGAGCGGCTGCCGATGCTGCTGCCAGCGGCGCGTCTTGCAATCGTCGAAGGTGCGGGACACATGGGGCCGGTCACGCACGCCGACGACGTCAACGCGATCATCGTGCGGCATATCGCCGAGGCGGATGCGACGGCTTGAACATCGCACTGTGATGCCGCCTCGCGGCTTGCCCCGCGGCCACGGGGCGGGGAAGTCCTTTCATTCGCTTGAGCAGCGCATCGAATTGGCCTCGTCGGGTGACATCGCGCGAACGGACGTTCGAGATTGAGCTTGCATCTGGACCGTATAGAGCGCATTCTCATAGGGTCCGGTGTGGTCGCCTATGCGTTCTACATTGGTTTGCCATGGTTTGTCGATCAGTCAGGCTGACGGCGCAGCGCACCACACCACATCAATTCGTTACCGATCTTCGCGGCTGCAAGCTGCGGGCGCGTCTATACCGAGCGCTTTATCTGTTGGCAGTTCGCCTCCCGAACGTCCGGGCGTTGTTCCGAACTCTTTCGATCCGGCCTCGGGCCACGGCCCTGAGATCGTCATGCTCGACGTCGCAGTCAAGGACGCAAGAGCGACGCGCCTTCAGGAGCGTTGCATCGGTGTCGCCATATTTTTCCCTCTTGGATTGGAGCAGTATGTCATCGCAAACTAAAGTGTCCTCATCCGTGCCTGTCAGGCAAAGCGAGTTCGCTGTTGCTCAGAAGGCGCGTGCTTCTGCACTGGAGCGAGCAGACAGTGAGCGCGCTCAGAAGCGGCTCGACAGCGACGCTCGCCTTGATGTTAACGCGAGCAAGTGGCGTTATGTTTGTCCGGGCACCTAGATGAGAAAAAGCACCGAGACACTCAGCTTTCCCAACCCGAGCCGCAGCTATGACTCCGCGAGACATTGCGTGTGTTTCTGGGGCTACGACAATTCGCGCGAGATTTCTTTTCTGGTCGACGACGAGTCGCTGACGAAACTGAACCCCGATATGGGGGCGGGCGAAACCGCGCTGCTCGCGACGTTCGACCGAAACCGCGAGCGAATTCTGGGGCTGGCCAAGAGCGCTTATACCGGCGGCCCCCAGAACAGATATGCGATTCACGTTTAAGGTCGCAAACCGGGGATACTGGGTATTCGGGGCATGCGCATCGTCGGCGGCTGGTTCGGTTCGCCCGCTGCTTGCACGATTCCAGGGCATGGCGAGGCGCCGATCGTTTTCCGAAAGAGTTGGATGAGAGGTCGAAGCGGGCCCATACTAAGCTTTGGAAAATCGACTGGGGATGTCATGTGGACTTGCATACGATGCGAAGCGAAGGTTCTGGATTCCGATGCCGAGCCCGCAGTCGACAGCTTTGGTTGCTATTTTGTTTGTAGGCGTTGCTCACGCCGCAACACGCTCATCAATGCGTCGAGCACCGGCACAATCGTGCTAATACAGGCACCCGACAAGAAGCCGCGATGGATTGCCCGAAACGCACTGCTGTTTCCGTGACCGGCTTCGCTGTATGCATTACCTGCGTTGGTCGGCCGAGCGCATCGCATCCCGGTCGCCCGTTAAGAACGGAACATGCGATGCGATACAACACACTTACGGGAACGATAATGGCAACAGGTACGGTCAAGTGGTTCAACGATGCGAAGGGATTCGGTTTTATCACGCCCGACGAAGGGGGCGATGACCTGTTCGCCCATTTCTCGGAGATTCGCGCAGAAGGATTCAAGTCGCTGCAAGAGAACCAGAAGGTGAGTTTCGAGGCGAGAAGCGGACCGAAGGGACTGCAGGCATCGAATATCCAGCCGCTTTAAGCTACGCGGCACGCGAGTTGCAAAAGTTCTGGCCCGCTGATGCGGGCATTTTTTTCGATTGTCCACGAAGGACTAATCTTTCCTCCGTCCGCCGGTCTGGTGGTCAAGGCGGAGGATCACTGGAATGGACGGGCCGCAGAGGGCTAGCGCTGTTATGAAGGGCGCCCGGCACGCGAGACGGTATCGTGAAAAAGGCATTTCTCGACGCTACTCGAAGCGGCAGACGCGCCGTTCTGCAAATGGTTCGAAGGCGGCAAACTCAAGGCCGGTGCAAAGCTTGCGCTACTGCGCCAACCGGGACGGCGAGGGTCAGTCAAAGTTGTAGAGTAAGCACGAATGCTAAATCAAAGCCCCCGGGAATATAGCTTGCTTACCTGAGCCATTCAGCGCACTGTGGAGAGGTCCGATGCACCTGACCGCCGAATTGCATCGACATTCTGATTTCCATGACGGTCGACGCCGCGCTTAGGAGCGGACGATGACAACCTGCACTTTGCAATATCGCGGGCACGAACTCCGTGGCTCTTCTGTGCAGGTCTTCCCAGCGCCGGAGAATCCGTTCGCAACGGGCCCGAAGCAGTTCACCTCTGTCGTCCAAATCGACTCGATTCCCTCGGGCTGTGCTCTCCCGAGACGCTATCGCACACAGTTCGGCAATGACAATCCCGTCAGCGCCGCCGAGGCACTCGATCTGGCGATGCAGTATGGGAAGGACATCGTCGACGGCAAGGTTCAGGCTCGCGGTTTGTAACGCCGCGCCCGTCGCGCGCTGCTTACCGCAGTCAGGCGGGAAAAACCCGCCTCTAAACTGGAGCAGGAAAATGATAATCGACATCATCGATGGCGAGGTGAGCCAGGGCGAGCTCGCTGAGCGCAAGAATCAGCGCTATGCCGCAGACGCCGCGACCGACGATGGAATGCGTGGCCTGCCTGACGACGCGGCCGGCGCGTATGGATTGCAGAGAACGGTGCCGATGCGATGGACAGCGCATCCGGGACGATCAATGGGTGCAGGCGCCGGCGTGATGCATTCGAGGTAAGCAGTTGATGTCGCGACACGATGGCAATTCCGAAACGGCCTTACGAAGGACACGACCATGAACGACGAAACCCCGCGGAGCTATCGGGGGCTTGAGATTTATCCGCTGGTCTACCCGCACACGCCTCGCAGCCCTGGCGGCACCATCCACTATGACGAAGGCTTCGATGCGTCGGTCAGGATATCCCGGCCTGGAAAAGACGCGGCAGCGGCGGCAAGCCGCATTTTTCGTGTCCCCGCACGGGTTCCATTTAGCGGAGCGGGCGAGGCGCGCCTTGCGTCGGCGCGTTACGCAGAGCGTTTGATTGATGGCCAGATCGACGGTGAATCCATCGCCATCTAATGAAGCGATCGATGGCGGAGAGACCGGGTATCGGTTGACGAAGTCGGCAGTGCATTGAAGCGGCAGCCCGGCCAGCGAACACTGGCCGCGGAACACCGCGGGCCAAAGTACCCGGCACTACCGCGTCTGCACATGAGCCTTGCGATCGGGGCGCTGCAAGCGGTCTCTGATGCCGACGTCACCGGCTGGTGACTTGACCTCTATTTCTCACCTATATCGACGCTGCGGGCTGGATCACCGGGTCGGTGATTGAAACTGATCCGCTGGTAGGGTCATTTTGCGAGCGGACATGCCATCCGCGCTTCAGCGGACATCGCTACATGCGCAGACCGGACAGACCTGGCTGCTCTGCCGAACGCGGATAGCGAAGAGAATGCCAATCCCCACACGAAGTTTGCGGGTGACCATTCGATGGATGTCCGATTATTCGGTGCATGCACGCCGGACTCGCGCAGAACGCGCGTTCGCGCCCCGAATTGGTGCGCTCGCGCCAAAACGTCTCGGCGTCATGCCGTTCGCCGCACCCGCACTGTTGCGCCTCTTTGGGTCAATCGGCCGCTTACGCCCGCTGCGCGGACGCATTGTTCGTATGATGGAGGCGCGCAACGCCACGAAATAGAATTGGCATGAAAGCTGCGTAAGCTGCGATGGCATTTGGTTGCCGCACGCCAGGAGTGGCGCCGCGGCACTTGCATCGCACGCTTGAAATTGCCAGATGGCGGGAAACAGGCCACGGCGCATGCGCGTGATGAGGGCCTCGGGGATCGGGCGATGGTGCTTGCCGCCAGGACGCGGGAAGGAACGCGGCCGGTGCGCCGCCGCGGCGAGAGCAATCGGGTGGTGTGACCCGGGAGGCGATTGCGAGTGCAACCAAAAGTAAGACGGGCCGCCAGCCCGGGATGCACTTCACATGGACGACCGGTTAATGACGCAACCTTTCTTCAACGAAATGTTCGAGCGCTGCGATCTGCAGGCAGCCGGCGTATCGGCGGCGGCGTTTCGCGGTACGGGCGCTCCGCGCACGCATTATCGCGAGTTCATCGACTGGCTGAGCGCGCAGAGCGACCAGCAGATCCGCAACAAGCGCGCGGAGGCGGACCTGAACTTCCGGCGCGTCGGGATCACCTTCGCGGTGTATGGCGCGAAGGACGAGCCGGGCGTCGATCCGGAGCGGACCATTCCCTTCGACGTGATCCCGCGCATCTTTCCCGCCGCCGAATGGGCCGCGCTCGAGCGCGGGCTGCGGCAGCGGGTGAACGCGCTGAACCGCTTCATCCACGACGTCTACCACGGGCAGGAGATTATCCGCGCGGGCATCATCCCGGCCGAGCAGATCCTCGACAACGCGCAGTACCGGCCCGAGATGAACGGCGTGATGGTGGTGCGCGACATCTACGCGCACATCGCGGGCATCGACATCGTGCGGGCGGGGCAGGGCGAGTTCTACGTGCTGGAGGACAACCTGCGCGTGCCCTCCGGCGTGTCGTACATGCTCGAGAACCGCAAGATGATGATGCGGCTCTTCCCCGATCTCTTTTCGCGCAACCGCGTGGCGCCCGTCGCGCACTATCCGGACCTGCTGCTCGACGCGCTGCGCGCAGCAGCGCCCGAAGGTTCCGACAATCCGGGCATCGTCGTGCTCACGCCGGGCATGTACAACTCCGCGTACTTCGAGCATGCGTTTCTCGCGCAACAGATGGGCGTGGAGCTCGTGGAGGGGCAAGACCTCTTCGTCGAGAACGACTACGTATACATGCGCACCACGCAGGGGCCGCAGCGCGTGGACGTGATCTATCGCCGCCTCGACGACGACTTTCTCGACCCGCTCGTGTTCCGCCCGGATTCGACGCTCGGCGTGCCGGGCCTGATTTCGGCGTATCGCGCGGGCAACGTGTCGCTCTGCAACGCGGTCGGCACCGGCATTGCCGACGACAAGTCGATCTACCCGTACGTTCCCGACATGATCCGGTTCTACCTCGGCGAGGAGCCGATCCTGAAGAACGTGCCGACCTGGATGTGCCGCAAGCCCGACGACCTGAAGCACGTGCTCGATCATCTGCCTGAACTCGTCGTCAAGGAGACGCACGGGGCGGGCGGCTACGGCATGCTGGTCGGTCCGGCGTCGAGCGCGGCCGAGATCGAGGCGTTTCGCGCGGCGCTCGTCGCCAACCCGGACAAGTACATCGCACAGCCGACGCTCGCGCTCTCCACGTGCCCGACCTACGTCGAAGCCGGCATTGCGCCGCGTCACATCGACTTGCGTCCGTTCGTGCTGTCGGGCCATGATGTCCGCATGGTGCCGGGCGGCCTCACGCGCGTCGCGCTGCGCGAAGGCTCGCTTGTGGTGAATTCGTCGCAGGGCGGCGGCACGAAGGACACCTGGGTGCTCGAGCGCTGAAGCCCGCCGCACATCGACTAAAAGCAACTAGAAGCAACAAGAACCGGGAGCACCCATGCTGAGCCGTACCGCGGATCATCTCTTCTGGATGGCGCGCTACACCGAGCGCGCCGAAAACACAGCCCGGATGCTCGACGCGAACTACCAGTTATCGCTGCTGCCGCAATCCGACGAATACGCGGAACTCGGCTGGCGCGCGATGCTGTCGATCTCCGAGCTCTCCGGCGTCTATGCCGCCGGGCATCAGGGCATGAAAAGCCGCGACGTGATCGATTTCATGGCGCGTGATGCGTCGAATCCGTCATCGATCGTGAATTGCCTGCGCGCCGCTCGCGAGAACACGCGCGCCGTGCGCAGCTCGACGAACAGCGAGCTGTGGGAAAGCCTCAATACGACCTGGCTCGAATGCCAGCGCCTGCTCGCCGGCGGCATCCTGGAGCGCGACCCGTACGAATTCTTCGAGTGGGTCAAGTTCCGCTCGCACCTGTCGCGCGGCGTGCAGCTTGGCACGCTCGTGAAGGACGACGCGTTCTGGTTCATGCGCCTCGGCACGTTCATCGAGCGCGCCGACAACACCGCGCGCATCCTCGACGTGAAGTTCGAGATGCTCGAGCAGCGCGCCGACACTTCCGCCCAGCCGTTCGACTACTACCACTGGACCGCCGTGCTGCGCTCCGTGTCGGGCTTCGAGGTATACCGCAAGGTCTATCGCGACGTCATCACGCCGGAGCGCGTTGCAGGCCTCCTGATCCTGTACGGTGACTGGCCGCGCTCGCTCGCGGCGAGCATCGCGGAGGTGGAGCAACTGATCGGCCGCGTGGCGTACGGGCGCGCCAGCGAAACGGCGCGGCTCGCCGCGCAACTGTCCGCCGAACTGCGCGACGGCCGCATCCAGAACATCCTGAAGGGGGGGCTGCACGCATACCTCGTCGATTTCCTTGCGCGCGTGAACGACCTGGCGAGCCGCATCAGCCGCGACTTCCTCGTGCCGCTCGCGCCGCCGAAGCCGGCCACGCAGACGCAGTCCGGCGAGAGCCAGACGCAGACGCAATCGGGCGAGAGCCAGACGCAGACGGCCGGCGTTGCGGTCCGCTAGAGCGCACCGGTTGCCGGTCCGTATTCGCGATGAAGGCGTGTGACGCTCACTGCGGCTCGCACACCACCCGGAAACGGGTCAGGATCGACGTGCCGAACGTGTTGCTGATCGCGACGTCGGCGGCATCTCGCCCGCGCGCCATCAGGATGCGTCCGGTTCGCGGCGCGTTGTTGCGCGGGTCGAAGGTCTGCCACGTATTGCCGAGGTACGCCTCGAACCAGGCGCAGAAGTCCATCGGCGCATAGGGCGGAGGCACGCCGACGTCGCTGATATAGCCCGTGCAGTAGCGCGCCGGGATGTTCATCGCGCGGCATAGCGCGACCCCGAGATGCGCGTAGTCGCGGCATACACCCGCGCCTTCACGGTAGGTCTCGCAGGCGGTCTTGGTCGGGCGCGCGCAGTTGTAGTCGAAGCGGATGTGCCGGTGCACGAAGTCGCAGATCGCGTTCACGCGCGCGCGCCCGAGCGGGGCGTGGCCGAACATGCGCCAGGCGTCGTTGGAGAGGAGGTCGGTTTCACAGTAGCGGCTGCCGAGCAGGAACTGCATGCACTCGTCGGGGAGTTCCTCGATCGAATGCTGGTAGCCGTCGGGCTCGGGCAGTTCGGGGCCGGGCGGCACGTCGAACACCGCGACGGACGAGAGCGCCAGTTGGCCCGCCGGCGCGGTGAGCCGCGTGCAGAGATTGCCGAACGAGTCGCAGTATTGCCGCAGCGGGACGAACGGATTGGTGTCGATGTGTTCCGGCACGATCACGTCCCGCGCGCGCGAGAAGTGCGTGTTGAGCATCAGCAGCATCGGCGTGGGCTGCGCACACTGATACACGAGTTCATAACCAACACGGAGTTTCATCGGTTTGACCTTTCCCGGGTGTACAACGTCCACATTGCGAAGTCCGGAAGGACGGCCGTTCGCGACTGCCGCCATCGGGCGCCTGTGCGCCGGCCGCGCGTCAGGGGCGCGTCGCCGGGGGCTCGCTGGTTTGCTTGGGCATCGGTTCGTCCGGCGTGGCGGCACTGGCGATCACCTTATGAACGAAACGCAGCTTGTCGATCACCCTCGGCGCGAGCGTGAACGGGTAGGCATCGGCAAGTCCGAGGCTGCGGTTCAGGCTGTTCAGCGCATAGGTCAGCGGAAACCAGCGTTTCATCAGGTTGTCGAAGGTCTCGTTCTCTATCGGCGTGCTGTCGGTGAGGGTCGGCTCGTTGCGCGCATCCGGGTTCAGTTCGAGCCCGCAGGCGGCGGCCGTGTCGATCGTGTCGACGATATGAAGGTAGTGCGCCCACGTCTCCGCCCAGTCTTCCCACGGATGGGTCGTTGCGTAGGCGCTCACGTACGACTTGTCCCAGTCGGCGGGCGGCCCTTCCTCGTAGTGCGTCTGAAGCGCCGTGGCGTAGTCGGCGCGCTCGTCGCCGAACAGTTCGCGAAACGGCTCCTCCCACTTCGTCCCGGTGACGAGCCGGTCGAAGTAATAGTGGCCGATCTCGTGCCGGAAATGCCCGAGCAGCGTGCGGTACGGCTCGCCCATTTCCGCGCGGGTCCGCTCGCGGTGGGCGTCGTCCGCTTCCGCGATGTTCATGGTGATGAGGCCGTTGTCGTGTCCGGTGAGGATCTTCTCGCCGACGCCGCCGTCCTCCATGAACTCGAACTGCAGGCCCGTTTCGGGGTCGTCCTTGCGCGAGTCCACGTGCAGCCCGAGCGCGGCGAGCGCGTAAAGGAGCCGGCGCTTCGCTGTTTCGAGGCGATACCAGTACACGCGGTTCTCGGGGCGCGACAGGTTCGGAATCGTGTGGCTCAGGCTGCATGCGGGGCAGAGGACGTCGGCGGAATCGGCAGGGAGCATCCAGTTGCACACGTTCTCGACCGCGTAGTTGTTGCACTGCTTGTAGAGCGCGCCGTTCGCCGACGCATGCAGGTTGCGCCAGACGCCTTCGCCCGCGGGCTCGAACGCGCATACCTCCGCCAGTTCGTGGACGTAGCCGAGCAGGGCGTCGCAGGACTCGCATTTCACGTTTTCGAAGAAGACGTGCTGTTCGCATCGATCGCAATGAAACGTTTTCATGGTGGGCCGTGGGAGAAAGACAAGGACAGACCCGAACCCGTCAGCAAACGACGTGCCAATCACGCCCTTGGCGGGTCGTGCGGCGTCGCGCAGACGGGTTCATCCGACAGGTTCACGTAAGCGAGGCCGGGGCTTCCGGCCGTCGGGCGGGCGCGGGGCGGACTTTGTGCCGTGCCCGGATGGTCCGCCGCTTGACCCGACGTACAATCCGCGATGGCGGCAACGGCATCGTCTCAATGATCTCATTCGTCCAGGAGCCAGGTGTGTCTATCCGCGTTGCGCTGAATCACATCACACACTACCGTTACGACCGCCGCGTCGCACTGGGACCCCAGGTCATGCGGCTGCGTCCCGCACCGCATTGCCGCACGCCCGTGCTGTCGTATTCGATGCGGGTCGAGCCGGCCGATCACTTCATCAACTGGCAGCAGGATGCGTTCGCGAACTACCAGGCGCGGCTCGTCTTTCCCGAGAAGACGCGCGAACTGAAGATCACAGTCGATCTCGTCGTGGAAATGGCGGTGTACAACCCGTTCGATTTCTTCCTCGAACCGCACGCCGAGAAGTTCCCGTTCACCTATGAAGCGCATCTCGCCACGGAACTCGCGCCGTATCTCGTCAAGGCGGAGATGACGCCGCTTCTCGCGCAGTTCGTCGCGAGCATCGACAGGACGCCGGTGGGCACCGCTGACTTCCTGGTGAACCTGAACCAGCGCCTGCAGCGCGAGATCGCCTACGTGATCCGCATGGAACCCGGCGTGCAGACGCCCGAGGAAACACTCGAGACGGCGCTCGGCTCGTGCCGCGACACGAGCTGGCTGCTCGTGCAGATCCTGCGGCAGCTGGGGCTCGCCGCGCGTTTCGTCTCGGGCTACCTGGTGCAGCTGACGCCGGACCAGCCGGCGCTCGACGGCCCGAGCGGCACCGAGGTCGACTTCACCGACCTGCACGCGTGGTGCGAGGTCTACCTGCCGGGCGCGGGCTGGATCGGCCTCGATCCCACGTCCGGGCTGCTCGCCGGCGAGGGGCACATTCCCGTCGCGTGCACGCCCGAGCCGGGCAGCGCCGCGCCGATTTCGGGCGCCGTCGACGAGAGCGAGGTCGCGTTCGAGCACCACATGTCGGTAGAGCGCGTGCTGGAGACGCCGCGCGTGACCAAGCCGTACACCGAAGAGGTGTGGGCCGGGGTGCAGGCGATGGGGGCGCAGGTGGACAGCCGTCTCGCCGACATGGACGTGCGCCTCACGATGGGCGGCGAGCCGACGTTCGTCGCGGTGCGCGACCGCGACGCGGCGGAGTGGAACACCGACGCGCTCGGGCCGACCAAGCGCGGCTACGCGGTGGCGCTGATGGACAAGCTGCGCGCGCGCTATGGAGTCGGCGGTTTCCTGCATGTCGGCCAGGGCAAGTGGTATCCGGGCGAGCAGCTGCCGCGCTGGGCGATGTCGCTGTTCTGGCGCGCCGACGGCGAGCCGATCTGGAGCGATCCGGCCCGCTTCGCGGACGAGCGCGATCCCGGCCACTACACGCCGGCGGACGCAGAGCGCTTCCTCACGCACCTGACGAAGAAGCTCGGCCTCGATACGGCGCATATCCAGCCGGGCTACGAGGACACGTTCTACTACCTGTGGCGCGAGCGGCGGCTGCCCGTCAACGTCGACCCGTTCGAGTCGGAACTCGACGACGAAATGGAGCGCGTGCGCGTGCGCCGCGTGTTCGACGCGGGCCTCTCGACCGTGACGGGCTATGTGCTGCCGATCACGCGCGAGCGCGACCTGCCGATGCAGGCGCCGAGGTGGGTGAGCGGCCCGTGGTTCTTCCGCGACGACCGCATGTACCTGATTCCCGGTGACTCGCCGATGGGCTACCGGTTGCCGCTCGAATCGCTGCCGTGGGTCGATAAAGGCGACTATCCGTACCAGCATCCCCATGACCCGTTCTCGCCGCCCGTGCCGTTGCGCTCGGCGGCGGAATTGCGGATGCAGTACGCGGGCGGCGGGCTCGGGCAGGGTGATGCCGGGGCAGAGGAAGGCGCGCCGGGAGCGGCTGCGGACGGCACCGGCGAGGGCGCACAGCGCGCCGCGGCGGCGCGCGGGCCGGCTTCGGCAGTGGCGCACTCACAGCGTCTGCCGGCGCGGGGCGAGTCCGCGTCGTGGATTCGCCGCACGGCGCTTTGCGTCGAGACGCGCGATCCGGCCCGCGCGGCCGGGCCGAAAGTCGAAGCCGAGAACTTCGGCAGCGACAAGAGCCTGCTGCACGTGTTCATGCCGCCGCTCACCGAACTCGACGACTACCTCGACCTGATCGCCGCCGTCGAGGCGAGCGCCGCCGAATTGCAGATGAAGGTGATCGTGGAAGGCTATCCGCCGCCTCGCGACGCGCGTTTGAAGATGCTGCAGGTCACGCCGGACCCGGGCGTGATCGAGGTGAACATCCATCCGGCGGCGAACTGGGACCAGCTCGTCGATCACACCGAGTATCTGTACCAGTCGGCTCACGAGACCTATCTGAGCACCGAGAAGTTCATGACCGACGGGCGCCACACCGGCACGGGCGGCGGCAATCACTTCGTGCTCGGCGGGGCGACGCCCGGCGACAGCCCGTTCCTGCGGCGGCCCGACCTGCTCGCGAGCCTGATCGGCTACTTCATCAACCACCCGTCGCTGTCGTACCTGTTCTCGGGCCTCTTTCTCGGGCCGACGAGCCAGGCGCCGCGCATCGACGAAGCGCGCAACGACCAGTTGTACGAAGTCGAGATCGCGTTCAGCGAACTGCAGCGGCAACTCGACCGGCTCGGCGGGCGCGACTCCGCGCAACTGCCGCCGTGGCTGATCGACCGCACGCTGCGCAACCTGCTGATCGACGTGACAGGCAACACGCACCGCGCCGAGTTCTGCATCGACAAGCTGTATTCTCCCGACGGCCCGAACGGGCGCCTCGGCCTCCTGGAATTGCGCGGCTTCGAAATGCCGCCTCATGCGCGCATGAGCCTCGTGCAGCAATTGCTGCTGCGCGCGCTCGTCGCGCGTTTCTGGGAGAAGCCGTACAGCACGCGCCTCACGCGCTGGGGCACGGAACTACACGACCGGTTCCTGCTCGGCACGTTCATCCGGATGGATTTCGACGACGTGATCGCCGACCTGAACGAAGCCGGATTCGCGTTCGATACCGAATGGTTCGCGCCGCATTTCGAGTTCCGCTTCCCGCTCGTCGGGTCGATCCAGGCGAGCGGCATCGAACTGACGGTGAGAAACGCGCTCGAGCCGTGGCACGTGATGGGCGAGGAAAACGCGCCGGGCGGGACGGTGCGCTATGTGGATTCGTCGGTGGAGCGGCTGGAAGTGCATGTGCTCGGCCTGAACGACAGCCGCTACGTGGTGACGGTGAACGGCGTGCCGCTGCCGCTTCAGCCCACCGGCCGCGCGAGCGAGCACGTCGCCGGGGTGCGCTTTCGGGCGTGGGCGCAGCCGTCGGCGCTGCATCCGTCGATCGGCGTCGATGCGCCGCTCACGTTCGACGTCGTCGATACGTGGAGCAAGCGGTCGATCGGTGGATGCCGGTATCATGTATCCCATCCGGGCGGGCGCAGCTACGCGACCTTTCCGGTCAACGCCTATGAGGCGGAGAGCCGGCGTCGCGCGCGTTTCTTCAAGACCGGCCATACGCCGGGGCGCGTCGACGTGAAGGACCCGCAGCGCAGCCTCGAGTTTCCGTTCACGCTGGACCTGCGCCGCAGGAAATAGATTCTTAAACCAAGACCGGTGCAATTTGTCCGTCCAATCTAGTCTTCCTTTCGAAGAAGTCGCGAGCCGCGCGAAGGTCTCAACCCCATTGCGCGCGCTCCCAGTGAGGGAAGGACACTGGGATGAACTGCGCGACGAGTCGGGGCACCTGCGCGAGACCTGGCAGCGTTTTTTCGAACTGCTCGGCGACGAGGGCATCGCCGGACTCGATCACGCGATCGATTCCATCGCCCAGCAGGTGCGCGACAACGACATCAGCTACAACGTCTACGCCGACAATGGCGAGCCGCGGCCGTGGTCGCTGGATGTGCTGCCGTTCATCATCGACGAGGGCGAATGGACCGTGCTCGAGCGCGCCGTGAAGCAGCGCGCCACGCTGCTCAACGCGATCGTGCGCGACGTCTACGGTCCCCAGCGGCTCCTGCACGAAGGGTTCCTGCCGCCCGCGCTCGTCTTCGGGCACCCGGGCTACCTGCGCTCCGTAAAGGGGTTCGTGCCGCCCGGCGGGCAGTATCTGCAGCTCGTCGCGGTGGATCTCGCCCGCGCGCCGAGCGGCGACTGGGTGATCATGGCGCATCGCACGGAGGCGCCGTCCGGCCTCGGCTACGCGCTCGAAAACAGGCTGATCGTCGCGGGCGTGTTCGCCGATGCGTTCCGCTCGATGCAGGTCCGGCGTCTCGCGCCGTTCTACTCGCGCCTCATCGCCTCGCTCGTCGAGGGCGGACGCGCCACCATGTCGGGCGAGGGCTCGCCGCACATTGCGCTCCTCACGCCGGGGCCATTCAGCGAGACCTTCTTCGAGCACGCATTTCTGGCGCGCTATCTCGGCGTGACGCTCGTCGAGGGCAAGGACCTGACGGTGCGCGACGACAAGCTCTACCTCAAGACCTTCGCCGGGCTCGAACGCGTCCACGTGCTGCTGCGGCGCCTGGACGACGCCTTTTGCGATCCGGTGGAACTGCGCGCCGACTCGACCATCGGCGTGCCGGGCCTTTTGCAGGTGATGCGCGCGGGCAACGTGATGGTGTCGAACGTGCCCGGTTCGGGCTTCGTCGAATCGCCGGCGCTGCATGGCTTCCTGCCGGCCATCTCGCATTCGATGCTCAACGAGCGCCTGGAACTCCCGAGCGTGCCGACCTGGTGGTGCGGCGAAGAGGCGGCCCGCGAGTCGGCGCTGGAAACGCTCGGCGAGGCGTTCATCATTCCGACCTGGCCCGGCGTCGATCTCGACGGGCACAGTCCCCGCGGCTTCGGCGACGGTCTGCAGCCGCTCGCCGACTGGCAGAAGCGCATCGAGGCGATGCCCGATGCCTTCACGATCCAGGAGCTCTTTCCCGGCTCGCACGCGCCGCGCTACGAGGAGAGCACGATCGCGGGACGCTCGTCGGTGCTGCGCGTCTACGCGATCGCAGACATGAACGGCGGCTGGTCGGTGATGCCGGGGGGCTTCACGCGCCTGGGCGCCGAGCGGCAGCCGTCGGTGTCGATGCAATACGGCAGCAGCAGCGTCGACACGTGGGTGCTGTCGAGCCATCCGAGCTCGACCTTCTCGCTGCTGCCCACGCCGATGACGCCCGAGGACCTCGCGCGCAAGCACCGCACGGTATCGAGCCGCGCGGCGGAGAATCTGTTCTGGGCCGGCCGCTACAGCGAGCGCGCCGAGAACAACGTGCGGCTCGTGCGCGTGATCCTCTCCTCGCTCGAAAGCAACGACGCCGAGGGCATGCTCGACACGATGGTGAGCCTCGCGTCGCAGTCGGGCCTGCTTCCGCCGGGCACGCCGCTCGTCGGGCACACCGCCGCTTCGCTCGAACGGATCCTCGTCGCCAATCTCGGCGAGGGCGGCCCGGCCGCGAGCATCGGGCAGAATCTCGCGAGCCAGGCGCGCGCAAGCGGCGAGATTCGCGGGCGCCTCTCCACCGACCACTGGCGCACGATTCTCGCGGCACGCAACGATTTCCGCGACGCCATCCAGGCCCTTCACGCGGCGCCGGGCGTCGAGCGCTACGACCGCGTGCTGCTCACGCGCACGCTCGAAAACCTGGCGGCGCAACTGCTGGCGATCAGCGGCGCGCAAGGGGATCGCATGACACGCGACGAGGCGTGGCGGCTCGTGTTCGTGGGACGCCACATCGAGCGCGTCATCACCATGGCGACGTTCCTGCGCACGGCCGCCGAACATGGCCAGATCGCGACGCCCGGCGGGTTCGATCTCCTGCTGCAACTCTTCGACAGCACGCTCACGTATCGTTCGCTGTACCCGGGGCGCTTCGAGGTGCCGCCGCTCATCGACCTGCTCGTGGTCGAGCCGACCAATCCGCGCGGACTTTACGGCGTCTACAAGCGGCTATGCGCGAAGCTCTCGGAGATTTCGCTCGCGGCCGGCAGCACGACGCACAACGACTTCAGCGCGGCGACGCAACTGCTGACATCGCTCCAGCCCCTGGAGGACCTGTGCGCCACCGACGAGGACGGGGTCTATCGCCATCTGATGGCGGCCTGCGACGAGCTCAGCGACCACGTCA
>Ga0163162_10003439_pt1 | contig 15116 bp, 14 predicted proteins | sample S55metaG_FD_115310 | JGI IMG/M metagenome (GOLD analysis project Ga0163162, IMG submission 115310) | Switchgrass rhizosphere microbial communities from Kellogg Biological Station, Michigan, USA - S5-5 metaG | ecosystem: Host-associated > Plants > Roots > Rhizosphere > Soil | place: USA...
CCTGACCGGTGACTCCTACTCCCGTGACGAAGCGCGTCGCGTGCAGACGATTCGCATGGGCACCATCGAATCCCTGCGTCCGGTGAAAATCGAAGGCACCAAAACCCCGATCGGCGGCCTCGCTGGTGCAGCGGTCGGTGGCGTTGGCGGCAGCGCGATTGGCGGCGGTAAGGGCAGCATCGTTGCTGCGGTTATCGGTGCGGTGGCGGGCGGTCTGATCGGTTCGGCGACTGAAGAAGGTCTGACCCGTACCCAAGGCGTGGAAATCACCGTGCGTGAAGACGATGGCAGCATGCGTGCCTATGTGCAGCAGGTGCAGGAGAATGAAGTGTTCCGTGTTGGCGAACGCGTGCGCATCTCCACCGTTGGCGGGACCAGCCGCGTTTCGCACTAAGCGGAATTCAGGGTAAAGAAAACCCCGATCAGGTGACTGGTCGGGGTTTTTTGTTGGTTGCTTACCAATGGTCGCGGTAGACGAAAGCGACCTGAAAGTCGAAAGAAGATAAATCAATGGTTTGTCTAAAATGGGGTTGCAGGATATTGACCCATTGCGAGGGCACATCGAATCCTCCGTTGTTCACATTATTTTCGATTGGCATTCCAAGTGATTCGATAATTGAACCGTCATCACCGAAGTCTTTCGATAATTCTTCTCCTTCGCCCAGTTCAGTTTTCTTGTCATACCATTCAAGCCTGGCTCTTAATCCCATAGACCCCTCATAGATATTTCTTAATGCTGCGTTTCTTCTTTTTTGGCGGATCTAACTGCTTACCGGTTTTATGGTCGAACGATCCCAAGTGAGTGCCATCACTTGCCCGGTACGTCTCAAGTTCTCCATGTAGAAAATCCCATTCATATATTGTTCTGCCTTTCGCATCCGTCCATCGATCTCGGAGACCACCCGCGTATGGGGTTTTCTTTTTTGCTCTTCTCAAACCGGGAAATGCAGTGATATCGCTTGTTTCGGGAGCAGGATGGTAGGTATGTCCAGCTTCGGCGGTACCGTGGCGTCGAACATTTAGAACAATATAAACCGGCCGAACCCCGGAGTTCGTGGGAAACACCAGAATAAAATCCCGATACTCCGGCGGATAAACCGGATTCACCAGAATCCCTTCTGCCGCTTTCGTCGGCGGGTACACCCAGATGTGCGGTGCTTGCGGTGCAGCCTCCAGCGCGGGGATACCAAGGATGTCGGAGCCATCCACAGCCGGCGTCCAGATCAGTTCCACACCTTCGCCCAAGTCAGCAATGAACTGGCTGTCACGCAACTTGAACTGCGCGACATCAACCATTTCCCAATCGCGATTCTTGCCGGTGTAGAAGCCATAGCCCTTCAGGCTGCCGTCGGCCTGCTGTTCGACTCTCAACCGAACACGCGTTCGCGCCTGTTCAAGTCCACGCAGTTGTTCGTCGGTATAGAGCGCGCTGTCACCAAGGCTCGATGGCATGAACAGCGCAACCAAACCAACCAAAGGTGCAACAGCCGCGCTTGATACAGCAGCGGGCAGTGCTTCAAACATCGACCCCGCCAAAACCAGACTGCCAAATCCAGCCGGAATAGCGGTTGCACCGATTTTCTTGAGAGGAACTGCGCCGCTTTCATCGGCCTCACGCGCGCCCAGCAGGATCAGGTCGCCGTAATCCTTCAGGCTGTCAGTCGGCACCATCCCCGAAGGACTCGAGTAATCGATAATCGCATCCGGCAATTTGCAGGACTTGGCGAATACGCAGCCAGCCCGAACGGGCTCTGTCTTTTTAACCGCCACCTCACGGCTGCGCTCGAAAGCCTCCTGCCGCGCCAGCATGGCGTCGTAAGCGTTTTGTCTGGCGTCGCGCTCGGCCAGTTCAGTGGCCGTCATGTAGCGGTAGGTGACGTAATGCCCGTCGCCTTGCGGTGGGTTTTGAACCCGGGGAATGTCCTTGTTGCCAGCCACTGATCGTCCTTTCGCTCATCCATCGACAGCCCTTCGCAAAGGGCTGCGCAACGTTAACGAAGCAGGAAAATGGTGGCTGTAGGACGCGTCTCTGATGACGTGGGGATTTGTCGCTGTGGTATCAGAAGGGCGAGGGGAAAGCCCCCTCGCCGCAGGTTTTCTATGCGTTAGGCAATGCTGTATTCCGGCGACTCGCCGCCGCCGTCACCGCATAACCAATCAGCGCCGCCAGAATTGAACCCGTCAAAATCCCCATCCGGTCCATGCCAGCGTAATCACTCACACCCGGCTCAAACGCCAGCGAACCAACAAACAGGCTCATGGTGAAGCCGATGCCGCAGAGGATCGCCACGCCGAGCACCTGACCCCAGTTGGCGCCTTGGGGCAGGGCGGCGATGCCGGTTTTGACCGCCAGCCAGGTCAGGCCGAACACGCCGACGGTCTTGCCCAGCAGCAGGCCGACCGCAATGCCCATCGGCACATGATGGGTGAAGCTTTCCAGGTTGACGCCGCTCAGCGACAGGCCAGCGTTGGCAAAGGCGAACAGCGGCAGAATGCCGTAGGCCACCCATGGGTGCAGCGCATGTTCGAGGGTCAGCAACGGCGACGGCTCGGCGTTTTTCGTGCGCAATGGAATGCAGAAGGCCAGGGTCACGCCGGCCAATGTGGCATGGACGCCGCTCTTGAGGACGCAGACCAAGAGGATCAGACCAATGATCATGTACGGCCCGAGCTTGACCACCCCGAGCCGGTTCATCGCCACCAGCGCTGCAATGCACGCTGCCGCCAGACCCAGTGACAGAGTCGACAGTTCGCCGGAGTAGAAGATCGCAATGATCACGATGGCGCCGAGGTCATCGATGATTGCCAGGGTCATCAGGAACAGCTTCAGCGATACCGGCACGCGTTTGCCGAGCAGGGCCAGCACGCCGAGGGCGAAGGCGATGTCGGTGGCGGTCGGGATTGCCCAGCCGTCGAGAGCTGCCGGATTGTCGCGGTTGAGGAACCAGTAGATCAGCGCCGGTACCAGCATGCCGCCGATCGCGGCGGCACCGGGCAGGACGATCTGCGACGGCTTGGATAGCTGGCCATCAAGGACTTCGCGCTTCACTTCCAGGCCGATGAGCAGGAAGAACATCGCCATCAGACCGTCGTTGATCCACAACAGCAGGGGTTTTGCGATTTTCAACGCACCGATCTGCGCCACCACCGGAGTGTCGAGCAGGCCGGTGTACAGCCACGACAGTGGCGAGTTGTTGATAATCAGCGCCAGGATGGCCGCAGCGATCAATAACAGACCGCTGGCAGCTTCCAACTGAAAGAAACGCGTGAAAGTGCTACGCAGAGGCAAGGTCGCTCTCCATCGATAAAGTCAAAAGGTGGGACACCCTAACCCATACTGTTAGTTGTTAAAACAAAAGTTATATTCTTTTTTGTTATATGTCGTTACAAGGTGTCTGGCTCAAGCCACGCTGAGCCTAGCAGTTGCCTGACATTTTGAGACTCAGCTGTATCTGTGCGCGCTATAGGATTTTTCCTAAGCTGATGAATGAGCCTTTTGAACACATTCATCTCCTGCCCGATTCAATGAGAACCATCACCATGAGCGACAACCGACAGTGGGCCCGCGAAGCCATCCGCATCATCGAGGCGGATTTTCAGCGCAGCGCCGACACCCACCTGATCCCTTTGCCGCTGCCAGGTTTTGCGGGCATCGAGTTGTACTTCAAGGATGAGTCCAGTCATCCGACCGGCAGCCTTAAACATCGCCTGGCCCGTTCGCTGTTCCTCTATGCGTTGTGTAACGGCTGGCTCAAGCCCGGCGCGCCAGTGATCGAGGCGTCCAGCGGTTCGACGGCGATTTCCGAAGCGTATTTCGCGCGGATGCTGGGCTTGCCGTTTATTGCGGTGATGCCGGCGACCACCTCCAAAGAGAAGATCGCGCAGATCGCTTTCTACGGTGGCCACAGTCATCTGGTGAAAGATCCGACGCAGATCTACGCCGAATCCGAACGTCTGGCCCGCGAGCATGGCGGCCACTTCATCGACCAGTTCACCTACGCCGAACGCGCGACTGACTGGCGCGCAAACAACAACATTGCCGAATCGATTTTCCAGCAGATGCGTTACGAGAAGCACCCGGAGCCGAGCTGGCTGATTTCCAGCCCCGGCACCGGCGGCACCACCGCGACCCTGGGTCGTTACGTGCGCTATCGCCAGCACTGCACCCGCGTGCTGTGCGCGGATGCCGAGCGTTCGGTGTTCTTTGATTACTACCAGAGCGGCGACGCCAGTTTGCGTCTGGAGTGCGGTTCGCGCATTGAAGGTATTGGCCGGCCGCGCGTCGAAGCGTCGTTTCTACCTAAGGTGATCGATGCAATGGTCAAGGTGCCTGACGCCTTGTCGCTGGCGGCCATGCATTATCTGGCGCAACGTCTGGGACGGCATGTCGGCGGGTCGAGCGGGACCAATCTGATCGGCGCCTTGATGGCGGCGCAGCAGATGAAAGCGGCGGGGGAGGCGGGGTCGATCGTGGCGATTCTGTGCGATGGCGGCGAGCGCTATGCCGACACGTATTACGATCAGGATTGGCTGAAGGCGCAGGGGTATGAGTTGAGTGGGTTGATCGACGCAGTGGCGGCGAGTGCCGAGCGCGGTGAGGCGCTGCCGACTTCAGTCCTGCGCGCCAATATCTGAAGAAACGCAGAAACCAAATGTGGGAGCGAGCCTGCTCGCGAAGGCAGTGTGTCAGGCAACGTATTTGTTGAATGACACTCCGCTTTCGCGAGCAGGCTCGCTCCCACAGGGGTTTTGTATTGCTTCAGATGATTAATCTGTCAGGCCGAGAATGTCGCGCGCCACGGCTTCTGCGATGCGAATCCCGTCAACACCCGCCGACAGAATCCCGCCCGCATAACCCGCGCCTTCACCGGCCGGGAACAAGCCCTTCACGTTCATGCTCTGCAGCGTTGCGTTACGAGTGATGCGCAGCGGTGACGAAGTACGCGTCTCGATCCCGGTCAGCACTGCATCGTGCAGCGAATAACCGCGAATCTGCTTCTCGAACGCTGGCAACGCTTCGCGAATCGCCTCAATGGCAAAGTCCGGCAAGGCCAGGGCCAGGTCGCCCAGCGCCACACCCGGTTTGTACGACGGCTCGACTTCACCCAGCTCGGTCGAAGGAATGTCGTTGATGAAGTCGCCAACCAATTGCGCCGGCGCCTTGTAATCGCTGCCGCCAAGAATGAAGGCGTGAGATTCCAGACGTTCCTGCAACTCGATACCTGCCAGCGGGCCGCCCGGGTAATCGACTTCCGGCGTAATCCCGACAACGATCCCGGAGTTGGCGTTGCGCTCGTTACGCGAGTACTGGCTCATGCCGTTGGTGACCACGCGATTCGGCTCGGAAGTTGCGGCGACCACGGTGCCGCCCGGGCACATGCAGAAGCTGTAGACCGAACGGCCGTTCTTGGCGTGGTGCACCAGTTTGTAGTCGGCAGCGCCGAGTTTCGGGTGGCCGGCGTATTTGCCCAATCGCGCGCGGTCGATCAGCGATTGCGGGTGTTCGATGCGGAAACCCACCGAGAACGGCTTGGCTTCCATGAACACACCACGGCTGTGGAGCATGCGGAAGGTGTCGCGGGCGCTGTGGCCGAGGGCCAGAACCACGTGTTTCGAATGCAGGGTTTCGCCGCTGGCCAATTGCACGCCGACCAATTGGCCGTCCTCGATCAGCACGTCGGTGACGCGTTCCTGGAAGCGCACTTCGCCGCCCAGTTCGCGGATCTGCTCGCGCATGTTTTCAACCATGCCGGTCAGACGGAATGTACCGATGTGCGGCTTGCTGACGTAGAGGATTTCTTCCGGCGCGCCAGCCTTGACGAATTCGTGCAGGACTTTGCGACCGAGGAATTTCGGGTCCTTGATCTGACTGTACAGCTTGCCGTCGGAGAACGTGCCCGCGCCGCCTTCGCCGAACTGCACGTTGGACTCGGGGTTGAGCACGCTTTTACGCCACAGGCCCCAAGTGTCCTTGGTGCGCTGGCGGACTTCGGTGCCGCGTGCGAGGACGATCGGCTTGAAGCCCATTTGTGCCAGCAACAGACCTGCGAAGATCCCGCACGGGCCGAAACCGACGACGATCGGGCGCTGGCTCAGGTCGCTTGGTGCCTGGCCGACGAATTTGTAGCTGACATCCGGCGCCACGTTGACGTTACGGTCGTCGGCGAACTTGCCCAACACCTTGGCCTCGTCGCGCACTTGGAGGTCGCTGGTGTAGATGAAGCACAGTTCGGAGGACTTTTCGCGCGCATCGTAGCTGCGCTTGAACAAGGTGAAATCGATCAGGTCATCGCTGGCGATGCCCAGACGTTGCACGATGGCAACGCGCAGGTCTTCTTCGGGATGGTCGATTGGCAGCTTGAGTTCAGTGATTCGTAACATGGCGAGGATCCGGGTTCGCGGGGCGCACAACTGCGCCAGGGCGTTTGAAGGCCGCGATTATAAGCCGCAAAGGCCGGATCCGGTGAGGCTAAAACGCTCAGTCGTTGCGCGATCCGCCGAAATACCCGCAACCGCGTTGCACCTGGCCGTCGATGCGCAACTCGGCGCTCATGTGCTGCACGCTGCCGGTGCTGCTGTCGACGCAGCGTTGTGGCGCGACCCACAATTCGATGCGCTGGTTGTTGGCTTCACTGCTCAGATTGAAGCGGCCGTCGCCCAATTGATCTTCAATATACGGCACGGCGAGTGGCGGCTGGCCTGCGCGATCGATGACCATGCCTTTGCCGCTGACTTTGACATTCCATTCCGGGCCATGACCGGCGGCGCGCAGGATCAGCAGTTTGAAATTCGGATCATCGCAGGCCGTGCCGGAGCGCTCGACGCGATACAGCTGGGTCAGATCGAGCCGATCACCGGCGACTTTGCCGCGAACATCGGCAAACAGTTTGCCTTGCTCGTCGGCGAGGGTTGCAGCCTCTTGCAGAATGCTGGTGCCACCAATGTCATTGACGACGAGTTGGCGCTGATCCTGGCATGGCTGGAACACCAGTTTGCCGTCAGCGGCGGTCAGTTGCCCCTGCATCCGCGTCTGCCCGACGTGCGAGGCACTTTCTCGCTGGCCATCGAACAACTGGCACGCGGCAAACAACGGCAGCAAGGCAACAACGATCAACGAACGGGCAACACGCATCTTTGGCTCTCCAGACAAGTGCCGCCACGTTACGCAGCCTGACCGTTCATCACAAGGGTTTAGCCCACGTGAAATGTCTGACCTGTCTGCAGGCCTTCGACACTTTTCGCGTAGGCCAATGCCACATCCGCCGCAGGAACCGGCTTGTAGCCACGGAAATACGGGGCGTAGCTACCCATGGCTTCGAGCAGTACGGTCGGGCTGATCGAGTTCACTCGCAGGCCGCGTGGCAGTTCAATGGCGGCAGCGCGGACGAAGCTGTCGAGGGCGCCGTTGACCAGCGCTGCCGAGGCGCCGCTGCGGATCGGATCGTGGCTGAGCACGCCGGTGGTGAAGGTGAACGAGGCGCCGTCGTTGGCGAATTCGCGGCCGATCAGCAGCAGGTTGACCTGGCCCATCAGTTTGTCTTTGAGGCCGAGGGCAAAGCTGTCTTCATTCATCTCGCCCAGCGGGGCGAAGGTCACGTTGCCCGCAGCGCACACCAGTGCATCGAACTTGCCGGTCTTTTCGAACAGTTTGCGGATTGACGCGCTGTCGCTGATATCCACCTGCAAATCACCGCTGCTGCGCCCGATACGGATGACTTCGTGGCGTTGCGACAGTTCTTTGTCCACCGCCGAACCAATGGTGCCGCCAGCGCCTATCAACAGAATCTTCATCGAGCTGTACCTCAAGTGATTGAACGAGGTTTCAGTCTAGAGTGGTTTTTTCTCTGGATAAGCGTGCTAATAGGCAACCTTTGGTTTTCAAATGGAAACAATCCATGAGCGAAATGGATGACCTGGCGGCGTTCGCGGTGTTGATCGAAGCGGGTAGTTTTACCCTGGCCGCGCAGCAATTGGGCTGCAGCAAGGGCCAGCTGTCCAAACGTATCAGCCAACTGGAAGCGCAGTTTTCTGTAGTGTTGCTGCAACGCACCACCCGGCGCTTGAGCCTGACCGCTGCCGGCGCAGCATTGTTGCTGCAGGCCCAGGCGTTGGTCGTCCAAGTGGAAAGGGCGCGTCAGGCCTTGGCGCGGTTGAAGGATGATATGGCCGGACCGGTGCGCATGACGGTGCCGGTGTCGCTGGGGGAAACCTTCTTTGACGGTTTGTTGCTGGAGTTCTCGCATCAATACCCTGAAGTACAGATCGAGCTGGAGCTGAACAACAGTTACCGCGATCTGTCCCGGGACGGCTTTGATCTGGGGATCCGCAGCGAGGTGGCCAATGACCAGCGACTGGTGGCCAAGCCGTTGCTGGCCTGGCAGGAAATGACCTGCGCGAGTCCGGCGTATCTTGAGCGCTTTGGTGAGCCGCTGATGCCGCAAGCGCTGGCCGAACATCGTTGTTTGCTCAACAGCCACTACAGCGGACGCGAGGAGTGGTTGTACCACCAGCAGCATGAATTGCTGCGGGTGCGGGTATTGGGGCCGTTCGCCAGCAATCATTACAGCTTGCTCAAGAAAGCCGCGCTGGCGGGCGCCGGGATTGCGCGGTTGCCTTCGTATCTGCTGCAAGCGGAATTGGCGGACGGACGCTTGCGCTGGTTGCTGCGTGACTTTCAGACCCGACGCATGCCGATGTATCTGGTGCATCCGTATCAGGGCGGACTGCCGAAACGCACGCAGGTGCTGGCGGATTATTTGATCGGCTGGTTCAAGCGCAGCGGTGAAGCGCTGGATCGCCTCCAGCGCTGACTTCATTCTCCTGTGGGGGCGAGCCTGCTCGCGAAAGCGGTTTCACAGACACTCATGTGTTGACTGAACCAACGCATTCGCGAGCAGGCTCGCTCCCACAAGGATTTTGTTTATTTTGCGAAATGGCGGGCGATCAGATGATCAATCGACAACTTGCCCGGCCCCGTCGCCATCAGGTACAGCAACACCGCCGCCCAGGTGCCGTGGGTTGGATAAGCATCCGGGTAGACAAAAAGCTGAATGGTCAGGGTCATCCCCAACAGCGCCAACGCCGAAAAACGCGTAGCGAAGCCGATCAGAATCAGCAACGGGAAAAAGTGTTCGGCGAACGCCGCCATGTGCGCGGCAATCTCTGGCGACAACAATGGCACGTGGTATTCGCTCTTGAACAACGGAATCGTCGAGTCGGCCAGACGTGGCCAGCCGAGTTGAAAACTGCCGTCGATCAGATCGATGGCCAGGCCTTCAACCTTGGTCTGGCCTGACTTCCAGAAGACCGCAGCAATCGAGAAACGCGCAATGAACGCGATCAGGCTGTGGGGGATTTTTTCCAGCAGCGCGATGGCGCGGATGATGAGCGTTTTCATGGCAGTTCCTTGTCATTCAAGTGGGTGATGGCGTTGCGCGCGATCAGCAAGCCGAGGGTTTGCGCGAGGTCGAACTCAGGGCTGTTTTCAGCGGCTGCCAGCAGTGGCTGGCCATCGATCAGGTTGCGGATAAACGTGCTGGCGTTGGGGGCGAGGGCAAACACTTCGACGTCCAGGCCGTTGCGCAACACCAGAGCGTGCTGCCGTTGGTTGATGTCGACGCCTTCCAGCGTCGAGCCTTGCTGATGTGCGCCCCAGATCGCCACCACGGCAAAGGCTGAGTCGAGCAGGTGCAGGGAGGGGTGAAATTCGAAGCGCAAGTCAGTCAGCGTTTGCGCATCAGCCAGCGCTGCGGTGATTTCTTCTGGCTGGACGGGCAGGGCGTCGGCCGCGTGATAGGCGAGGGTACGCAGGTGCTCAAGGCGCGCCACGTCTGCCAGATAAGGCACGCTGCCGGCCGGTTCAAACGCTGCGATGAAGCCCGCAAATGCTTCGCCATAACGGCTCATCAACGGACTTTGCGGCGGTTGCTGTTGCACGAAAATGGCCGCCATGGCGCGGAAGAACTCATCGCCGACTAATTGCGCAACCACCGGATAACTGGCGCCCAACGCGTTGATCAGCGAGCCCTGCCCGTTGTTGCGATACACCGCGAAACGGCTCGCCGGATCTGCGCCGTTGGCGCTGCACAGGCCTTCGGGGCAGGGTAACCGGGTGTCGATGAGCGCGGCAGCGAAAGCGCGTTGAGTGTTCATGTGCGGCCTCCGGCATCCCGCAAAAGCGCATCAGCCTGTTGCACCTCGGCCAATAGCACCGTGAACGCCGGCACTTGATTGTCGCGTTCGATCAACGTCGCCACCGGACCGGTGCGCTGCAAGACCTGCCGGTATAAAGCCCAGACGGTTTGATCGATCGGTGCGCCGTGATCGTCGATCAGCAAGCGATCGCCAAGGCTGTCGCAGTCTTCGGCAAACCCGGCCAGATGAATTTCGCCCACCGTGTGTAATGGCAACGCATCGAGATACGCCTGTGGATCACGCTGATGGTTCACGCAAGAAACGTAGACATTGTTGACGTCGAGCAACAAGCCGCAGCCGCTGCGGCGGATGACCTCGGCGATGAAATCTGCCTCATCGATCGTCGAGCGCTCGAACGCCAGATAGGTCGCCGGATTCTCCAGCAGCATCGGCCGTTGAAGCGTGTTCTGTACATGATCGATATGTTCGCAGACGCGGTTCAACGTCGGCGTGTCATAGGCCAGCGGCAACAGGTCATTGAGAAACACCGGGCCATGGCTCGACCAGGCCAGGTGTTCGGAAAAGGATTGCGGTTGATAGCGTCGAATCAGTTCGGCGAGGCGCTTGAGGTGCTGTTCATCCAACGGGCTTTCAGCACCGATGGACAACCCGACACCGTGCAACGACAGCGGATATTGTTCGCGGATCAAACCGAGAAAATGATGAAACGGACCGCCGGCCACCATGTAGTTTTCGGCGTGGACTTCGAAAAAGCCGATGTCCGGTTGTGAGCCGAGCACTTCACGCAAGTGCCCGGTCTTGAGTCCCAGCCCGGCACGGGACGGGAGCCCGGTGCGGGCTGCCTGAGTGCGGGAATGGGCATGGTCATTGATAGTGAGCATGATCGTCACTCAGGCAGGCCAACGATCAGGACTTGGCTTTGAAGGCTTGCATCTGACCGAAGCCGGTCGGCGAAGTCTTGCTCTCAGTGGTGGCGCAGGTGCCTTTCGGTACGAGCTTCCAGGCGTTGGCCTGGTAGTCCATTTTCGCCGTGCCGGCACAGGTAGTGCCTGCACCGGCGGCGCAATCGTTATGACCTTTCATGGCAACGCCGAAGCATTTCTCCATGTCGGCGTCAGCGGCGTGGACGGTCGATACAGCAGTCATGCTCAGGGCAGAACCGAGGGCCAGAACCAGGGCGGTGGCGGACAGGGTGCGAGTGGTAGCAGTCATGATGTTTCTCCAGTCTTGTTCAGGGTTTTTACAAGCGCGATTGCGCTTGCTTGTCCCTCTAGAGAAAGCCCACTGCGATGCGTTACAGCGATGCTCAAATTATTTTCAAATAACCTGCAGGCTGACTGTGTGTTCTATCCCAACGGACTGCCGAGGCTGTTCTATAGTCAACTTGAAGGCCCCTTTGCCCGGGCTGATTTACCAGGACGGTATCTCATGAAAAAGGATCGCTCAGACTCCGCTGTGCTATCGCGCCTGACTTTATCTTTTGCCTTGGCTTGCGCATTTCCCTTGTGGTTCAGTTCGGCGGCTGCCCAGACAGTTTCCGATCCGCAGGACACGCTCAAGCGCATCAACCTCAACTACAACACCCTCAAGGATGCTTGCGAGGAATCCGACACTGGTGCCGCGCGCGGTCTCTACTATTGCAGCGGCGTGACCTTGCGCATGGTCAACGACGGCCCTTTCAATCCATGGGATTACAGCCCGTACGCGATCAAGATTGGCGCGACCTCCTACTCGTGGATCCGCAAGGATCTGAGCACGCGCATCCTCATTCATCCGGCCGGCTTCATCTTGCGCACGCCCACCGACGCGGCGGCTCTGAAGCTGCCGGTCAAGGAGCAGGGATTCACCTGCATCTACGCCTTCGATGGCGGCACCGGGCCCGAGCGCAAGTGGTATGGCTGCGGTTTCTTCGACAGCCGTGAGCCGCCGCGCGCAGCCCAAGGAGCAATGAGCAACCGCAACGCCGCGCTGGCTTATGGTACTTGCGCCGAAGCCGGGGTCAGCACCGCCGAGCAGTGGACACAGAAATACACCGGGCTGATGAAGGGGCCGATCCAGTACGGCCAGTGCTCATGGAACGCGGAAAAACCCAGTGACTGGAAAGCGATGATCCGGGTGCACGAGTCACGGCCGAACACCACCAACAAGGACCCCTTCGCCTTCAGTGCCCAGGTCAACGAGTTCATGTTGAAGAACGCCACGTCTACCAACGATGGCAGCGAAAACATGAAGTACATCGATGCTTTTATCTACAACGTCAACAGCACGCAGAACTTCGCCACTCGCGGTGATCAGGCGCCACCGAAACCGGAAAATGGCCTCAACAGCGCACGTAACTTCCAGAAAAAACTTCACGCTCAGGGCTACAGCGTGCCGATCCTGCGACTGGATTTCACCAAGCCGCCCGAGCAGCGTTTCAGCTACGTTGCGGCTGATCAGGTGATCGAGCCAATGATGGTAGGCGGCGTACAACCGACGCCCGTTGTGCCGGCGCCCAACTACATCGCCTCGGCCAATTGGATCAAGCGTTACGACCCGGGTACACGCAAGGATGAGTGGAGCTTGAGCGTCGTCCCCACAGCAACCGGCCGCGCCTTGCCCAACGAGCAACTCGGAGCTTTGTACGACCAGTTGTTCGCCCTCAAAGGCGCCGACAGCCACTGGCGCGACAATGAAAAATCCGTCGGCAGCATGCGTCAGCAATTGAGCTGCGTCCTGGTCAATTACCGCGCCAAGACGCCATGGAATCTCGAGCCGTTTCGCCCGGCCTTGTCGGACAGCGAGACTCGGGCGGCGGGCTGCAATCCGGTCCCGCGTTGAAGGTGTGTTTGGCTAATCAAGGAGATGCAAGCCATGAAAAAACGGTTGAACAGGATCGCGCCATTGCTGATGTTGCCCCTGCTGGTGCAGGCCACCTGGGCTTATGCGGAGTCATGTGACGAGACGCTGAAAAAGGTCGAAACGTTGTACAACAAGACCGTCGACAGTTGCGGGCAGGACCCTGCGTCAGACTGTTCCGGGTTGCTGGTGCGGGGCACGCATCGGGCGGACCCGGCGAAGGGGCAAAAATGGGATGTGTGGAATCCCAGCCCGAAAGCTGTGGAGCTGGGAACGTTTGCCGCCTCGTATATGCGCGCCGATGGCATCAGCTATGAAGACCCCGGCATGAGCACGCAGAATGGCTACCTCATTACGCCAAGGGATCTGATTCGCGACCCCGAGACGCCGGTGCACGTGTACTGCGCCTTTCCCAATGACGCCTGGACCGACTATCGCAATGACCGGGGGTGCGGCGACAACAAAAACACCACGGCTTCAGAAGCGGTTTGCCAAGCCATGAAGCCGCCGATCAGCAATCCGAATGCCTGGGTCGCGCACTTCACCCAGTACAACAACAATCGGCAACAGGACCAGTTGCAGTGCGGCTTCAATATGCGCAATCCGATGAGCAGCAAGGAGCGGGTCGACGCCTTTCGCAACTTCATGGGCGCGCGCAAAGTCATCAACAGTCGCGAGTTTCAAACCCAGACCGAACTGCGTCTAGGCAACCCGAAGACCGACGAGCTGCCAGTTCTGGCTTTTTTCTACAGCGATCAGCGCGGCTTGAACGACGCCTTGGCCAATCAGCGCGACTACAAGGCCAAGACCGGCAAGGACCGCAACATCATCAAGATCGATTTCCCGCGAACCCCGACCGCCAAGGCCACGTTCTCGTGCGTGCAAAGCGCACCGGCGCCAACGCAGTTCTGTGAGAAGTACATCGAGTCGAGCACCTGGGTACAGCGTCCCGATCCGAAACTGGGGGCGAACACCTGGTCGCTTTCGGTGGTGCCGACCGCTTGCGGACGCGCGATCAAGGATGATCAGACCGACCGGATGTTTGCCGAGTTGTACAACAAGCACAAGGATGATCAGCAGTGGCGGCAGTACAGCGTCAATGGCGGGTCGCTGCGCCGGCAGATGGTTTGCCATCTGGCGGCAACCTACGAAGGCAAGCCTGTGCGCAACAAGCCTGAGTGGAACCTTGAACCGGCACGGCCTTATGTCGATCAGGCTACAGCGCTAGCCCAACACTGCAATCCGTACTAAGCGGTTGCTACAACTCTCCACTGTGGGAGCGAGCCTGCTCGCGAAAGCGGTGTGCCATTCAGCAAATGTGCTGACTGATACTCCCTCTTCGCGAGCAGGCTCGCTCCCACAGGGAACGTGTATTGAATTCAGGATTGGCAGATGAAAAAAAACGGCCCGAAGGCCGTTTTTTTTTGTTCAGCGAAATGCATCAACCGCCGAGGTACGCCTCGCGTACTTTCGGGTCGGTCAGCAGTGCTTCACCGGTGCCTTGCATGACCACGCGACCGTTCTCCAGAACGTAGGCGCGGTCGGCGATTTTCAGCGCCTGGTTGGCGTTCTGCTCGACCAGGAACACCGTCACACCGTCCTTGCGCAGCATTTCGATGATGTCGAAAATCTGCTGGATGATGATCGGTGCCAGACCCAGCGACGGCTCGTCGAGCAGCAACAGCTTGGGCTTGCTCATCAGCGCACGGCCGATGGCAAGCATTTGCTGTTCGCCGCCGGACATGGTGCCGCCGCGCTGGTTGAAGCGTTCTTTCAGACGCGGGAACAGGCCGAGGACCTTGTCCATTTGCTCCTGATAGTCGCCCTTGTCGGTGAAGAAACCGCCCATGGACAGGTTTTCTTCAACGGTCAGACGGGCGAATACCCGACGACCTTCCGGCACCACCGCAATGCTCTTGCGCATGATCTGCGACGAGTCCTGGCCGACCAGTTCCTCACCCATGTAGCGGATGCTGCCGCTGTGCGCCTGCGGCGAACCGCAAAGCGTCATCAGCAGCGTGGACTTGCCGGCACCGTTGGCGCCGATCAGGGTCACGATCTCGCCCTGACGGACTTCGACGTTGACGCTGTGCAGGGCCTGGATCTTGCCGTAGAAGGTGGAA
>Ga0163162_10003440_pt1 | contig 15115 bp, 11 predicted proteins | sample S55metaG_FD_115310 | JGI IMG/M metagenome (GOLD analysis project Ga0163162, IMG submission 115310) | Switchgrass rhizosphere microbial communities from Kellogg Biological Station, Michigan, USA - S5-5 metaG | ecosystem: Host-associated > Plants > Roots > Rhizosphere > Soil | place: USA...
ACCCACAAGTTACATATACATTTGAGTAACTTAAAAGTTACCTATCATGGCGAAAATTATTCAGCACCAATTATTTTATCCCCACCCACCAGAAGTGGTTTGGGAATTTCTTACCAATCAGGAATTGATAACACAATGGCTCATGCCCGGCGATCTGAAGCCCATACCTGGCCACGAATTTGAGTTAAGAGCCAAACCGATGCCCGAAATGGATTTCGACGGCATCTTTTATTGTAAGATCCTGGAAGTAGTCCCATTTAAAAAGCTCTCCTATTCATGGAAATTCGGGCCGGGTAATGGTGAATTGAGTAATTCGACAGTAAACTGGATGCTAACTGAAAAAGACAACGGCACCGAGCTTTTACTGATCCACCGTGATTTTGCAGACTCTGTAAATCCGTTGATGTTTAACTCAATGGAAAAGGGATGGTTGGTACTCATCAACAAAATGCTGCAGGTTATAAACGCAGAAAAAGATGGAACAGCACAGGCTTGATGTATTCCAGGTAATTGCCGATCCGAGCAGGAGGCAGATACTACACTTGCTTTCGAAAGATAGCAGCACGATTAATTCGCTGGCCGAAAACTTTGATATGAGCAGACCAGCTGTTTCGAAGCACATCAAAGTGCTTTACAACGCCGGCTTTATCTCTATCCAGGATATCGGCAGGGAAAGGCATTGCATCCTAAAACAGGATGGCTTTAAAGAACTTAATGAATGGTTAGCCTACTATGATAAGTTCTGGGGCGATAAACTGGATAAACTGGGGGCTTTAATGAACGATAAAATGAATAAGAAATGAAAGATCAGGATTTAACTACAACAATTTTAGTAAACCAATCACCAAAGGAGGCTTTTGATGCCATCAACAACGTTCGTGGATGGTGGTCGGAAGAAGTAAAAGGCGGCACCGAAAAACTCAACGATGAGTTTACCTACAAAGCCCGCGACCTTCATCGCTGCACCATGAAATTAACAGAAGTTGTCCCCAACGAAAAGGTAGTTTGGCTTGTGCTTGACAACTATTTTAGTTTTACTCAAGACCAAACCGAATGGAAAGGCACCAAAGTAATCTTCGATATTTCTGAACAAGGCGATAAAACCCAGGTCCGTTTCACACACCAGGGTTTGGTTCCGCAGCATGAATGTTATGAGGTTTGTTCAAACGCATGGACGGGCTATATCACCGGAAGTTTGTACAACCTGATCACTACTGGTAAAGGCGAGCCTAATCCAAAGGAAAGTTAGGGGGAATGGGGTGAGTTTAAAGTCCGTCTAAATTCTATTTGTCATGTTGAGCAGGTACAATCCAAGACCTTTGAAGGAAAAAAATGACATTTGCCTCTTTGTCATGCTGAGTAGGTGAAATCCAGGGACTTTGAAGGGGGAAAATGACATTTGGCCCTTTGTCATGCTGAGGTACGAAGCATCTTCTTCGCTCTGTATAGCGGTCATGCTTGTCGAAGAAGATCCTTCGTACCTCAGGATGACAAGCGCTTTTTAAATTATGTCATGGGTAGGCACGAAGCATCTTCTTCTCCCTGTATAGCGACCATGCTTGTTGAAGAAGATCCTTCGTACCTCAGGATGACAGCTTTTTTTAATTATGTCATGGGTAACTTGTCGAAACATGGTGGACAGGCCTCTTTATATTTAGTTCTTAACCCTGTTCTGCTCACTTTCTGCTCCATTGGCATCATGCTGACGCTGGCCGGATATGGTTTTACCGAAGCGGTAGCTTAGCGACAATACACCTGTGCGGGTATCGCTAAGGTTACGCCAGTCGGCCCGGGTTTGGCTGAGATGGGTGATAACGCCTGTGTTTTTAAAAGTGTAGAAAATATCATTTACAACCAACTTCAGCGTTGTTTTTGCCGAAAGCTTTTTGGAAACAGCTGCATTTACCTTACCCCTGCTGCCTAACACAAACTGAGCACTGGTAATTTTGCTTTGGTAACCGCCATCAATCTGTGTAGTCCAGTCGTTACCCAGTTTAAAGGTAAGTATCGGTCTGAAAAAGAAGTAAGTGCCTTTGGTATCCAGCAAGCCTGTGTAGAAATCGCTTACAGAATGGATCTGTGATACCCGCCCGGAAATATGGAAGTTAAACCATTTGGCCGGATCAAACGTAGCATCAAAAGAAAGCGTTTTAACGGTATACCTGCCGATATTACCCGGTCGGCTGTAATAAATGCCATCTACAATTTCAATGGTTTCCTCTACATCATCATTCGATCTGCTGTAGCTTAAAGTTGTAGTAAACCTGTTTTTGTAGGTATGCGAAAGTTCAAAATTATCGGTAAATGTAGGCCGCAAAAAAGGGTTGCCTGTGTAGTAGGTAAACTTATCAAGCGGCGAAAGGAATGGGTTGAGGTCCTGGTAATAAGGGCGCTCGATACGGCGGCCATAGTTTAGGCTCAGCTGGTTCCGGCTGCCGGTATCCAATTTGTATTGCAGGTAAACAGTTGGGAACAGGTTGGTGTAATTACGCTTGAAGGACGAATCCGGCCGCTGCACATTTCCAAGCTGGTGCCCGTTGGATATAGTATTCTCTACCCTAAGCCCCGCCTGGATGGAAAGTTGTTTATAGTCCCTGGTTGCGTTAATGTAGGCTGCATTGATATTTTCCTTATAGATAAAATGATTGGTTTTGCCGTAATCTGGCGTCATGGTACCGGCGTTAGTATAAAAGTAATCGGCAATATTATCGGTATGGGTATAGCTTGATTTTAATCCGGCCGATAGCTTGATTCCATTTTTAAGCGGGTGGTCGTAATCTGCCTTCGCCGAGTAGATGTTGATATGCGCCGGCAGCATTCCCGTCAGGATATCATTACCTATCAGTGCACCATCCGGCAGGTAGCTGCTGTTATTGAAAAGCTGATTGTTATTAGTGTAGTAGTTAAGGTAATCAAGGTCTGCAGAAAACTCATGCCCGTTCTTGTCGTATTGATGACGATAGTTAATATTAGCCCCCCCGTTTTTAAATGTACCATGTTCCTGATTGTGGGCAATTATAGTAGAATCGGGCTGGTTGGCTGCATTTGAAAATTGACTGGTTACCGGGGTTTTGGTGCTGTATGGATTATAGATACCAGTAAGGTTGATACCGAAGGTGCTTTTGTCAGAGATATAATAATCGGCACCAATTTTTGCGAAATAGTTATCGCTTTTGCGCCTGATGAAAGAGTTTTGGATAAAGTTAGAGGTAATTGCGCCGGTGGCGTCTTCAAAGTGGCGGTTGATATCCAGATCGCTGAAACCGTTCCCTTTATTGTAACTCAAATTACCGAAGATGTTAATCCGGTTATTGCGATAATTGAAGTTTAGACTGTTATTGGTTTTAGCATAACGCCCCTGGGTATAGTTAAGATTAATACTCCCGTTAAAACCTTTCACTTTATTTTTTTTAGTACGGATATTGATCACCCCTCCATTACCGGCGGCATCATATTTGGCAGGCGGGTTGGGCATTAACTCGATCTGATCTATAGCTGCTGAGGTCAACGAGCGAAGATAACTCTCCAGGTCGGCGCCTGAAAGATAGGTGGGCTTATCATCAATAAAAATAGTTACCCCTTTACCTTTTAAGCTTATCGCGCCGTTTTGATCAACGATAACTCCGGGTGCTTTTTCTAATACCTCAAGCGCGGTGCTTCCGGCATTGCTGATAAGCGCTTCGGGGCTGATGATCGTCCTGTCTATCTTTTGTTGTACAAATGGCCGCTGGGCAATCACACTAACCTCTTTAAGTGCCGTACCCGAGGCCTGTAAAACTACCGGCTCCAATACTTTATCCTGCTCCAATTGCAGCAAGCCTGATTTATATGCCTGATAACCCATCATACTAACTGATAAGCGGTAAGCGCCCGGTTTTACCCGGAAACTGTACAAGCCAGAAGCTTCAGCAAGCGCCGTTTTAACCAATACAGAATCCTGGCCTTTGAGCAGGTAAACAGCAGCGCCGTCCAAAGGCTTATTATCGGCCCCAATCACCTTGCCGCTAAGGCTGAGCATGGTTTGTGCATTTGCAAAAGTTGAGGCAATAGTTATCCAGGCGGCAAAAAAAACCGCTATTTTTATTTTCATCATAAGTGTATGGTTAAGGGTTAAATGCTGATTATTTGCTTATTTTTTGCAATAATTATCCTATTCGTGCTTTTGCACACAATTGATTATAGTCGATATTTAGTTTGATGATTATTGTGGATGTTGTACTGCCTGCGTTGAGTCTTTTTGAACATCGAAATTATACATCCAAGACCAGTTGCCCAGTTGTCCTTTTCCGGGTGCTTTTACGTATGTTTTTCTGAATTTCTGGTAAATATCATCCGACATTTTTTTACCATTAACAATAAACTCCGTATCACTCAGCTTAAACGAAACCAATTCGCCGCTGTTATGAATAATCCCTTCGGTAATGAGCTCAGCGGTTAGTTTCTTTCGGTTAGTATCATCGAAATAGTCCTTATAGGCTTCATGGTATGAGTCGGCGGGGGTATATTTAGCCGCCGCGGCATTATACGCTTTTGCGCTATTACCGTAAGCACCCGCCGATGGTTGGATGCCGCCCAAATTTGTTTTTAAACTACCTAAAGATGTTTTCATTGGCGTAAGGCCAGCACCCGGTTGCTTTATAGGTGTTATTGGCGTTATTGGATCAGGCTGCCGCGCAACTCTTGCTGTTTGAGCAACGAGTACGGGATTCTGTATTGCCTGGTCAATAACTGAAAGATAAGCTGGATATTCATGAGCTGGTACCGTTTTGCCGTTAACCTGCAATGAGCTGATATGGGCATTCACAAAGTTAAGCTGGTATAATATACCATCAACTTTAACCAGGCGGGTTTGGACGCTGCCATTGAGCAATGACATCGATGTATGGTCGCCCACTTCATCGGGGCTGTAGATCCTGAATTCAGAAGTATCCGGTTTGACTTTAAAGGAAGTATCCACCGGCACTATCAAACCTGTCTTCGCCGTTTTATCAACCGATTTAGGTTTTACAGGTTGCGGTTCGGTTTGCTCGAGGGACTCCGGCACATTTTTACTTGCATGCGTCACTTTGGTAACCAGCTTGCTTATTTTTTCCGCATTGGAAAAGGCGGCGGTAAGCAATATTGCAGTTGCCAGGCAAACAGCCAGCAATGAACGCTCCAGCACATTTAACGACTGGTTATTATTGGAAAGCATCCGTTTTACGCGCCCCATCAAATGATCTTTACGACCGGCTAAGGCCATTGCATAAGCAGGAGCAGTCAATTGATATTCCTGACATGCCACCAAAGCCTTGATATAATTTACTTTGCTGCCAGTATGGGCAACAGCAATATCGTCGCAGCAATTTTCGCGTTCTGCGCGGATGAGCGAGGCAATCCAAAGCACAGCCGGATTAAAGAAGAAAACGATCTCCATCATACTCACCAGCAAATTCATGATATAATCGCGGCGGCGGATGTGGGCCAACTCGTGTATTAGGATAGCCTCTATCGCATAAGGAGGCATAGCAGTAATGAGCCCCGCAGGGATCAGGATCAAAGGTTTTAAATGCCCAATTACCATAGGCACTTTGGCTATCCCCGATTCGGCTATACCTACCAATTGTTTAATGCCCAATTGTAAAGCCAACTGCTTCACCCGGTTTTCCCAGGCCTCGCTTACGGCCAAAACCTGGCGCCTACGCAGGTAATACAAGCTATGCAAACCCGTGAGCAATTGCAATACGCGCGCCATCACCACCAAAAACCACACGAATACAATACCGCCGGAGTGAGCATTCAAAAAACGCAATACGGCTTGATAATCATTAGATTTTGGAATAGCCTGAGTCACTAACGCTGCATTTGCAGCAATGATAACCTGCCCGCCTGTTATTACCGGCAGCGTTGTTTTCTCCCGCGTAACCTCATTGATGAATGTAAAAGCAACCGTACAGGCAAAAATCACCAATGCTGCCATCAATAAGTTGTAACGGCGTACCGGGCTCGATTTCCGGGTGCAAACAACAATTATACCTGCCAGCGCGGCAAGTAATACCCCCTGCCATAACGAATGGATAAGCGTATCGCATAGTGCTTTAACCAAATAATCGGTGTTTGCTTTTACAATGGTAACATCCATGGCGGTTAAATTTTATCGGTTAATTATTCTTCCAGTTTTTTGAGCAGGTCTTTGATATCTTGCAACTCCTGTTGCGAGGTTTTTTTATTCCCCAGTAACTGCATTACCAACTTACCTGCCGAGCCTTTGTACATGGTATCCACAAACTTATCAAGCAGGTGCGCTTTGGTTTCCTGCTCCTCCTCTACCACACTGTAGATATGCTTCATCTGGCTTTCATCGCGTTTCAGGATCCCCTTATCCGCCATGATCTGCATTAGTTTTAAAGTTGTGGTGTAGTTCACCTCTTTTTGCTTTAGCAATTCGTCATTTACCAAGCGTACGGTTAAAGGGCCTTTTTCCCATAACACCTGCAGTATTTCCAGTTCAGATTTAGTGGGCTCTATCGGCTTATTTTGTGCTTTCATATCTATCTCCAAAACAAAGGTAGAAAACTTTTCGTACGAAACAAGTTTTAGTTAGGAAATTTTTCGTAGGTTGATAAAAACCAGAACCCGATATCCCCTCAATAGCCAGGAGAGCAATACCGAAAAGCTACGGAATGAATTATTCCATAAACTCAGTAGGTGTTTTTCCGTATTGTTTTTTGAACTCTTTGCTAAAGTATTTTCTGTCGCTAAAGCCAACCATATAGGCAACCTCGTTGATGGTATAGCGTTTGGTTTTGAGCAAGATACCGGCATTGTTCATTTTTACTGACTTGATGAAATCATTTACCGACATGCCGGTAACGGCATCTAATTTTTTATACAATACCGGTTGGCTCATACCAATTTCACGGGACAGTTCAGGAACGCCGAACTCCAGATTATCGATATCTTTTTCAATGATCCTGACCAGCTTGTTAATAAATTCGTTATCAATTGTATTTACCAATTCCCTGGTTACCCGGGCATTCTTATCAGAAGCGGTATTTTCAATATGATCATAATTAGCCGTGATCTGCTCTTTAAATGACTTCCTGATCCTTTCTCCCGCATTTAAAAGGTTGGTAACCTGCAACAGCAACACCTCAATACTGAAAGGTTTGGTCAAATAAACATCAGCCCCCATCTTAAGGCCCTCTATATGGTTTGCCCCCGATGCTTTGGCTGTTAATAAAATAACAGGGATGTGATTGGTCCGTTCATCCGCTTTGAGTTTATTGCATAACGCAAACCCATCCATTTCGGGCATCATTACATCACTTATAATAACATCCGGAATATGCTCCTTTGCGGCTTCCCATCCTTTCGTTCCATTTTCGCTGGCGATAACCTCATAATGATTTTGCAAAAACTCAGCGATAAATGAGCGTACCTCGGGATTATCTTCAACAAGTAAGATGGTTCGTTTTTTATCCTTAGATAAGGATTCGGATAGAACAACCGGCGCTACGGAAGGCATAACATCTAACACAGGCTTTTGTACATTCAGAAAATCATTCACCGGGGTTCTTATCAAATCGGTATTTCTAAAATGAGCCATACCCTTGCGCAGGCTTACTACAAAGGAAGTCCTGTTACCCGAAGGGGCTATTTTACTTTCTACAGAAATGGAACCTTTATGCAATTCAATGATGCTTTTGGATAACGCAAGCCCAATGCCGTAACCTGTATTCTGTTTGCCGTGATCATTTTCCTGGAAATAGTTTTCAAATAAATTCTTCAGGTTTTCGGGGGCGATTCCTTTGCCGTTATCTGCTACGGTAATGGTAACATTATCTTTCCCCTCCTCAACAAGGATATTGATGTAACCTCCGCTACTGGTAAACTTGAAAGCATTATGCAACAGGTTAAAAAACACTTTCTCCAATTGTATCTTATCAAAATACAGGGGGATATAGTCGGCAGAGGTAACGAGGTCGATAGTAATATTAACCGATACGGCATGGTCATAAAAAGAGCTGTAAATTTCGGAGATGGTATTAACTACGTTGTGCTCTGAAATATGCAGTTTCAGGTTCCCGGTTTCGGCTTTTCTGAAATCCATCAGTTCATTAACCAGTTGCAGCAAGCTATCGGAGTTTTTTTTGATGACCTGTAGCTGCCGGGTTTGCGAACTGTCTTTTTCTTCGAGGATCAGCTTTTCGACCGGGCCAAATATCAGGGAAAGATGGGTACGGATCTCGTGAGAGATATTGGTAAAAAAGTTGAGCTTTAAATGTGTCAGCTCTTTATCGCGCCGTAGTAAAGATCTCAAAATGAAGAAACGCGCCAGCAGGAATACAATGCTTCCGACAAAAAGCACGTATAAGCAATAAGCCCAGGTGGTTTCCCAAAAAGGCGGCAATACTTTAATATGAAGGATAACCGCCTTCCCCCAAACGCCGTCGTTGTTTGAACCTTTTGCAAAAAAGGTATAGCTTCCCGGCGACAGGTTGGTATATGGCGCAGATGGGATATCGGTATGCACCCAATCTTTATCAAAACCATCCAGTTTGTAGGCGTACCTGTTTTTGTCCGATTTGATATAGTTAAGCGCTGCAAAATCAATAGTGAACACGTTTTGAGCATGCGAAAAAACAACCTTCTGGGTAAGACTGATGTCCTTCGAAAGCAGGTTATCCGGCTGGTTGATCCCTACCGTTTGGTTAAAAAGCTTTAACGATGTAATAATTACCGGCGGAGGGATAGTATTGTCCTCAATTTTTGACGGAAAGAAACTGCTTAAACCGTTAAGCCCGCCAAAAAGCATTTCGCCATCACTCGTTTTGTAGCAGGAATTAATATTAAAGGTATTTCCCCCCAAACCATCATTTTTGCTATAGGTTTTAAAGGTTTGTGTAGCGATGGAGAATTTGGATAAACCGTTGCCTGTTCCCATCCACAGGTTGTTCTTTTCATCCTCCAAAATGCTGAGTACATTATTGTTGGTTAGGCCTTCCTTTTCGGTATAAGGTGTAAATTTTTCGCGCACCTCATCATATTGGGCAAGGCCGCCATAATACGAGCCAACCCAAATCCGCTTCTTGGTATCCTGGTAAATACAATTAATATCATTTGACTTAAGGCCGTTTTCAGTTTTGTAAACCTTGATATGGGTGTGGTTGCGATCTGTTTTATATAAACCGTTAGCAGTAGCTATCCAGATATTCTTCCCGTTATCTTCCATCAAGTCCATGACAGATTTTTTGCCGATTTTGCCAATAACAGGCCGATCTACGTGCTCCAATAAAGAACCGTTTTTACGAAAAGCGAGCAAACCGCTTTGTGTACCCACCCAAAGATCGCCTTCCGAATAGTGCAGAATGCTCAACACTTCCGAGCCTAAGGTTACCGGGTCGTTTTCCCTGTACAGGAAACGTTTAAAACTATGGTTTTCCGGATTAAACAGATTTAAACCGCCTCCATGGGTACCTATCCATATATTCCGGTCTTTATCAATATAAATCACCTTTACCAAATCGGATCCGAGCGATGTGGGATCGCTTATCTTGTTTTGATAGGTGGTAACAATATCCGCTTTGCGGTCGAAATAGTTCAGGCCACCGCCTTCTGTACCGATCCACAGGTTATGTTTATCGTCCTCAGCGACGGCGCTTACCACATTGTTATTAATGGCCGAGTGATAACGGGCAGTTTGATAAGTCAAAAATGTCGTATTGGGATTGGATACCATGTTGATGCCCCCCCAGTAAGTACCTATCCAAACCGTGTTTGAATTATCGATAAAAACACTGTAAATAGAGTTTTGGCTTAAGCTGTTCTTATCCTCGGGGTCATGCCTGTAGGTGACAAATTGCTTCGTAACCGGATCTAAGATATTAACCCCGCTTTGTGTGCCTATCCAGATCTTCCCTGATTTTTCGGGCTGAAGGATCCTGATATTATTATTGGCAGGACCTTTAGGGCCGTTATTAGCTAAAAAATGGGTAAAGGCTCCTGAGCTTTTATCGTAGAGGTTTACGCCGCCATGTAATGTACCTATCCATAAGTTATTCGCGGCGTCTTCGGTAATGGTGGTTACATAGTTATCGCTCAAACTATTAGGCAGCTTATCATCGTGCTTATACATTTGATAGCTGTACCTGCCATTATGCTCCTGCATTTTGGTAAGCCCGGCCGAAGAGCCTATCCAATAATCATTACTGCGGTCCTGGTATATAACGTGAACATTGGTGCCATACAAACCGGCAACAGAATCAGGAACCGAAATGGTGCTAAACCTGCCGGCTGTAGTGGTAAAGCGGTAAAGCCCATCAGACGACCAGATCCACATGTTTTTGCGTTTATCTTCATAAACACAACTTATAATTTCAGCACCTGGAGTACGGGACGATAGCTTAATACGTTCAAAACTATCAGTTTCGGGATTATACTTATTTAAACCATTGCGTGTGCCCACCCAAAGCACATGGCGCGAATCAACAACCAGTGAAGTGATATAATCAGACGAGATACTTGATTGATCTACCGGATCATTTTTATAGATCTTAAAACTGCGGGTATTGTATTTGTTAAGCCCATGCTGTGTACCATACCACATAAAACCGCGGCTATCCTGAACAATAGCCAATACAGAATTTTGAGACAGGCCATTATCCACCGTCAGGTTTTCAAATGCTATCCGCTGACCATAAGCAGATAGCGAAATACATATGTAAAACAGGAATGTGGTTATAATTAGTTTCATCTCGCCGCCCGGAAAATAAAACTAATTAAATTTATTTTACTTGTCCAACACTTATGCATTTATCACGTGATCCGTTTGAAGTATATGACTGGTATAAACTTTCAGGAAAATCAGGGACAAGCGCTCTTACCTTTGCAGGCAGGTACATCCACGGAAAGAATTTGCTCTTAGGCAATACTTTTGGGCGATTAGATTTTACTTTGGATAGGCCTTTTAAGTTAGAAAGATTATCTAACCCGACGATATTGCCCGCAAATACATTATTATTGAAAATAACCTTGCTGTACTGTTTTGGTGATTTGGAAAAAACAGCAGCATTTTTACCTGCAAATAAAAAATAGTTATCATCAAAGCTTACATGATCAGGGATACCGTTTTCAATATCTGCTACCTCAGTAGTGTATGATTTTGAACCGTCATTATAAAAGATATTCCCTTTTACTACCGTGCTATCGGTTACGCCGGCAAAATTGAATAGCCGTTTACGGTTCAGGCCGTCATTTACACTTAAATTATAACGGATGATATTACCGGTGGTCATTACATTATCCTTGTTGATCAGGTCAGATATCACCAGCATAAAGCCGCCTTCGTTATCGTGGCTATAATTGTACTGGATAATGGTATTCCTGCTGTTACCGTCTATATCAAAAGATTGCCCGTCGTTAGCCCAGTTATCATTTTGGGTATACGCCACTTCGTTGTATTGGATAACCGTGTTATCGCTGCTGTGCGGCCAGATAGCCACTGCATTATCCTTTGCCCTTGTACGGATATGGAACAGCTTATTATGCTCAACCATGGCGGTATCAAAAGCTTTAACCACAATACCATCACCGCCGATATCATCAAGCAGGCAATTACGGATCACCAAGTACTTATTGGGAAACCATTTGGTCCTGAATGAAAATGTACCATTACCGCGGATCCCGTTGCGGTCAACCCGCTCCACCTTACAATTTTCGATCAGCAAATGTTCAATGTTGCTTGGCTTTGGCCCCTGGCAATCCCAAAAGATGCCGTAGCCTTCGGCCGATCCTTTTTTATTATCGCCGTTAATATCATGGACATACAAATTGGCCAGCCTGATGTTGTACAATGTGCCTATATCTTCAGCCAATACCCTTACCCCTGTTGGCCCTGTTTTTTGAAAAGGCACGGTGCTGTCAAAATTTGAAAGTGAGAGGTACTGCACCACAATGTTCTGCAGGTTCTTTAACAAAACGGCGTCTTTAAAATGCCCATTGGCTTTAATTTCGGGCAAAGCACCTGATCCGAAAGCACCGAAAACAATAGGCGCTTTTACAGTACCCGATCCCATCGGCACTAATTGGCCTTCCCAGACTCCTCCTCTTTTGAACAGGATACTGTCACCTGCTTCAAAAACCTGTTTATTTACACCGTATAATGAGCGCCACGCCTTAGCGGGGCTATGTCCATCAAATGTATCATCGCCTTTTTTATCATCGATATAATAAGTACTGCCTAAAACATTTAATGCAGTGCAGCAACATAAAAGCAGCGTAAGCAATTTTTTCATCCTATTAATTTAATGCAATAGTTTAATTCTCCAGTGTCCATTCGCAGGAATCTTGCAATAGCTTTCCATCGATAACACTGCTTACTTCAATTTTATTTTTTCCCTTTTGCAGGGTAACCTTATCCCAAACTGTGGTGTGAAAATCATTGGCCTTAGCTCCATTTACCACTACACCATTCACCATCAATTTTACATTTGGAGCGGTACTGTACACCTTCACGGCAGTTGCCTGCTTATGCCTAACCGTGTTTCTCCGGTCGGTAATATATAACATGGGCTCTTTATTCCAGTTAGCTTTGTAAAAGTAAAAGGCATCTTTTTTAACGGCCATGTTGTACGTAACCAGGCCTTTATCATTGATCCCGTCAGCATCGCCCTCAGTACGGATAGATGAGCCAAAATCTGCCAGCACCCATACAAACTTGCCCCATATAAATGGCCTTTTGCTAAGTTCCTGCCAGTTAACCTCATGGTAGCGTGTTTGCCACTCTTCAGGATGGAACTTTCCGTCGGCGTCCGGCTTGTCATCATTTTCAGCATGTTTAAACGGACTGCCGCCGGCCCCGTATTCGCTTACTGCAAATGGCTTTTGCGGATAATCATGATGGGTTTTATCGGCCCATGAACCAATTTGTTTAAACTCGCCATCGTACCATCCGTAATATTTATTCCAGGCAATAACGTCAGATACCTCGTTAAACTGACTGCCATCTAAAAAAGTAGCCGCGGTAGTTAACCTGTTTGGATCTTCTTTTTTGGCCAGCTCATTCAATTGTTTTAAAAATGGCACCGGATCATCGTGATCAAGTTTCAGCTCGTTGAACAAACCCCAAAAGCAAATAGCAGGATGGTTATAATTTTGACGGATCATTTCAGTTAACACCTGCCTCACCTGGTTTTCCAAAGCCGGACTTTTCAAATACCCGGCACCGGTATAGCCCCCCGGACCAACAAAAGGGATCTCCGACCAAACAACCAGGCCATTCCTGTCGCAGAGGTCATAAAAATATTTACCGTGCGGATAGTGGGTTAATCGGATGGCTGTGGCCCCTATCTCTTTAATCAACTCCATATCTTTATTCAGATCGGTACTGTCAACTGCCGATGCCTTACCTTCCACATCTTCATGAAAGCCTACGCCATGCAGGTCGAGATATTTATCGTTTAATATAAACCCTTTGTTTGCATCAATGTGATAAGTCCTGAAGCCTAAAGGCTGGGTAACCTGGTCAATTACCTGCCCGTTCCTGATCAGGCTTATGTTAACAGTATATAGATAAGGATCGGCCTTGCCATTCCACAAATGAGGTTGCTTTAAATTTACGGTTTGTTCGCACTGTTTGTTATTGGCGATGTTGTCTGTTGCGGATGACACTATATTTTTACCGGCATCCAAAATATCGGCCTTAACTTTTAACCCTGCTATGTTATTTACTGATAATTTAGTAATAATACCCACCGTAGCAGCTTGATCAGATAAAACCTTCGGCGTTAGATAAACGCCTGATGAGGCATAATCTAAAGGAGAGATACAATCTTTTGATGTAACCAGCAAGGAAACCGGCCGGTGGATACCGCCATATACATTAAAATCACCGCAGAGTGGCAGGACATCTGTTCTGGAAGTGTTGCTTACCTGTACTTCGATATTATTTGCCTCACCCAACTTAACTCGATCAGTTATCTCGATACAAAAAGCCGTATACCCTCCCTTATGCTCTGTAATAAAATGCCCGTTTATCAAAACCGAGGCTACGCTATTTGCCCCTTCAAAATACAGGAACAGCCTTTTATTTTTCCAGCTTGGGTTCACAAAAAAGCTCTTTTCGTAAATACCTGCCTCCCGGGCATAGTTGGCTTTTCCTTTTAGCACATCATCGGCATTCCAGGTGTGGGGCAGCGTTACATTGATCTTTTCAGGCTGCTTCCTGATATCATAAGCAAAATGGAATTTCCAGTCGCTATTGAAATTGACAACCTTACGGCTATCATTGGCACTGAGCTGGGCAAATGAATAATTTGCATTGATCAGCAACAGTAAAAAAAAGTATAAATATTTTGATAGTGGTTTATTCATAAAGCACAGGGAACTAAACCGATCAGCAGAGACCAGTTAATGTTGCGGTTTTAGTTGCGATAATGGTTAACTGATTGTTGATTTATTGATAAACACGCACGTAATCAACATAATATTTCAACGGTAAAAGATTGTCGTTAAACGGCCCGGCCCATGACCCCTCATGGCCTAATGCCAGGTTTAGCAACAGGTAAAAATTCTTCTGAAAAATATTGCCTTCTTTTTGCTGCGCCTTGCTGATATCAAACACAAAGTATTTCAGGTTATCATAATAAAACTCAAACCTGTCGGGATACCACTCCAAAGCATAAATATGAAAACCATCGGCAGGTGCACCAACCACAGGTTTCTCACCCTGATGCTGGTATTTCCCTAACGAATCGGCATAATGTACGGTGCCATATACTTTTGAAGGATCGCGACCGAGGTATTCCATAATGTCAATCTCGCCGCAATCGGGCCATTTTACTGCACCACGGTTTGCTCCCAGCATCCAGATAACCGGCCACGCCCCTACCCCGGTAGCCACTTTGGCGCGTACTTCTATGCGCCCGTATTTCCAGTCGGCCTTTCCTTTAGTGATCAGGCAGGCCGAAGTATAATGAGCAAACTGCTCCTTCTCGGCCCAATTGGTCGAGCCGGACTTGTAGCGAGTATTTGGAAATTCTTCTTTCCTGGCTTCAATAACCAATATTCCGTTTTCAACACGGCAATTTTCCAGCCGTTTGGTGGTCTAATACTGGGGCTCGTTGTTGCGTACAAA